>Ga0224555_1000387_pt1 | contig 67234 bp, 98 predicted proteins | sample 714S23034metaG_FD_180687 | JGI IMG/M metagenome (GOLD analysis project Ga0224555, IMG submission 180687) | Peat soil microbial communities from Stordalen Mire, Sweden - 717 S2 30-34 | ecosystem: Environmental > Terrestrial > Soil > Wetlands > Peat | place: Sweden: Norrbotten County, Stordalen... | reverse complement strand
TTAGGTCCTTGTTGTCGCTGGTGATTATAGCCCTGTCTTGCTGTCCCCACTTACCCTTCACAATGAAGGCGCGACTTGAACCTTGGGGCTCCGGCTTCACGAACGCTGTGAATCTTACTTCGCTCATCCCTTCGCCATCCTTTTGATTCCGAAGTCGCGCAGTTTGATTTTTGCCATGCGTCCGTCTAGGTGATGAAACACGATACCCTCAATGTCCCTGCCCGTCATCCAATCCAGCAGTTCTTCAAACGTGCGCGGCGCATCATCGTAGACATCAGTTTGCCCATGCGAGACAAGTTCGTGCGCTTCGTAGTGCTCCGGGTTGCCCTGTACCTTCGGCCCAACCAATTCATAAGTCCCGTCCGGTGGAGTTCCGAGCTTTAGAGCTTCACGGAACCACTTGTCTTCGGGACCATCTCCGACAGGAACCCACCCTACAGATTTCTTCGTTTCTTCGTCATGGCCAGCAAGTTCAAAACCGACCGGAACGGAATCTCCTTCCCGCAGTTCCCGCCGCCTGTAGAGAAGACGATCACGGACCATCGCACAGGCTCCGTCAATCTTCCGAGTCGCCACGCCCTCTCCAGCAGCGACCCACTCACAACCCGCATGAATCTGATTCAGAACACGCGACCTGTCCCCATTCCAGTCTCGTTCAAACATCGTGGGTATCTTATTCATTCCGCTCCAATCTCCACCAGCACCAGCGGGTTGTCCGTAGACTTCACCCTGACAGTCTTTCCATTCACTTCCAGCACCAACGGCCTGCGGTTTCCAGTGTCGTCAAAATGCCACCCAAACAACTCGTCCACCTTCAAATCAAAGTACCGTGCGATCTGAAAAGCCAACTCCAGCGAAGGTATAGCCCGGTGCTTCAAAACCGCTTCCGCATGGTTCTTCGATATTTCAAAAATCTCCGCAAACTCCCTGATGCTCAAGCCGTGAATCCTGGCTAGTTGGTACAAGAGCGGCATTGCCAGTGTTCCGTACACGGCTCGTTGCCGCTCGATAGTGCGCTGGAGATTAGTCGGCATTTTTTCGTTGGTTGAATCTGCGGAACTTAAGTGCGCTTTCCAATGCGTCTCTGAGTTTGTCATCGGGAGCGGTTTCGATATTCTGTTTAATCCATTCCGCAATGGTTACTGGAGCAGTGCGATCCTGTTCCACTAGAGTGAATGTTCCCTGTCCACGCGCTTTAGCTTTGGCATGAACCGCTGTGTCGCGGTCGTTCTCTGAGAGTTGATACATTCAGTTTTCCTTTCGCAGTTGTAGAAGTTCGGTGCAGATTTCAAGGTCAAGCAATGCTCGATCCTGTACAGTTTGAGGCGCGTATTCACCGACCACGATGCGACTGGTAGCGTGTTCGAGTTCTTTCTTTCTGTTTTCGATTACTTTGATGTCCAGCATGGCCCCCTCTACTTCACCTTCGCCATAACGTAGTCGAGTACATCCTTCACCGTCCCGGCACCGACGAGCTTCTCGACATCATCATCGGAAAGTACAATGTCCCACTCCTCTTCAACCTGCATCGTCAACTCGACTATATCCAGTGAGTCGGCCCCCAGGTCGTCCATCAGTTTTGCGCCGGGAGTCACTTCAGTTTCATCCACTCCCAACTGCACGGCAATGATTTGCTTCACTCTCTCTTCGGTGTTCAATCTTCCCCCTCCCAATGATTCCAAATTTTGGAATGCGCGGGCTGTGGCAGTGTGACCTCACCGGCCAATTACGGAACTGTGTCCCAACCCGAACATCTCCACCCGGCCCCTTCTCCATCGGCTGCTGCCAAGTCTTTCGACTCCCCTCTCAGGTTCAAGGCGCTCGTCTTGGTCGGAACCTTACCGGATGGAAACTTAAAATGAGGGGTTATTTGTTCGAAGGATTTTACGCCCACGTACTACCAACCCCTCATGCCGCAGTGGGATTCTCTCCCCTTTCGTACCTGCGGAACCTAGCTCCTGAAGTGAGTGGATGCCTGCTTGTCCAACCTGCATCCAGGCAACGAGAATCCATCCTTCTCCAGAGCCGCTTTCTTGTCCAACCAGCCCTGATCGAGAGTGAAGCACTGCATCGGCGCCGTACCTGCGGCCACGGCCTTGAGCAGCGCCTTCACGTCCGTCACCACGCACTTGTACGCGGTCTTGCCCACCTGCCCGACCATCCGTACAGGCGCTTCCTGCTGAATCACCACCGGAGCCGCCATGATTGGCTCTTCCAGAACTGCGTATGCGGCTTCTGAGTCTCCAGCCTCGTCAAGCTCCGCTGCCCTCTCCAGTTGCTCCTTACGGGCCGCTGCTTCGGCTTCCTCGCGGGCGATGCGCTCCAACTCCTGCTGCTTGCGCTGTACCTCTTGGTTGTACCCAGTGATGAGGCCCCCAAGCCGCCGCTTCTCCGCGTCCACCGGCCCCGCAAACTCCTTTTCGTGGAGTAGAAGCGGAGCCTTGAAAGCGTCTACCTGCTGCTTCAGCGGCTTGTAAAACAACTCGACTTCCCTCGTCGAAGCCTGAAGCACCCGACCGGCGTTGTTGGCCGATTCCAACTCTTCAGGCGACGTTACCTGCTTGATCTTGGAGGAATCCAAAACAAGCTGCTGAATATCTTTCTTGAGTGCAAGCCAACGGCGCTCATACTCGCTACCCGGCCCAAGCAATTCGACCGGAACCTTCAAAACCAACTGCCCTTCCAATACCGCTGTTCCCATTTCAACCCTCCATTTCAGTTTTTCTGCCTACATGAAGTCTAACCCAGTTTCGCCAATCCCGCATTCAACTTGAGAATTGCCCCGGAAAGCAGAATTTGAAACTCCCTCTGCGCCGGTATCAGGTCTATGTAGTGCGGGTGTACGATGCCCTCTTTGTCGAACTGAAGCACTACCCCCATCCAGCCGCCGTTTTTCTTGTCCTGAGCCGCAGTGTAACCACCCAACTGCCAGCGCCACGTCGGAGAGAACTTCACTCCACTCTTCAAGTCGATTACGGCTTGACGCTCTTTCCCCTGATGCACGATGGTCCCGCGAAGGTCGACCGTCAACCCGTACTCCATGCCGTAGAGGGAATGAATCCGCATCTCCTCTGCGGCTTCATACTTGAACTGCATAGCCTTGAGCTTCTGCTCAATCCCGGTCACGGCCGGGATGATCGCCATGTCGAGGCTGTCCCAATCCAGATCCCCTTCGACTAGAAGTTCGATGGCTTTGTGAACCGCGATTCCGTAGTTCCGCTTCCACTCAAGAATGTCCGGCGGAACCCCGTCAAAATCATTGCAGCCGAGGATGCTGAATACCTGAGTCGTGGACGGCACAATCGTGCCGCGCTCACTTCTGTACAGATGCTTCTTTTCATCGAAAAATCCGCCTGGAATTTCTTTTCCCCAATCCCCATTTGCCACGTCACCCTCCCTGCTTACAAGTTCCTCTTAATCCACCGCTTACCCTTCCAAACATTCGTTTGCCGTTCCACAAAGTCCGCAAGCTCCCTCAGACACGCCGGATCAAAGATCGTGTTCTTCTCCGGCCAGAACACGTACTTGCGCCAAGCCGGATGGAAGGACGCAAAACCAAGTAGGCATGATCCCTTCACTGATAGAACTGCCCACTTCTCTGTCTTGCGGCCTTCCTCTTGCGGCTGGAGTACAAAGTCCATGTAGGCCATCAGGAAATCCGTGAAAACGGCTTCACGTTTTTCCACAAATTTCCGAAAGTTACGCCCACCGACCCGCCGATAGCGCCGCCTGCGATCTGAGCCGCTTCGTCGGACGTGCAGTCGTCGTACTCGTACAGCGACGGCCCCCGGCTACCTTTGGCAAGGAAGAGGATTCTCCCCTGGCTGGTTTCTGCGTTGAACAACACTTGGTCGATCTGTGAACTTGCTTGCGACGGTATTACCTCAAAACCGCTTTCGTCTGCCATGTTACTTTCCCTCCATTGGAATTCCGAGTTTAGTGCAAACTTCTTCCACCGTTCCGTCCACAAACCGCTTACCGGCAGCACATATAACGCACGTTGGCTCTTCATTTTGACAACCAACCCCGATTACATCGTTAGCGTCGATTACAAGGCTCCCCGTACCTTTTCCTAAGTTGCACTTGAGCGTAACCCATCGCGGCGATCTCATCAGCGGGTTGGCAATCTTCGCTAGATGCTCGTTGGCTTCGGCAAGCTGAGCCGCTACCTCGGAGAGCAGAGAAAGAGCAAGGGAATTAAATCCAGCCTCGTGTTCGGCCACAGACGTTGAATTGAGTATCTGCTCTTGCAACTTCTCGTTGAGTGTTCTGATGTCTTTGGCTTTCATCGGTTACGCTCCTGCACTTGCAACGGCTTTTCCATCCCCAATACCTCCACTCCAAATTTTGGGGAACTATCCCTTTAACTCCCTGAACTGTTTTGGGCTCAACGCAACGATCCGTTGAGCACCGTTGATGGTTGCGATTACTCTTGCTGGAGACTCGCTGATGTCTATTACTTCCCCTTCTTCGATCCAGCCATGAAAACAAGGGTATTCAAGCGACGGCTCTACGGTAAGCAAAGCAAATTTATCGCCGGTACGTTTCCATTGTGGGTTTTGCCAAGGTGCGGCATCTTTGCTATCTACCGGATTCGAGAAATAGACAGCAAGACGGTGGGAGGGTCCACACTTCGGGCAATCAAGAATAAGCCCTTCGCCACTGTTCGGCCTCAGCAGCCCACACCACTTCGGATTTAGATCAAGCAAGTGAGTCATTTTTTGCTCCACGGGAGTTAAAGGGATAGTTCCCAAATTTTGGAATCCCGCGTTCCCGGTTAGGCGTATACGCGGACCCACGCCATTAAGACGGCCTACACTGAACCGTTCCGGTTTCCGACAGCGGCGAGACTGACGGAATCTCAATCAGGTAAGTAGTCAGCCCACGATTCCTCTCCAGTGCAGAGCTTTTCCATCCACTCGTACTTCCCAACTTCAAGGTCGGAAAGATGCTGCTCTGCGCGGTCTGGATACATGGCCGCGAGTACCTTCTTGATGTTCTCTTCCGTGAAGCCGGTCGTCTTCTTGTTCTGGCTGGCAATGCTGTAGAGCCGCTGCGCCCGCCTCCTTCCGATTGTCCCCGGCTTCGTCGTCGTCGGCAAATTCGAGGCCGTTGTTACCTGCCCGTTCTTCTTCAAGTCCTCGATCACCGCTTGGCCCTCGGGTTGCTTCTCGCCAAACATTTCATCGGCCACAGCCGCTGCATCCGGCGCCAGCGTCTTCTCCTCAACCTTCGTGACCTCTCCCTCTTGAACTGGAGATAGTTCAATCAAAGCCGCACAGGACCAAAAATCACCCTTCTCGTTTTGTGCGCTCTTCAGTTTGTCAGTCCACTTGCGAACCGCACGGAACTTGATGAAGTTACCCGCTATCATGTCGCCGTCGATGTTCTTCTCATCCACGGCTATGATTAAGGGTTCTCCCTTGACTGTGATCCAAAGACTGCCGCTCTTGGCTTGCTTGGCGCTTTCGATGATGCCGGAGATTTCCTTCTCGTTAGTCGCGGCAGCGGTCCCACCAGTCGTTGAACCAGTCGTCGTCGCATTCCCCGAAACCGCCTGGGCCGAAGTCTTTGTGTCCGCCTCCTTCGCGGCCTTCTCGCTGGCACGGGTCGGCTGCTGGACCGGAGGCTTCGTTTCACGTCCACCACCGCCGCGATCAAAGTCCTCATGGCCGGTCAATTCCTCGGCTGGCGTCGGCTTGTACCCGGCGAGTACGACAAACCATGAGAAAACACCCTTGAGAGCCTTCGCCTCCGCGCGTGTCTGCGCCATCGACCTAAGCTGAAAGAGAGGCTTGCTCTTAGTCCCCGCCGCTACCTTTTCCGCCTCGTAACCGCCCTTACCTTTACGCAGATTGGCGTTCCAAATCTTTTTTCCGTTGGCGTCGAGTTTGTCCTTCCACTCGTAAACCGTAACGTCTCCCCAATTTTCTTCTTCGTCTAAACACATCGACTCCGCGCGGCCAATCTCGTTCATCGTGTTCATGTCGATCACAACCGCAACGGCTTCGAATCCCCTCGTTGTGCCGCCGTTCCCATCAGGAAACTCAACATAGTGGGTTTCAATGCTTTTTGCTGTGCAGTTAAAGAAGCGACCCGCCGTACCCCAGTCCTCTCGCTCAAGGTATTGTTCATTGTTGAACACCACCTTGTTTTCTTTCATATCAAGGACGTTCTTCAACGCAACAGCGGCTTTCTTTGCCTGAGCTAATACCTCTTCCGGCTCACGCCACTGCGCAAGCGCCGATGATCCTTCGTAGTGCGTGATTGCCGTAGTGCTCATCTCACCCTCCATTACTCCGGTGCTCCTGCCATGAATTCCGATTTGAACTGGTAGCCATCTCTCTCTGCTTCCCAGTCTGATTGCTTTTGCCCCTTCCACCAGATTTTCTTATCGGGGTTCCAGCGGAAGTTGAAGTCTTTTGCTTTCTGATTGTCGTTGTACGTTACCAACGCCTGAACGTATATGACAGGCTCTTTAGACCGCGCAATGATGGCGTCGAGGTCGTAGTTGGAAGCAATCTTCAGCATCGTCAAAACATCAAATAAAGACCTGTGCTTCCACGGAGAAACGAATCCGTGCTCAGCCGCCAAGTGTGTAAGGTTCCGCGTCTTGACGCCCTCTGGGTACTTAATGTCTTCCATGCTACAAAGCCACGGAACCTGCCACTCTCCTTGGCCCGTCCTTACCCTTGCGGCTTCGATGAAGCCTCGATCAAACTTGGCATTGTGGGCCATCGTGTAATCGGCCAGCATACGAATCGTCCACAACCGCTCACACGCCTCTTCTTCCAGAATGCCGTACTTGAGAATCATCTCCGGTGTGATGCCGGTCAACTTCACTATTTCTTCGGGGATTTCAATTTCGTGGTCTACCAGTATTGAAATCATTTGAACTGGAATTTTCGTATCCCAATCCCATAACACCGCCGCGATCTCGATGATCCTGTCCGGCTCAGGTTCAAGCCCTGTAGTCTCCGTGTCCAAACCCAATACGAGCATTTACCCCTCCCTCGTCCACTCCAAAATTTGGAGTCCTAACCTTTTGGTTCCTTCAGAGATTCCCACTGACCGAGCGTAGACCGAAGTCTCTGAAGTTCATCCTTAGAACTCTCAACCTTTTTCTTCGCCCGCCTGACCGCTTCAGCCTTAGCCTCCACAAAGGACGAAAAGAAGTCGTCGCGGCTTTCTCTGCGCTCTCTTGTCCTGTGCGACCGATCAAACCTTATTTCATCTTCCAAATAAGTGACGAAGTGATCTGTAACGGCCACAACCCTGACTGGTTCAATCTCCACAGAGTACCGCTTTATTCTCCACCACACCCCAATAGGTTCGCGCACCACTTTCGACTCCATCAGCCCTCCCTCAACTTCCTGACCACTTCAATTTCCGCTTCCGTGAGAACCGCTTTGCCGTTCAAGTAAAAACGACCATGAAGCAATTCCTTCCGCAGTTTCTTCAGTTCCTCAACTTCAAAATCAGTCAATACGGCTTTCTCGTTCAACCGGACAAACTTGTTCGTTCCGTACAGGTCAACCAAAGCCACAATCCGAGCAAGCGAGGGAATCAATTTTTCTTGCTCCCAACGGGATACCGACGATTGGTTGCAGCCATTCAGCTTTTCAGCCACATTCAAGAGCGACAGTTTCGACGCGATCCTTGCAGATGTAAGAGCCTTGCCATTCACCGTAAGCAGTTTCGTTTCTTTGTACATAACGAAGATAGTGTTGCACGTTAATTCCATACCGTCAAATAGCACCATGCTGCGGCTTTGCCCATTCCAAATTTTGGAATCGCGTTTCTGGTTGCAAGTCGATGTAGGCACAATAGATAATGATTTTCATGAAGACTCAGAAGCCCAAAACCGTGAAGAAGCAGACCATCAAGAAGGCCGTCAAGAAGACCCCATCGAAGCCAAAGGTGAAGCTGTCGAAGGCCGACCCCTCGTACTACGCCAAAATCGGCGCGATCAGTGCGGCCAAAAGAAAGATCTCTAAAGAGTTCTTTTCTGCCATGGCGGTCAAAAGTCATGCGGCTGGTTCCCGCCCAGACAGATACAAAGGGGGACGCAAGCCTAAGCCCACAGAAGAGGCATAGTCGGGGAGCCTAGCCTCTCCGGTCGATACCCTGCGGCTTTCCACGCCTCCCACGGAACTCCATCCGGCCACTGCTTGCTAGGCTTGTCGTAGGCCCCGATTACCCACCGCTGAAACCCCACCAACTCCTGAGTCCTCACGAACGGCATCGGGTACGGCCTTGCGCCGAACTCCCGCAGCCGCTTTCTACGATGGTCCCAGGTTGCGAAGGCTTTGTCGTAGGGCCAGTATCCACACAGGATGTAGACCATGATGTGATCCGGCTTCACACCGTACTTGACGAGTCGTTCTAACCCAGCAATGAGTATGTCTTCATCTGGCAGGTTGTCCCAGGCTGTATAGATGCGCTTGACCGTCATTCCATCGTCGCGGTAATCAACTGAGGCAATCGCTTCCGCTGCTTCGTCGGTAAGGAATCGCGCATTGATACCCTGATTGAAACTGACCTTGAATCCGCCTTCCCGTATTTCTGCTATCCGCTGCCGCCACTCCGGTTGGCCGAAGAAATCATTATCGAGCAAGTGGAGGTGTCTCGGATACGGGTCGCCGCGCCACACCTGATAGACATTCTGAATCCCCTTCAATTCCGGTTCTTTGCTTGGGACCGCGCAGAACCCGCATTTCTTGCGGCATCCACGCTGCGTAAAGCCAAGAGACGCCTGATAGGTTGGGAACCATGAGTAATCTAGGCACTCTGCGGTTTCGCCGATGTCGATGCCTAACTTCTCTATCGTCGTCGGCTTTGAGGCGATTACCGGAGACAGTGGGACGAGTTCCCCTTTTCTGGCCGGGTCAATGCCTGTTCCGCCAAGATGCGCTTGCGGGTACCTGCGCTTGAATCTTTCAGCCAGCGGAATCGTCTTCCGAAAGATAGCAGAACCGTACACTAGATCCGGTTCGCGGCCAAACATGGTCACTTCAAAGGCCGCTCCGAACCGATATTCAATCTCATCTCCGCGTAAACGATGATGCGTTGCGATCCTCATCAAAGCAAGGTTCGGCAACTTTCCGTCAAGTTGGCAGAGCATTACGCGCATATTCTCCGAGTATATACTGCGAACATGTCCGATATTCCTCAACGCTGGCTCAGTCTCACTGGCATAAGCGCCACTCTCAACTTGACCGGCACTCAGATTAAGCTCCTCCACAAACAGCGATACCTCGTGCGGATCGGGAAGCGCCCCCAGGACTACCGATACCTCGACCCCACCCCCGAGTACGCCGAACGCCTACGGCTTGCGGCGGTCATGCTCTCAAAAAACTCCCAGGTCAACATCGACCTCCCCATGACCTTCCTGCTCACAGCTAGGGAGGTTGCGGAGATTATGGGCTGGAGTTTGCGCTATGCCAGAGACTTCCTCGAAGACACTAAAGCACCTTGCTGGAAGGCGAAAAACAGGGCTAAACTATTTTCCGTATCAACCGTGAGAGACCTTCTGTTCAAAAGACAGGGCAGGCACCTACACAAACAAAAGGCTCCGTTCCTGTTGCCCGAATTAGTAGCCTTTGCCAAGCGGTTTATCGACTCCGAGGCCGCTATCGTCCCAACCGACGAGCAATTCAAAGCCGATGCGGAACTCCAAAAAAAGATGGAATTAGTCATGCGACAGAGCAGCCCCGGCAGGGAGGTCATGCTGGCTGATCTTTTGGAGAAACTGGAGTTGGCGAAACAGGTAGTCCAAACTTTGGAATCTAAATGATGCAGACAGGATTGGGTACCTGCCGACCGTTGGCCCGTTTATGAAGCGCCTCTAAATGCTTCCCGGTACGCCTAATTGTTCCGCGCGAACTCACGCCGCATCATGTAGGCAGTATACACCTAATTCCAAATTTTGGAATCAGCGTGAGGCTTTGCGGGTCTTCGCCTTGCGCTTCCCGGCCTTCTTCACTGCGGCGTTGGCCCCACGAATCGCTCGCGCATCGTCCCCGGTTCGCTCAAGGATGGAATTTGCGACCTTACTCCACTGGCGCTTGCGCTTCGGAGACTTGGCGCGGTGTGTTTTGTTGTGCGCGTCTTTCGCTGTCCATGGCATTGCGGTTTATCTCCGTGATGCTTTTTCCCACTCGATCATGCCTTCGAGCCAAAGTTTGCGGCTTTCGGAATGCAACTTGGCAGCATTAGTGCAGATTGCGCGTCCCTCTGCGCTTAGTTTGCCAGACTTGGAAAATAATTCACGAATGCTGCGGCTAATTTTAACCAACCCAGCCTCTATCTGAGTAACCCCAGAGACTACCTTGTTGCCTTCTGCGATGAATTTTCCGCCATCCTCTTGACGCTCTTCGGCTCGATAAGATTCTTCAAAGAGCCTATCCGCTTCGGCGCGGAGACCATCAGACGTGTCACTAATCCTGTCCGACTCCTCTGATAACTTATCGGCTTCGTCGAAGAGTTTATCGGCTTCGTCGAAGAGTTTATCGGCTTCGTCGAAGAGACTGTTCCCTTCAACAAAAATCCCGATGCTGTCTTCAAATTTCTTCTGGGCAGCGTCCATTTACTTTCTCCTTGTTAGCAGTATAGCGCCAATCATCTCGGTGGCGGTTTGATTCCCATTACACTCTCAAACGGCGGGAACTGCCTTAAAGCCGGGACTTGACCTTCAAGGTACTTCCCTACAGATTGCTTGATCTTCTCAGGTTTCTTCAACGGCATTCTTCGGCCGGACTCGATCTGGCCGATGCGGGCAAGCTCCTCAGCCGTCTTGAACAAATCATCGTAAAAGCTGCCCGCGATATGTTCAACCAAGTCTGGAACCATGTACTCGAATCCCTTTCCTGCTTTCTTCAGTTCTCCAGCCGCAAGGTCAAGGAACGGATTCGTTACAGATCTCACCATATCCCATCCGTAAGCCAGCGTGTAGCCGTCGACGATGAACTTCAAAAGCTCTGCGGCTTCGGGATGCTCGAACGTCTGCTTCAGATTCTCGATGTACGTGTCCCAGGAGTCCTTTTCATGCTTGTGGCCGGTGAGCCCTTCAAAGCCCTTGTGGATGACGTGCTTCGCTCCAGCGCCGGTTGCCGCTAGCATCTGGCCGAGGATGGGTGAGGCTACCAATGCGTAAGCCAGCGGCTTGTAATTGTGGTGAACCACAACCTCTTCGTAAAGTTGCTCTCTCAAGAGTGATGTTGCCTTCAGGGTGAAAGACTCAAGAGCATAGGTTAACCGCACGGCCCTGAATAGTCCAATTGCCGGCTTTGACGCTCCCTTGGCGATTTCGTGCCTTGCCAACTGTGGCATCTGAAGTGGGTCGTCCGAGAATGTAGTGAGGTTGGCAAACGCAGTTTGAGCCCGCCCAATATCCCCTGGTGAGAATCGTCCGCTCGCAACTGCATCGTCAATCGATCCATTTCCAATCAGGAACGTATCGCTCAAGAGCCTGCGCGTGTTCTCTGCGTCCCTGCCTCCCCTCTTCAGTTCCTTGATAGCGTACTGATCGAGATACACTCTTGCGGATTCGCCTGAGAGTGCTCTGACCATCTTGTATGACGCTTCAAACATTTCTTTACGAAGAATCTGTCTTACCGGAGCGGCTTGTCTTTCACCGAAGACAATATCCGCTGCGCTCAACTGCCGCGTCAAAACTCCAACGTATCCGGCGTTTTCCATTACTTCTCTTGGATGAATTGCCAGATGCGCGAAAGCCTTTGCCAGCGGCAACACTTTACCATGCATTCCAATTGGAACCAACCCTAAGTGGAACGGGATCTTGAAAGCAGAATACGTCATTTTCGATGCGGCTTCATATGCGATGGCCGCGTTGTAAATCTTAGCCGTTATGTCATTCCAATTCTGCGGCTCAAGCGTACTGCGGAACATCGATTGCAAAGTCTCGATGCCGTTGATGTCGTTGATCTTCCTGATTTCAGTGTTGAGCTTCTGATTCTCAGGCCCAAAGTTCCTCGCCTGCGCTGTCGCCTCCGCTACTTGATCGAAGTATCCGACAAGAGTTGGATAGTCCCTCTTGATGTACGGGAAGTTTACTTCTCTTGCCCGGTGAATGTTGCTCAGGACCGGCGCCTTCGGAGTGTGCCGATTCAGATATTCGTATACCTGTTGATAGGTATACGGCTTTAACTCGGGGATGTTGGCGATGATCCGCTTTCTGATCTCCTCGTTCTTCTCCTTCATCATTTCGCGGAGGTCTAACTTCTTTCCGGTTTTCGGATCAGTAACTTCCTGATCCCAGTTGATGCGATGCGGATAGTACTTCGGATCTTCACCGAAGTCCTTGCCATAACGGGCAACAATCTTCCCGGTGTGGTCTCTCACTCCGACTCCGGACTTAGACAAGTCTTCATGGGCCATCCGCATCATGTCTGAGAGATCTGCGGCTATGGCGTTGATTCGAGGATCGGCGCTCGTCTCCTTCTCCTGCCCTTCCAACACACGGGTTATCGTCCAAACGGCTTTCTTGTCGTCGGTCTTAATGCCGTTACGCTTGAACGTGTCCTCCATTAGATTCCAATACTGACTTCTGGCTACGTCGTAGTCGGCCCTGTAGTTGCGGTTCATCAACTTCAGGTTCTTTCCGACTTCCGGCTTTCCTGCTCTGCGGGCGATGTTCTCCATGCCCAATTCTTGACTCAGAATGAGCCCGTAGTAGGGGAAAGGTCTTCCGCTTCTCAGTTGAGAATCCATTGACTGACGTGCTGTGTTTGTTTTGTCCCGGTCCAGGGGTAAATCTGTTTCGGTTGTGGCCGTTGCCGCCGACAACCCGACTGCGGTTTTGACTTCTGTAGATTCCAAATTTTGGAGTTCTGCCGGGACTGCCCTCCCAGACGCCACGGCGTTTCCAAGCCTGTCAATTTCATTCTTTGCCCTTGCATCCTCCGGCGAGTCTGGAGGCCGCAACTCAAACTTCGACTGGTAGAGACTGCTCCAGTCCCCTCCGGCGACAGCCTCCCCATACTTCATACCCTTGTGTTTCGCTTCTTCCGCCGATGGAAAACTGATCGCAGACCAATCCTGAATGCCTACATTCCTCTGCTTTGAACGTACTTGGAACTGGGTAGCATTGACCTTCATTTCGTTGCCTTCGGCATAGGCTAACTGGTCTTGACGCTCCCTCACTTTCTCTTCGTCGGTGTACGTCGACATCACGTTTGCAAGTGAGTCTTTCTCTCCCAACACTGCGGCCCGGAGCGCCTTCATGCGGGGTCCAACCTTCGTCTGCATGAGGCGAATGTCCGGCTCTGAGTCGGTTGCCAAAAAGACTGCGTGGACATCGGACTTGACGCCAAACCGCCACGGCCGGCCCATCGCCTGCTCTAACAGGACACCTGAGTACGGCGGTCCAAGGTAGATTGCGACTATCGGCTTGTCCCCTCCTTTGACATTAAGCTCTGGATAGTCGGCATCGTGCATGTCAACCCCGATACCGCCTCCCGCATAACTCGCATACAGCATTGGAACTTCTCCCTTGAGAAAGTCCGTGCGGGCTTTTTCTCTTGCAGCATCGGTGTTACCACGTCCGCTGTAGTCGCCCACTTGGGCACCGAACTCCGCATAAAGTTCGTTATAAATGCTGGGGTAAGCCGGAATGATTCTTGAGAGTTGCCCTCCCATTGCGTCGTCGAGTTGCTGGTAGGTGCTCGCTTCTTCACCTTCTGACCTCTCTCTGCGGAATAAATCATCTGCGGTGTGCTCTGAAAAGAACAGGACTCTCCATCCCTGATCTCTTGCTTGCTTTGCTAGTTCAATTGCTTGTGGCAGTCTTTCGCGCTCAAGGAAATTCTTCGTGTAGACCGCTTCAAACGCTGCGGCTTTCCGCGCCAATCCCTGCTTGCCCATCCTTGTGAATTGATCCCGAGCCCTGTCGAAACCTTCCCTGATGCGGTCGAGGCCGCGCTTCATAGAATCCGTGACTGGCACTACCCCGAAATGAGCATTGTATCCGTCATACGAGATGGCCTGAGAAACAAACTGGCCTCTCTCAATCAACTGCTCTCTCAACTTTGCCTGCTTGCCGGGGTCGAGCCGCGCAACGATCTTGTCTCCCACCTTCTCGTGTGCGAAGTTCTCCTGAATCCACTTGTCAAACTGTCCTTTCGGCCAGAGATTCAATTTGTCGAGATAGCCATATTCTTGTGGCGAATGGAATGGAGTTGCGCTCATGTAGACCGCTTTACCTGAGTTCGCAACTACGTCCCTGAGCATTTGCCCCTGCTGAGTTGTATCGTCGTACCACCTACGGGCTTCTCCGGCTTCGTCCGCCACTACAAGATCCCACTTCGAGTTTTTGTAGATGTCGTTGTCGAGTAGCCCCTTGTAGCTCGCTCCGTACACTCCCGGCTGACCCTCTGGAACATCTAGTTCCACATCGAAGCCGAAGGTGCTTGCCGCAACCCTCTTGCTCTTCCTAATCAACCCCTTGTTCTTTGAAACGATAAGCACACTGGCATCTGGTTTATTGCGGAGGAATTCTTTGATGACAGCGTTGCCGAGGTAGGTCTTGCCAGTGCCAGGAGGCGTCACAACCGCTACACCATCCCCTTGATCTAACCCGCTCATCACGGTCTGCACAATCTGCTTCTGGCCTGGGTAGATCAACTGCGCTGCAACCTTTGGATCAAGCGAGTACGTCGGCGCCGGAGTCGACTCAGGCAAGCCCGCCTTCTTCAGCCCCTCAACCCACGCCTTCTGATCGAACTTCTCGCCCGCAGTCGTTCCTACCGGCTCACCACGAACCCCCGCCAACGGCTCCAGGTTGACCGGCTTGACGTTCTCAAGGTTTACAGGCGCTCTTGGTACGCTGCCTCTTGCAGTTGCCCCTCCACGCTTGGCTCCTGCATATCCAGACACCCCCAGCTTGGGAGGTTGAGGAATTCCTCCAACTCGCGGAGGCTCTGAAAGTTTAGTAGGACCATCATTCGCTGCTCTTCCTCTGTCGGCTGTCTTGGCATTCTTTGCCTCCTGAATCACTTGCTTTGGAAGTTCCGGCTCCGTCTTCGGTGCCAGCGGCTCTACACCGTGATCGGCACGAATACGGTTCCGCATGTTGTCGATTTGCATTTGAAGCAGACGGCGCTCGAAGGTCTTGTAAGATGGGGTTTCCTTCAGACGCTTCTCAAGGTCTTCGAGTTGGAGGCCGGGGTGACGCTCCGGTAGTCCTTGAAACAGACTCCCCTTCGGCACTTTGCTAGTCGTGTTGATCTTTACGCCCCAGGTGCCATCCTTGCCCTCAATGATCTGCCCACCCTTGATCTTGTCGCTTCCTATGGCCGCTGACGCATCTCCTTCGGATGAGAATGTAATGATCACACTCGGCTTCTTCGGGTCAACGCGGTCCCCAACCTCATCAACCACCTTGCCGTCGATTGAATCCCTCAGTCCCGTTCCTCCAAGCTCTCTCGCCAACTTGACCACGGGATGCGGCTGGTCTTCCGGTCTGACAATCTTTTTCTCTTGCGCTCTGGCCTTTTTAAGTTTTTCTCGCCAATCGTCCGCGACATTGAAGCCGGTAATTCCGAAATTGTCTGCCATCCACTGCCTGAAGTCGTCGCTGAGTTTGAACGGAGATAAAGGATCACTTTGCAGTTTACGGTAGACGGAGATAAACATTTCTTTGATGTCTTTGAGGACTTTCCGCAGTTCAAATCCCGGCTGAAAGTCCACCGCATTTTCGTCACGCAAGAATTTTTCGCTTCCATAAGCCAGTTTTTCCATCCTTTCGTTTTGACCTGTGTAGTCCCAGTCTCTTCCGTATTCCCTCTTGTAAGCAGCCTTGTTGACCTTGATCGTGTCGATCTGCTTCCACTCTTCCTCGTCAATAAGGGGGGAGATTGCGTGAATGAACTCGTGAATAGCTGTCGTTTTGTCTGCGGCTTCGTTTAGCCGCATGATCCCTTCCGCAAAAACATATTCACCGCGATGGCGAGAATCATTGCCCTTTTCGATACCCTTGAAGCCAATCTCTTTCAGTACCCACGCTAAGGCATTTTTATGCTCCACTCCCTCCGGTTTGCGGCGTTCCCATCTCGCTTCCGCCAAAGCCTTAGAAGTGTCGTAGATAGTTTCAGCGTTCTCTTTGGTCGCCTCAAAGAAGTGCAGCATCTTCCTATAAGTTCCAGGGCTGATATGACCGTTCGCCGCTATCTCTGCGGCGATATCGCGCTTGAATATATCCTCTGGAGATGCAGTCTGAGGCGGCGGTCCCAAGGATTTCAGAATCGACTTCCGGATTGGCTGGACGCTCTCTTTATCGAAGAGGTACATCTCTGCGGAGTCTTTGTCTGCTGGGGATGGCTTTGCTTTGTTTTGCTCAAACTGGCGCAGATTAAACTCGTCGCCGCGTGCTCTGGCTTCCTCGATGGCGTTCTCCATCAGCCATTGGTCAACACGCTTAACGGTATTCTGGGCTTTCCGGTTGGAATCAGTATCGAGTTTGGGGAACGGTGTCGTCTTGCGCCCTGTGGCGGTAGAGACTACCTCTCCAGCACCCAGCATGTCTCCAATTTTCCCGGCACGGATTTCTTCCGGCTTCTTCTCTTCTACCCTCTCTTCATCGGGCACGTCACGGCCCTGCAAAGCCGCATCGTACTCGGCCTGAGAGAGCATCCAACCAGCATCGGTCTTCGCCTTGTCTGTCCCCTTGTTCCTGCGGAAAGCCGTATCCCTCAATTCCTTCGAGAAAACCCTGTTGAACTTGTCTACCGGCTTCTCCAAAGACTTCTCAGCAGAATCAAACATTCCCCCTTGAGTGTCTTCATCGGAAATCCAATTCTTCAGCCTGTCTCCGAACGCACGGGGATTAGCGGCCTGTGAGCTATGCAGCGCCCTCCACAGCGACTCAACTACTCTTCCAGGCTCCGGTGGAACCTCTTGCTCCATTCCCGTCAAATCAATTTGGCTTGGAGAATATACCGCATCCCACCTGTCACGGCTTACGGCTCTATCCGGGTCCACGTTGACGGTCAACTTAGCGGCTTGCAATGCCTCCCTGATCGGTTCGGTGATGTCCAATTCGGGGAATACGTTCAGTCGCGTCACATAACCGATAGCATTTTCTAACGCTCTGCCAGCCGTCTCATTCTCGATCCCTGTAAGCAAGTCGGGGTCTTGAAGAGCATGACCAACTACAGCCTTACGGAATAGTCTTTCCCCCTGCTCCGTGAGAACATCGTTCCCCATCTTGTCTTTCATGAACCACAACGATTGCTGTGAAGTGGGGATGTCGAATCTCGCTGCGGCAATCTCCGCAAACTGAAGCGGATTATCTCTCATCGCCGCGTTCAATCCGCCTTCTGACTCTTCTACCAGTCGGCCAATTTTGTTTACCGCATCCTGATCCAAACTCCGACCGTACACCAATCCCTTCTGTGCATCGCTGATGTTGTCGGCTTCCGATTCATTGAAGAGAAGTCCGTATTTTGTCGCCTCTTCTATCGTCTGAATTGGATCGTCCATCATTCTGACAACGATGTAGAACTGCCCGTCATCTGGATATTTACCAATGCCGTTCTCCTTGGCGAGTGCGGCCATCTTCGACTTTAATTCTTCAACGGCTGCTGCCCTCTCTACCGGATCTGCTATCTCGTTGAGCACCTGAAGGTGCTTCAAGAGTCTCTGGAGACGACCGTTGCCGCTTACCGTGCGGCCCCCAGGTTCAACCAGCGGCGGTCCCGACATGGCATCAATCGTTCTGTTGGCAAATTTCTCGAAGTTGTACCCTGAAGTCCTTCCATCCTCAGACACCGCATAACGCTGCGCGTCGAGGCGTCTCTGAAGGATGGTTCTTTCGTTTGGCTCTCTCGGCTGCAACTGCTTTGGGAAAAGATTATCGTCGGTACGAACAAGGTTATCCCCCTCCCAGTGATGAGAGAGGATTACGGCGCCAGCCGGGACAAGTTCGTAGTGAGCTTTTACCTGCCGTTGGTTCTGGTCGATGATTGTGTCTTTTCCACGGAGATGAATGGAGATCGGGGAACGACCGGGGAAGTCTCCCTTTGGCCCCGCCTTTGCCCTTGCTTCCGCGGACTGAGCTACGGCTTCCTTGGCTACCTTCTTTGCATCCTCTGCGGCTGTCGCTAACTGTTCGGCTTTGGCCACTGCTCTTTCAGGAGTTTCGTCACGAGAAATCTCTGGGTTAGATGCCTCTTCTACGGCCTTGACTGCCTCTTTATGAGCCGCGGCTTTCCGGCTATCTGCCGCTGCCGCCTGAGTCTCCGCCTGTACTTGTGTCTTCGGCTCCGGGTCTTTTACCTTGCCTTCCATGCGGTCACGAACGCCGTCCACAAGGAACTTCCGATGGACAAGATACGGCTTTTCGAATGCGACCTTCTCTTTCTCCTCTGCGGTCCAGTCCCGGTCGTGAGTGATCTCCCCTTTTTCCAAAATTTGGAGTACACGAGGGCTCGGATTCAGCCGGTCAAATGGTATCGGGTTCGCCTGCCCAGACCGCAGATAGACCTTGCCGTTCTTCTCCTCGACAATCCACGGCCTGTCGGGACGGAATGGATCTGAAATTCTGTCGCCAACTTCGAGCGAAGCCGCTTTGCCTTGCGGGGTTCCCGGTTGACTCTCTGAAAGTCCTATCCGCATCACTTCATCCGGCGTGGTCCCAAACTGCTTTGCCAGTTGGTTGATGATGTTGTTCGGATCGTTCGATGCCTTGTATGTGGCTCTCCTCTGCTCTCTTGCTTTGCTGGTTTCCTCTGGAACCGGAGGCCGCGCAAGAAACTCCTTGCGGCGCTCTGCCTTCTCGCCTTCGTCGGCACGTTCCTGGGTGATCGTCGATTCTTCAAGACCGGCGTTCTGTTGTGCAACCCGCATCTCCCGGTCAAACTCTTCCTGCCTGACTCCGATCTGCCTCTTGATGTCGCGGTTTCTGGAGAAATCCGCCCTGCGCTCCAATCTGGTCTTCGTTCCGTATCCAACCTTGCCCGAAGCCGCAAGCTGCATGGCTTGATTCGAGTACGTTCCCCGCTTCATCAACGGGACCGTCTCGCCATCCGATGAGTGCAGTATTCCCTTCGCGTCGAGTGTCCACTTCACACCCTTCTTCGATGTGATGTAGTCTCCCGGCTGGTAGACGTGATGAAGATTCGATTCGATCTGCACCCTTGCGAGTTCTGGCAGGCTTTCGAGTGTCGCTTGGACTTCTTCTTCGCTGGCGCCGGATTCCCGCAGAGTTGCTTCAACTTCCGATGCGTAATCATTTGCGGACTTCTCGCTGAATGGTCCGTTGAGACGGCCTTCCCGAGCCGCCATGAATACATCTGGAAGAGTAGTCTTCTCCGCGATGCCAGCACGTTTCTGCGCTTCGCCTGTGTTAATCTCTCCGTCGATCAACTGCTGGCGAATCTCTCCCAAAGTCGCCGCTTCCTTGACTTCTTCGGCTGTCGCCTCCGGTTGCGCTGCCAAACCATCAGCCGCAAGTTTCAGAGAAGATAGTCTTGCAACCGTGTCGGACGTTTGAGGATCGGCATTGAAGTACAGAGATTCTGGCGTTTCAGTGAAGTTGCCGTTGCGGTCCAGCCATTCAACTCCGCGTGGAGTCTGACGATAAACCGAGTGTCTTTCCCCGTCAGTTCCAACACCAAATCTATTCGTCTCTCCCCAAAATTGAGCAGGGTAAGTGACGTGCCCTGAGCCGTCTACTTCAGATTCGACAGGACGCCAAGTTTCCGCTTCGGTGGGAACTTGACCGACCGCCTGACGACTGGCGAAAGTCTCCTCTCGCCCCTTAGAGATTTCCTCTGCGGTTTGCTGGATGGCTTCGCGTGACGCCGCTGCCTCTTTGCGCTCCTGCGCACGGGCTTCTTGTATTGCGGTGTCCCTTGCGCCTAAGAATTGGGCGCTTTCCTCTGTCTGCTTTTTGAGTTCTTCGGTACGCTGGTCGACCTTGGCCTTGATCGTACCAATGACTTTCTGTACCTGCTCTTTTCTTGCGGTTTCCGCTCTCTGTTCGTGCAGAGCATTAACCGCTCTCTGAGCCGCCTCTGGATGCCAAGCCTGCTCCCACGCGAGCCCAGCATAGTGAGCCGCCTGCATCTGCCGTTTTTGCCGGATGCCGTCTGCGACTTCGGCATTCTTGGCGTCAACCGTAGCCATCATCGCTATGTACTCTGGCGAACTGGAAACGGTCTGATCGATAACTAGCCCCTGGGTTTCTGGAGATAGTTTGTCAAACTTCTTCCCCATAGTAGCGAGGGACATCTTATTCAGATCCGATTGCACTCTCTCTGTCGCGTCGACGTGGCTGATACCAGCCTTTGCCATCAACAGACTTCCCAGTCCATTTACTGCCTGCTGCGTAGCTGTGTCCCAATCTCCACTGATGTAGCCCTTCACGGCATCGCGGATATTTATGTATGACCCTTCAACCATCTGGGAGATGAACTGAGCCTGAATCAACTTGCCCATCACTCGTGCGGCCGGAACTAGCCTCGGCAATCCAATGCGGGCCGCAGTCTGAGCAAGAGCACTCTCACCAAAAGTCCCAACCATCAATCCGATCTGGACCGGAGAAGTCAACTCTTCGCCAAATTGAACTGTCCCCTTTGCTCCTCCCTTAGCAATAGACTTGATCTTATCTCCGGTAGGCGTTCCGTACATTAAGTTGGCGGCGTCTACAGTTGCAGGAACGTACTCATCAATAAACTTTTCCTGCTTTTCCTTGAGATTCTTCCACTCCTCATCGGTTCTACCAAGCGGGTTCTGCGCCTTTTCCCAAATTGCGCTTGCCCCACGGCGAATATCATCAAACGAATTCGCCAGCGTCTTTCCGGTCTGCGTATTTCTGAACCAGATACCAGCCTTTTCAATTGGAGTTGGAGTCCACGGTTTCAACTCTGCCGGCGGTTGGGCAGGAGGTTTCTGTGCTGGCGTCTGATTGTAAAAACGTGCAGCATCTTCAGCACTAAATGGCTGGTTGACACGCGACATATCCGCAACCGGAGCGGCCTGCGCTGTTTGTTGGGTGGAGGTCTTCAGTCGGTCGATGTTGCGCTTGATTACATCGTCGCCAAGATTGGCGTACTGAGGGAAAGCAGACCGGAACTTATTCGGGTCCGACAAATTATTGTAGATTTTCTCATCGGTCCAATCCTTCAAGCCAGGATATTTCTGCTTGAGTTCTGGAACCGGGTTCCAAACTTGCTGTTCGGCCATCGCTCATTGCCATCCTGGAGGCAAGTTTCCGCCTGCCTGTGCTCCTGGTGTTCCCCCAATTGACTTTACGGCAGCGTCGTACTCCGCTGCAACGCGACCTTTTGCCTTTTCTCGATCAATCACAGCTTGCGCGTAGTCCCGATCCTTGACCGCTTGAGCGGTTGCGAGAATCGACTGGTCGCCAGATTGAGCGGCCTTCGCCTGAGCCGCAGCAAATGCCTTATCCGCAGCCTCGATGGTCTTCGTGTAGGCCGTCTCTGCCTTCTGGTAGCCTTCCTGCTGAGCCTTTACCGCTTGACGTGTCACAGAGGCTGTCAGAGCCGTCTGCTTGCCTCCCGGTGGAGGGGTGATTCCGGTCTTTGCGGCCTGCGATGCAGTCTTGCCAGCCTGCGGTGGACGGCTTATTCCCTGCGTTCCCTGCCCGCTAGGAGACGCCGTTGCCTTTGGAGGCTTACTTATCCCTCCCGGCTTCGCTGTGCGCGTTGTGGTGGTGCTTCTGTCTCCCTGCGGGTTGCTTGTAGACGTGCTCGTGGTCGCCGTTGACACAATTCCGGCCGCTTTCGCATATTGCTTTGCGGATGCCAGTTGCTCGGCAGTAGCTTTGTCTCTGGTCACCCCGATGCTTTGGAGGTATTTGTCTTCCAATTCAGCATCGGAACCTGCCTTCGGACCTGTGTTGTCAACCGGCTGTGCGTCTGGGTAAAACTGGTTCGCCTCTTCTGGATACAGGTACGCTTTCTTCCCGCTGGGAAGTTGGTACAGTTTCGCCGCTCCCGTATACTTCATTGGAGCAAGGGCCGCTCTTGCGTTCTGCCATGTCTCGTAGTTCTTCTTCGCATCGGGAGGCAGAGACGCTATCTCATCCGGCGACAGATGGGAAAACGTAGAAAACCCTGCTTGAACGGTCTTCTCGTTCTGTAACTTCCGAGATTGTTCCTCGTTCGCAAGCCGACCGGATTCCAAACTTTGGACTTGTTGTTGGCCCTGTGGTGACAACCCCGGTGGTTTGGGTTGCATGGTTACTAGGGCGATTTTCGGAATAACATGGGGGTTTGCCGCAAAGAAGTCCCCGATGTTATTGAACCCGGCGCTTACAGGGTTCTTCTTTTTCTTGTCGTCCGGTGACTTTACAGGGTCCGTATCCCCTGCGGCTTTCTTTCCCTTTTGAGTCTTCTCGGGAATGACAAACTGAGCCTTAGCCTGCTTACCCGCTTGAAAGGCGGTTGTGTACGCCTGATAAGCTGCCTGAGCCGCTGGATCGTCTTGCTTGCCGCCTGCCTTTGTGAGAGCGTCCTGATACTGACCGTAGGCCGCTTCGCTTGCGGCATCCGCTGCGTTGATCGTCGCCTGGGCTTGCGCGTTCTTCCGCTGCTCCTTCATCTGATGCCCTGCCATGAACCCCTTGAGCAGAGAATCCCCGATAGCAAGCGCACCTGTTCCCTTCCGCCCGAACTCGCCCTGCAACGGCGCTGCCGGTCGGCTCTGTTGCTCTATCGCCTGGGGCGGCAATTGGATTAACGGAACAGTTGAGGTATACGGAGTAATCGAGAGAGGGTCATTCTGCACGCTCATTAGAGTGCCCCCGCCACTGAAGCACCGGCTCCGGCCAAAGACGCCCCAAAACCAAGCATAGTTGATTTTTGCTCGTTGTTTAGTTGCTGGAGGTTGCCGTATTGATTGGCGGCGGCATTAAGCCCCTGAAGGCCCGAAGAGGTAGCTTGGTTACCTTGGCTCACGTTCTGACCTCCCAAACCAGCAAGCGAACCAAATGCGTTCGTATAAGAGCCCGTTGTCAGATTTGAAATCTGTGCTCCCTTAGACAAATCCGCTTCGGATAGCGCAAGGTCTCTCGCTCCACCCCTCGGAGCGTTCTGCATGATGTTTTTGAGTTGCTCGTTCGACTGTCCGGTAATCTGCTGGATGGCCGGCGCGTTTGCCCTTGCCAGCGCGTTAGGATCGCCGCTTGCCAGCTTGCCGTAGTAAGACGTTGCTTGCTGGAGTCCGGGCAGGGCGAGGTTAAAGAGAGTAGAACCCTCTTGGGCGCTTTGGGCTCCCGTAGCCGTCAATTGTTGGGCAAGCCCCGTCTGAGCCGCTTCTAAGGCCGGACTCGACTCGGCACCAGATGGTTTGGAAATCGGAGTATACCTCTCTCAAAGAGAGGGTAACGCCAACTATACCGGCTCTGCCACACATTTCTTTGATTCAAGCCACTTAGAGAATTGCGGGAGGAAATCTTTTGCCTCGATCATGACCGCCCGAGCGGGAACCAACTTCCCCTGGTAGAAGTGAAAATTGGGAACTGTGGCCGTGGTTTGGAAGCCGAGTTTGAGGGCATATCTGATCGCGGCTTGGTTTGATTCGATCATCACTCCATGAAGAACGGTGATCTTCAAACCCTTCATCCAGTAGTAAATTCCGAGCATTCCAAGGTCTCTCAGGTAGCGGGTGTGCCGGAAGAAGCAAAAACCGCACATCGCCGCTCTTGCGCCGTCAATTCCTTTTGCCGCTTCAACCCAAGCGTACCCAACTGGAATCACGTTCTCTGTTTTCTCTCCCACGTTTTCAACTTCGCAGAGAATCTGCAAAACCTTTTTGGACTCATCGAACATTCGGATGAAGTGGTCATGGTCGGGATTGTCGCCACACAGAACTTTTTCAAGCAACCCTGCTTCTTTTGTCTTGTAGTAGAGCGTTGAGAGCATCCCATCCCTATACACAACAGTACCAGGAGTGAAAGGAACCACTGCGGCTTTGTCGGTCATGAACTCCCAATTATTCATCTGCTCACCCTTCACTCCAAATTTTGAAATTACAGTTCCTTCCACAACAGTTCTCGTCGAGTGCCAATGCTATGCTGCCCTCGGTCTACATTTATCTTGGTGTTTTTCAACGTAATCGGAACGTACCAAACAGCCGCAAAGAGTACACAGAAAATAAATCGTTCTCTGATCTTCTCTCGCCGGATTCACGGCTAGGAATTGATCCTGGCTGATCTTTTCCTCGCTCCCGGCGATGTCTGCGCTTGACCGCAAAAAATCCGCAAACATGGAACCGATACTGCGTTTATTAAGTCGCAGTGATTCCCATAGGGGAATGTCCCTAGGTTTCACGTAAATGGTTTTGTTCCCCACGGCTCACTCCAAATTTTGGAATCCCTACAACTCCCCGATAGTGTAGACAACCGTTGCCACTGCGCTGTTCGCATAGTTCGTCGCCACTGCGATTGCCTTGATTGTCGTCGTGACTGAAACTGTAATGGCCGCACTATACAGAGTCGAACCCGTCGTCGGTGTCGTCCCATCCGTGGTGTAGTAGATTGCGGCTCCGGGCGTTGCACAGACAATCTCGGCTACCACGCTTCCATAAGTCCCCGAAGGTGGAGAGAACACAGGCGCACCTGTGGTATTCACGGAAGTCCCACTAATCGTCTGTCCCACCAGCGTCCCCAAAGCCGCTGTCAAAGTAGTATTCGCCCCATTGAAGGCTGTGTGCTGATTCACAATCCAAGCCGTTACCTGGGAGATTTCGCTACTGAACTGGTTCGCATACTGATTCGTATCCAAGCCGTAGCTCTGTGAAGGTCCATTCCAGGTGCTCGTCCCATTCGTCGTCACCGAATGCACTGTGATGCTGACATAGCCGGTATTTGAATCTACCGCTACTTTGTCGACTACAATTGATGTCGTGTCCGCCATGTCTACCTCCTAGAAAAAACTTCCGGCCGTGGGAGATCCGATTATAGGCGACCCACCGCCGCCGCTCTGAGCAACCACCCCGCCAGAAGATGTGAGCGACACAACCGCTACGATCTGGGAACCATCAGCACACACGCGCAAGCGATTGTAAGCTGTGTCCCCAGATAACGGACCAACCAAAGCAACAAACTGGCTCCTCTTCTTGGCCATGTAGTAATAGGTGTTGCCCAACTCCACGTTTCCGCCAGAGCCGCTTACGGTCCCCAAGAAATCCTGATACGTGAACTCGTTTGGAGGCGTGTATGTTGTCACTTCCCACGGCCCATTAAACCCTGCTGGACTTACTCCTATGATCGTCACAACCTGTCCCCGGCTTACGCTTATCGGATTCACGGTCTGGACCGTCACCAAATTCGATACACAACCAATCGTGCTGATAGCGTAAACCGTAGGAAGACTGAGCGTGTCTGTCCTCGATAGAAGCAATATGGTGCTCCCATCTGCAAAAGTAAAAGGACTTGCTGGAATGATTACCTTCACCCCTCCAGATACGTTGCTCAACAGTGGGTAGATATTGTTGGCATTGGGGGGAGTGCTCATCAAATCATTTAAGAAACTGCTCTGGGCTTCGCGCTGACTGCCTGAATTTATGATTCGGTATCCAAGCATCGGCTGTGAACCGCTTGGAGAAATTTGCGGTTTCAAGGCCGCTGCGGAGTATGCTGCCTCTGCCGCTTCGCTCGTCAACACGTCGCTACCTGCGGTCGGTGGCGCCACATTCGTAATTTTGTTCCCAGAAAGATTAAGATGATTGCTTAACTCGACTTCCCCTGAATGACCCCCGAGAATGTTCACGGCATCCTGCAAGTTGCTCATCTGAATTTGTTCAGGAAGAGACAACGAGGAGAACGTGATCTTTCCGAGTTTGGGAGGCTTCGGCATGGATTGATGATACCTTATGTTCGCAGTTTATGGTAAACAACAAAGCCCCAACCCAAAAAGGCTGAGGCTCTGTCTACCTACCGGGGATGCCCGATCCATTAGGGCGTCGGCGTCGTAAACTGGACCGCGACCGATTGCGTGAGTTGCGACGGAGGCGGCGCCACGGCGTTTGTCGTGATCGTGAACGACTGCGACCACTGCGAAACCACGCCATCAGTATCGGTGACGGCGCAGGATGCCGTGCCGGTGACAGCGCCCGCTGAGGCCGCTACGCCAGTAACAGTTGCCGTGACACCATCGGAATTCAGGACCACCGTTGCCGATGGATCACTGAAGCTATAGGCGACGTTTGACAGCGTGCCGCCCGAAGGGGTGACGCCATCGGCCAGAAGCGGCTGAATGGACGCCTGCGAGGTTTGACCTACGTTGAGTACCAGAGCGTTGTTCATGGAGTCTCCTGTGAAGCGAACCGCTATTGAGTTGGTTGCGAGTTTGGGTTTTAGTTCATGGCGAATCTCTCTGAGAAGCCGCTTAATACGATCTTTGCATCTCAGCGTTTCCCATTGAAAGTCCAGAACTTCACGTAGTTGTTCTAGTGGATCGTAGCGCGGATTAGTAGCCAAGTGATCCCTCCACCAATCTAATGCACATCGTACCACCAAATTTTGAATCTGTGTCGTGCGGTTTTGGACAGCGGTTTCACCCGCTGATTTTCCAGCCAGCCGCAAAGGTAGGAGTTTTGGTCAACAAGAGGAGACTACTAGGCGGGAGTGTGCTTCGAGGAGATTTGAGAGGGACTGGCTAATTGCGTACATCGTAACACAAAATAAAACCGCCGACTGCATCATCATCGGCGGGCACTTCAATTGCGGGCCTCGAATTCAGATATGAGCCGTCGCACGTCTTAACCTTTTCCCTGACGGATGCTCGCCAGTCCCCACGGGAGGCTCCTTCCAACGTGCTTGAGGAGCGGAATCCTGATCGGCTTTCTCTTCGAGTACAACGCCCTCTCTGGTGGAATCTTGGTTGCGAAGGTGGGATTTGAACCCACGACCTATGCGTTATGAGCGCATCGAGCTACCGGGCTGCTCTACCTCGCAAAATCATTATGCAACAGGTCCGTCATGTTGGCAAGTACCTCATAGGTCAATGTCCACCTTGAACGTGTCGGTAGCTTTAGGTCGGCACATCTTCCAGATGATCGGCGCGTAGTTCTTTCCGTCCAGCATGGCAAACAGCACCGGAGTCAGCGGCGGCTTTGCAACGGCATAGAGAGCGAACTGCTTGCGCTGCTCGGCGGTCGTGATTATCTTCTCTCCTTCGTACTCAAGCATCGCAACCAAAGCCGCATCCTCGATCACCTTATATGCACTCAGGAGAACTCTCTCCACATTGTTGATCCATGCCACGAAATCGGCTGGAACGTCCGTTGTTACCGTAGTCAAGTCGAGGCCGTCTCTCAGCATCTCCCAAATCGTTACCGGATTGGTTCCGGTCAAAAGCCGATGCAAACGGCAATACGTATCCATCTTCACCTTGACGCGCAACGGCCATGTACCGAGGCGATGCCACGCCACAACATAGCCCTCTTCGTTCTCGACATCCTCCACAACGCATTCATCCAGCGGCTTGTCGAACTCATCCACGACCCGTAGATTGTTCTCACCTGTCCAATGCCGCAAAAACTTCATCGGCATCTCTTCGCCAGTCTCGATATGGACACTTGCGAGGACTACAAGACCAGACCAGTCGTACTTCACAACAATCTGATTTTCAGGAAAAACAATCTCCACAAGAGGCGTGAATCCGGGAGGCCAAATAAATGCGGGGCGACTATTGAGCCAGTTGGTTGCCCACACCGCTTGATCGCTCGTAAATGATCCGCGTGTCGCAACGGCCCACTTGCCATCGTAGCGATAGAGAATCCCAAGGCTCCCATCGAACTTCCGCGTAATGCTCGGCACGGTTGCGGGGAAGTTTTCTGGCATTGTTTCTGGATGCCGGGAGTCTGAGTAATTCCAAAATTTGGAAAATGGCCGCGCAACAATTTCGCTGGTCTGCGAATCGAAGATTAGCCCTCGGCACTTGTCGGTGACTTCATTCCACAACTCAGGGCTGAATTGGGCCTTCTGTGTGTAGTTGAGAATGCGGAGCGGCAATGAGGGATGAACCTGTTCTTTCACCATCCCATCGGCAATCTGTTGCATCAACTTTTCGCGGTCAACGTAATCGAACAACTGCATCAGAACTCCTCCAAATCACGGCCCCGAACCCACTCGACGTTCAGCCCTTCAGATTCCCACATGCGACAAACAGAAGGACGATCATCAAGAACCAGAGCAATCTTCTCTTTCGGCATGTATTTCAGAAAGTCGGCTTTCACCTGAGTATCAGGCCGCTTGTCTCCACCGGACCTCATGAAGATATGGTCAATGCGGAGCGGAAAACCTTCCCATGTGGCACGTAAGAACCACAGAGAAGTCTTCAACCAGTAAGTATCGGGACGCCCAGACACGACACAGATAGTGTGACCCTTGCTCAGTTCGTGCGCTTTGCGGAATACAGCCTCAACCGGGGCATCTTTGTCGCACTCCTCGAAATAGGAAGTCCAATCTTTCTTCTCTCCCGTAACGAGATGCTGCCGATGGTCACCGTTAGCCAAAGTTCCGTCAATGTCTACCAGAGCAATCGGCCTTTCGCCCCACTCAATCATACCGTTCTGAAGAGCGAGCCTTTCGATTACAGGTCGTCCGACGCCCGGATTGCGCTTGCCGTCGCGGTCAATGCAGACGCCTATATCTACATCCATATCGTGCGGGACAAACGCCTGTCCGTGATCCTTCGCAAAATCAGACCACATCTGACGGTGCTTTACCCCAAGGTTTGTGTCGTCAATTATGGGGTTCATGCCGTGCTTGAATAGCACTTCAGCAATGGCCTTCTCGCAGTCAATCGTGACCTGTTCGCGCTTGCCGGTCCACACCGATTCAAACAACATGGCTCGCAAATCATCCCGGTTGATGCGACCATCGTTACCGCTTGCCTTCACTGCCATACGGGCAAACGTAGACTTCCCGCTTGCGGGAAGCCCTTTGAGCATTGTCAGTTTCAAGTCTTTCCCCTCCACACCGAGAATATCACCGATGTAGGCAGAATAGGGAATGAGCACTTCGGAACAGCCTCAAATGATTATCCGGCATCCTATTGGAGTGAGGTACTCCTATGCTCAATATCATCTTGGTGATTCTGATGTTCCTCTGCGGCTTTGGCGGATATGCTATCCCAGCAACGCAGCCAGCCGGTTTCCGGTATGGTGTCGGACTTCTCGGCGCTGTGTTGTTTATCCTGTTCTGCCTCATCAACCTGGGGATAATTCATCCCGGTACGCTTTAGTTTTCCACGATCAAGACTTTCTCATAGCCGCGACCTTGGCAGAGAAATTTGGTCCAAAGACAAGTATCTTGCCACCACATGAAGTCGCCTGTTGAGGTTGCCACGAGCCTTATGGTGCGGAATTGAATCCCAGGTAGACGCTGCCTGAGCGGGTTCCTGATGCCACCAGCCGTGGGCATAGTGAAGGTGAATGCTGCGGTTGGATTGCTGTCGTAATACACGCTTACAGTGATCGGGGCCGTGGCACTGTATTGGGCAAAAAAGTCTCGGCATATCTTGGAATCTGCCCCGCCGCAGTTCATATCGTAAGAATCTAGTGTTTTGCGCGTCCTCGGCAGCACAAGGGCTTCCACGGCTGCCTGGAACAGGTAACTCCATGCGCTTACGTTCCCCGCAATCAAGAGCGAAATCTTGTACGCTTGCTGCCCGAGTCCGGCATTCACTGGCAGGTTGATCTTGCCTCTCTGTGTGTTGTTGATCGTCCCGAGCGGAACCGTGATCTCCCCATCGTTGAAGAGCACCGATACGTTGAGGGTTTGCCCTCCGGTGTTGCAGTCGATCTGCACCGCATTGTACTGCTTCTGGTTGGCAGGACTGCCTTGGAAACTGTACGCGGTCTGCAAATTGATTGCGATTGGGTTTGCGACGAGTACCCCCCCAGACGCTCCCTGATCGGTGGGCAGGTTTTGCCTGTCGATGTGGACGAGTCCGTTTGAGTCACCATAGAGCAACTGATTGGTGTCGGCTTCCAAGTAGATGCTCTGCGCGTCCGCATCGTCATTCCGCCAGCGATTCGCGTATTGCGTATGCATGATCAGTCTGTGGCGGTTTCCGTCCGTGCCGATGTACGAAAAGAAGAGCATCGAATTCCAGTAAGCTGCGACCGTCTGATTCAATAGACTCAGGTTCGCTTCTACGATAGGGGAAGAGCCAACGGACTGTAGGAGAAACTCAATCGCCAAACTCAAATACTCTGAGTCTCCCCCCGCAAAGTCCCTGATACCGTCCACGGCCATGTAGTAGATGGCCTTCTCCGTGACGATATAACCGAACGGAGCGATGCACCCAAACTTACACTTTGTCGGATAAGGCGGCTGAGTTGCCGGAGAGTCTGGAGGAATCATCCACCATCCGCTCTTGACGCAGCTCACGAACACGTTCCCGGCATACGGCACCACCGCCGTAATGTAGTCATCCGGCGTCGAGACAATGACGTTGTTCGCCTCTCCCACGTACTGCGGCGCGTTTCCCGTTGAGAAGTAGAGCGTCGACGGGTTGTTTGGATCTCCCCAATACCAAGCCTTGTTGAAGGCAATCACCATCCCGTAAACCGGCTGGCCTACCTTGATGCTCGCCTGGACTTGCTCTCCGATTGCATGAGTGTTCTGCACAAAAGCTGTAAAACCCACAATCTCTCTATTGCCGAAGCCGCCAAAAATCACAGACAGAACCGTTACGGTTTCGAAGTTGTTAGAAATGGCCGTTGGGCTCCCCAGTGTTACCTGCTGGCGAACGACTATTGGGATTGGAATAACGAAAACAGAAAGCGGCGTCCCCAGAGTCACAGTCGCAACTTGATTGGTGGTGTTGATTGCCATTCCAACCGTATTGTTTACCGGGACAGGAAGCAGACTCGGCACCGGAACGTCATTCGTAAACGAGACAAAATCCGCTCCGGCAAGCTGGTAGTCCGGCGTGGTTTCGGTGTACTGTACTATCCCGCCGGCCGATATGGTGACCGGGATTTCATCCAGTCTCCTGAAGTTGTCTCCGAGCGTTCCCCCTCGTCTGTAGATTCTCAAATACCCGATCTGACCGTCCTGTAATTGCCCTGCGGGTCCGTAGGTAGTCACGTTCATGTTTAACAACACCGGCTGGCGCCGTGGGTAGACCCAGTTCGTCTGGTTTGGAGGATTCTGGTTCGTCATGATCGGTGACGGGTTCGATTCCGTTCCGTCGACCGGATTCAAGAACGTCCAAACGTAGTCGTAACCCACCCCACCAAGCGTGTCCGGGCCTGCCCCTCCGACGAGAAGCAGAGAAGCCATTTCAATGAGAACCGGAGCGGCGTTGTCGTTGGTGACAATTGTGATCTGATAGCCGGTGATGTTTGACCAGTTATCAGTGAGAGAGTTGAAGTCCGCATTTCCAGACCCTGCGAAGTCCGACAATTGAAGTAGAAACGCCGTCCATCCGCCTCCTGTATTCAATTGAGCGATTCCACCTGACCCTGGGTTATAAAGCCCTAGAGAATCGTCAAGCAGTGCGTCTGTAGCGGCTGTCGTAGCGTCCGTGGAGTTTGATGAAGCTGTCGTCAGAAGATTCTGTAACGGGCCTTGAGCGATGACTTTGTAGAACGTTGATCCATCTCCCAGGGTAAAAGACAACTGGATCGATTGAACTTGGGTTGGATCGCTCACGTAGAGTTGAAAACTGATGTAATCGGCCTGTTGAAGAGTCGTCGGCCAAGCCGACACAGGAGTTCCAGTAAAAGCAAGAGCAACCGTACCCGTTGTGGAAGCCGCTACGGTTCCAGACCACCCATATTGCTCTACCAGTGCCCCCGTCAAATGGGTCTTCGTGAAATTAGCAATGAACCCCGTTGTGGTTAATCCGACAACAAGTACAGTTTCCTGACTCGCTCCGGTATCAACTATCAGAGAAGCGTACAACGTTACCGGAGCTATACTTCCATTGGAAAATGGAACCGCTTGAAGCCCAGGAACCGTGATTGCCGCTGTGGTGTTTCCCGTGATCCCAACATTGTAGTTTCCAGTAAAAGCACCCATTCCAGAAGTTGTATAAGAGGATGATATTGATGGGTCGAGAACGATGGAATCTGGCTCTTGTACGGATGCTTGCACGGGGAACTGCGGGGGAAAAATACCGTTTTGTTGCGGCGCTGAAAAGGTTCCGTTGTCCTTGAACATGCCAAGGCTGTCGCTGATGAAGGCATAATTGCTTGAAGTCCAGTCGGTGTTGGTGTAAGACGCGAACGAGCACGGCTTCCCACTCAGAGACGATGAAATCTTTGTGTATGCGCCCGGTGCGGTCCCGCTCCGTCTCCAGAGGTTCCCCGCCGAATCAACAGCGTACCTATACGCCGCCCCAAAAAGCCCCCCGAGCTTAAAAAGGCTGACAATCTTCCCCGATAATGGGTAGACAGGACTTCCCACGGTCCCGCCGCTATTGTTTACAAGGCTACCTAATCTTTGTGCCCATGCTCCTTCGGCCAACTCTTCGCAATTATCGGCGTTAAGCATAGAGTTGGGCGGGAGCAAATCATCGACCGCTCTCGCTGCTATGCCAACAGAATTGAAAATCAGAGGAAATTCCCGGTACTGGCTGTCCATATCGAAAGAGTACCGCTAAGAGGTTTGGTTTTCTAGGGGAATATATAGGCACTCTTCCAAACAGACTTAACCACCAACTCGTCGTCGCTCACGCCTCCTGCCTAACCAGCGGCCTTCTGCTGGCCTCCTGCATCCGTCTGACAATCTCGTTCAAGCACTGCTCCTCACGCCGCTTCGCGTAGCCGTTCTGCGGGTCTTGAGTGAAAGACTCCATTGCGTCTGTCCACTCTTCGTAAAGACGATTATTGCTCAAGCTCTGAAGGTTCACTGACTACCTTTCCAAATTTTGGAATTACTTGCGGTCGATTCCGAACAACTCGGGAGCGAACATCGCATCGTAAGATGGACCGCCGTGGTCCGTAAGGCCCCACTTGGCCTCAATAATTTCTCCATCTCTAGGGCCTCTCCTGATTCTCTCAAGTTCCTCTTCCGGCCCCAAGCGGATTATCGAGGATAGCCACGAAGCATTCAGAATAAAGAGAATGATTCCGGGTTGCTTTCCGGCGAAGTCGAGCCACGTTCGCGGCAGTTCTGGGATTTTCCAATTGTCCGGGTTGGAAAGAACATACTGCTGCCAGGGAAAGACGCGGCTTGTGTTTCCGCCATATCCCAGTGTTCCTAAACGGAACACGTCTGATAGGTCTTGGTGAATGCGGATGCAAAGCTCACGCCCTATACGACCCAAACCTGTAGGGGAAGTAACTGCATCGGAAATGACGAGAAACGGTATCTGTGACATTCTTACTCCAAAATTTGGAATCCTACAACTGTTTCAGGCTGATCTTGCCGCCGTTCTTGTTGATGAGTCCAGCCTTCCACAACTGACTTACAACTCCAGCCACGCTCCCCTGAGCGCACTTTGCATGAAGCCGCAACTGTGTTTGAGATAGTTCTCCGTGGAGCATAAGAGCGTCGATGAATCGAGCAGGAATACCCGGCATTTTCCTCTTCCAATCTTCCCACACTGCGGCTTTGCGAGGATCAAGTCCCGAGGCAGATGCCATCTCTCCCTGCACACCTGTAGCCTCAATCTCTCCAAAGATCATTTGCAAGCCACTGTAGACAGGCGTGAGAGCTTCACGTAAACGAGAAACCCCACGCTCCATCGTTGCGGTTTTCTGCCGCTCCTTGCGTAGATCGTCCTGCGCGTCCTCAAGTTGATTCCGTAGATCATCAATCTCTTGCTGAAGTTGATGGACTCTCTTAAGCGGGTCCGGTAGCGAACTAAGAATGGACAGACTCACTGGAACCTCCTGTAAGTTTTGCTCTGAATGCGCCAAGGGTTTGCGTGAGGATTGCAGGTGCCCCAACTCGTTCAAGGCCGCGAATATAAGAGAATGCCAGCCGCAGAGCGCAAAGATTCAACCGCGCCTCCGTGTACTGGTCAATCGCCATCACATACTCGTGTCGATGATCGTGCGTTCCAAGAATCCATGCCTTCGCCTGTTGACGCCACTCGGACAGCTTCTTAAACAATGCAGGATCGCCGCCACCTGGGGAGTCGGGGTGGGCCTTCCTTGCGCGGTCGCGGAATGCCTCGTCAATCTCAGCCAGCGTCGGCGCAGGGCTTTCGAGTCCCAACCCCTGCTGCCAAGAGAAGTCCTCCTTCTTCATTGACCACCATACCGACACGCCAGGGTCGAGACGATCACCCTCAGAGCGGCAGACGAGGATTGACGTTGCTTCCATCTTGTCAAGTTCGCTGGCAAGCATATCTCGGTATTGACCCCACGACTTCTTCCATGAGTGTTGCGGTTTGCGCTCCTTGATGCGCGTTCGTTCGCATCCATCCGGCCACTTCAACTTACATTCCTCAATCAGATCGACTTTCTTAGGCATCCTCTTCCCCCTCTACAAACCGCTCCCCGCAGTCCTCGCAAACGTACTGTCCCTCACCAACAATGGTCAGATCGTCGCTGCCACATTCAGGGCACACGGGAATATCTTCTGGCCCCTCGTCAAGATCATCGTCGAACTCGTCATACTCAAACGCGCCTCTCACTTGACCACCGGAACTCTCTTGCAACGCACACAGGCCAGATGAAGCCGGTACGGATTGTGCCGGTCCCTCACTGGCCTTGGCTTGCAGCCGAATAGTTTGCAAATCAATCGCTTCATGTAGGCAGAATACACCTTAAACCGTTTCTGTGGGGAACTCGTGAATCAGCAAGTGAGCGGGGATCAAAGCAGCACCTTCCGCTGACGTTCTTGCGCCCATCTGCTTCATCCAAAACTTACTGCCGTTGGCTTTGCACTCTCTCTGCACATCCTCGGCCCACTTCTGTTCCATCGGTCTGCGTCCGGCTCCGCTCTCTGCTCCGCATATCACCCAATCCGGCACAATCGCCCACTGACCCATCCCGTTTATTTGCAGCGGCCCAAGAGCTGGTTCATAGCTGATGAATGTTGTCAGGTCGCGTCCGAGAGCAGCCCGGTACAGATACGGCCAGCGAAGATCATAGTTTTTCTGATCCTCTGTCGACGTTCCGAGCCACACGTTGCCGTGCTTGAATTCTTGCGGCAGGTACTTAGCATACCGTTGTGGTCGCTTTGTGAGGAGTTGCCAGATGAGGTTCGGCGTGTTGTCGATCAACCCCCAAAGTCGCTCACGCTGACCGGCCGGTGCCTCGTCATCCATCACATCTGCCATCGAAGCGCAGAACACCCTCCACGGATTCCCTGACTTCTTGGCAAGCCGATCCCATTTCAACGGCTCTTTCCAGTAAGCGTCACTCATCACCTTACGAGGAACTCCCTTACCCCAATGCGGATCTCCAAACCGTTTGTCGAGTGTCTCCGCGTAGCAGTTGTCACACCCTGGAGAAATTTTTGTACATCCATGCCACGAATTAAAAGTTGAGTGGCACCAAGAAATACCTGTTTCCTGTCCCATAAACCCTCCATATTAGGAACTGTATCATGTTGGCAGATTCGTGTTGTCAGGCCAGATTACCCTCCCGCAAGGCATCGTAAACTCCCTCGGGTCGGAAACCGACTTCTCAACCGTAACCAGAGCCCAGGCCGGACAGGTCTCACACTCGATCTTGTACGAGCCTCGGTCTGGAGCCTCTGGCAGCTTCACCGTACACTCGGTTCCTGAGCACGTACTCTTCGGTCGTTCGCGGCCTAGCCAACTCTTCCGGTCTGGGGAGGTAGCGCCGATGAAGTAGAGTTTGTGGTCATTCATTGGGACCGTTCTCCCGCGTATACAAACTCGTGCGATAGAGCCACAATGTCGTCCTCTTCTCCATCTAAGGAAACTCTCATGCGAGCTACGTCTCGCGTAATGATGTTTACCAACTGCGGATGATGTGGGCACTCCGCGCCTTCGGTCCTGCCGAAAATCTCGCACAAGGCTGGCCGCACCGGATACACCGCGCATGTCCAATTCCGCGTGTCCACAAAAGCGCAAGTCAACTTCCCTCTCTTTTGCGCCTTTAGCACCGCGTACTCTTCAGCCGGTACGCTCGCCAGATGTTTTTCAATTGCCGCGAGACGATGCGCCGACAAAGGGACTATGCCGCAACAGTCGGCATGGCAAGTCGAGCATGGCAATTTATCACTCATCATTGGTTCTCCAAATTTTGGAGTCGGCTTGCCGCGTCCTTCCAAGCCTCTTCATCGGTCCAGTGGATGCCGCTTAGGAACACGTAGCCAACCAATGCAGGCGGGTCCGACTGCTCCCGTGGACGGCGTATCTCGACACGCGACCTGCGCCAATATAAATACGCTGTCGGGTATTTACTAAAGACCTTTTCCTGATATGTCATGGTTCCTCGCGTATTCCACTACTCTTGCTTTTACGGTCGCTGCGCTAGGCTTACAAGGCTCGCTACTGCGTAGCGGCCTTGTGGGGAATGTTTCTGCTTCTGTCATTTGCCTCTGCCTCTGTAATGTGCATCTGCTTTCTGCCTCTGCTTTCTGCTATGTGTGATGTTACGGTAACGTAACGCTACGTAACGCCGTTACGATATTGCTTCCTTCGCTCTCGAAGTTTTCTTTGTCGGTCAGCGGCAGTATGGTCTTTGTCCCTATATTTCATGAAGTTAAGGATTAAAAAGCCGCCGTCAGTACGAATCATTCGCCTGCCATCGAACTCCGTTGATCGGCTTTCAATCTCAGGTTCCCCCAACCTTCGAAGAGCATCTAAGCCAGCATCTTTGTCGACGCCGGCCCGGTTAATGATTCCAAGGCTTGCGGCTGGTACGAAGCCGTACCAACCTGGGGGAGCCTCGAAGTCGGTGAATTCCAACTGACCAACCTCAATTTGTCGAGTGGGATCTTTGAACTCTCTTGGTTCTGCCATTAGAAGAGCTGTGATGAAGATTTCTCTGAGGTCGCGTTCAATCCAGAGCGTAGAATCGAGGATTTTGGTGTCGAGTTTTACGAATGCCATTCGCACAAAGTAACACCTGTCACTCCGTTACGCAAGACATTTTTGCAGCATTTGTGGAAGTCTGGTATGATTCTTTTGTGATAGGGGCGTACCGCGCCCACACCTTTTGGTTGCCTCCATTTGCTGTTTCACTTACCTCCAGCCCCGGCCTCAAAGCCGGGGTTCCTTTTTGCCTGTTTCCCACTTTTACACAATCCGGTGTATCCTGCCTACATGGACACGATTTCCACATGCGATCTGTGCAAATACTGGCAGTGGCGGCTGAGAGATGTAAGCCGATCTAAAGAAAAAGCTATCGAAGCCAACACTCAGCGCCAGTTGAACGGATGCTCAACCGAATCAATCGGCGGCTTCCATGATGATTTCCTCTCAGTGAGACACGCTCTTGTGCGGCATAGACTCTCCGCGCATGGTACGGCATAATGATTGTCGAAGTCTGGAGCCTCAAGAGAGGTATCATCGACCCACCAGAGCCGCTGGAACCTGAGCACAGCGCATGGGTTGAAGACCTCTGGTGGAGGCAAAACAACCCCGAAGAGTCTGAGTGAATAAGCTATTGGGGAACGCTGCGGAGAGAACTTCCTATTGCATCTGGGGATCGTTAATTATGTCACTCAGCATCTTGCAGACCTTTACCCCGAACTGGTAGCGGCTTGCAAAGTATTTCGCTAAACCTGGGTTCCTGGCTTCACCGTCCTTGGAGAACGCGAAACTGAGGGTTCTGTAGAGGATGTACTGAGTTAGGCAGTCCGGCACGATGAAGCCGTCTCCCCACCCCATAGTCTGCGCCTGCCGCTGCGCGTAGACACACTCCAAGCTAAGATTGTTCCCCATCCTCGGCCAGATGCCGACGTTCTGGATGCCGATTTTATCCCTAAACCAAACCCTCGGCTGGCTCAACGCCTGCTGGCTCCATCCGTAGAACATCGAATCGAGATTGCTTTGTGAAGTCTCCCTCAGCGGATACGACTCGTAAGCCACCCTCACCGGAAACAGCGAATCGGCCGACAGAGCCGTATTCTGAGTCGTTGGGGCCACAACCAAATCCGCGATGTTGTACGCCAGCGGAACGTCCGTGTAGAAATCCGAAGTGGCGCTGCTGATGTATGCGATCATCTCCGACTGAGTAAAGAGCGGATCTGTCGGATACCGCACCGGGAACGTGCTTCCGTTTATCCATTCTCCTGCCGCGTGAGCATTCGCAAAGTTCGCAGTGAAGCTCACACCCACGTTGACAGCCGTAACCGTAACAACTTCGAGGTTCCCCCCAGTCACTCCGCACACCAACTGAGCGCCGACGTAGAAGCAGACCGTGGGAACCCACACTGCCGGATTGCTGATGGGAATCGTTTGAGAACCGGCTGTGATCGCGGCAGGAAATTGCTCGTTGACGACAGGCTGGATCAGCGCGTAGCTCGCGTCCTGGAGCCTATCGATCACGCGAAGATAACCTGCTCCAACTGTCGGGGATGACATCAGTCCTCCCAGTCCGACAAATCAACGGTTTGATTTACGAGAGCGTGCGTGCAGTCTCCGAGAAATTGAATCTTGCCGTCTTTTACGAAAGAGTGACACCGAACATCTTTCCCGTCGCTATCAGTTGCTGAAAAGTTAATGCTCGGCATAACTGTTGGGAGATCTTCATTGCCGTTCCAGTCCCATACGGGCTCAGGGAGAAGCGCCTGACCGTTGATTTTCACGCGAATGCGGTGGTGGTATCCACACCCAGGGCAACTGAATCCAGCATAGCCCTTATCTGACACGCTCAACTTCGCCATGGAATCATTTTCAACCTAGCGGCTTGTGGAGTCTACTGGAATCGGCCAGAGACCGCGTTCTGTGAGAATTTCCACGTACTCGGCATAGTTCTTCGGATGGAGACAGGCTTCCATATAGAAGGCGCTGCGCACCAACCTGTAAGCCGCCAAGTATCCGATGTAGTCCTTCTCGTCTAAAAGCCGGTTGAAGGGGCGAATGGCATCGTAGAACTCTCGCTCACGCTTTTCCTCTGCCCTGCCAGTCTCTTCCAGATTTGCCAAAGCATTCTGCAACATCTCAAGAGTTATAACGCAGCAACCAGCCCCCGAATAATAAGGCAGTGATGTTGAAGACCGCGTGATGCCGCCGTAGGTTTCGTTGCTCATGCCTACATCATATCGCTATTCTATTGTTTTGGGGTTCACCTGGCTGCGGCCGCCGTAGGCCGAACTATGCGACCCGAGCAAATGCTCCGTGAAACTCACTAGCAGCCTTGCAGTAAGCAGCATAGGCCAATTCAGGGGTCGGGAATAGTCCAAGATACACTTTCTTTCCGTTGACGCTAATTTGTGCAGTCCACTTCCCCGTAGCTTTATGCCACGAGACGCCTTTATAACCACTTTTGTTTGTAACCGGCTTCTTTGTATTCTGCATATTTTGGGCGGAAGATGCAGGTCGGACATTATCCCTTCGGTTGTCGAGAGTATTGCGATTCTTGTGATCTGGCTTAATAATTCCAGCAACTTCTCTGTGCATGTAAATATGGGCTTTATGGTTGCCGTCCGCGTGACGAACCGCATAGTAGCAATTTCCCTTTTTGTCCTGTTTCGCAAACCATTTTGACCTCATCAGCCAGATGTAATCAACCTCATCAACTATGGTCCAGAGTCCGCGAGTGAGAGGGATGAGGCGGCAATACACTCCGTCTATCTTGAAGGGAAGGGCATCTACAATTATCGGCCTGATTTTGCTTTGATGACCTAGCACGTAGCGGCACGGATAGCCCTGTTTGACGCCGAATTTACGGCTTGTCATTGTGCAGATTTTCGTCTGCTCGCCACACTCGCAATGGCAGTTGCCGTAACCAACTTTGCAATTAGTTCCGCAAAATATGCATGTTGGTACAATTGCTTCGAGGGGTGTCATAGTCGCTCCAATCCAGCGATGAGGCTTGCCGGGAGGTCGCACTCCCTGACACCCTTTATTCTACTCCACGGTCTTAGAATTTACTGCCGATCTTGCCCCATACGCAGACGAGAAAACCAGCGAGTCTAAGCGGTTTTGGAAGAGGCTGAGGGCCTTAACTTCGGCGAGATATTCCTCGAAAACCACAGACGCCTCTTCTGCTTCTTGACCGCCTTCTTTAGCTCTGAGTTGTGCCGCCGCGTACTTGGACAGCAAATCGGAGAACTCACTTTGCAATGGAATGGTCTCATTGCCTGTTAGCGGCCTTGGGGTGTTGATCGGGCAAGCGATGAAGTCAATGACCACGTTAGCCTCCGCGACCAATTGCGGATAGATGAAGAACCCCGAAACACCCAACGGCCCCCAACCGATGATCTGTGTCCCCGGTGTCATCTGGCCCCAGCCGGGGTTCATCTGATCCAAGCCACTCAGAGAGGTCTTCCTAATGGGATATGGCGCTTTCATCCTCAACGGCGCCACAATGCCCACAGGGACCGTAGGGCTCGCGTAGAGGCCCCCTCCTGACGCCTGAAGGCTGAACCACGTCGTATTCGCTGCCAAGGTCACCTGGACGCTCACAAGCTGCACTACGCCGGTTATGAGAGACGCTTCGAAGATCCCGTCAACCATCGCCGGATAGACCTCGCCGGTCAGCGACCAGAAAATTGGTCCAGATGGAGTAGCCGAAGGCAGGGCCTCCTCAACTCTGGACAGCACATCCGGCAACAAATCCGAGAGTACCAGTAGCGCCACGGTTCCCTTTCAAAAGCAAAGCCGCCCAATGAGAGCGGCCTTGACTTGGATTCCAAAATTTGGAATCAGATGATGATTGCCGCCGCACCCATCTTGTCATTTAGCGTCCCGGCAACCCACATATCACTTGTCCTGATGGCGTTCCATTGTTCGACACCGAAATTGTCAGACCCACTAACTAAAATCTCTTGAAAAGCACTGCCTCCACCTACATTCGTAACAGTGCTGTCAGAGCCTTCCCAGATGCTCCCTGAATTATTCGTGATGTTGTTCATCCTGAGAACAGCGCAAGCAATACTCAGAACGATCTGCGTCCCACTCGGCCAGTTCGATACCGGAGCATCGCCTTCAGATATGCAAGAGAGAACGTTGGTGCTGGTATTGACTGCATTGACCATCAAGCAGTTCGTCGGACTCGATCCACCAAAACCGAGAACGATGCGGTCGCCTATTTGGTACTGGGAGGCTTTCGCAACCGGCACGAAGTAGAATCCGTTCGGCTGCTTCAAGTTCTTGAAAGCCGCAGTCAGCTTGTCTCCGAAGAGAGGCTGTGCGGCTCCGGTGATAGTTTGTAGTCCCCAACTTCTGATCATGGCCGGTCCTTTTCATCCCACATTGCGTTCCCTGCCTTCGGAGAGAAGAACGAGCACTCTCCTCCACGTGGGTCTGGAATCAAATCGAACTCCGTTGACCTGGGGATGGCAGTTGATGGACTGATCTCCGATTCCGGCTGCACAAACCGCCTCTGCACCGTTGCCTGCATGTCTGTCGATTGATTCTTCTTCATCTGCGTACCTCCCCTACCGTTACACCGTGAGGCAAAACCTGTCCTGGCGGCGTTTGCCAATTCTCTCGCGGCATCCTCGGCTGGTCCCAGTTCGACCTGTTCTCATTCAAGACTACACTCGAACATCCGTGATCTTTCTCAAGCCGCTGAAGATGCTGCATACTCTCGACGTGAACCGGCTTCCCTGTGATCGTTGTCGTCACGAAATCAAATGCGCTCTTGGCTACGTTCGGCAATACTTGGCCACGGCCGTAGAAGCAGTCCGTACAGAGGAAGGCTTGTCTTTCAGCGGAATACACGAACCCGCCGCCGCTATATACGGTATGCTTCAAGCATCCTTCGTTAGCACAGTAGTTCTTCTTGTATGCCAAATTCAGTTCCTCGAAAATCATTATGCGCTGTAGGACCAAGCGGCTTCAATTGAAAACCGTTAGCGGTGCATCTGACCCCAAAGCGAGTTGTCGCCGCCTACATTCACTTCGTCGTTGTAATCCCACTGCACAGCTTGCTGTTCCAGACCCTCGTCGGCGTTCTCCATCTCAAGAAGGTCTTTCTCGAATTGCTTCTCCTTGTTGGCCGCAACCGTAATCGCCGTCATTGGGTCGTAGTAAGTGTTCTGCTTGGGTCGATACTGAAGAGCATCCGCAATCGCCCCGGTCACCACAAGGTCTGACCTGATCCACGCCTGCGGTGAGTCGCTATCGAGAATCATGTTCGGCGGTTGTGTGTAAGCCTCAAATGGGAAGGTCTGAGCCGCATACGGAGAAGGCCACACTTCGACCTGAAACTGTCCGTCTGGGGTCGGAGGCCGCGTAGCCATCGTTGTAGCCCAACCCATAGACGCTCGCCATTGGTCACGAGCTTCAAGTACCTGGACAGGGACACCAATCTCTAAGGGCCAACCGAACAAGGCGTTTGACGCCCATTTCAGCCTCTTAACATTTGCCCCGAAACTTATGTAAACCTCTAAAATGTAATACGCGCCACTGAAGCTCGGTCCTGGGTATGGAGTGTCTAGCGTCAACTGCTGCAACCCTGGATTGACGAAGACGATGGTTTGGTAAGGCTGTGTGAACGTCTGCCGGAACTGAAGCCCAACAAGAGCAGGAGTCCATGCGGTCCCGATCCCCTGAACGATGTTGCTGTTGTAGGTGACCGTGCAGGTTCCCGTGGTCTGGATGTTGGGGACATTCGCTACGCCGCGTACCTTGGTCGCATACCACGATCTGCGGTCGATGATCTGCCGCATCCGGTTATTCACCATGCGGCCAGCTACTTCGGAGTCTACGTTCGAATTCCAGTTCGTGACTTCACGAAGCATGGTGCCAAAATTTGACTGCACCGAAAACGCTTGGCTGTACGGGCTACTTCCGACTTGGAAGGGAAATAACGGCGATGTCAGGACTACAGGCATCTAGGCTCCTAGCGCCCGCTGGAGCGAGCCTTCTTCTTGCGCCATGTTTGATCTGCGACCTTGCCGCGAGGAAGGGTCTTACCGGGCGCTCCACTGTCATACCGCTTATTGTTGGCCCTTACCGTCTCGTTGTAGTTTGTATTGCGAGGACCGTCTTTCTCAATCTGATGGAGTTCTGTACCAAACGGCTTCAAGGCTCTCATCTTCGGACTCGCGCTGATTGTTTGGGTCGCCATGACTACGACCGTCCCTTCTTCATCCCACGCATCATCTTTCCGGTTGGCTTCTTCTCGCCCCGCATGATCTTCGAACCGCGTGAACCCTTATTCTCGCTGCAACGCTTCATGGTTAGCTCCTCGCTTTCATTCTCTTCTTCGAACGGACCTTCCCGCCCTTCCGCAAACTGGCAAGGTTGGTGATCGGGCTAAGCACTCTTAGCCATGTCGGGACTCAACCACCACTCTTTTTTCCCTGCTTGCCTTGTGGTGATTTCATCCTATCGTTGTCGCTCCAATTGCCGCTGTCTGCCATGACTACCTCGATTCCTTGCCGCGCTTCTTGTTTGTCAAAGTCATTCCCGACCGCTTCATCAACCGCTCTACAGGCTTACGCTTGTTCGCCGGTATAACCCTTTCATTCTCATGGGCGACAATCAACACCGGCTTGTTCTTTCTCGTCGCCATTACTTCCTCGGCTTTACTCTTGACTTCCGTGCCTTGACACGCCCACCCTTTTTGAAACTTACGGGCGTGATCCTGTCACTGGCAGACCTATCCATGAGGCTACTTCCTTCTGAACTCAGAGTCCGTCCAGCCGCCTTCAAACCTTCTTTCCACTTTCGATCTTGTTTTGAAGCAGGGCTTGTACTTGCATTGCCTGGATTTACTCCATCGCCGCCATCAGGCATATCGTGCTCCTCTCAAAACGAAAGGGGCAGGGCCTAAACCCCGCCCCTTCGGTTAATCGCCCATAGAGGGCCTTACAGACCGGCAACTAGCAGATCAAACGAGTAACTGGCAAGGTTGGTCCCAGGACCGATTTCTCCCAATGGAGCGTTGGCGCCAGAATCCTGAAAAATCTGCAACTTCTGAGTCGCGGTATTCCACTGGGGGAAGTAAGCCGAACTTGGCTCAGGTCCGACAGTTCCTCCAACCGGAACGACAAACAACACCTTGGTCAAACCAACGTCGCCTCCGGTAAGAGGATTCCCACCGATTCCCTCGATGAGATACCCGCCCGAAGCATAGTCGGAGATATCAGGTTGCAGGGTGACAAGCTCCCCCCTCAGATTTCCAAGAGAGAGATCGCCGTCCGGGTTCTTCTTGATTGTTGCCATGAACGGCCTCCCTTAGATGATGTCGCAGCCAACGAGCACGTCGACCAAGCCGGCTGTGAGAGCCGACAAAACCGATGCCTGTCTGCCGAACGGTTGATAGGTTGCCGAGCTTCCGGCCGCGATTGAGTTCATGCTGAGAGTTCCTGCAACCGGAACTAGCCATGAGCCAATTCCAGCGGCAGACGAACCAGAGCAATACGCCTGCGACAAGAAGCCGGCGACTTGGATCATGATGTAGGAACCGACAAGTTGCGCCGCCGTCAAAGACGTGAGCGAAGTCGTGTTCAACATCATGAATCCGGCCGGGAAATTCAACCCGAGGGTCGTCCCTCCCAATGCCTCAGTCGTGATTCCGGTGACTGTCGTGTAGGTTTCGTCCGTCCAGTAGACCGGAGCCGGAGCCGCAGCGGTCGTCAGGTTCCCCGTGGTGATTGCCGAAGTCGACAAATACTGGACGAGCATGAAGATTGCCGGAGAACCGCTTGGATTCGCCTGCAAACTCGTAGCGCCAGTGGTTGTACTGGTTACGCCGAAATACCTCTGACCGAGCACTTGGTTCTCGCCCAATCCCTTCCACGGAGCAAATGCGGTCGTGGGGTTGTAGAGATAGGTACGAGTTAAGCCTGTGTCGATCTGAAGAAGTTGATTGCTTACACCGAAAATTGCCATGTCATTCTCCTTTTCTCACAGGCCGCTAAAGTTCAGATTAAACATGAGCCTTGGCGCATCGAACACCAAGTCGCCGTCATAGAAATACTGGCCGGCCACGTCGTCAGTGTTCTGCGCTTCCTTCCACCCCGAGAACCCGAAAGCGTACTTCGGAATCGTCGACACGTAGAAGAAGATGTAGTTGGTGTTGAAGCCGTACATCTGGTAGGCACCGCCCAGCGTACTCAGGTACTGGTCGACAACCACCTGGCCTCCATTCCAGAAGAACGAGCGGAATCCAACGTGAACGTCGGAGGTCTCGTCATTGAACCGCTGTTGCGGCTGGAGCTTGTTCCACATAGCATCCCACACCGGCTGTGTGGTCGTAATCATGTCGACCTTCTCCTGGCCGAACCATGACGCACCGTAAGCCGTCTGCACAGCGCCCAGCGAGAATGCCGATGGAGCCAAGTAGTAAGCGTTGATGCCAGTGTTAGCCGCCGATGCGATGTCGGTTCTGGTGACACCGCCATACGTCGGATAGTTGGCCGGGATATTGATGGCCGCTGCCGCGCCGTCCAGATCGGTCGTAGAGTTCAACGAAGTCGAACCGTCTAGGCCGCCGTCTCCGTACAGGTTAATCGCAAGCAACTGCGCCATCGTACCGGAAGCGTTAATCATCTTCGAGCCGATGAAACTCAAAGCGCCTTCGGGACCACGGTTCAAAACCTGATCGGACCCATACAATGTGACGTTTACATAATATTGCTTCACATTGAAATAGAGCGCCGTGTCGGTCTGCACTGCGGATATGTCGAAGGCTTGGCCGCGCTGGTAGGAGCCGCCCTTGAGGGGCGCGTACATGATGTTGTGGCGGATCGTTAGACCGCCCTCGAACTGGAAGCGTCTTTTGTTCTTGAGCCGAGTCAGGACCGGCGAGTTCTTGAACACGGAGTCCACGATTCTCGGTACGATCTTGTCAACGGTTTTGCTCGTGAGGTCATTATAAGTGAGCACGTTAAAGCCTCGATTCCGCCCATTCGGGCCTGAGATGCTGACAACTCGGCTTTCGCCGCTTCATCGTTCAACAGGCTCTGCTAACGCTTCCTGTTGACTCATCCCTGCCAATCCCGAGTGGGTTCTGCACGAGGCTTCCCGCTTACAGATTGCAGTTGCGGTTTTGAAAGAACCGCAAAACTCTAAACCTTGCCGGCCTGGATCAATTCCTTTGCTCCCTCGACAACTCCTGCTTGTACGAGATCGCGTACATCAACCGGACCCTTGTCGCTGCCTGCGCTGTCATCCAACGCCTTTTGCAAAAGTCCCTTGGCATCACCGCCAAACTGTTGCGGAATGAAACGCTCCCCGCCGCCCGCCGGCATTCCACGATCCGCAAGCCGCTTGTTGACTTCAGCTTCGATGTCGGCCTCACGCTGCTTCTTGGCCTTCACTGGCTCCATCAGTTTGTCTTCGAGAGCGTAAGGGTCAAACTTGTTCTCCTTACTCATCATCTCGAAAAACTCTTTCTGCTTGTCCGGCGTCCACTTCTCCCCGGATTCCTTCTCGTATCGTAGCGCCACAACTCCATTGGCTGCGGCAAATCCAGCTACAAACGGGATGGTCTCCGAGTTGAACTTCGCTTCACGGGCCGTGAATCCATCCTCTACGGCCTTCTTCGTCTCGGCTGCGTAGAGTGCGGTTGCTTCTTCCCGCGTCAAACCGCCAGCTTGCTTGGCGATCTCCTGAACTTTCTTCGTAACCAGTTCGTCCAACTGCTTCGGGTCCATGTCTCCTCCAAGAGCTTTTGCCGCTTCAATCTGCCGTTCGAGTTCTGCCTTCTGGTCAGTCCAAAGGACTTTCCCTTCAGAATCGAGAACGCCTGCCTCTTCCAGAGCATGAAGTCTGTCGTAGGCTTCCTGCGACCAAGGCTCCATCTTTGCCTTGTACGCCACGGCTTCCTCGTACACAGTCTCTTTCGACTTCAACTCGTTCTGCTTGCGGCTGTAGTCGTCTTGGCGAAGCCACCCGCCTTTTAGTTCGGGTTCCTTTGCAAAAAGGTTGTCAATGAGCGTCTTCTCTTGGGCACTGAGCGCAGAGTAAATCCCTTCAAAGGTCTTGACTGCCATCTCCCTTGTCCTTCCTCGCTTCCCTCATCGGGCTCCGTCGAGGCTACGGGCTGCGGGTGTTAATGATTATCCGGGCATCTGCCCCGGCATCGGAGGTAACTGAGGTTGCGGTGGGGGTGCGCCTGCTCCAGCCGCCGGAGGAGGACCTGCCATTCCCCCTGGCTGAGATTGAGGCCCCTTTTGCTGCGCCATTGCCGCTCCGGTCTTCAAGATGGCGATGGCTCTTGTTGCATAGGTGCGGAACGTGTCGTCGTTCACACCCATTGCAATTTTCTCGATTGTCGAAACAGCCAAATCGATTTGGTTCTTGCCCACTTGCTCTTGAGCTTGCCCAATTGCTGAACCGAACCCGCTGCCGCCTGGAGGCCCCATTTGGGCCTGGGCTTGTGGTGACATCGGCGGTCTGTCGATTGGAGGCATCAGAATTCCGAGTTCCCAACCTGCGTTTTGCCGGTCTTCACGTTGACACTCGTGCCACGCGGTTCAACCGTGGTCATATCGCCTTCGTCAATGAAGGTTCCAACGGCTGCGAACTCGCCCTTCTTCATCTTCGGCGCCGAAGTCGCATCATAGTGACCGCCTACTGCAATGGGTGCGGCCATGCCCTTTCCATCTTTCATGTGATTCCTCGTCGGATGGTTTGCTTGAGTTAAGGGGAGAGCTTTTGGCCCTCCCCCACTTGCTGCCGGTCAAAACCGGCTAGCTCCGATTAGCGCCGTACGTGCTTGACACGGGCCTTCTTGCCACGCTTGGTCTCGAACATGGGATGCTCCTTTCCGGGTAGTTCGCCCTGGGTTTTATTTCGCCGGTGTTCTGGTTGCGGCCTCTCACCGCTGTACTGCTGGCGATCCCCGGAATGGATACCGGAGGTCTAATGCAGCAAGTAGTTAACTTGCCTCATTGAGCAAATGATTAAACAATTGTCCGAATGATTTCAAGCGAAATCGTAAAGAGAAAATTATTTATGGTGTGCCGCTCCCGGCTTTATGCCAGCAGCAGCCGCCGCAAGCGCCATCTGCTTTGCCTCTTCCGCAAGCTCTTCATCGTTCTCTTTCTGGTCTATATTCCAATCTGGAACAGCGATGGCAAAAAACTTCTTGCGGCTCAAATCTCGATTCTTTCTCAGTCCGGCCGCAATCGAAATACGGTCCTGGCGCTGGAATCCGAACAACGATCCCTGCTCGCATTCAAAGCCGAACTTACGGACGTGCGATTCAGAGTTCACACCTTCAGGTATCAAACTTCCCGGCCTATCGTCGATGTCCTCTTTCGTTAGTCCATCCATACCGAGAGTTTCAACGCGCCTTGCAGCGTCATAGAACTGTAGTGCTGTTCCGGTCCACAATTCTCCAACTTCATTCACGCCCGTCTCAACGTTTGCGGCTTTGAACCTGATTGGTGTTGTCTTCGAGAACTGAATCTTTTCGAGTGTGTCTCCACCTGGAACCTGCTTCTTCCCGAGAGCTTGATTAACAGCATCGGTCCCTGAGTTCTCCTTGATCGTCCTTCTGAGCATCTCAAGCACTGGCAGTGGGTAGTTTCCAATATTTGGAGGAGCCTGCCACGTCGGACCTGTAATGGCATTCGAGTTGAAAGAGATTTTCAGGTTTGGCTTGTTGGCGTCTATAGCCTTCAATGCGTCTGGGTGAATAGCCGATTTTGGAGCCATCAAAGCCGGTGCTAGTGCTCTCTTCACAGCCAACAACAATCCCGACATAATCTGGTTCATGATGTCGTTTGTGTCCATCCACGGCTTCAATACACTCAAAGCGTACTGCTGCCACGGGACCGAGTGAAGACCCATCAAAACGAATGGCCTCTTGCGGTGGTAGTAGGGGTTGGGCTCATCGTATAGGGTCACTTTGTTCGAACGAATCACAAGCCTCCCACGAGGATAGAGCTTCTCTTCTGGTTTAACCCAGTATCCCCACGGTGCGCTGTTTGGGCTCTTTCCATCCCCAGGCCCCATCCATAATGTGTTGCGGCTTTCATTGATCGAATCGTCGTTCATCCAGAACTCGACTACTTCTGCCTCTGGATACTTGCTTCTCGCGCTCGACGCCTCAGACCCTCCCATAATACGTTTCCAGCCGGAATTCAACTGCTCAAACAATTGCGGCATGACCGTTGGAGGAACCTGTGGCTCAACACCGTAGGTGCTGTAATCTTCCTGCGGACGAACGTGCTTGCCCATATTCGGATAGGCTCTCTTGATCCAGTCGAGCGTCTCCCGGCGCCGGTAGATCACCATCTCGTCTTCTTGAAGATCATGAGGTCTTGTAGGCCCAAGCCGCATCAGGGCCTTGGGGTTCAAATGCTTCATGGAGATGTCGGCGTCACACGCATCCCCGCTCGTCCCTCTGGCAAACCGATTCCAGTAGAGGAGGACCGGCGAAGTCGTGAACATTCCGAACATTGTCCAGAACGCAAGCGTTTGATTGAATTTGTCCCTGCGAGCCCAACCCTTGACCATCGCATTCAGAATCTTTGCGGTCTTCGAATAATCACCAGCAAACCCAACTTCCGAGATATGGAAGATCGGCCTTACATCGGTGAGCAGTCCTATCGTCTCCCAAAAATTCGAGAGAACCTCGTTCGACACCGGCTTTGGCCTGTAATTGGGGAGTTTCTCGCGCCATTGGATTCCGGCCAGATAATCGATAGCCTCATCCATTGCCTTCAGTTCTGGAGTGGTCTTTTGGCGCGCAATTCCCTCGCTGAAACAGCCGTCAAGGAAATCGGCCATCTTGGAATAATATTCCAACAGATAGCGGTCTTCTACTTCAGGAGTCTTAGGAATGGGAGCTTGAAAGTCTGCCATGTCGTTTTAATCGTATCTCTCAACAGTTCAGTTTGCTACGAAAATCAGAGCCAGTTGTTCTCAACCACATGCTTGATTACGCGCTCTGCCCACAACTTTGCGGTCTCCCCCTGGTCGCGGGCCTTCTCGACTACGGCACCGTAAAGACTTCCCAAGTTGATTAGTACGGCCCCCGGATTGCGCCCCTCGTAAATCGCAACGTCCTTCTTCGCTTCATCTGCAATCAACTTGGCGGTTTCAAGTTCCATCGAGAGGTTGTAGACCAACCCAAACAACTCAGATGCGCTTTCAGGCCGCTTTCCCAATAGTTCCTTCATCCGTTGGAGATCCGCTTCGGGAACGATCACTACCTCCCCCTCAGCCAGCATTTGAATCAATCCAGAGACCGTTGCGTTTCCCCTGTCTCCAAACTTAGCTTCAAACTTTGTCTTCGCGGTCGGCGGTACAACCACTTCCATCTTGACGTGGTTCGGCTGGACCATCACTGGCGGCTTAGACTCTTCGTACTTCACTTGCGGGTTCAATCCAAGGAACGCTGCGGTGTCGTTCCATGAATGGCTACTGTTGGCCGAGCACACTAGCTTGCGATGTTCGGCGTTGACCTGTGCTCCGCATTGCGGGCAGGCATAACGGGTTTTTACGATTGGCACTTTCTTTCCCTCCTCATTCCAAATTTTAGAATTAGTGTTTCGTCGTTTTGTGATAAGGGCAGCGGCAATGAAATCCCAATCGACAACTGCAATCTGGTTCGGCGTAGAGATCGAGGATTCTCTCCTGTTCCGCAACCTTGCCTTTCACTTTGTCAGACCAATCTTTATCCACACATCTTTCAAGATCGGATACCGTGATGTTCCGGTAGTAGTAGTTTCCATCCCGCATACGGATTCCACCCTTGACGCAGATGCACCACTGAGCGGAGCAGCCTAAATCGTTAGGGTTCTCCCTAAAGCCAGTAAATTCCTTCCAAGTCACTTCGCCGGGGCCATTGCCTTGGAAGTAGTTCTTCCAATCGGTTTGCTTGCAGGTTCTCCAAAATCCACGTAGCCGGTAGAGCATTAAACCGAACCAGCCAACCTCAACTTCTTCGCCGTCATGATAAATCACAGATGCTTCCATATTTCCTCCTCACTGGTATTTCCAAGCCTCCGCATCGTTCATCACTTCTTCGCCGTCATGCCGCGACTCGTATTCCGCTACGCTTTCGGCATTAATCAATTCAGTAGGAATGCCTTCCTCAAACATCTGCTGCTGTGTGCCAGGGCGATCATGAATCGGACTAAATCGACTATTCTGAAAGTCTGATGGCACTCGAACAGTCTTCTCAACCAACTCACCCTTTTCATTTCTCCGCTTCAAAACCAAATCCGCCATCGCTCCGTGTTCGTTGACGATGTAAGAGCCGATCATCCTCTTTGAAAACTTCTCGGCCTCGAATGGAGAGCTTGATCGGTACTGCTCAACTTGAACAGGCATTCCCTCGAATATGACCCTCTTGTAGACGATGTAATTGTTTTCGTCCTTCTTGCCTTCTACTGGCCGTTGTCGCCGCTCTTCGAACTCACCTTCATGGCCGCAGTAAAGAGCGATTATAAATGCCATCACAATATCGTCATGGGCACCTTCTCCCTCCGCGCCATCCTCAGTGAAGTCTCTCAACTCATCGATCAAATACTTGTTACGGATGAGCACCTGATTGTCGAGCATCATCTTCGACATGTGCGCTATCAGAGTCCGCTTAGATTTGTAGTCGGTCCACCATCCAACGATGTCAGTCATGAAGTGCTTGAGGCGGTCCATGCGCTTGAACCGATAAATGTTTTCGTATTCGTAGTCACGCATCAGACGAGTGTTGGTTGCCATGCCAAAGGAATTGACTTCGACAGCCGCAAGAGCTTCGTTGTAGTACCAGCAAAGAGCAAGCACAATGTCTGTAAGGTTGTACGGGTCCATGTACCCATGCCAACTTGCAACCTGTTCATCGAGTTGATGGCCGTCACCGATCTTGATTACTTCACAGCAGGAATAATCCGCACCTTTCTGCCCTAAAGCAACATCGGCGGATACGACGTATCTAGCCCCTGGAATCCGCTTCTCCCACATGTGCAAGCGGTTTTCGTTCTCCGGGTATGACGCCTTTTTAACAAGTCCAAGCAATTCCCCTTTATCGTCACGCGGATTTATTTCCGTCATGTGGAGATGCGGCAACCACTGAGTAAAATCAAAACTGATTTCTCCAATCCATCTTGGTTCTTCAGTCAATTTGCTGTAGCGGTTGATGACCCCTCTAGGAATTGCGGAGATGATTGCGTTTTGGAATGACACTTCAGCGGTGACCGGATACTCTTGGTCGAAAATCATATCGTCGCCGTCAGTGGCGATGAATTCCTCCTTCGTCTTTCGCATCCAGTTGATCGTTTCATTCGATATAGTGATGCCATCTTTCTTCTTTATCTGCTCAACCATATCTTTCTCTTCGAGAGTCAGTGTAAATGCTTCTCCCTTTGGGATTGGTAGTGAGTAGGTCTTCGGTCTCCGATAGAACGGAATGAAGATCGGATGCCAATCAACCGATCCAGCCTCTGCGCGTCTCCACAGGTTATGCCACGCATCGTTACGTCCATTGGCTGTTGATCCCATGACGTAGAATCCGTCTTTAGCAAGAAAGGTACGAATGAGCGACTTTGAAAGCTGTGACGAATCCTTCCAGTGAGCCAACTCGTCCAGCATCGCGCATCGAAAACCCTTACCTCGACCAACACCTGAAGGTCTGTTGGCATTGTCTGCGTACACCCAGTTCTTCAATCCTGGGCGGCTTGTTCTTAAATTTTCATCTGGCTCGTCAAAGCAGTACACCTTTCCATTCTCGTGCTTCATGACTCTTGGCTGCATCCACCACGGCAGGAATGAGAAAGCGGACTCGTACATCTCCATGTTGTACTTTGCGCCGTCTTCATCCTGAGACACAAAAACTGTGTTGGTGTGCTTATACCGAATTACTGTCTTGTGAAGGAACTCGCCAACCATATAGGTCGTGTATCCCATGCGGCGAGCTTTATCGACAATTGCACGAACACGCCCATACTTCTTCTCCAGTTTTCTCAATTCATCATGGAGAATTTCTTGGCTGTCAAAAAATGGGTAGAGACCTTGGAAGCCTTTGTCTTCAGTTCGGACGGCGTAGTAGTTAGAGAGAAAATATCGAGTGTCAATCAGGGAGTGGTAGCATTCACCATCGATCCATTCATTATCGGCAGAGGAAAGCGAGGCTCGGGCTTCATCATCCCCTATGTTGCCGGCCCGGTACTTCTGCCGGTGCATGTCGAGGATTTCTATGATCTCTCCAAGGTACTTGTTCGCCCGAATGATCGACATACTAGAGCCACCCGTCGAAAGCGCCAGCGTTCATCAATCGTCGCATTTCTTTTTTCCAGTTTTTTCCTTCCCCCATGCTGCGACCGAATTTGCTATTCACTTTCATGTGGGCCATTTCATGAAGTAGGGACAGTCTGGTTTCATTGACATTGAGGTCATCCGGCAAGAGTATTGCCTTTGGGCACGGATGCCCTGCAACCTTACCCCCATAGCAGCAGAGTCCGTCTACGTCGTCATAGCCGCCAAGTCGGGTTATTTCACGCCTCGGAAGAAACATGAGCAATACTTCTTCAGTTGGAGGAATGGTGTTTCCAAAATGCCTATTGCGAAGGACTCGATAGTCCCGCATCAAGTCGATGATTCGCAACTCTGCGATGGTTGGAGTCACCATCTTGATGCGTTCTACTTCCGACTTGGAGAGTTTGGATACCACTATTCTCCCTCTTCGTCTTCGCCGTCTTCATCGTCGCTGCTAGGAGGATCTTCATCGCGGTCCAGATACCCAGGCACAGCCGCTACTTCGGCAGGGAGCAAGTTCTCTTCTGCGGCCCTCTTTCTCAGCCGGTCCATCCTCTCTTCTGTGGTCTCCGCTGTGCTCAGATTGGCTACCTGATTCGTCTGGTTCACGTTGATCTCCGCAATCGGCTGCTTTGGTTGCTTGGCGACAATAATGTCCTTTACGATGCGGCTGGCCTCAAGGCGCGTGGTCTTGTCGTCCTGCTTGACGATCTTCTTCTTCCCAGTGTTTGCGTCGTTGATCTCGACCAACTCAGTCGCCTCCAAGAGTCCGACCATGCTGTTTTCGAATGCCGGCATCACCCTGAGAATTGATTCGTTAAGACGAAGCTCAACTCTCCCAGATTCATTCTGCCTGTTGTAGCTTTCGATCTGGCGCACGGAATCCTTGACGGTCTCGACGCTCACGCTCTCAGACTTGGCGATAGCCTTCAACCTTTCAGGCTCGGTCCCGGTGAGCGCCTGGAACTTCACAAACCGCATCAAGTGACGCGGGTCGCGCATGTTGTGCTTAGAAAATGCAGTCGCCATTACTTGCCCTCCGGTTCACCGCTCAAGTCAGCAAGCTCCTTGAGTCGCGCATGATCTGCTTCGCGGGTTGCGGCCTTCATCCTCTCCTGAGTTTCAAAGTCCGCAGCCTGGGTGTCTCTTTCTTGTTCGAGCACTTCCTCATCGGTCGCCGTCACGTCCACTTCTCGGGCAGATTCAGCGGGCGCATCCTCCTCCACAACTTTGATTGGGAACCTACCCAAATACGGGTCCGGCATTCTCGATCCGTACTGCTCCTGCTTGGGAATGATCGACTCCGGTTCGTCTCCCGGAGTTGCAACCGGCGCCGACTGTGCGATCTGCCGAAGAATGGAAAGGTCTTCGCGGTAGGACCTCGCTATCTCTGTAGCGTCCTTTAGGGTACTGGTAAGGTCGTTGGCGACACTCATAATTCGCTTGGAGCCCGTCACAACCCAGCGCACGAATGTCCATACGCCGAGACAAGCGAAAAATCCACCGACAATACAGAGCCAGATTATGCCTGTCATTCCGCAATCCTCACTTCACTTCCGTCATCACGCAACGCAACTATCTGCGACGAAGAATCGGTCATTACTGTTGAGTGGACCTTGTAGTTGCATCCAGTTTCTTTGTTCTTGCAGACGTACTCCAGATGATCGACAACCTGTTTCTGTCCCCTGCGGCCCATCACTACCTTCGGCTTCAAGACGGTTCCGCAACTATGACACACGAGATTGGCCGCGACTAACGGCGAAAGGTCCGGTATTGACATGCCCATTCTCCTCATTCCTTCTTGTTTGTGCTCTGCGCATTGCTTTCCAATTGTGAAATCGTTCCAGAACCTCTTTCCTGCGCCGCTCTGGAACCCTGTCAACGAAAAATGTTCCCGTCAGATGATCGAGTTCATGTTGAACGATTCTCGCCACCGATCCCCTAAACGTCAACTTCTTTCGCTCGTATGGAGTTTCTGCTAGAGAAGCCTCAACGTCGACGATTTCAAGCCGTGGCACCATGCACTCATTTCCCGAAGGCGGCAAACTTAAACAGCCCTCCGGTTCCTTAATCTCTTTTCCGTACAACCTAGTGATCTCCGGGTTCACTAAACCAATGACTATTCCGTGACTCCTGCCGATCAATACGAATTGCTTGAAGCATCCTATCTGCGGAGCCGCCAATCCCAATCCATCTGCCTTTCGCATCACTTCGATCATGTACTCGAATAATTTCGGAATCTCCGGCCACTCAGCCTCTTCGACAGGCTTCGCAAGGATGTTGTTCATCTCTGGCCCATAAATAGAGAGCCTAAAATTCCTCTGAAAGTACATTTCCCTCACCTGGGTACAACAATACTCCCAGCAGCCCTCGACCGTTCGGCCTTGAACATGATCTCAATTGCTTCAGGGATAGCCGAGTTGCCAATCAATTCAAGACGATCTGTGTCCGCCCTCAACCATTGAGGCATATACATCTTATGCGTAGTACACCGCGTCCCCCTGGCACACTCGCAACCAAGCCAAGTGTCAAGCCGCTCTCGCGCTTTCGCGGTCCAGTCAAAATGTTCGGGGTAGATTTGCGGCAGAAAATAATCGGCGCAGAAGCATAGACCGTCAGACCTCAACCCAACGGCTCTGCCGGTCACTATCGGTCCAGCGTTGCTCGGAACCAAGACAATCATGTAGCCGACGTTTTTCCACGATGACGTGTCGGCTGCGGGTTGACTTTCTGGAACCGCAATTACTTCCGTGGTTGGCGATTCCTGCTTCTCTTTGCGCCGGTCAATTACCTCAAAATTCGACAATGTAATCTTCCCCCTCGCTGGTTATGGTTTCACCCGGCAGTAGGCAGTACGCGAACGCTACGCGGCTATCATTCTTCGCAACGATCTCTCGAAGGACTACGCATGATCCTTCTATCTCGACGTAGCCTTTAGCTACCGAACGCTTTCCCCCGTTCTTTATTTTCAGACTTGCCATTGCTCACTCCTTAGTTCGGCTTTGGTTTGTTTTGATCGATGGCATCCTTGATGTTCGACACCATCATTTGATTCTCTCCGGTTTTGAATCCCTCACGCGCCTGTTGCTCAAAAGCAATAGACGTTGTTTTTGATGCAACCTTTAGAACCCCAATCTGGAGCGCAAAGTCTATGAAGTTAACCTGCATCTCCAAACCCATAGGAGAATGCACGATCACGATAATCGGACACCCCTCGCGCTCCTTCAAATGGTTCTGGACCGCCTGCATGAATCCTTCGTGGGTCATAGGGGACTCCATTAGTTCACCGCCGCTCTGTGTGTGATAATCGTTCGGTCCTGAGAGTAAATCTCAGTGATCTTTGGGTGGCAAGCGCAGTCACGCCCCAAGTTGTGAACCCCAAAGTTCAACCGCTGCGGGTCCGGCTCCTCTTTGAAGGGAACAATATGAGCCACGTTGTCGTAGCGAGGGTCTTCAGGATCGAAGTCTGTCGACGGAGTAATAATCTCCAATGCTCCGCTCTCCACGTTCTTGACTACGACCAGCCAGCGCATTACTTCTTTCCCTTCCCAAAGAATTCCGCGATCTTGGCTTCAATCGCCAGCACTCGCGGGTCGGCAGGGCGCCGCTTGATGCGGATCTCAAGATAGTACGTGTTCGGAATCTTGTCCGGGTTCGGGTTGTCGTTCTGGTGGAAGTCCCACTCAAACACCCCGGTATCCCACTCGTAGGTCGTTGAGCCCCACTGAACCTTCGACTGGTTCTGCTGAATCGGAAGCCGGAACGCCTGATGCAGCAGCGTCTTTAGTTCGGCCCACTCCTCAACCGTGACGTTCTCGTACTTTGTTACTTCGTTTGCGAATTTCTCTTTCATGCTGTCTGTTCTCCTTCTTTGTTCTCTGGTGCGTGATTCTCGAACGGCAGAACCGGATTCTTTGCCGCTCGCTTTCCATGCCCTCGCGTCCACGGCCAGATGTAGCGGCCGGCGAACCAAATGCTCAATCCGGGGTTCAAACTCTGCGGCTTTCCCCAATACACCCCGAACACCAAATCCTTTTGCGTCAGTCGGACTTTCATGGACTACTCCCTCTTCCATTGGTAGCCGCGAAGAACTAACTCCTGAAGCGCTAAATACCTCGCCTCTGTTGGCGTTGGCATCGTGTCTTCGTTGTTGTCGAGAAGGATTTCCACCAACCGCTTGTCGCTCGGCGCCTTGCGCTTGATTGCCGCCCTCGCTTCATCCGTCAGTACGATTGTCTTTTTCATCGCCACTCCAAATTTTGGAATCCAAAACCGCTCAGTCGTCCTATCGCCGCGTGATGACATCCTTCAAAATTAAGGTCTTCGCCATCTCCAGCATCCCCAACCGCGTCGACAAAACCGATGTCGATCCGAGTGTGATGATGTCGCCGCCGGCTTCAGTCATAATCACAAGACACTCGACCGCATCGCCAACCTCTTCCATCGCCTTGACCAGCGTCTCTGTCGGAGTCCTCTTGATTACATCGCCCATTCTTACCCTTCCAAAAACCGCTAGACTTTTCTCCATCGGTCCCTGCCGCCGACATATATATCGCGGACGCGCTCAACGTAAATCACTGCCTCCGGATTCATCCCCCGCGCTCGCTCAATGGCTTTGGCTTGGGTTGGGAGAATCGCGCTGGCCCGTTCCGAACCCGGCCTCCGTATCGCATACTCGCCGGTCCTTGTCTTCTCGATGTACAGTTCAGACTTTGCCATTCGACCCCTTCCAAAAACCGCTCGAAAACCGCCAGCCCGCGCCAGCGGGCACCGTCGTGCCACGCATTACACTAACTCTTCAACTCGACTCACATTCGACAACGCAGCGAACTGAATCAACTTACCATCCTCCACGCGGAACAAATCCACATATTCTGTCCCGCACGACCAGAAGTGACACTGCCACTCCTCCGGTGCATTATTGTGAAATGTCACCTTCAACCTGATCGGTCTCACCGCTTCCGTATTCAATATCCCTCCAACCTTTCTGCCTACATCCACATCATTGCACATCTTCACGCTTTTGTGTTGACCAACTCAAATACACAACTTTTCAAAACTTCAAAACTGCTTACATCATTTCAACTTCTTGGATTTTGAAAATCTGTTCGCTGGACCAGTCGCGTAGCGACCGGACCCCCACCCCACCCCCTTGCGCCGGGTCCGTTGCGGCGTGCGTGCTGGGCGGTGGGCGCTGGCCGTGGCAGGGCGGCGGGGCAGGGGCAGGGCAGGCGGGAGGGGCTGGGCCAAGCTGCGGAAGGCGAAGCAGAGGCAGGGTACCGGGACCGATGGAAGGCTCAAGAATGGCACCGGGTGGCGTCAATCATTAGAAGTGGGCGCGGTGAAGCTGGTACAGGGTGCCATGAGGCAGGCGAAACTGCCATGCTGTAGTATGTCCAGCTTGGCTGCGATGCGTCCTAGAGGCGCTGGTCAGGCCGTTTCAGGACACAACAAAGCCCCAGACGTATCTGGGGCCAGTGTTGCCGATCCTGCCGCTAGTCGAGGTAGAGCCGGGTATTGATGTTCTTGAACTGGTCTTTGCCGTTGTAGGTTCCCATGTACATCCAGCCTCCGGCGTAGTTCCATTCCCCATCTTTGCCGCTGAGCCTGCCTGCTGCTATCGCCTCTTCAAATGCCTGCCTGCTGTCCTTGAATACTGGTGCTGTAGTGGTTGCCATGTTCCCTCCTGCGGCTTTGGCCGCATCCCCAATATCTCACCGCTGCCAGACAAAGAAAAGGCCCCACCAGAGGCAGGGCCGATTCCAAAGTTTGGAAAGTTTCTACTGTATGACGTGCTGCCGCTTGCCGTTCTGCTCGATCACCGTATCTCTGTTGAGGTAGCCGATTATGCTGCTCTCTGAGAGTGGAGCCGTCGCCCTGGTGTGAAACTCTCCATAGCTCAGCGCGAACCCTGGCAGGGCGCGTACTGCGTTGTAGGCCGTCGCTACCAGACAATCAACCACATACAGATAGTCGCTCATGCCGCCGCGCTGCGCGTGGTCAAGCTCCTGAATACCGTTCGTGCGGATCGTGCCGGAAACTTCCGCGATGACTCGATCAATGATCTTTGATGCTTCCAAATGGTTCATGGTTCTACCCTCCAAACAGCGTCGGGTTAACCTTGCCGAAGAACAGAGGAGAATCATTCTCCATGCTCCCGGCTCGGTGGTTGATGTCGGCGAGGGGCTTTAGCATCTCTGCGGTTAGCTCCTCGGCTTGCATTGCGGCTGCGGCCTGGGACTGCAACTCAACTGCGGTCTCCATGCCGGCGAAGGTGTGAGACTCTACCGGCTTAACCATGCGCTTCATGGTTCACCTCTTCAGCCGATAGGCTTCAGCTTTCAGGATAGAGAACCCAAGTTCCTTGGAATACATCCACTCTTCCGGTTTGTACGTTCCTTCATCCTGCTGTTTCATGGCCGTAGCAATCCACAAGGCGCGGTCAAACTCAATGCGGTTACGTGTCATGTGCTGGATGCCTTCGGCCATGTCGATTACTGTCATGTCCTCAAAGTTCTTCATAGTGTTTCCCTCCAATGTCCCTACTATCGGCCAAAGCCGCTAAGACTTCAATGCCCCTCAATTCTGCCATGCTAGGGGCTGTCCGAGGCCGCTGCAGCTCGTCCTGGGGCTTCCTATTGCGGCTTTGGGGCAAGAAAAAGGCCCGATCCGAAGACCGGGCCGAATCTCGCATGATCGCGCTGTCTACCAGACAAAGCCGAAATGCTCGACGGCTGCGCGAAACGCCACCAACAACGCGGGGAGCCTCGCCTCCAGCCGCTCTTTCAATCCGGGCGCTGTCAGGTCTTCGTCTGTTGCTTCGGGCCACACTGCCGAACTGCGGGCGAAGTCTAGCTGTCTTTCCTTCCCATCGCCTACGATCCAGACCGGCTCCCAAGTTGCCGTGAGTGATTCCTGTGGTTGTTCATTGGACTCGCGCCAATCGGTATGGCCGATTTTCACTATCTCACCATCGGAACCGCGAATGATCCGCTCCCAGACGGGCAGCTTCGTCTTGCCGTTGCGGAGTTGCCGCTTCTCGCCTTTGAGGAGTCCTTTGTAGTCGCGGTCGCTGGCATGGTAGACGGTATTTGCAACGTAGTGCATGGGGCCGTCAGAACTGCACAGATGCCACTTGATGAACGGCTCAAGCCCAGGAAAAGCTGCTGCAACTTCGTCATGGAGACAGCCGCCAGCTCCGCCACCCTTGCGGCGGTCAACCGGGCGAATATCCGCTGTGATACTGAAAGTGTTATGCCCATTGCCACGCTCGTCGTCATAGCGGACTTCTGCAACGATCACAGAAGGCTCACCGTAGTACGTTATGCGTTTGGGGCCAAACTTCGCCCGCTGCCGTTTCGCTGTCTCGCTTTGCGTTGTGATTGCCAAAGCCGCTACGCTCCCCATAGTTGCACCCTCCGCCAGCCTTCCGGCCAGCCGTTACCATGCTACCAACTCGTAGATTGCTGCATACACCAGCAACCCAAACGCTACCGCTCCGGCAAACCCTTTTACCTGTCGCCAGGTCTTCGGGTCGCCGTTCACTAGGTTGTAAAGCCATTCATCCATCACAGCACCAGCCCGATCAAAAACATTATTCCGGCTGCAACGATCCACAACAACCTGTACATGGCGCGGCTTTGCGTCCACTTCGCCCAGACCAGGAATACCGCTAGAGCGATTACCAAACCCCACGGAACTACCATACAGCCACCTTTCCCAGCCGCCACGATACGAAAACCGCCGCAGCAGCTACCCCAACAAAGAACCCAATCACGTAGGCCATAAGCCCTCCATGACCCAACTATGCCCCCAAACCGCTAAGGCTTCAAGGGGTCACTACAATCCGCCATCTTTGGCACTGCGAATTGAAGCAGGCTACGCCACCAGTTATCGCCTCCATTGGACGTAAGCAGGCTCGACAAACACGCCTTGGTTTCTCGATCTCTGCCGGCTTCGGACTCTCGTGATCTATCGGTCTCTCTACCCTCGCCGGCTTCGGACCTCGCGCAATAATCATTTTCTCGGCCTTCGGACTCTCGACCTTACCTGAGTTCCAATGGCTTGACCTGCACTTCCGGCTCGGACATCGTGCCGGATCACTCGCGCTCTCAGGTATCCAAGTCCACCCGCAAACATCACATTTCCACGCTTCTATCGTCACTCTCGCCATTGGTACAGTGTACCTCTAATCGCATTGGTACAGTGTGCCTAAATCTATCCCCTGAATGCAATACACTCACCGTGGTGCCACATTCGAGCGTATTTATAGGGCGCTCCAGTGGGCCGAGGAAAGGCTCATCCATCGCGGTCTTTTCGGCTGGCTGTGGTTGTGGTTTGTCTGTGTCGGTGTAATTGGTGAGGGCGTCTGCAAGCGTTAATGATTTTGGTGTGGGATGGGCAAGAGAAAGCCCGCGCACTTGGGAAGGTGAACGGGCTAAAGTAGTTAATGTTGTGTTTTAACTGGCTTCGGTCTCGCAGATTCCGGTCAGGATGTACTTGTCTGTCCAGTCGATGCCGCAAGCATTGCAGTGCATATCCTGAAGCGCCAACCCATCGTTAATGGAAATGTCTCCACCTTGCAGGTCGCCGCTTTCGCATTGCGGGCAAACTACGCCAAGGCTTGAGACGTACTCCTCTTCTTGGTGTTTGGTGATTGCTGCCTTCACTTGCTCCATTTAGAATCCTCGCTTTCACTTTGGTTGTCTTCTCTGCGGTTTTGAATCACTATTCGTAGTGTTTCCGCTCACAGTCCGCACAGAGAACCCATTCCCCAACGATCCCCAATTTCTCTGTGGTTCCGCAACAGTCACACCGGCTGTCGTCGTAAATCTCCGCCTTCGGTCTCCTGTTGGCGTCTATGCCCGGCTCCCGATACGGACTGTCGTCTCTTAGCATCCCTATTCCCTCCATTGCGGTTTTAGGCCGTCGCCGGCCGGTTCAAAACAAACTCATCTGCCGCTCAGGTTCCGGCGCCCACTCTTGCACTTCCGGCTCCGCTTCCATGCGGCTTGCCACTACTGAGACTGTACCTTGCAATGCAGGCTGGTGGTAGGGGTCGGTTATGTCCCTGCCGCAGATCCCGCACTGGTACGGCTTCTTGCGGCTTTTATCCACGAAAGCATGGAAAGCCTCATCTGCCGTTGCCCAGCCGAACCTTGCTCGGTTTCTCATCGCACCCTCGATTCCAAATTTTGGAATTTCTCAGCCCTGGTAGTTCATCACAGCTATGTCGAAGTCTTCCGCTCGCATGTCCCGCTCGTGCTGCTTCCCGCAGCCGTCGCCGGCACACATCACTTTCTTGGTTGCAGGGAAATACAAGGCATCCTCGCCTTTCTTGATGCCAAAGCCACAGCGGGAGCACTTCCCGCCAAACTTCGTTTTGATCCAATACGGGGTTGTGTTTTTCATTGCGGTTTTCCTCCATGCTTCGATTGTTGCACTACTCCACAAATAGACAAGCCCCCACCCAAAGGCAGGGGCTCATCCTTGCACTTCATTACGCTGCGGCCGTCTCGCTCTGCGCCTCGGCCGTCTCATTGTGGGCTGCTGCTTGGATCTCGCGCTCTGCTCTCCGATGTAGCTCCTCCCTGTAGCAATCGACGTATTGCGTCGCCCGGCGCCGGTTACTGTGCAGGTCTACTGCGGCTTGGCAGGCTTCGAACGCATCGCGGAAATCCCTCGCAAGTTGGTACTGGTCGGCTTGCGATCCGCGTATGCTCTTCGCGCTCTCAAACCATTTCAAGTGAACGGCTGGCATCTCCATGTAGCTCTTTTTGAGGTTGTCCGCTGCCCAAGTCCGAACGGAGTCGGCATACTGCCAGCGTTCAAGGCCGTCCATGTGCTCATTCATCACCAGTCCGAGAATAGAATCCGCAGTCCCGGTCTGGTACTCGTTCAATTCCTTGTACCGGGTGTCGTATTGCAGTTTCGGGTTCCGCGAGACTTTTAGCTCGCTCATGCTGTAATACCGTTTCTTGTTCCAGTCCTTGTCTTTCTCTGGATCGAAGACAAGCGATGCGGCAAACCTGAGTGAGTCCATCCGTGGTTGCGCGTGGAACATGTGGCTGTAGTTACTGGCGATCTCCTCGTCTTCCAAGAGAATGACGGCCAAGGAAAACAGGTAGTCGATTGCATACTCCTCAGTCACGGGCCAATCGTGGCTGTGCTGAGTCATGCCGTCACCCATCGTTTCGAACATGCGGAATTTTTGGGTGAGAAAAGGGTTAGCGCGATACTCCCACTTGTCGCTGTCGAAGGAGTAACCAAACTTGGCTGAATTTGCGATTGAAGCGAATTTCTTGTACATCCCAATCCCTCCATCGGCTTTGCCGATAACTGATAGTCACACTCTTCCCCATAGAGAGCAATCCCCCTATTGCTCCGCTGCGGCCGGCTCCATCCCCGTCAAGGTCTGCGGAACAAAGAGAGACTGTTGCACCGCCAGCTTTCCAGACTTCCGACGTATCGCATCGCGCCACTTCGCGCAAAACTCGCCATCGGGCTGCGGCGCCATGTCGAGAAATTCCACCGGGCACGTGTCGTCATACGGCCCCATCGCCTCTTCCATGTCCTTGTGGCCCCACCCATAACTGCCGTCTTTGTCGAGCAAGGAAAGACCGATCCACTTCTCGGTCGTGACCGTGCCATCCGGCTTTGTCGTTGTCGTCTCCCGAACGTACCAGAGAGAATTGCCAACGCAGCGATACGCCAGCACGATTGATTGCGTCCTGGTTCCGGCTGGCTTGGCCCCGTACCATGACTTCGCGGTTTCCTCGGTTGCGGTTGTGTCCCACGGCTCAAGAATGTCGTGGATGATTGTTTCCTTTGAAGCTCCACGTCTGAATGTCCAACCCATAACACCCTCCGTCACTTCACTGCGGTTTTGATCCGTCTCTCGGCGGACCTGTTAATCGACTGCTGCCGGCGATCACGCTTGCCGTCAGACTCCTTCCTCAACTTGAACTTCACTCGGATTTTCATTCCCCAATCCCTCCGGTTTCTCGATCTGTGGATGCCTTTCCATCTCCAGCGTTCCAGTAGTCAAAAAACGCTGGAACAACGTCACAGCATGGCCCGATCCGCAAGCATGATGATCGTTCGGACTCGGCACCTTTTGCTTCCCCAATGAACCAACCTTAAACGCCTTACCTTCCAGCCGTACCCACCACCAGTGATTTACGGACTGCTTCTCGATCCCGCAGATGTCACAGATTATCGGACTTGACTTGATCGACATACTGCCTCCATGACGTTATCCTTGCACATCCCCCATAGAAAACAAGGCCCCTGCCGTAGCAGGAGCCCCGTCTTCGCCGTGGAGGGTATTAGGCGGCATCTTCAATGACCTGGCCGGTTTTGCCGTCGAGCATCGCGCCAGCAACTTTCATCACTTCCAGCTTGCGGCCCTCGTCCTCGACCTTCGTATTCGCAATCCACGAAATCGCGTTCGACATCCGCCATGTGGTTGAGCCCGGAGGAAGCATCTCGACTTCGGGAGAGTTGAAAGCCTCCACAACAGCATCGACTTCTCCCTTGCGGAGATTCTTCTTCAGGAACCCCATCACGTTCTTGGGGTCGATCTTCTCCGTGTTCGCCTTCTCGATCAAACCCATGTACTCGTTGACGTTCTCTGCGGCTAAGGACCGTTGCACAATATCCTGCGCGGCCGATGCCATTGTCTGAGTGTCCAGATCGTAGGTGCGCTGTGACAGTTGCAGGTCTTCGCCCAGCCGCGCCCCAAGGTGGATCTTGCGGAGGTCTTCGGTTGAAATGGCCCGGTTCGTACACCACAACCGCTCAACAAAGGTGCGCAGCGACAGAGCACCCTGGCCGAAGTCTGAATTCTCCAGAGCTACGCCGAAAATCATGACCTCGTGTGGCACCGGCTCAAAGACGTAGGGAAGCACAGCCTTGACCGCTATCTTCGTCTCCAGCGCGTATCCATCGAGAGGCACCGCCCCGAAGGTGGCGACGGCCTGAATGAACTGGTCGACGATTGGCCGTGAGTCCAGGCGCCGATAGGAATCCGACAGGAACCCGCGAACCTCGTTCTTGACGCTGCGGGTCAGATACCGTGCGCCGTTGCCGTTGTGATAGATGCGGTTCAGGTTCTCCGCTACCAGTTCGGCCCCCCACTGGCCTTTCTCCATGAGCCTATCAATGAAGGACAGAGGGATGTCAGCCCTCGCTGCGGCTTGCCCGATTGCGTGACGGTGGAAACCTTCTTCCGTCCGGTCGGTGTCGGGAAAGCGAACCTTGATGCCATTCCCCAGGGTAATGAATTCCAACTTTTTTGCCGCTACGATGCGGTCCGTTGGAACTTGCGTCTGTACCTGTTCGATTACCGCGAGAGTCCTTGCTTTCCCCCGCTCAATCTCGGCTTCAAACTTCGACCGAGCTTCCGCTGCGGCTGCGCTTGCCGCTACGTTGTAGTCCTGCGCTCCGTGGTGATAAAGCATTCTTTCAACCCTCCAAGGTTGTGTGATTCCTTGCATCTGCCCCAATACTACCCTCAGATGTTTTCGAGTCAAGACCCCTACTCTTCAGGATTGAGTTGCGACACCAGCAGCCCAGCATCCGTCAACAGCCGCCGAGCCTTCATCTTGAACTCGGAGAACCCCATCACAGGCACATCGGCCTGGATATGACTCCCCGGCTTGTGATCGGAATCGCTCGGCCTCGACCAATACCCAGCCAGCGGCTTCAAAGCCTCCTTGATCGCACTCTTCCCTCGCCCTCGCAAGAGAACCCCACGGCCAAACAGTACCCTCCGCTTCGGACCAACTACCAAAGAGCGTCCAGCGGAACTCTCGTGAATCCGCAAAGTTGATAGAAAACAATACACTTACTTGCCCTTCGCTTTCTCGCGCTCTGCACGCTTCCGCAGGTTGCCGAACAGAGATCCCAACCGCTCAAACATCGTCGGCTTGATCACTTCCAACTCTGCGGCTGTGGGAACCAACTGGTAGGTCGTCCCATCCGGCAAAGTCTTCTTCTCTAAGAGCTTGCGCTTGGCGCTCCGCTCCAGCCGCTTCTTCTTCATGAGACTGAAGGCTTTAGGACCGATGGAGCGATTGAAGACTTCTCTTAGGTTGCGGCTTGTCAGACCGGGATTGTTGGGCATCAATCGCTTGAGCTTCTTCCTACTCAAAGGCTTCTCGCAATCCGTTTGAGTCCCAGTCATGTCGTGGTGCAGTAAAGCCATCGCTTCCCTCACTTTAACGGCGCGGCCATGATCCTGTGCGCCTGTCTGAACTCCACCTGAAACCGCTGCCCCGCCTGCCTCAGCGTATTTACTCTGTGAAGATATGCGTCTCGGCTTATTTGTGAACGCCGAAACTCGTCGCGGATCGTGTCAAACTCCGCTAGTACGTTCCCGACCGCAGTCTGGAACTCGTCCTTGCATACTCGGTCTTCCATCCCCAATGCCCTCCTTCTTTACTTACGCTTGTGCCTTCCGATGTACGCGAACTCCCGCGACCAATCACACGAGGAACAGCAAAAACCACAACACACGTCTCCATCGGGAGTGTCGTCCATCAAATCTTGTGTAAAGCCATCACTCTTGCACCTTGTCTCATGCCGGTCCGCTGCACGAACTGCCGGAGTGTTCCTTGGATGAAGCCGTAGGTTGAATCCGTGGGGATCGTCTCCAACAAGCAACCGGCGCTTTTCAAATGGTTTTCCATTTTGGCTTGCCATTGCGTCCTCCAAATTTTGGAATTACCTCGTTAACCCCCAAAGAATCGCTGCCAGAAAAGACAGCCGAACCAGCCACTTCATCAGCCTAAACCTGTGTGCGGCCAAGTCAATGCCCCCGCTTCTGCGGCCATGCAAATAAAATAATCACAGCCGCAGTTAACGCAAAGCCAAGTAAAACAAAGACCTTATCCATCACCTGCCCCTGGCGCGAACGTAAGAATCAGCCGCAGAGACCAATTCATCCCTGGCAATGGTCAAGTCCATCACCAAATCCGCAAGACCATCGGCTTTCTCCAGCCACTTGTCAATCTGAGCCTTGGTCGCTTCCT
>Ga0224555_1000386_pt1 | contig 67251 bp, 60 predicted proteins | sample 714S23034metaG_FD_180687 | JGI IMG/M metagenome (GOLD analysis project Ga0224555, IMG submission 180687) | Peat soil microbial communities from Stordalen Mire, Sweden - 717 S2 30-34 | ecosystem: Environmental > Terrestrial > Soil > Wetlands > Peat | place: Sweden: Norrbotten County, Stordalen... | reverse complement strand
CAGCCATCTCGGCTACCGCAGCCCGCTTCTCCGACGGGGTCCAATGACGATACGTTCGCTTCATCCATGCCTCCATTCGATGAAAATGGGGCTTTCCTGCATTGTCTCAGTTTAGGGGTTCACTCCAGGGTAAGGGGTAAGGGGTAAGAAAGAGCAAGGGCGTGGGTTTTGTGGGGGTCGAATCCCACTGCTGATTCCTGGCTGACAATGCGTTCGAGTTGGTTTTGTAACTGATTGAAATAAAAAGGGAAGAAATTGTGGGCCTTGGGAAGGGGATTTGCTGGGTTTTTTGAGGGTGGGCGACGGCGATTTTTTTGTTTCGGCTATGAGCTATGGGCTATGGGCTATGGGTGGGAGTTTGTGGGGAGAAAGGGGTGGAGGGCTGGGGCGGGGCAGAGTTCATCGGGATCCTTCGCGCTCGAAAGACGCGCTCAGGATGACAGCAGGAACAGGCAACGGCGAAGAACAGACAACGGCGATATACGGGGGTCCCTCCACTGCGCTTCGCTCCGGTCGGGATGACGGAGGTTTGGGGGGCGTTGAGGGCGGGATGACGGCGATTGGAAGTTGTGCGGGGAAGGTGGATGCGATTTGGCCGCTGCCCCACCTTAGCCGCGATGAAGCTGCGGCACCCAATGCGGGAAGATGGGGCACCCAATGCGGTGGGCACGCGCGCTGGGGGGCGGGTGATTTATACTGGTCGCTTGCCCTGCTAACGGCTTGGTGCGCGGGAGTACCGTGTGCCGGGACGCGCAAAATCAACGGGCAGAAGCGCTGTCTGCGAACTGGATTGCGACTGGATTGGGCCTCTCTGAGGGGCACAGATTCTGGTTGAACGATTCGGGTTGCGGGCGGAGCGCGAAGTCAAGGTCGCCGGTCGAGCATGATTCGTTTTCTTCAGAAAGACACTAAGGCAGTCAAGATAATGTTCGGCGTGATCATTGGCGCCGCGTGCGTGGCGATGGTGCTTTACCTGGTCCCGGGGCTGATGGACAACCCGATGGGAACGAGCGCGACGGTGTATGCGACGGTGCGGGAGCCGGGGGCGTGGGGACGGCTGTTCGGGGCGAGCACGGATATCAAGACGGACGATGTGACGAAGCTGGCCGAGCGGCAGTTGCAGCAGCAGCACTACCCGGACTTCCTGCTGCCTTACATGATGCAGCGGTCGGGGCAGGTTCTGGTACAGCGTGCGATGCTGAAACAGGCGGCGGACCGGCTGTACCTAGAGGTGAGCGACGAGGACCTGAAGCGTGAGCTGCGAACGGGGCCGTTTGCGCAGTACCTGTTCCCCAATGGGCAGTACATCGGCGACGACAAGTACATCGACTTTGTGCAGACGGCGTTCGGAACGACACGCTCGGACTTCGAGATACAGGTGAAGGACGACATGGAGCTGCAACGGTTGCAGGCCCTGGTGACGGGCGGCGCGGCGGTTTCGGATGCGTCGGTGCGGGCGGCCTACCTGGTGCAGGGGATGAAGGTGAAGTTCGACTACGCCGTGGTGTCTCTGGAGGACCTGAAGAAGACGATCAACCCGTCGGACGCGGATTTGCAGGGCTACTTCAAACAGAACGCGGCGAAGTACGCGATGGCTGTGCCAGAGACGCGGAAGATCGAGTATGTGGCGTTCGACGCGGCGAAGACGCCCGGCGGCAAGACCTCGGTGAGCGATGCCGATGTGCAGGCGTACTACAGCGGTCATGCGGCGCAGTACAAGACCGAGGAGCAGGTGAAGACGCGGCACATCCTGATTGCGGCGAAGGCGGGTGCGGACGCGGCGACCGATGCGGCGGCCAAGGCCAAGGCGCAGGACGTGCTGAAGCAGGTGCAGGCGGGGGGAAACTTTGCGGAGCTGGCGAAGAAGTACTCGGATGACCCGGGAAGCAAGGACAACGGCGGCGAGCTGGTGCTGATGCCGACGGCGAGCCTCGATCCTGCGTACGCGCGGGCTGCGATGGCGCTGAACCCAGGGCAGACGTCGGGACTGGTGCGGTCTGCATTCGGGTACCACATCATCCAGACGGAACAGAAGCAGGCGGCAGGGGTGAAGCCGCTGGCCGATGTGAAGGACACGATTGTGAAGACGCTGGAGCAGGACAAGCAGGGCGCGGCGTTGCAATCGTATGGCACGGAGCTTGCGGCCGAGGCGAAGAAGAATGGGTTGGAGAAGATGGCGGCGGCGCATGGACTGCACGCGGTGACGACCGACTATGTGGCGAAGGACGGAACCATCGGCGGGCTGTCGAGTGCGACGGATCTGCTGACGCAGACCTTCACTGCGGAGAAGGGCGCGGCGCCGGCGGCGGTATCGACCGGCGACGGCTATGCGGTCTTCGCGGTGCTGGACGTGAAGACGGCGCACGCTCCGGAGTTTGCGGCGTTCAAAGCGCATGTGCTGGACGACTATCGCGATCAGAAGGCACCGGAGCTGCTGCAGAGCGAGACCACCAAACTGGACGCGCGGGCCAAGGAGTTGAACGACCTGAAGAAGGCGGCGGCAGAGTTGAAGGTCCCGGTGAAGACGAGCGACCTGGTAGGCGAGGACGGGCAGGTGGCGGACCTGGGCGCGATGAACGGGCCAGGAGCAGCGGCGTTCAAGCTGGCCAAGGGAGCGATCTCGGACGCGATCAACGCAGGGCAGACCGGCGTGGTGCTGACAGTGACCGACAAGCAGGAGCCCACGGCAGACGATATCGCGAAGAACTTCGACACGACGCGGGAGCAGATGGTGAGCCAGCAGCGGGAGGAGATATTCAGCGTATTCATGGGGACGCTGACCGATAGGTACGAGAAGGGCGGCGGGGTGCGGCTTACCAAGCAGGCGGCGGCCCCGGCAGGAGTTCCGGTGGGTAAGTAGAGATGAGAAGAGAGGAGCCTGTTCCCGCTTGGCGCGTGGTTTAACGCTGGGTTGGGAGCAGGCTCTTTTTGTGGGACACGCGATTTCGGCATCAGACGGGTAGTGTGGAATACGTCCAAGAGCAAGGGGTTGGTTGCGGTGCCCAGCCATGAGGTTTGAACTATGAGCGATGAGCTTGCGCAACGCAACAGCTGAAGGGTGAGAGATGAACCAGGAACGGATGAGTGGCGTGCTGCTGCATGTGACGAGCCTGCCATCGCGGGGCGGCGTGGGGGACTTTGGGCCGGCGGCGTACGCGTTTGTGGACTTTCTGGCGGCGGCGAAGCAGAGGATGTGGCAGGTGCTGCCGCTGAACCCGCCGGGATACGGGAGTTCGCCCTACTCGGCTCTGTCGGCGTTCGCGGGGAATCCGGCGCTGATCAGCCTGGAGCGGCTGGCCGAGGAGGGATGGATTGCGAAAGAGCGCGTGGAGACGTTTTACGGGGAGGATGCGGCGGCAGGGTTGGATGCGGCGGCAGAACGGAAGCTGCCGCTGATCGAAGAGGCGGGGGGAAATTTTCTGGACCACGCGGGAGATGAGGCGCGGGCGCGGTTTCAGAATTTCTGCCAGGAGAACATGAGCTGGCTTCCCGAGTATGCAAGCTTCAACGTGCTGCGTCGCAGGTTCGGGGATGTGACCTGGAACGAGTGGCCGGAGGAGTACGCGCTGCGCAAGCACGACGCTCTGGCGGCCCTGTTGACCGAGCAGGGGCGGGAGTTGGCGGTGGAGCAGGCGGTCCAGTTCTTCTTCGACGAACAGTGGCGCGCGCTGAGGGTGTACTGCGCGGAGCGGAAGATACAAATCCTGGGCGATGTGGCGATCTTTGTGAACTACGACAGCGCGGACGTGTGGACGCACCCGGAGCTGTTCGAGCTGGACGAGAAGGGCAGGATGGTACGGGTGTCTGGCGTGCCGCCGGATTACTACTCGGCGACAGGGCAGCGGTGGGGCAATCCTCTGTACCGGTGGGGCGAGCTGAAGGAGCGGGGGTTCGACTGGTGGGTGGCGCGGGTGCGGCGGTCGCTGACGCTGTACGACATGGTGCGGCTGGACCACTTTCGCGGGTTCGAGGCGTACTGGTCGATTGCGGCCGAGGAGCCGACGGCGATCCATGGGCTGTGGGTGAAGGCCCCGGGGATCGAACTGTTCGACCGTCTGAAGGAGGTCTTCGGCGAACTGCCGTTTATCGCGGAGGACCTGGGGCTGATTACGCCGGAGGTGGTGGAACTGCGCGAGCACTTTGGAATGCCGGGGATGCGGATACTGCAGTTTGGATTTTCCGACCGCGGCGCGCACATCTATCTGCCGCACCAATATGTGCCGAATACGGTGGCATATACCGGGACGCACGACAACGACACCACGCTGGGATGGTGGAAGAGCGGAGCGACGGCGGAGGAGCGAGTGCATGTAGAGCGCTATCTGCAGCCGATCGAGCAGGACGAGGAGATTATGGGAGCGATGATGCGGGCGGCGGCGCGGTCGGTGGCACGGTTGTGCATCTTTCCGATGCAGGACATCTTGCGCCTGGGCAGCGAGGCGCGCATGAATACGCCGGCAAACCGGCTGGGCAACTGGACCTGGCGATATGAGGCGGGTGCGCTGAAGGCGGAGATTGCGGCGGAGCTTGCGGAGTTGATGGAGTTGACGGACCGGGATTGGGTGGAGGCGGAGAAGGCGAAGACAGAGGGGTAGAACAAGCAACAGCAAGTACAAAAACTAAATGCGGGGGTCCCTCCACTCCGCTTCGCTCCGGTCGGGATGACGGTGGTTTGAGGTAAATGCTCCGGTCGGGATGACGAACGTTTTAGCTGGCGTGAGAGGGTATGTGTTACGCGGCGCGGTAGACTGGTGGGAACGAAATTCAATTGACAGGAGCAACGATGCCTCTCTCTGGCGAAGCAATACGAACGATGAACTATGTGGACGATATATCGGTGACGCTGCGGCGGATACTGACGGTGCTGCCGTCGCTGACGGACGAGGAGCGGCAGCGCGTGGCGGACCACATCAAGGGCGCGGAGCCAAGCTACGAGAGCGTGATCCTGGCCGTGCAAGCGAAGAAGTGAGCGCGGACGGAGCGGCGGGTTGCGGCGGGGGTGGTGCGGATGCGAAACTGCGGGCCGCGATTCGCACGGTGGCGGTGATCGGTGCGGGGCGCGTGGGGCGGAGCTTCGCGCTGGCGTGCGCAGCGGCGGGCTTCGACGTGGTGCTGGAGGACGTGATGCCGGCAAACCTGCGGCGGGCGCAGGAGGAGTACGCCGACCTGGCGGCGCAGAACGCGGGGGCGCGCGGCAGGCTTCGGGTTGCGGCGACCATCGAGGACGCGGTGCGCGAGGCGGATGTTGCGGTCGACTTTGTGCCGGATGAGCTGGAGTCGAAGCTGGAGATTTTTTGCCTGATCGACCGCATGGCCCCGCCGAAGACGATTCTGCTGACGCCGAGCGAGGCGCAGAGCATTACGGATCTGGCGTCTTGTACCTATCGCGGAGAGCGATGCTTCGCGGTGTGCGGGGGGCTTGGCTTTGCGGAGTCGAGGGCGGTGCGGTTGCTGCATCCGGCGGCCGCGGCGGAGGCGGCGATTGAGGCGATGAGCGGGTTTCTGTGCGCGATGGGCGGCGAGGTTCGGGTGGAGTTGGATGGGGACGCGCCGAAGCTGGTGAAGAACCTGGGGTGATTTGCGTACTCAGTTGCTACGCATCTCATTGAGATTACCTTCCCATTTCACTTTTCCCCAGAATTTGCGCATTTCAGCTTGGCCGAGATTGCGGACTGGCAATTTATAAAAACCTCGACTTACTTTTTCAAATAACTCACTTTCCTTCCCGTTTCCGACCGCGTGCTTTCCAAGGAAGGTGTTATATGTGCGATCCGCCCATCCTGGGCACGCATTTCTGACCATTGATGCATTGAATGGTTGTGACAGTCTGCCAACCTGAACGGCTTGATAAATTTGCGAAGCAAATGTCTTCATGCGCTTTAGTCTCCTGTTGATTCAGCACCCTTCCTGTTGCCGTAAGCGACATAGATTATCGCCCTGTAAAGCGATTGGAGAATATAGTTGAGACTTATGAGGAAGCCGATTGTGAATCCGTTATTCCACCAAAGTTCCTCATCCGCTTCTTGTCTGATGTGCTTTGACGCGTCCTCGTAGTGTTGATTCAGAGCCTGATGTTCCGCTGGCGATGCATGTTGACCAAGCTTCATTTCCCCATCGAGAAAATCTCCGGTCGCACTGCTAAGCCGACCATCCTTTTCGCCGTAATCGTCAATTGTTACTGATATTCGTATCAGCAGTCCCACGCATAGTGTGATAGCAAACAAGACTATTGCAAGTCTGTGCCACCATCGCCCGCTCAAGCCGAGTTGTCGAAACTTATTGCGGAATGGAAAAAGTATATTGAGTTCCATGCCCCATTCTAATCACGCAGTCGCTCACTCTTCGGGTTTTTTGCGGAGGGCGGTGAGCTGGGGATGGAGGAGTTTGGCGGTGAGGGAGCGGGTGAGGGCTTCGACGGCGGAGAGTTGGGCTGGAGTGAGGGCTGCGCCGGTGGCGGCGAGGCGTGCACTGGTGCGCTCTAGCTCGGACTGGCGGACGGCCTCGGCGGAGTGCTGCAGGGCAACGATGGCGGGGACGGCGTCTCGCGATTGCTGTCGCTCGAGGTAGAGATCGACCTCGCGGCTGACGATGTTTTCGGCGGAGGCGGACTCTCGGCTGCGGTTGGCGAGGTGAGCGGTGGCGACCTGCTGCAGGTCATCGATGTCGTAGACGAAGCAGCCTTCGACCTGGTTCATGAGGGGATCGACGTCGCGGGGGACGGCGATGTCGATGAAGAACATGGGGCGGTTTCGGCGGCGTTCCATGAAGCGCTGGCCGTGGGAGCGGTCGAAGATGGGCTGCGAGGAGCCGGTGGAGGTGAGGACGATGTCGGCGCGGGCGGCCTGGGCGTGGAGTTGGTCGAAGGGAATGACCTCGGCGGTGCAGGCGAGGCCGCCGCCGTGGATGGCAATCGGCCCGTTGGCGAGCTGCATGGAGATCTGGCCGGCGATCTGGCCGGCGAGTTGCGCTGCGCGCTCGTGGGTGCGGTTGGCGACGAGGATGGAGGTTGCGCCCTGCTGGATGAGGTGGCGCGCGGCCAGATCGGCCATCTTGCCCGCGCCGACGATGAGGACGGTCTTGCCTTGCAGGCTGCCGAAGATCTTGCGCGCGAGGTCGACGGCGACGGATGCGATGGAGACGGACGAGCTGCCGATCTGGGTCTCGGTGCGGACGCGCTTTGCGACCCAGAAGGCGCGCTGGAGGAGCGGATCGAGCGTGGTGGAGACGGCCCCGACCTGGCACGCGATGGAGTAGGACTCCTTGACCTGGCCGAGGATTTGGGGTTCGCCGACGATCATGGAATCGAGCGAGCTGGCGACGCGGAAGAGATGGCGGACGGCCTCGCGCTCGCGGAACTCGTAGAGGTGCGGCTCGAGGGAGGCGGCAGGAACGGCGAAGTACTCTTGCAGGAAGCGGAGGAGGTCTGGCGGATTACTGTCGCGGGGGTGGTCCTGAATGGTGATGAACTCGACGCGGTTGCAGGTGGAGAGGATGAGGGCTTCGCGGATTCCGGGCTGATGGGCGAGGGTGCGTGTGGCGTCGGCGAGGCGGGCGGCGGGAATGGCGAGGCGCTCGCGGACCTCGATGGGCGCGGTGGTGTGGTTGACGCCGAGCAGGACGAGCGAGCCCTCGTTGGCGCGCTGATCCGACGCGTGCTGGTCTGCTGTGCGCTGATCTGCTGTGCGCTGATCCGACGCGCGCGCGGGTGCGGCTTCGGATTCGGAGGCCGGGGGCACGATGGCGAGGCGCGGAGTGGTTTGGCGCTGGTTCGATTGGCTCATGGCGTGGAGAACCCATGTACGTGGCTGACGAGGTTTGCAATCCACACGACGAGCATTGCGACCAGAACGGCCCCGGAGAGATAGGCTGCCTTGCGTCCGCGCAACCCAGTGCGATGCCTGAGATAAAGGAGCAGGACATAGACGCACCACATGGCAAAGGAGGCAATCACCTTCGGATCGAGAAAGTATGCGGCGCCGAGGGGCGTCTCCTGCACCAGGACAGCGCCAATGACGAGGCCAATGGTCATGCAGGGAAAGCCGAAGAGGAGCATGGTGTGTGCGATGCGATCGATGGTGTCCAGCGGAGGCAGCCAATCGAGCGGCGCCCACCATGAGTCATCGCCAGCCTTCGTCTTTCGCTTGATGCGGCGCTCCTGCGCGAGGTAGAGGATGGAGGCGAGCAGGCTGAAACATAGCGCGACGGATGCGGCCAGCAATGCGGCAATGTGGGCAATGAGCCAATCGGAACGCACGCCCTGCGACGGGAAGGTGTAGCGGGTGAGGCCCAGCGCGGGCACAAAGACCAGGAAAAATGTAACTGGCAAGGCAAAGATTCCAAGGGAGATGGCGTCATAGAGCCACCATGCGAGGAAGAAGAGGCCGGCCAGGAGAAGACCCAGCAGCGACTCGGTTTCGCGCATGCCAACCGGCATCCAGCGATGGGCCAGGGCGAGCATTTCGACCACGGAGACGAAGTGGAAGAAAAAGCCCATGCCGGCCAGATGCACGCAGATGCTTCGCCAGCGCTCGTTTTTATAGAGCACGGCGGGAAAGATAGCGACACTGCCGGCCGCGTAAAGAACCGCCGCGACTTGTAGCCAAAGAAGAGTCATGAGCCAGGTTGCAGTATACGAGGAGCGAGGTGCGAGGTACTAGGTTCGAGGTTCGAGGTGCAAGGGCATGCGCGACGAACTGCTGATACTAGAGTCAGGTAAAGCGGGAAAGTGCGATGTGATGCTAGTCACAAGAGATGGGATGGTGCGTGTGCGGGCCGTCCGAGCGAGGTGAAGTTCGGATTCGGGGGTAAGACAAACGACGGGCGCAGGGGTGAGTGCGGTATTCTGGCGTTTCGGCTATGGCGAAAGAGATGAGTGACGATGCAGCGATGCAGACCCCGGTGATGCGGCAGTACTTCGCCGCCAAGGAGGCGCACCCCGACTGCCTGATGTTCTGCCGGATCGGGGACTTCTACGAGCTGTTCTACGAGGACGCGATGGTGGCTTCGCGCGAGCTGCAGTTGACCCTGACGGCGCGCGACCGCGAGAAGAAGCAGCCCATGTGCGGCGTGCCGTACCATGCGGCCGAGCAATACATCCAGCGGCTGCTGCGGAAGGGCTACCGGGTGGCGCTATGCGACCAGATGGAAGACCCCAAGCTGACAAAAAAGATTGTGCGGCGCGAGGTGACGCGGGTGCTGACGCCGGGGACGGTGGTGGATGCGGCGCTGGGGGCGGAGCAGAGCAACTGGCTGGCCAGCGTGGCGGCGAGTGGCGCGGGGGCACAGGCATGCGTGGGGCTGGCGTTGCTGGACCTGTCGACGGGTGAGTTTCGCGCGACGGAGTTTGCGGGGGCGACGGCGTGGGCGCAACTGGCCGACGAGCTGGGACAGGCGAGGCCGGCAGAGCTGCTGGTGGCGGAGGGGATGGGAGTGGGGCGGACTTCGAGTGGTCTGCTTCCCACCCTTCGCGAAGGCGCCGCGAAGGATGGGGCACCCGAATCTGTTCCCGATTCGTTGGGGGGCTCGGCGTTCGAGGGGGTGCGGACGAGAACGGGGATGGAGGATTGGGTGTTTACGGCGGAGTACGCCGTGCCGCTGCTGAGGAAACAGCTTGGGGTGCTGTCGCTGGAGGGGATGGGGCTGGGTGGGCATGAGACGGCGGCGGTGGCCGCTGGGGCGCTGGTGCATTACTTACAGAAAACCATGCAGGGTGGGCTGGAACATATTGATGCAATAAGGTTCTACGCGCACGATGAAGGGCTGACGCTGGATGCGGTGAGCGTGCGGAATCTGGAGCTGGTGGAACCACTGTTCAGCGGCGAGTCGGTGCAGACGACGCTGTTCCATACACTGGACGCCTGCGCGACGCCGATGGGAAAGCGGCTGCTGCGGGCGACGCTGCTGCGTCCGGCGGCGGAGCTGGGGGAGATCGAGGCGCGGCTGGATGCGGTGGGTGAGGCGGCGGGCGATCTGCGGGGGCGCGAGGGAGTGCGGCGGGCGATGAACGGGCTGCTGGACATGGAACGGCTTCTGGGGCGGGTGGCTCTGGATTCGGCTGGGCCGCGGGAGGTGATGGCGTTGGCGGGGACGCTGGGGTGCCTGCCGGGGCTGAGGGAGGCGGTGGGGAAGTTCAAGGCGAGGCGTTGGAAAGAACTCGGTGGGAATCCCACTCATGGCGATCTCACCCCATCGAGCAAAGACCGCTCGTCGGGGACCCCGGATGAGACCGCCATGAATGGGGCACCCAGTTCTGAGGTTGACCAGTCTTCCACAGAGATTTCCACAGGGAAATCCACAGGGGGTTGCACCGGATTTGATGCGATGGGGGACCTGCATGAGAGGATTGTGAAGACGATTGTGGAGGAGCCTCCGGTGAGCTTTGCTGAGGGTGGGGTGATCCGCGCGGGGGTGGATGCGGAGCTGGATGAGCTGCGCGAGTTGGGACGCTCGGGACGTCAGGCGCTGGCGGCGATCGAGGAGCGGGAGCGGCAGCGGACGGGGATTGGGAGCCTGAAGGTACGATTCAACTCCGTCTTTGGGTATTACCTGGAAGTGACGAAGGCAAATAGTAGATCGGTTCCGGAAGACTACGAGCGGAAGCAGACGCTGGTGAACGCGGAACGCTTCACGACGCCGGAGCTGAAGGAGTACGAGACGAAGATTCTGACCGCGCAGGAGCGGTCGGGGGAGATCGAGCGGAGGATCTTCGCGGAGCTGCGGCGGCAGTTACTGGACGCGGCAGGACGGATGCGGGAGACGGCTCGGCGAGTGGCGGAGATCGACCTGCTGGCTTGTTTTGCAGCTCTGGCGGCGCTACGGGGATGGGTTAGACCCCAGGTTGAGGAATCTGGCGTGCTGGAGTTTGTGGCTGGGCGGCATCCGGTGGTGGAGAGGCGGATGGAGGAGTCTGGCGGGGGAAGGTTTGTGCCGAATTCGATCTCGCTGGAGGGGTGGATGGGAGGGAGTGCCGGTAAACCCACTCATGGCGATACAACCGCCATGAATGGGGCACCCTCCGCCATGGATGGGGCACCCGGTTCGGTGGCGGATTCGGGAGTTCCGGGCGCGTCGATCGCGCTGATTACGGGGCCGAATATGGGGGGCAAAAGTACATATCTGCGGCAGGCGGCGCTGCTGGTGGTGATGGCTCAGTCGGGGTGCTTCGTTCCTGCCGAGAGGATGCGGCTGGGGCTGGTCGATCGGATCTATACACGGATCGGGGCCAGCGACAACGTGGCTCGCGGACGGTCGACGTTCATGGTGGAGATGACGGAGACGGCTGCGATCCTGAACACGGCGACGGCGAAAAGTCTTGTACTATTGGATGAGATGGGGCGTGGAACAGCTACTTATGATGGGCTTTCTCTGGCGTGGGCTACGGTTGAACATCTGCATGAGAAGATTGGGGCGCGGACGCTGTTTGCGACGCACTACCACGAGCTGACGCTGCTGGAGGAGCGGCTGGCGCGGTTGAAGAACCTGCGGGTGACGGCGAAGGAGACGGCGGGCGGGATCGTGTTTCTGCATACGGTGGAGACGGGAGCGGCGAGCAAGAGCTATGGGATCGAGGTGGCCCGGCTGGCGGGGCTGCCGGGGGCGGTGATTGCGCGGGCGCGGGAGGTGTTGAAGCTGCACGAGCGGGCGGAGACACAGCAGGTGGGGGCGGCGCTGGCCCGGGGCGCGGGAGAGTTGGCGGCCCCGGCGATGCAGATGACGATGTTTACGCCGCTGTCGCAGAAGATTGTAGACCGGCTGGCGGAGGTGGATCTGGATGGGTTGACGCCAAGGGAGGCGCTGAACCTGCTGGCGGAGTTGCAGCGGGAGTTGGGAGTTGGAGCATGAGGAGAGGACAGACAACGGCAAAGACAAAATGCGGGGGTTCCTCCACTGACCACCCCAACGAGCAAGTTCGCTCGTCGGGGACCCCGGTTGCGGCGGCAAAAGCGCCGCCTTCGGTCGGAATGACGAAGTCTATGGGATTTGCGCCTCCGGTCGGAATGACGAAGTTTTACGAGGGCAGAGCGAAGGCGATGGTGGTGGCGGGGGTGATGAGCGGGACGTCGGCGGATGGAGTCGATGTGGCGCTGTGCCGGATTGCGCAGGGTGCGCGGGAGGGGGACTGGCCTCGGGTGAGGCTGATTGGGCTGCTGGAGACGAGCTATCCCAAACTGGTGCGGGCGGCGGTACTGCGTGTGATGGAGGGCGAGGCGCAGACTGCGGCTCAGATGAGCCGGTTGAACTGGCGGCTTGGGGATATCTATGCGGATTGTGTGGAAAAGGCGGCGGAAATATTTGACGTGAAGGTGGGGCTGGTGGGTTGCCACGGGCAGACGGTACATCATGAGACGCGGGCGTGGCGGGCGCTGGGATCGGCGGTTCGATCGGCTGGAAGATCGACGACATGGCAGATGGGCGAGGCGTCGGTGGTGGCCGAGCGGATGCGGTGCCCGGTGGTGAGCGACTTCCGGCCGGCAGACCTGGCGGCGGGCGGGGAGGGCGCGCCGCTGGTTCCAATGCTGGATTATTGCCTGTTTCGGTCGGCGAAGGGGAATAGGGTGCTGCTGAATCTGGGGGGGATTGCGAATGTGACGGCGATTCCCGCGGGGGCGGGGCTGGATGCGGTGATTGCGTTCGATACCGGGCCGGGGAATATGGTGGTAGACCGCTGCATGGCCAGTTTGTTTGGGAGGAAGTTCGACAGAGGTGGGGCGGTGGCTCGGCGGGGACGTGTGCTGCGCGAGGTGGTGGAGCGGGTGATGCGGGAGGGGTACTTCGCTGTACTGCCGCCCAAGTCTTGCGGGCGGGAGGAGTTTGGGGCGGGGTTTGCGGAGCGGCTGATCGGGATGTGCCGGGATGCGGGCGGGGTGGATGCGGATGTGGTGGCGACGGCGACGGCGCTGACAGCAGAGTCGGTGGTTGCGGCTTACAGGGGATTTGTGGTTCCACATTTTAAGGCGGTGGATTCTGAACCCATGTCTCAGAATCGAGACATGGGGCACCCAGGGAAGACGGAGGTTTGTGTAGCGGGGGGTGGTGCGAAGAATGGGACGCTGATGGGGATGCTGCGGGAGGGGTTTGAGGAGATGGGCGTGCGGGTGCTGGCGATGGAGGAACTGGGGGTTCCAGCACAGGCGAAGGAGGGAGTGGCGTTCGCGCTGCTGGCTTGGCTGACGTGGAATGGGCGGCCGGGGAATGTTCCGGCGGCGACGGGAGCGGGACGGGCGGTGGTGCTGGGGAAGGTGAGTTGGCCGGGATGATTTATGCGGCTCATCAGACGAAAACAAGCAACCGCAAAGGCAAATACGGAGATTCTGGCTTCGCCAGAATGACGACTCCGTGGGGCTTCGCCAGAATGACGACGTGTGTGGCATTGGCAATCTTGCTCGGCGCGATGGGCGGTTGCCACGGGACGGCGCGGGAGGCGGGGACGGTGGTGGTGGTTCTGGAGAGCAGCCCGAACAATCTGGACCCGCGGCAGGGGACGGATGCGCAGTCGGAGCGGGTGGGCGGGCTGATCTTCGACGCGCTGGTGAAGAAGGATGAGAACTACAACCTGAGGCCGTGGCTGGCGACCAGTTGGGAGCAGCCCGATGCGCTGACGTGGGTCTTCCATCTGCGCGATGGGGTGAGGTTTCAGGATGGGAGGCCGCTGGAGGCCGAGGACGTGGTGTGGACGATCGAGAGTTTGATCGAGCCGAAGCTGGCGGGGCTGATTACGGCGAAGAGCGGGGCATTTGCGGCGGTGGAGCAGGCGGAGGCGCGCGACCGGCTGACCGTGGTGGTGCGGATGAAGCGGCCCGATGCGGGGCTGCTGTTCAATATGAGCGATGGACTGTTTGGCGTGGTGCCGCGTGGGGCGGGAGGCGACTTCGGGCTGCATCCGGTGGGGTCGGGGCCGTTCCGGTTTGTGAGCCAGGTGCAGGACAAGGAGGTGGTGCTGGAACGGTTTGAGGGATGCTGGAGTAACAGGGAACAGGGAACAGGGAACAGGGAACAGAAAACAGGGAACAGGGATCAGGGAACAGGGAACAGAAATACTAACAACGGAGAGGAGATTGAGCGGGTGCGGTTTGAGGTTGTGCCGGACACGATTACCGGCGCGCTGGAGCTGGAGAAGGGGTCGGCGGACGCGGCCAGCAATGTGCTGACGCCGGACATGGTGTATGCCCTGAGAGATGCGCCGGGGCTGGAGACGGCGAGCGGGCCGGGGTCGAATGTGTGGTACCTGAACTTCAACGTGGCGGACGCGGCGTTGCGCGACAAGCGGGTGAGGCAGGCTGTGGCGTTGGCGATGGACCGACCAGCGATTGTGGCGGCGCTGTGGCGGGGACACGCGCGGCTAGCGGACACACTGCTGCCGGAGGGTCAGTGGGCGGCGGCGACGGACGCGGAGTTGGCGCATTATCCGCACGATCCGGCGCGGGCGGCGGCATTGCTTCAGGCGGCGGGGCATCCGGCGGGAAGAGATGGAGTGCGGCTGCGACTATCGTTGAAGATCAGCCAGGATGAGACGACGCGGCTTCTGGCGGCGGTGTTGCAACAGCAACTGAGGGCGGCGGGGATTGAGCTGCGGATTCGCTCGGCGGAGTTTGGGACTTTCTACGCGGATGTGACCCATGGGGCGTTCCAGATGTACATACTGAAGTGGATTGGGTCGAACGAGGACCCGGACATCTATCGCTACATGGATTCGTCGGGGAGCTTTCCTCCGAAGGGGGCGAACCGCGGACACTATGTGAATGCGCGGGTGGACGAGTTGCTGGCAAAGGCGGCGGCGGAGACCGGGCCGGCGGCGGAGGTCGAGGCGCGGCGGCGGACGGAGTATGTGGAGGTGCAGCAGATTCTGGCCGACGAGCTGCCGGCGATTCCGCTGTGGGACCCGGAGAATGAGGTGGTACACACGCGGCGGTTGCAGGGTGTGGTGTCGCGGGGCGACGGGAACTTCGATTTTCTGCGCGATGCGTGGTTGACGCGATAGGTACTTCGTACCGTTCTCGACGCTTCGCGGCACTTCGTGCCGTTCTCGACGCTTCGCGGCACTTCGTGCCGTTCTCGACGCTTCGCGGCACTTCGTGCCGTTCTCGACGCTTCGCGGCACTTCGTGCCGTTCTCGACGCTTCGCGTGAAGACTTTGCGCTGTTTGAGGGGCTGCGGATACTGACTGGAATGGCCCTGGCTGGCGGCGCGGGGTCGCACGATGGGCCGGAATCGGCAACAATAGGAGAGAGGGCTATTTGCCGGGGAGTGGGGACGGGACGGTTGAGGCGGCGACGGCGCAGGGAATCGAGGAAGATGAGATGAGAGTGAGAGGGATGAAGGACCACGACGTGAAGGGCGCGGAGTTGAAGGAAAAAGAGTTGCAGCCAGAGAGCGAGGACGGACCGGCGACGGGCACTCCGCAGACGGCGGAGGCGGATGGCGGGCAGGTTATGCCACTGGCTGCGGCGGCGTTGAAGACCGAGCTGGAGCAGATGCGCGGAGAGCGCGACCAGTTGATGGACCGGCTGGCGCGGTTGCAGGCGGAGTTCGAGAACACGCGGCGGCGCGAGGTGAAGGAGCGCGCGGACGCGCGGGATTACGCGGTGCAACGGGCGGTTGAGCCTTTTCTTGCGGTGATGGACAACTTCCAACTGGCGCTGAAGGCGGACGGCACGCTGGAGCAGTTGCGCGCCGGAGTGGAGCTGATCCTGAAACAGATGGAGGAGGCGCTGAAGGGATTGCATGTGCAGGCGGTGGAGACGGTGGGGAAACAGTTCGACCCAAGAGTCCACGAGGCGCTGGGAAGCATCGAAACCAAGGAGTTTCCCGATCATCAGGTGATGGAGGAGATACGGCGTGGGTACAAGATTCGCGAGAAGCTGCTGCGGCCGGCGCTGGTGAGGATTGCGAGTAATACGGCAGTGGTGAGCGAGTAAAGCAGGGATTAGGGAACAGGGAACAGGAAGAACAGAGACAAGGACAACGGCAACGGCGAAATACGGAGATTCTGGCTACGCCAGAATGACGAACAATCACCAGAATGACGAACAACAACACGAATGACGAACATGGCGGGAAAATTTAAGAGATGAGTGCGACGGCAAACGTGACCAGGGAAGATTTTTATGAAGTGCTGCAGGTATCGCGGGACGCGAGCGATCAGGAGCTGAAGACCAGCTATCGCAAGATGGCGATGCAGTACCATCCGGACCGGAACCCGAACAATCCTGAGGCCGAGGAGAAGTTCAAGGCGTGCAGCGAGGCGTACCAGGTGCTGAGCGATCCGGAGAAGCGCGCGGCTTATGATCGCTACGGCCATGCGGCGTTCCAGGGCGGCGGGGCTGCCGGGAATCCGTTTGCGGGCGCGCAGGGATTTCAGGGCGATTTGGGAGACATCTTCGGCGATCTGTTCGGCGAGATGTTCAATATGGGCGGTGGCGGCGGACGGCGGGCTTCGCGGGCGCAACGTGGGCGAGACCTGCGCTATGACATGACAATGGAGTTCGAGGAAGCGGCCTTCGGAGTTGAGAAGGAGATCAGCATTCAGCGGCTGGAGGCCTGCGAGGAGTGCCGCGGGACAGGCAGCGCGAAGGGTAAGGCTCCGGCGACATGCACTGGATGCGGCGGACGCGGACAGGTGCGCTTCCAGCAAGGATTCTTCTCGGTGGCGAAGACCTGCGGGCGGTGCAATGGGACTGGAACGACAATTGCCGATCCGTGCATGGCGTGCAGGGGCGAGGGATTGCAGGCGAAGAAGCACGAGATCCTGGTGAAGGTCCCGGCAGGGGTGGAGCAGGACACGCGGATTCGCTACCAGTGCGAGGGCGAGGCAGGGAGGTTCGGCGGTCCGGCGGGCGATCTGTATGTGGTGCTGAGCGTGAAGGCACATAAGTTCTTCGAGCGCGATGGAGACGACCTGCACTGCGTGCTGCCCGTCTCGTTTCCGCAGGCGGCTCTGGGGACGGAGTTGCAGATCGAGACGCTGGAAGGAATGGCGACGATCAAGATACCTGAGGGAACGCAGAGTGGGCGCGAGTTCAAACTGCGAGGCAAGGGCGTGCCACACCTGAACTCGCATGGCAAGGGCGATTTGGTCGTCGAGGTGCGCGTGGCGACGCCGTCCAAGCTGTCGAAGGCGCAGAGGGATTTGTTGAAACAGCTTAGCGAGACGATGACGGTGGAGAATACGCCGACCAGCCGGGGGCTGTTCGAGAAGATGAAAGACATCTTTTCGTAGGTTCGAGGTACAAGGTTCGAGGATTATTGCAGGCTGAGGACGCGGGCGGGATTCACTTTGGACATTTGGTCGATGTCGGATTGGGAGAGGCCTTGCTTTTTGAGACCGTCGAATAGGAGTACCAGCGCATCGGGGTGGAGTGGATTGGAAGGCTGACCCATGTCGGAGGAGAGGATGCAATGCTCCGGACCGATGGCGCGGATGGCTTTGGCGTAGTCCGCGAAGTCGAATTGCTTTGAGCCGACGAGACCGTTGTATACGAACTCAATATAGGCGCCCAGGCTGGCGGCTTGCTGCATCTGCGAAATCGTCATGAAGGTGGGTGAGAGCATGGCGTGGGTGGCGACGATGTGGGTGATTCCTTGTTTGCGAGCTTCCTGGATGAGGAGCAGATCGTCTTCGGCGGAGTTGTGGCCGGTGGCCATGACGAGGTCGTATTTCTTGATCATGGCGATGACTGCCTTGGTCTCGGGAAGAATCTCGCCGTTGCGCGAGACGGCGACATAGGGCCGGTCGACCTTGGAGGCGAGGACATAGGCTCGGGCGTCGAAGGTTGCCATCCAGACGAACTTGCCGAGATGGCCGGTGGTGAGCGCCATCTTCTCGACCGCGATGGGATTCATGCCGCCGACGCTGAGGTTGAGGTCGATGCCACCGAAGACCTGAATGCCGGGAACGACCTTGTGGACGTAGTAGGCATCGGACGCGGTGGGCGCGTAATGGTTCTTGAGGACGATGGCGCGCATGCCACGGCTTTCGGCGAGCTTTGCCAGGTCGATGGCGTCGATGCTCCTGGGGGTGGAGTCGGGGGCGGTGTGGGCGTGGATGTCGATGACGCCGTCGAGGGGACGGGGTTGCGCGTGGGCGTTGGAGGTGAGGAGAGCGGCGCAAAGCAGGAGAGCGATTTGGATTTGTCGCATGGAGGCTCCTAGGAGATGAGGTGGGCGGCGGTGATGGCGATGGCGGCGATGGCGGCGGTTTCGGCGCGGAGGATTCGGGGGCCGAGGGTGACGGGCGTCCATGCGTGTTGGGTAAAGAGAGACATCTCTTCGGGGGTCCAGCCGCCTTCGGGGCCTATGGCGAGGGCGAGGTTGGTGGATTGCTCGGCTGGTGGAGAGTCTACATCCCACCCATCGCGGTGAGACTGCGATGGATGGGGCACTCGGCTTTCTATATCCCACCCATCGCGATGAGACTGCGATGGATGGGGCACCCGAGCTTCGGTGACGATTCGAACGAAATGCGGGGATTCTTCCCCTTCGGCAAGCTCAGGATCAGAATGACAATTCAATTTCCCAGCATGGGAGGGATAAAGATTTTCTAGTGCGGCGGCGAGGGTGAGGGACTGCTCTGTCTCGCTGAGGAGGATGCGGAGTGGGGCGGATTCGCGCTGGAGGGCAGCAGGGAGCGGGGTGGGATCGAGGATTTCGGGGATGTCGGTGCGGCGGGACTGTTTGGCGGACTCGAGTGCGATGCGGCGCCAGCGTTCGGCGCGTTTTGGCGCGGCGAGGGCGAGGTGCTTCTCGGTGCGGCGGGCGAGGATGGGCGTGATGCGGGCGACGCCGAGTTCGGTGGCTTTCTCGATGGCCCACTCGAAGTGATCGAACTTGAAGACGGCGAGCAGGAGGTGGATGGGGAGGGCTGCGTCGGCTTCCAACTCTTCGTGGAGGGTGAAGCGGACTTCGGCGTCAGATACCGAGGTGACTTCGGCGCGGTGGAGGAAGCCGTTGGCGACGACGTCGAAGAGCTGGCCGGGCTGGGCGCGCAGGACGCGAGCGAGATGGGCCGCCTGTTCGCCGGTGAGGGCGGCGTGGGCGGGATGGCCGGATTGAGGCGACCAGGTGTCGGCGATGAAGCGGCGGCGAGTCATAAGACAGGTTCGAGTTTCGAGGTGCGTATGAGTTACGGTTTGGGGAGGGGGACGGTGATGGGGTCCTGGTTATAGAACTTGAGGGTGATGGAGGCGGACTTGCGCTGGTCCCATACGGCCTGTGCGATGGGGTAGTGGAGCAGAACCATTCCTTCGGCGCGGCCCGCGGGCTGGATGATGGACTCGCGCAGTAGGGGCGCGGAGGAGAGAGGCACGAGCGCGGGGAAGGTAATGTAGAGGTTGGGGAGGTCTCGCTTCTGAAGGGCGCTGGTGGTGGTCTCGGTGCCGTCGGGCGCGGTGATGGAGCCGGTGATGTCATCGAGGGTGAGCGGGACGCGGAGGCGGTCGTCAACGCGCACAGTTGCGAGGATGTAATAGTCGTCCTCGAAGGGGGCCTGCTGGCCGACGACCTTGGAGTCGGTCTTGAAGACAGTATGCGTGGGCAGCACGTTGACGTGAGTGATACTGATGTCGGCGACGCTGTGCGGGACGTAGAGATAGATGAGACCGATGATGATGGCGAGGACGACGAGGGCGATGATCGCTGGAACCAGGAAGTTGCGGCGTTCGTCTTGGGCAAAGGTGAGTTCGGACATGGAGGAAAGGATACAGCGAAAAACGATTGTTGTGGGCAGCGGGTGAAGCACTGTTATTTTTTCAGGTGTGAGCTATGAGCTATGAGCTATGAGCGATGAGCGATGAGGTATGAGCAATGCGAGTGACGGTGTAATTCCATCGGTTAGGTGAGGTCTTTTTGGACGAGGTACTCGTCCAGGAGGACGGCGATGAGGGCCGCGGTTGGGACGGCGACCAGAGCGCCGATGATGCCGGCCAGTTCGGTGCCGGCGATGAGGGCGATGAGGACGGTGAGGCCCATGAGGTTGACGCTCTGACGCATGATGCGCGGAGTGAGGTAGGCGTTCTCGATGTTGACGTAGATGAGGTAGAAGAGGAAGACGGCGGCCATCTTGGTCCAGGAGTCGAACGCTGCGACCAGGCCGACGAGCAGGATGGTGATGACTCCACCGGCGATGGGGATGCAGTTCATCAGACCCATGAGGACGCCGAGGAGGATGAAGTATCGGACGTGCAGCAGGCCGAAGACGAGGGTGCTGGCGAGGCCGAGGATGAGCATCAGAAGGGTCTGACCAAGGATCCACTTGCTGACGCGGCGTTCGGCTTTTTGCAGGGTGACGGCGAGGCGGAGGCGGTGTTCCACGGACAAGAGCGACATGAGCCAGCGGTAGGCGTACTCTCCCTCGAGCATGAAGTAGACGCAGAGGACGAGGGCGGCGAGAAGATCGAAGAAGCGCCCCATCCAATCGGGGAAGGAGGCGAAGAGGTATGAGGCGGTGGCGTCGAGGGCGTTTTCGGTGCGTTGGGCGAGGTCGTCGACGCCGAGCTTGTCGGCGAGCGGAAGGTGCTTGAGGTGGGCGACGATAGAAGGAATGCGGGCGGGCAGATCGGTGGCGAACTGGTGGAGGTTGCGGATGACGGGTGGAAGAGCGACGAGGAAGAAGAGAACGATGGCGAAAAAGATACCGCCGAGCAGAACCAGGATGGCGATGGGACGCGAGATATGCCGGGAGCCGCGCAAGCGGAAGCTCATGATGCGGTTGACGGCGGGCATGAGCACGACAGCGAAGAGCGCGCTGACGTAGATGAGCACGAGGACCTCTCGCAGACGCCATGCCAGGGCGAGGGCAATCAACACAGCGAAGGTGAAGAGGATGTGTCCGCGGATGGCGAGGGGGGACTGCTCGGTCGAGTTGGGGGTTGAGGTCGGCAGGGGGCTCCTCCTCCTGATGAGATGCATATAGTGTGCATCATGCGGGATTCAGGGGATAGAAGAAACAACGGCAAGGGCAAAAGCGAAATGCGGGGGTCCCTCCGCTGCGCAACGGACGATGAGACCGTCCGTTGCTCCGGTCGGGATGACGGAGTTTGGTGGCAGATCGGGATGGCGGATGGTTGGGTGGGGTTAGGTGAGGCGTGCGAGGAGTGCGGTGACGGTCTCTTCGGGGGTGAGGCTGGCGGTATCGAGGGTGAGGCGTGCCAGGCGGCGGTAGATAGGCTGGCGGACGAGGAAGCGGGCCTCGGCGGTGGCGGGGTCGGCGAGCAGAGGGCGGAGAGGGTCGGGGAGGGCGGGCGCGGCAGAGTTGGTGGTTGCGACACTGGTTGCCGAGGCGGGCGCGGGGTTGAGGGCCTGCATCATGCAGCGGTCGAAGAGTGCGGGGAAAGGCGCGTCGAGGAAGATGGTGGAGGTGGCTGGAGTCTGCTCGAGGAGGAGGCGGTTGGTGAGGATCTCGGGCGCTCCACCGCCGAGGGCGAGGACCAGGCGGTTGCGGCCGAGGGCGGAGGCCAGGGCAGTGGACTCAAGCTGGCGGAAATGGGCTTCGCCGTGGATGGCGAAGATGGAGGGGACGGAGAGGCCGGAGCGCGACTCGATGTATGCGTCGAGGTCGAGGAACTCCCAGTTGAGGCGGGCGGCGAGCAGGCGGCCGACGGTGGTCTTGCCTGCGCCCATGAAGCCGGTGAGGACAAGGCGGCGTAGATGCGCGGGCTGGGTCGGGGGTTCGGCGGCGGACTCGGCGGCGGGTTGGGCGTTCATTACGGCTCCTTGGAAAAGATAACGGCAAGAGCAAAAGCGAAATGCGGGGATTCTTCCCCTTCGGCTACGCTCAGGGTCAGAATGACAAGCAAAAGAACAAGTGCAAACGAAAGCCGCGACCTTTTGTAGGGTCGCGGCTCAGTGGATTTGGTGGATGCTCTGTAAGACGATCTTGTTTTATCGGTACAGAGCTGCACGCAAGCCCGGCTGACCCGCCCCCTGCCACCAAGGGCAGGGATAGGTAAAGTAGCCGTACTGAAGCGAGCGTGTATTCATCCTGAATGTGAGAGTACTCCGGAGGGGGATTGGTTGCAAGGAGAATGAGCGAAAGGGCAATCGCATAAATTGTCAATCAGTTAGCAACTTCCCCCTCCCCCCCTATTTTACGTGCTTCCTAACATCTCTGGAAACAACGAGATGTGAGTTTGAGTATGCAAAGATTCGATTCCAGACTGTTTATAGCTATGAATAAGAAAATAAATGGTTTCCTCCGGGCTTCGATTTCGGGCATGAAAAACCCCGGCGCGCTGCCGGGGTTTCCCTTGTTTTCTCTACAGCTTCTATTTTATCAGGTGGAACATAACTACTATGCCACTTGCTGAGAAGTTTTTTCTCTTTTGTTTTCTGTTGGTTGAGGGGATTTTGGAGGGTTGAGGGGCTTGACACGCGGATTTGCTGGGGTTTTTGAGGGTGGGCGACGGCGATTTTTTTGTTTCGGCTATGAACTGTGGGCTATGAACTGTGGGCTATGAGCTACGGGCGGGAGTTTTGTGGGAGAAAGGGGCGGGCGGTTGAGGGGGGCGCGAGTTCGTCGGGATCCTTCGCGCTCGAAAGACGCGCTCAGGATGACAGCAGAAACAGGCAACGGCGTAGAACAGACAACGGCGGAGAACAGGCAACGGCGAAGGCGAAATGCGGGGGTCCCTCCACTGCGGCGGCAAAGTGCGCCGCCTTCGGTCGGGATGACGGAGTGGGGGAGGGCTATGCCAGAATGATGGCACGCGGGAGATTAGTCGAGTGGCTTGGATGGGTCGATGTAGTCGTCGTCGATGGAGGCGAGGGCGGATTCTTCCTGGAGCTTGGCCTGGATGTTCTGCCAGACGCGGTCGCTTGGATCGGCGACGGGCTCAAAGAGGCTGCGGGCTGTTTCGGCGATGATTTCGAGGTCGCTGACGAGGGCTGCGCAGTCTGGGTTGGCGGCGAGGAACTTTTGCAGGCGCGGGTCCTGGCTGACCTTGCCGCTGTCGGAGGCGAAGAGGTCGGGGAGGATGTGTTCAAACTCCTCGGGCTTGAGGGAGTCGAAGTCGATATTGACGGGGAGTGTCATTTGGCGGACTCCGCGGGCGCGGACGGCAGGGGGGACTGGGGCAACTGGCTGGGGTTGCGGAGCAGTTCGCGGAGCTTGAGCCGGGCCTTGTGCAGTTGGGATTTGCTGTTTCCGGTGGAGCAGTCGAGCATGGTTGCGATCTCGTTGTGTTCGTATCCCTCGACGTCGTGCAGGACGAAGACCATGCGATAGCCGGGGGGCAGGGCGGCGACGGCCCGCTCGAGAGCGACGCGGTCGACCGATCCGGCGAGGACGGGGTCTCGGCTGCCGAAGTCGCGGCGTGGGCTGTCGTCTTCGGGGTTGATTGTGTCTTCGAGGGAGACGAGGTTGAGACCTTTCTTGCGCAGTTGCATGAGGACGAGGTTGACGGTGAGGCGATGCAGCCAGGTGGAGAAGGCGGACTCACCGCGGAAGCTCTCGATCTTGCGGAAGAGATGGAGGAAGGCGTTCTGTGTCATGTCCTCCGCGGCGGAGACGTTGCCCAACATGCGCAGGCAGAGGGTGTAGACGCGGCGCTTGTGCAGGTTATAGAGCTTGGCGAATGCCTCTGCGTCTCCGCGCTTGGCGGCTGCAATGGCCTCGGCCTCGCCGGCGATGGGCGGGTTGCGCTTGAAGAGGCCGGGATTGGATCTTGCGGGTGGGGCTTGCGACATCAGCTGGCCTTGACAATTCATTGGTGTCGGCTCCGGGGTTTTGGGGAACGCCCAGACTCTCGCCTCATTCAGCCTAGCGCATCTGCCGGGGATTAACTACTGGAGAATTGGATGCGGGGGAGTGGGGGAGGGTTGTGCAGGGGTGGTGCGTGCGGAGCGGGAAAACAGACAACGACGAAATGCGGGGGTCCCTCCACTTCGGCGGCAAAGAACGCCGCCTCCGGTCGGGATGACGAAGTTTAGAAGCAGGTCGGGATGACGAAGTTTAGAAGTAGGCCGGAATGGTGGTGAAAACTCAGGCGCCGATGAAACGGGCGTAGAGGGAGCGGGCGAGGGCGATGTCTGTGGTGCCCTGGACGATGGCTCGGCCGTCGGCGAAGACGGTAAGGGTGTGAGAGCCGCGGCGGAAACGGAGGAGGAGGTCGTTGGAACGGAGGTCACTGATGTCGGCGTGGCCGGCGAGGCGGTCGCGCAGGGCGTTGAAGTCGACGGGGCGGTGATGCTCGTGGATTTGGACGGAGTCGCGGCCGCAGAGGGTGATGTGGGCGCGGTCCTGGCCGGCAAGGTGGGTGAAGATGCGTTGGCCGCAGACTTCGCAATCTGGGCGGGGAGTGGAGGTGGAGATTTCGGAGTGGTCCAAATAGCCGTGGTCTGCCGGGGAGCCGAGGCCCACGGGGTTCCAGAGGTCGAAGGAGAGGAGGGTGCGGCGCATGAGGTGAGGCTGGCCGGTGAGGAACTTGAGGGCTTCGGTGACCTGGATGGAGGCGGCGAGATTGACGGCAGTGGAGAGGATTCCGGCGGTGTCGCAGGTTTCGACATTGCCGGTGGGGGGTTTGGGGAAGATGCAGGCGAGGCAGGCGGTGGGAAGGCAAGACAAATGCGGGGGTCCCTCCACTGACCACCCCAACGAGCAAGTTCGCTCGTCGGGGCCCCCGGTTGCGGCGGCAAATGCGCCGCCTCCGGTCGGGATGACGGGCTCCTGGGCGGGGAGGATGTTCATCGTGGCGGCGTAGGCTCCGATGGCTGCGGCGTAGATCCAGGGGAGGCCGCGCTGGACGGCGAAGTCGTTGATGAGGAAGCGGGTCTCGAAGTTGTCGGTGGCGTCGAGGACGATGTGGACGGATGAGGGGATGAGTTCGGCGATGTTGGTTGGAGTGAGGTCGCGGATGCGTGCGTGGACGGTGATGCGGGAGTTGAAGAGGGCGATGTGGCGGCGGGCGGCCTCGGCCTTGGGGAGGCTGTCGCGTGCGTCGGATTCGTCGAAGAGGACCTGTCGTTGGAGGTTGGAGGGCTCGACGAAGTCGCGGTCGATGAGGGTGAGGGTGCCGACGCCGGCGCGTGCGAGCAACGATGCGGAGGCCGCGCCCATGGCCCCGCAGCCGACAATGGCGACGTGGGAGGCGGCGAGGCGCTGCTGGCCGAGGGGGCCGATGCCGGGGAAGAGAACCTGGCGGGAGTAGCGGTCGTTATCCGCGATTGCTCCGGCGGCATCGGCGATTGTGTTGGCGTTATCGGCGATTGTATTGGCGGCGGTGGACGCGGGGGCCGAGTTGTCTTGGGGCGAGAGTTGTGGGGACACGGGTGCGCACTCGTTTAAATGCATCGTTGTTCGTAGTATAGGGAATTGCGGGGGGTGAGTTCATTCAGGCTTACGTCGGCTTGTTTTATGGCATCTAAGAGTGGAATGGATTTGAGGGTAGATGGATAGTTCGGCTGGAATGTTTTGTGATTCGGCTATGAGCTATGAGCTGTGAGCTTTGAGGTGTTTCTAGGTAGAGGGGATTTTTTGTTGCGCGTTCGAGTTGAGGCTGGAAGCAGAAGAGCGGCGGTGAATGGAAGCGGATGGTGTGCGCGCTTGCTCACTGGCGTTCTTGTTCTCGCGTGGGCTGGATTCTCTTCAGGGCAGAGCGCGACCGCAACTGCAAATTCAACGACAACTGCAACCGCAACGGCAACGACAGAGGCGGGGGCGACGGCGAGCCTTGCGGCGTGGAAGGGGCTGCGGGTTGGGGCGGTGGAGTTTGAGGGAGTGAAGTTTGGCGCTGGCGACCCGCTGCCGGGTTTGCTGGCGCAGCAGGCGGGCGTGGCGCTGGAACCGGCGTTGGTGACGGCGAGCGTGCGGCGGCTGTTTGCGAGTGGGAGGTATCGCGACATCCGCGTGGAGGGAGTGCGCGAGGGCGCGGGGGTGCGGCTGATCTATGTGGGCGTGCCGCGGTACTTTGTGGGTCGGGTGACGATTGTGGGAGTGAAGGACGAACGGCTGGCGTCTCTGCTGGAGTACGCGACGAAGCTGCAGCCGGGGACGAATTTCAGCGAGGCGGCGATTCCGGCGGCGACCGAGGGAGTGCGGCAGGCGCTGGCCAGCAATGGGTACTACGAGCCGGCGATTGCGGTGAAGACGATGGTGGACGAGGCGGGCGATCAGGTGAACGCGGAGTACAGCGTGCAGGTTGGGCCGCAGGCGCGGGTGGGGAAGATTGCGGTGGAGGGCAACGATCCGGGGATGACGGCGGCGGAGGTGCGCAGAAAGGGACGGTTGAAGCTGGGCAGCAAGGTGAACCGCGAGACGACCAGCAACGCGTTGACACGGTTGCGCGCGCAGTACGAGAAGCGGGACCGGATGGAGGCGACGGCTTCGTTGCGGACCGTGACATACGACAAGGCGCGCAAGCAGGTGGACTACACGTTCCGGGTGAACCAGGGGCCACTGGTGAAGGTGTTGGTGGTGGGAGCGAAGTTCTCCGGGGGACGGATGAAGCTGCTGTTGCCGATCTACCAGGAGGGGACGATCGACAACGACCTGCTGAACGAGGGGACGCACAACATCAAGGATTATCTGTTTCAGGAGGGGTACTTCGACGCGACGGTCTCGGTGAAGGTGGTGGGCGCAGACTCTGCGGCGAGCGTTGGCGCTGCGACGAGCCCGGGCACAGGTACAAACGCGGAGACGGCGCAGGAGAGCGTGGTGTACGCGGTGGTGAAGGGGGTGAAGCACAAGGTCCGGTCGGTGACGATTGCGGGCAACCACTACTTCGACACGGACCTGCTGAAGGAACGGATGCGGGTGCAGAAGGCGGACGCGTATCTGCGCACCGGGCGCTACTCTCCGGCGCTGATGAAGTCGGATGTGGAGTCGATTCTGGCGTTGTACCGGGCGAATGGATTCGACAAGGCGACGATCTCGACGTCGATCACGGACAGCGACACGGCGAAGCCTGGGAAGAAGTTGAAGGAGAGCGAGATTGCTGTGGCGTTGACGATTTCGGAGGGGCCGCAGCAGAAGTTCGGGAAGGTGACGCTGGCGGGAGTGGACGCGGGCCGGGAGAAGGCTGTGAGGGCGCTGCTGAACGCGCAGGAGGGGCAGCCCTACTCTCTGATTACTCTATCTGGCGACCGGGACGCGATGTACGGCTACTACCTGAGCCATGGATTTGAGCAGGCCAAGGTTGAGGTGAAGCAGCAGACGGAGAGCGCGGACGCGAAGAAGACGGACGTGGTGCTGAATGTGAGCGAGGGCGAGCAGGTGTTTGTGGATCGCGTGCTGCGGTCGGGGATTGTGCATACGCGGCCGTCGGTGGTGGCGCGGGAGACGACGTTCCATGCGGGCGATCCGCTGGACGAGAGCGCGCTGCTGGATACGCAGCGCAGGCTATATGGACTGGCGCTGTTCAACGAGGTGACGACGGCGGTACAGAATCCGGATGGAGACGTGCCGATCAAGAATGTGTTGCTGCAACTGAGCGAGGCGCGGCGGTGGAACGTGACGTACGGGTTTGGGTTGGAGGCGGAGACGGGCACGCCGCAGGAGGGCGTGATCAATCCGGCGTCGGCGATTCTGCTGGGGCTTTCGCCGAATGCGACCTACTCGCAGGAGGGCAAGACGGGAGTGAGCCCGCGCGTCTCGCTGGATGTGAGCCGGATCAATCTGCGCGGGACGGACAACTCGCTGACGCTGCATTCGTCGTATGGGTTGCTGGAGGAGGTGGCCATACTGACGTTTCTGAACCCTCACTTCCGTGGCAGTCCGCGGTTGTCGGAGAGCGTGTCGGGGGGCTACTCGAATGTGCAGGATATTTCGACCTTTCAGGCATCGACGTTGCAGGGTGACTACCGCATTACGCAGAAGGTGAAGCGGACGGACACATTCATCTACGACTTCCAGTTTCGCAGGGTAGCGGTGAACCCGGCGACGTTGCAGGTTTCGGCGAATCTGATTCCGCTGTTGTCGCAGCCGGTGCGCGTGGGCGGGCCCGGGATTACGTGGTTCCACGACAGGCGGGACCCTGGACCGCTGGATGCGACCAAGGGATCGTACATGTCTGTGCAGGAGTTTTTTGCGAGTTCGAAGTTTGGCTCGGAGGCTAATTTCAGCCGGACGGACGTGACGAATTCGACATACTACGCGTTTGGCAGACACAAGTATGTGCTGGCACGAAACACGCGTCTGGGATTCGAGACGACGTTTGGTGCCAATCCAAACGTAGGCAATACGAGCTGCGCGGGCGCGCTATTGGAGACCAATGCGAGCTGCAATGCGGTGCCATTGCCGGAGCGGTTGTACGCGGGCGGAGCAACCTCGGACCGTGGATTTCCCATCAATGGAGCGGGGCCGCGCGACTTGCAGACGGGCTATCCGGTGGGCGGCAACGCGGTGATTGTGAACAGCACGGAGTTGCGGCTGCCAGCGCCCACGCTGCCGTATCTGGGAGACAGTTTGAGCTTCGTGCTCTTCCACGATATGGGGAATGTGTTTGCGCATGTCTCGGACATGTTTCCCGGCATCGCGCACTTTCATCAGCCGAACCAGGAGACGTGCGCGAATGTGGGATCTCCGCAGGTCACGAAGGCGTATCCGTTTGGGACGTGCGACTTCAACTATTTTTCTCATGCTGTGGGAGTTGGAGCGCGGTACAAGACGGCGGTGGGGCCGATCCGGCTGGACTTCAGCTACAACCTCGATCCGCCGGTCTATCCGGTGATCTACGACTTCAACGGGAGTTCGCCGTATGAGGGGCAGGCGAGCCACTTCAATTTTTTCTTCAGCATTGGACAGGCATTCTGACGCGATGAGCGCAAACGGACACAGAGCGATGGATAGATCGAGAGAGGCAAGTATCTCGGCGATGGCGTGTGTGCTGGCGATTGCGATGCTGTGTGGAGTGGTTTGCGTGGGGCAGGGAACAGAAAGACAGGGAACAGGGAACAGTCACCCCAGCGAGCCAACACCGCTCGCCGGGGGCCCCGACAGGGAACAGGGAACAGGAAATACAAATACAACTGCAGGTGCGGCGGGCGCGGGGGAGCGGATTGTGCTGGACCGCGTGGTCGCGGTGGTGAATGGAGGTTTGATTCTGGAGAGCGATCTGGACGAGGAGACGCGGATGGCGGCGTTTCAGCCGCGTGGTGGGCAGACTACGGCGACGCGGGAGGACCTGATTGAACGGCTGATTGATCGGGATTTAATCTTGCAGCAGATCCGTTTGCAGCCGCAGGCGCAGATCATGGACGCTCAGGTGGATGCGGAACTGGGCGTGCTGCGCAAGAACATTCCCGGGTGCGCGGCGTATGGCTGCGAGACGGATGCGGGCTGGGGACAATATGTCGCGGCGCAGGGCTTTACGGTGGAGGAGTTGACGGAGCGCTGGCGGCAGCGCATGGAGGTGCTGCGGTTTATCGAGGCGCGCTTCCGCATGGGGATCCGCATCTCGCAGACGGAGATGGATGCGTATTACAAGGGGACGCTGGTTCCGGCGTACGAGAAGGAAAAGGTGACGCCGCCAGCGGAGGCTGCGATTGCGGACCGGATTCAGGAGATATTGTTGCAGCAGCAGGTGGACAAGCTGCTGGACGACTGGCTGACATCGTTGCGCGCGGAGGGCAGCGTGAAGATTGTGAAGCAGGGAGAGGATCTGCCATGAGCGCCGACGAGATGCAGCCCAATGGCGAGAAGCCAAGCCCGGCCGATGAGCAGGCAGGCGGCGAGAAATTGTTGCCGGTGAAGCGGCGGCGGAGCTTTGCGTGGCATGTGACGCGGGCAGGGGCGTGGGGCTTCGGAGGCGCTCTGGCGTTGGTGATTCTGCTGGTGGGCGGGATTACCTGGGTTACGGCGACGGCGTACTTTCAGCGGCTCGTGGGGCGGGAGATTGTGTCGGTGCTGGAGGACGCGACCGGCGGACGGGTGGAGGTGCGCGGCGTCAGGTTCAGCCTGTGGCGGCTGAAGATCGAAGTGGATGGGCTGGTGATCCATGGGACGGAGGGGCCGGACGAGGCACCGTACATAACGGCAGAGAAGATCGAGGTGCGGGTGGGGATTTCGAGCTTCTTCTCGCACGCGACTGGTGCGGGGTTGCGGTCGCATGTGGGGTTGAAGCTGCTGCTGGTGGAGAGGCCGCAACTGCACCTGATGGTGGACAAGGATGGCAAGACGAACGTGCCTACGCCGAAACATCCCAAGGTGAGCAAGGAGCCGATGGCGGACACGCTGCTGGACCTGCGCGCGAGGGAGGTCTCGCTGGTGGATGGGGTGGCGCTGGTGAACGACCGCGCGATTCCGTTCGATGTGGCGGCGCGCGACCTGGATGCGGAGGTGCGCTATCTGCGGGCGACGGACCGCTATGGGATTTCGTTGGGGGTGAACGATCTGCGGACACGGGCGGAGGCCCAGGCGGAGGCACAGTCGAGGCTGCACTTCGACGCGGAACTGGGACGCGATGCGGTGGTACTGAAGGGGCTGGAGTTCGATTCGGGCACGACGTCGGTGCTTCACGCGACGGGAACGCTGACGCACTTTGCCGAGCCGCAGTGGCAGGGCGCGGTGAATGGGACGCTGGAGCTGAAGCAGGTGACGGTGCTGACGGACGTGGAAGGGTTCACGGGCGGCTCGGTCGATCTTGCGATGAGCGGGCACAGCTGCGCGGTGACGCCGGTGCATTCACAGGTAAAACCGCGGTTCTGGCTGGGGAGGCGGGCCGGGAATTCAGGAAAGACGGGAGCAGCACAGGCGGCGGTCGATCCGGAGTGCAGGGCGGGCTACCTGATTGTGGGCAACACGAAGCTGCATAAGGCGGGATTCGTGAACGAGTACGTGATTCTGCACGATGTGGACGGCGCAGCGCGGCTCCACATTACGCCGAGCGAGTTGCTGCTGACGGAGATGAGCGGATTTCTGCCGGGGGGCGGGAGCGCGGCGGGCGAGTTGCGATTTGCCGACTGGCTGGGAGGAGCGGCGCGCGCGACCCTGACCTCGACGGTGACGCGTATACCGCTGCGCACGATTATGGAGGTTACGGAGACGGGTGGCTACAGCGATCTGGGCTTCGATACGGCGGTGACGGGGCCGGTGAAGGTGGAGTGGGTCGGACAGCCGGTGAACGTTGGGGATACGGTCATTGTGGATGGACAGCTTGTCTGCCAGCCGACCGGGGTGGCGCGCAAGGGAGCGCTGAACAATGTTCCTGTGAGTGGCGTGGCGGATGCGCGCTACGAGGGCAAGCATGAGACCGTCAACATCCGGCACACGACGTTGCAGACGCCGGGATCAACGACCGAGGCGAGTGGAGTCGTGGGGGTGCTGGATGGCGATCCGCTGACGAATCTGAAGGTGGATACGACGATTCGCGATCTGAACGAGTTCGACCAGTTGCTGCACACGCTTGGATTTGAGGAGAACGGAAAGAAGGGAACGGCGGCGATGCCGCTGGCACTGCATGGAGGGGTGACGTTCCACGGGACAGCGATGGGCCGGGCGGACGATCTGGATGTGAAGGGACACGTGCAGGGCTCGCAGATCGAGGTGAAGCTGGGGGCTGACTCGGGTACGGGTCTGGGGATTGGAGAGGGCACGCTGGTGGATTCGGTGGTAGGGGATGGGGAGTATTCGTACGACGAGGGGTTGGCGATTGCCAACTCGACGATCAAACGCGGGAACGCGGTTCTGAATCTGGCGGGGAGCATGCGTCCGCGCAAGGTGATCTTGCGCAAGGCGACGGCGAGTCGTAAGGACGTGCTGGATTACCTGTGGGACGAGGGGACGAGCGTCGACGCAACGGTGAAGCTGGCCAATGCGGAGGCTGCGGATGTGCTGCAGATGGCCGGCGAGCAGCAGAAGATTGCGGTGACGGGGAAGGTTACGGCGAATGCGCAGGTACGGGGGACGCTGGGCGATCTGAATGGGACGGGGAAGATTTCTCTCGCCAAGGGAGTGGCGTATGGGGAGCCGTATGACTCCGCGGTGGCGGACGTCGCGGTGCGAGGGCAGGAGATTGACGCTAGCTCGGCTGTGCTGATGCTGCATGGAGCGCGGATTGCCGGCGAGGGGGGATACGATATGCGGTCGGGACGGCTGCATGGGCACATCGAGGGCGACAATCTGGTGCTGTCGAAGTTTCAGACTTTTGCCAAGGCGAGCCCGAATGCGGATGGAACGCTGACCCTGGTGGCAGACGCAAACGGCACGATGGAGCAGCTAGGGTTGAAGGCTACGGCGAAGCTGACAGGGGTTACTCTCGACGGCAAACCGCTGGGCGAGATTGCGGCGGAGGCACACAGCGAGGGCAGCGAGCTGTTCTATGCAGTGAAGTCGACGCTGGTGGGGGCGAAGATCGATGGGGCGGGCGAGACGCGGCTGACGGGAGATTACGAGACTCAGACGAGGCTGGCGTTTTCGGGGTTCGACGTGGGAACGGCGCTGGCTCTGTTCTCTCCGGGGAAGATAAAAGCGCAGTCGTCGATTGCAGGGGTGGTGACGGTGAGTGGGCCTCTGAAGACTCCAATGAAGCTGAGCGGTGCGGCGGAGCTGAGCGACTTCGATGTGAAGTTGCAAGGTGTGGAGCTGAAGGCCGCGGAGCCGTTGCGCGTGAGTCTGAAGAATGGGCTGGCGACGCTGGAGCAGGTACACATCGTTGGCGAAGATACAAACATGCAGGCGAGCGGGACGGTTCAGGCGTTCGGCGCGACCGATGCGGCGGGCGGGAGGCTGGATGTGCGGGCCAGCGGAAGTGTGAGCCTTGCGATTGCGCACACGTTCGACCCGGATATTCTGTCGAGTGGGAAGGTTGAATTCACGGTGGCGGCGGGCGGGCGGACGGGGAAGCCATCGCTGACAGGTCGAGTGAAGTTCGACCAGGTAAACGCGGCGATGGATGGGATTCCGAATGGGCTGAGTTCGCTGAACGGGACGCTGGTGTTCAACGAGGACCGGCTGGAGGTGGAGAACCTGACTGCGATGACGGGCGGCGGCCAGTTGAAGGTTGGCGGCTTTCTGACCTACCGCAACGGCGTGTATGCGGACCTGACGGCAACGGGCGATGCGGTGCGCGTGCGGCTCAATGGGTTGAGCGCGACGGGGAACACGAGTCTGCGGCTACAGGGCGGGCCGGAGAGCCTGTTGGTGAGCGGGAATGTGTTGGTGACGCGCTTCGGGGTGGGGCCGGAGTTGGACTTCGCGGCATTCGCCGCGGCGGGAGGAGTGAGTTCGCCGCCAGACCCGAACGCTGCGTCGAACAAGATCCGGCTGGACGTGCATGTGACCAGCTCGCAGCAACTGGACTTCCAGAACTCGTATGCCAAGCTGGCGGGCACGGTCGACCTGACGGTGCGCGGCACGGTGGCCGAGCCGACGATTCTGGGGCGGATCCAGATTACGGATGGAAGCGCGACGTTTGCCGGGACGAAGTACGAGTTGCAGCGCGGCGACATCAACTTCAGCAATCCGGTGCGCATCGACCCGACGATCGATTTGAATGCAACGGCACGGGTGGAGAGCTATGACATTACGGTGGGGCTGCAAGGCACGATGAGCAACCTGAAAGCGAACTACCGCTCCGACCCGCCGCTGAGCGAGGCGGACATCTTTGCGCTGCTGGCGCTGGGCCGAACGCAGGAGGAGGCGCAGTTGTACCAGGAGCAGCAGGTGCAGGCGGGGTCGAACTCAACGAGCAGCGCACTGCTGGGCGGCGCGCTGAACCAGACGGTGAGCAACCGGATCGGCAAGCTGTTTGGCGGGGGAAGCGTGAAGATCGATCCGGCGTTTGTGGGGACGCTGGGCAATTCCGCGGCGCGGATTACAGTGCAGCAGCAGATCTCGCCGCAGTTGTCGGTGACCTTCGCGACCAATGTGAACTACACCGCGCAGCAACTGATGCAGGCGCAGTACGATCTGACGCCCAACGAGTCGATTGTGGCGACGCGCGATGAGTCGGGCGTGTACAGCGTGGTGTTCAAGATTCGCAAGCGGTACAAGTAGGGCGCGGGCGGTCAGTTTGAAATCCGGAGCGAACGAAGTTACCTATAACGCCGTTTTAGCGTAAGTTTGAAAACCACTAATTCTCCGAGGGACGTTCGATGTGGTCAATAACGAGCACTTGTACCGGCGCTCTCGTAGGTTCGAGCTTGAGGCCGAGCTGCTCGCGCACTGCGTCCATAAAGGTGATTCCTGGTGGCGGTTCCGAAGCAGCGTCAGCGCTGGAAGGCGCGGCCTCTGCGCGCAGGGCGTTCCGGGCCGCCTCCATCGAGAACTCCACAGAGACGTCATAGTCGCCGGTGAGGCCGGTCTGGTCCACGACAGGTCTGCCCAGCGCGTCAATGGTCGGCAACGACGATGCCAGCAGCGCCATGGTCGTCTTGTGCGATTCGAACACGGTCGCGCCGTCCGCGGTGCGGTGCAGGGTGTAACTTCCGCACAGCTGCGAAACCGGTTTCGCGTCTGGCGACGGCGTCCCCGGCGGCACCGAATCCATGCAACCGTGCCCCTCGGGAACGGGAATCAGCTTTGGCCCGAGTTTGCCCGGCTTGATCAGAGTCATCGCCCACGTCGGGACAGTCTGCGTCTCGAAATGGACTTTGAGTCCGAAGCGTTCTTCCAGCAGCGACCGCATCATCAGCCTCGCCTGGTCCTTAGTCGGCTTGTCCGGCGAGCGCGCCTGGATATTGTAGCGATCCGTCTTCACCCATTTGGGCAGAGGCGCCAGCATCGCCCGCTCCTGCTCCGGCGTCAGCGAAATCTTGTATGCGAACTCGATGTCGGCGTAGACCGGAAAGTCGGAGTGGAAAAGGCCGTCCTGCGGCGGCATGCCATCGTCGTTGCTCAAGGCCGTGCTGGGCGGCTTGAAGTCGCCCGTGTCCAGGCGGATGGACGCGACATCGAACTCCATCTTGCTGCCTGCAGCCTTCTGCCAAGCGGGCATCTCCGTTGTCTGGGCTAGGGATGGGATCGGCAGGGCGACGGCGAGCAGCACCAGAAACCAGCGAATGGGCATTGGGCGATCCTTTCGATGTGCGCAGAAGTGCGACGGATTAGGAGCTTTTCCAATCACGACGTGATCGCTTGAATAGATCGATTTGCAATCATCTTTCGATATTAGTCGTATGCCAAGGCCCTGGTTGTGCCTGGAATGTCAGCTTATCGGAAACTTCAAACACTCACTTCAAATTGCCCCAGCACCAAGTAGCGCGCGGTCTCTCTGGATAAGATGGAGAGATGGGGAATGTTTGGAAGAGCGCGGGGCTGACGCTGGAGACGATCAAGTGGGAGCACTCGATCTTTGCGCTGCCGTTTGCGCTGACCGGGGTGGTGCTGGCGGCGCGAGGCTGGCCGCGGCTGCCAGTGCTGGGGTGGATTGTGGTGTGCATGGTGTCGGCGCGGTCGGCTGCGATGGCCTTCAACCGGCTGGTGGACGCGCGGCTGGATGCGGCGAATCCGCGGACGAAGATGCGCGCGCTGGCGGCGGGGAAGTTGAGCGCGGGATTCGTGGCGGGATTTGTTGTGTTGTCGTCGGCGGTGTTTGTGCTGGGCGCGGCGATGTTGAACCGGCTGACGCTGGAACTGGCGCTGCCGACGCTGGCGGTTCTGCTGGCGTACAGCTATATGAAGCGGGTGATGCGGTGGTCGCACCTGGTGCTGGGGCTGGCGCTGGGGATTGCTCCGTCGGCGGCGTGGATTGCAGTGCGCGGCTCGCTGGATTGGCGGATCACGGTGCTGACGGCGGCGGTGCTGCTGTGGGTTGGCGGCTTCGACGTGCTGTACGCGTGCCAGGACTATGAATTCGACCGCGCGGCGGGGCTGAAGAGCGTGCCGCAGGTCTACGGGCTGACGCGGGCGTTCTGGCTGGCGCGCGCGATGCACGTGGGGATGGTGTGCCTGCTGGTGTGGCTGGTGCGGCTGTTCGCACTGGGAGGGCTTGCCTGGGCGGGCGTTGCGGTGGTTGCGGCGCTATTGATTTACGAGCACAGCATTATTTCGCCGCGCGACCTGCGACGGATGAATGCGGCGTTCTTTACACTGAATGGTGTGATCTCGGTGGTGTTCTTCGGGTTTATTGCGGCAGACGTACTGCTGCACAAATAAGAGGGTCCGCATGGTGCAAACCCTCTTTGGAGAAGGAGTACAAAAGAAAATGCGGGGGTTCCTCCACTGCGCGACGGACGATGAAACCGTCCGTCGCTCCGTTCGGAATGACGGCGTTTAATTATCCGGTCGGAATGACGGCGTTTAATTATCCGGACGGAATGACGGGGTTCAATTATGCCGTGTGGGTGTGCTCACACTGGATGGCTTTGGCCTTGGCGCTGACTGCGTCCTTGACGTTCTGCGCGGTCGATGTGATCTTTTCGCGAACGTCATGGGCTGTATCCGCGGCTTGCTGTTTGGCTTCACTATGCTGTGTGGAGCAACATGAGTGGGCTTCGCCGGTGACCGCGTGCAAGGTGTCCTTGGCGTTTCCCCAGACCTCTTTTGCTGCACCTTTGACCTGATCGGCTGCGCCTGAGTTGGCAAGCTTGTCGTTGCCGAGAGCTTCGCCGACAGACTGCTTTGCCTTGCCTTTTAGCTGGTCGAACTTTCCTTCTGCGGTGTCACGATTCATGGAAGTGCTCCTGTGTTTTTCTGCGGTGTGTCGCGCTTTGCATTCGATGCGGGGATTCTTCCCCTCCCCTTCGACATCGTTCAGGGTTAGGGTCAGGGTCAGAAAGGCAATCTCTCTACTGCAACGGTGAAAATATTTACAGTGCGCGCCGGCCTGAGAGCAGGTTGAAGACGAGTACGATGACGGCGAGCAGGAGGAGGAGATGAATCCATGCGCCGAAGACATGAAATCCGATGAAGCCAACCAGCCAGAGTAGGAGCAGAATGATGGTGATCGTCCAAAGCATTGATTTATTCTCCTGTGAACTTTATTTTCCCGCGAACTGCGCGGCGATGATTTCTGCGGTTGGAGTAGAAAGACCAACTGCGGGCCGTCATGTGATAAGTTGCGAGTTACCGGGAAGAGGTTGCCAAGTGCGGTTGCAAGAGGATGGTATCGGGGGGTGCGCGTGAGGATTGCGATACAGGGCGAGTTGGGATCGAACAGCCACATGGCTGCGCTGGAGATGCTGGCGGACGCGGGCGGCGCGGAACGTGGCGGGGTGGAGATTGTCGCCTGCAACCTGTCGGCCGAGGTCTTCGAGCGGGTGGTCGAGGGGAGGGTGGATGGGGCTGTGCTGCCGATCGAGAACAGCCTGCATGGATCGGTGGCGGAGCACTACGATCTGCTGCTGGCCGAGCCGGTGCGGATTGCGCGGGAGAGCCTGCTGCGGGTGCGGCACAACCTGATTGCGCGGCCCGGGATGAAGCTGGAAGATGTGCGGCGGGCGATGTCGCACCCGGTGGCGCTGTCGCAGTGCAGGCGCTGGTTTGCGGCGCATCCCGAGATTGAGGCGGTGAACTACTACGATACGGCAGGAAGCGTGAAGCAGGTGATGGCGATGGGAGCCAGCGATACGGCGGGGATTGCGCCGGAGCTGGCGGCTCGGCAGTACGGCGGCGAGGTGCTGGTGTCGGGGATCGAGGACCATGCGGAGAACTACACGCGCTTTCATTTGTTGGTGCGGGAGCGCGGATGGGAGGCGGAGGCCGGAGCGAACAAGGCGAGCCTCGCGTTCATTGTGCTGCACCAGCCGGGGACTCTGGTGGTGGCTCTGGAGGAGTTTGCGCGGGCGGGGGTGAATCTGACCAAGATCGAGTCGCGGCCGGTGCTGGGAATGCCGTGGGAGTACGTGTTCTTCGTCGATCTGCGCTTTGACTCGGCCAGTCAGATGGATGCGGCGCTGGCTGGACTGGGGCGGCATTGCGAGATGGTGAAGGAGCTTGGGCGGTACGTTGCGGCGTAAGTGACACGCCGTCCAGCGAATTACAGGTCGGCGGGCAAAGGAGGGGCCGACGGTGCCGGGGTGAAGGCTTCGCGATGGCGATGCAGCAGCCAGAGGAGGAAGAGATTGAACGCCGCTCCGAAGAGACACGAGATGAGGACAATCCCAGTGGAGGTAAACAGCACCGATGGCGGAACTGTGGGGTTGTGGACGGTGACCTGATCCATGTACAAGCGGAAGTTGCGGGAGCCCCACGGAGTGAGGATTGCGAACATGTTGAGGATACCGAGACCTAACCACGCGATGGCTGCGATGCGCGCTTGCCAGAGAAGCCGCAGCAGGCCGTAGCCGATGGCTAGGGTCAGGATGGCAAATGATGCGAAGACAAGGTGGGCGGCCAGACCGTAAAAGATGAAACCGAAGAAGAATGCAGGTAAAGGAAAGAACGCATAGATGCCACAGAACGGGGTGGAGATCATTAAGAACCAACTGAGGATGGTGATGGCTATGGGGCGCGGCCTTCCTGTGCAGGTGTTGGGAGGATCGAGGTTGACGGGAGCGTTTTGGAGGAAGAGCGCGCGGGTTTTTGCGAGGTTGAAATAGACGAGCAGAGCAATGGCGATTGTGGTGAAGATGGCGAAGATCGCCCCGACGACAAAAAAGAGGCCGTGCATCATGGCAGGATTTGTCGCGGGCTGCGGTTCCGTGGCGGCCATAAGGAATGGCATCGCAAAGAACGTTAGCGTTAGAATCGCGCCAAACGCAGTCGCGCAGCCGGCGATCACCAGGACGGAGTAACGCGCCCAGGAGCGCAACCGGACGAGGCCGATCAGAGTCAGGATCGACCATACGGCCAGCGCCACATAGAAGAGCGATATGGCGAACATCATGGTGGGCAGGAACGAGGGCGGGTAGGGTGTCGGTGGCGGCGCAGGGAAGCCTTTGTGGAGGAAGAGGAAGCCAGCAGCTACCATACCGAATGCGGCAAGGAGTTCGAACGCGGCGAGCAGGCCGAGCAGGATTGCGGAGAGGGTGACGGGAAGGGGTCGATTCATGGTGGCGCCAGTATATGTGCGATTCAAGAGGTGTTGCGAATTAATATTGATTGAAGGTAAAGGATTTCGGAGCCGATGACGTTGAGGTGGAAGCGAGCATCTTACAGGGTGAGGGGTTGATGGAGAGCGAGTGGGCGAGTTTTGGGGTGCGACTTTGGGAGTCATTGATGCATCCAATGAAGGAAATCTGATATAAAGACACTCAAGGATAATTCATGCCTAGCGAATTTGTAAGTGTAATCAAGCCAAGGGCGGCACGAGCGGACGATGATTCGGCGGCGGTTGTGAGCGCGGACCGGGCGATTCCGGTACTGCCGGTGCGGGACACGGTGCTGTTTCCCCATGCGGTGCTGCCGTTGACGGTGGGGCGCGAGAGCTCGATTCTGCTGATCCAGTCGCTGGGCGAGGAGAAGACGATACTGGTGGTGGCGCAGCGCGACGCGCGCCAGGATGTGCCCGAGGGGGCGGACCTGCACCACATTGGGACGCGCGCGACGGTGCATAAAGTGGTGAAGATGCCGAACCAGAGCCTGTTTGTCTTTACCGAGGGCAATGAGCGGGTGCGGCTGGGGGAGTTTACGCAGGTCAGTCCGTTTATGACCGCGGAGTGCGAGACGGTGGAGGAGATAGAGCCTGTGGCGTCGCCCGAGGCGGAGGCGTTGCAGCGCAATGTGGTGAGCCAATTCCAGCAGATTGTGAGTTCGTCGCCGACGCTGTCGGACGATCTGCAGACGATTGCGATCAACATCGAGGAGCCGGGTCGGCTGGCGGATTTTATTGCGTCGTCGCTGCCGTTTCTGACCACGACGGACAAGCAGGAGCTGCTGGAGACGCCGGACATCTCAGCGCGATTGGAGCGGATCAACAATCACCTGGCGAAGGAGATTGAGGTGCAGCAATTGCGCAACAAGATCCAGAGCGAGGTGCAGGATTCGGTGCAGTCGTCGCAGCGGGACTACTATCTGCGCGAGCAGTTGAAGGCGATCCAGAAGGAGCTGGGCGACCTGGACGAGACGCAGAAGGACATTGCGGAGCTGAAGGAAAAGATTGAAGCGGCGGGAATGCCGGAGGAGACGAAGAAGGACGCGCTGAAGGAGCTGGCCCGGTTGAGCCGGATGAATGCGATGGCTGCGGACTACTCGCTGACGCGGAATTACATTGAGTGGCTGGCGGTGCTTCCGTGGTCGAAGTCTTCGGCGGGCGAGGTGGACATTCTGAAGGCGAAGGAGATTCTGGACGCGGACCACTATGGGTTGAAGAAGGTGAAGGACCGGATTCTGGACTATCTCTCGGTGCGGCGATTGAAGCCGGACATGAAGGGGCCGATTCTGTGCTTTGTGGGGCCTCCAGGCGTGGGCAAGACATCGCTGGGGCGGAGCGTGGCGCGGGCGCTGGGACGGAAGTTTGCGCGCATCTCGCTGGGCGGAATGCACGACGAGGCGGAGTTGCGCGGACACAGGCGGACGTACATCGGCGCGCTGCCAGGGCAGGTGATCCAGAACCTGAAGCGGGTGGAGACCAACGATCCGGTGTTCATGCTGGACGAGGTGGACAAGCTGGGGAGGGACTTTCGCGGCGATCCGGCGAGCGCGCTGCTGGAGGTGTTGGACCCGGAGCAGAACAATACATTTCGCGATAACTATCTGGACCAGCCGTTCGACCTGTCGAAGGTGCTGTTCATCTGCACGGCCAACCAGCTCGACCCGGTGCCTGCGCCGCTGCTGGACCGGATGGAGATTATCGAGCTGACGGGCTACACTGAGGAAGAGAAGGTGGCGATTGCGACGACGTACCTGATTCCGCGGCAGATCAAGGAGAACGGGATCGACGCGGAGCTGATCGAGTTTTCGCCGGAGAGCATTGGGCAGATTGCGCGGCACTACACGCGGGAGGCCGGCGTGCGCAAGCTGGAGCAGCAGATTGGGACGATCTGCCGCAAGCTGGCGAGACGGATTGCCGAGGGCAAGCCGGAGAAGCTGCTCGTCACGAATGAGGTGATTCTGGAGTTTCTGGGCGGGATCAAGGTCCACGTGGATACGGAGATCGCCGAGCGGACGAAGCGGCCCGGGGTTGCGGTGGGGCTGGCGTGGACGCCGGCGGGCGGCGACGTGCTGTTCATCGAGGCCAACCGCATGAAGGGCAAAGGGACGTTCACCATCACCGGGCAGATTGGCGATGTGATGAAGGAGTCGATGCAGGCGGCACTGACGTGGGTACGGTCGAACGCGAAGTCGCTGGGGCTGGACGAGGATCTGCTGAAGGAGACCGATCTGCATATTCATGTGCCGGCGGGCGCGATTCCGAAGGATGGCCCAAGCGCGGGCGTGACCATGGCGACGGCGCTGGTGAGCCTGCTGACGGACACGCGAGTGCATCCTCTGTTGGCGATGACGGGCGAGATTACGCTGAGCGGAAATGTTCTGCCAGTTGGCGGGATCAAGGAGAAATTTCTTGCGGCCAAGCGGGCCGGCGTTCGCGACGTGATTCTGCCGACGGAGTGCAAGCAGCAGGTGGATGAGGACCTGTCGCCGGAGCAGATCAAGGGCGTGACGATCCACTATGCGAGCCGGATTGAGGATGTGCTGGCGATTGCGCTGCCGAAGACGAAGCACGAGGCGGTGCGGGACGAGGTGATGCGCGAGGAGTTGATCAGCGCGGCAAGCTGATTCTATAGTCGGATGTTTGGGAATTTGCAAAGAGCATTTTGTGTTTCAGCTAACGGAGTCGGCTCTGTGCTCCTGATTGGGCGGTCGCGAGGTTTCGCGGCCGTCTCTTTTGTTTGCCACTTGCTTGGGGGCGCAAGATGGTGGGGAAAAAACTGTGCGCGTGGGTGGGGCTTGCAGGTATTCTGGGCGGATGCGGGTGCGGTTGCTCACATTCGGGATGTTGCGGGAACGGCTGGGCGGGCCGGAGGAGATGGTCGAGCTGCCGGAGGGGGCGACGGTTGGGGAGTTGATCGGGATTTTGCGCGGGCGAACGTCTAATCCTACGAGGAGCAACCGTGTGGACGAAGGGCTTTGGCGGAGCCTGGCTGTGGCGGTTAATCGGGAGTACGCTTCGCAGGCTGCGATACTCTGCGACGGCGACGAGGTTGCGCTGCTTCCGCCGGTGAGCGGCGGGTGCTGCGCGGAGGGCGGGTGCTGCGCGGAGGGCGAGATGCTCGCTTCGCTCGGTACTGCGCGTACGGCGGGCGACTCGCTTCGCGAGTGTTGTGTTGATGGCTTGAGAGAGTAAGACGATGCTGATTGAGATTGTGGACGCGGCGATTGCGGCGGAAGCGATTGTGGCCGGGATGAAGGCTGGCGCGGACGGCGCGGTGTGCGTCTTCGACGGCATTGTGCGCGACAACACGCGCGGGCGGCGGACACTGCATCTGGACTATGAGGCGTACCGCGAGATGGCTCTGGAGAAGATGCGCGAGCTTGCGGCGGAGGCGATTGCGCGATTTGGGGTGAGGGACGTGGCGATGGTGCATCGGCTGGGGCGGGTGATGGTGGGCGAAACGAGCGTGCTGATTGTGGTGGCGAGCGCGCATCGCGCGGCGGGGTTCGAGGCGTGCCGGTGGCTGATCGATTCGTTGAAGAAGACGGTGCCGATCTGGAAGCGGGAGACCTTCGCGGATGGCGCGGTGTGGGCCGCGGGAGAGCCGTTTCCGGAGCAACTTGCGGTACACCCGAGAGGGGATGCGGAATGAGATGGACTGCGGCATTGCTTGGTTCCTTTCTGGTGCTGGCGAGTTCCGGCGCGTGGTGCAGGGCGCAGGAGACGCAGGCGGAGCCGAGTCCGTTGACACCAACTGCGAAACAGACGACGAATTTGCCGCAGAGCGGAAGTTCGCAGACCGGCTCGTCGCAGAGTGGCTCGCAGTCGACTGGCTCGCAGTCGAGTGGCACATCTTCGAGTGGAGCGACGACGAAGTCGGCCCCGGTAGTGCGGCGGCGTGTGGCGCATCCCGATGCGGGATTGCAGGAGCCGGTGGATGGGCCGCTGACCGGGGCGGGCGCGGCGGCGCAGAGTGCGGCTTCGCAGCCGGCGAACCGCGTGAGCGACGCGGGGACGCTACGCGTCCAGGCGCGGCTGGTGAACGTGGCGGTGAACGTGGTGGATGGGCACGGCGCTCCGGTGGGCGGCTTCGAGAAGAAGGACTTTCAGCTCTTCGAGGACGGCGCGGCCCAGACGGTTGCAATCTTCGAGCGCGAGGCGACCTCGCCGCTGTCGATCGTGCTGGCGATCGACGCGAGCGAGACGGTGGTGACCAGCGAGCGGCTGGAACGCGATGCGGCGAAGCACTTTGTGCACGCGATCCTGCGGCCGCAGGACGAGATCGACCTGATGGAGTTCGCCGACAACGTGCGCGAGGTGGTGCCGTTTACGAACAACGCCAAACGCATCGAGGAGGGACTGGGCGAGATCGGGCGCGGCGACGAGACGGCTCTCTACAATGCGGTCTACCTGGCGAGCCAGCGGTTGGCGACGACCTCGGCGGCGGCTGGGCGGCGACGCGTGCTGGTGGTGATCAGCGACGGCGGCGACTCGGTTGGCGGCAAGCGCTACGAGGAGGCGGTGGAAGAGGCGCAGCGCGCAGGGGCGATTGTCTACTCGATTATCATCGTGCCGATTGCGGCGGACGCGGGGCGCAACACCGGCGGCGAACACGCTCTGATCCAGCTCGCCGAGGATACGGGTGGGAAGTACTACACGGTCATCGACCCGAAGGACCTGGAGCCTGCGTTCCAGCACATCTCGGACGACCTGCGCACGCAGTATTTGTTGGGATACTACGCGCCGGAGCAGGGCAGCGGCGGGTTTCGGCGGATCAAGGTGAGGCTGACCGACGCGGCGCTGGACGCGAAGTACAATCTGCGCTATCGGACGGGATACTTTGCCGACGCGAAGCCGTAAGCTACTGTTTGGTTATCCCTCCCCCTCCCCCCCATACCTGCTAAAGTATCCAGAATCATCATATTATGCGTTTTCAGTTGCAAAGTATCTCTTCTAAACATGTTATAGATATCAATAAGAAAATAAGCCGGTTATATGTGGTTGTTCTATGCAAAGGGAGAAGCCCGGCTGGCGTGCCGGGCTTCCCTTAGTTTTCTCTACTACTTCTATTATATGCGTTGGAGCATAACTACTATGCCAACTATTATAATTTATTAAGTTGTTTGGTTGGTGTTGGTTAGAGGGAATTTGGAGGGTCGAGGGTCTTGACAAGGGGATTTGCTGAGTTTTTAAGGGGATTATATTTTGCGTTCTTGATCGTGGGGTGATCGAGGACGCGAAGACACATTAAATCAAACTTATTGGGCATAGAATGCGTAGTGGTTTGCAGAGGGATGGGCCAATGATTTGTTCAGCGGTGTTGGGAAGAAGGTTGTGGGTTGGCGGGGCGGGATGGATGGCTGCGGCGGCGGTGCTGTTGGGGATGGCGAGCACGCCGCTGGCGGGGCAGTCGGAGCAAGGCGTACCGGCGGGCCCTGAGCCGGTGAAGACGATGGCGGCGGATGCCGACCCAACGTATGACGTGGTCACAATCAAGCCGAGCGATCCGAACAACGATGGGCACCGAGGATTTCAGAACCGGGGACGGCACCTTCTGGCGCTGAACGAGACGGTGAACACTATGATCTCGTTTGCATACGGAGTTCATGCAAAGCAGATCGTGGGCGGACCGGCGTGGTTCAGCACCGACCATTACGTTGTCGACGGCGTGCCGGATGCTCCGGGCGAACCGAACCTGACGCAGTTCCGCTCGATGATTCGGAAGGTGCTGGCGGACCGCTTTGGTTTGAAGGTGCATAGCGAGAAGCGCGAGCTGTCGGTGTATGCGCTGACGGTGGCGAAGGGAGGGCCGAAGCTGACCAAGAGCCTGGGGAATCCGAATGGGCCGCCGGATGACTATTTTTCGACGTCGGCGTACATGAAAGAGACGAACACGACCATGGGCGAGTATGCCAAGGCGATGCAGTATGTGCTGGACCGGCCGGTGGTGGACCAGACGGGGCTGGAGGGCCGGTGGGATTTTCTGCTGAAGTGGACGCCGGATGAGTCGCAGTTCACGGCGATTGGAATCAGAATTTTGCCGCCCACGGACAATTCCAATGCGCCGCCGGGGTTGTTTACGGCGATTCAGGAGCAGATTGGGTTGAAGCTGGAGGCGACCAGGGCGATGGTGGATGTGATTGTGATCGACAAGGTGGAGCGGCCTTCGGCGAATTGACGCGGGGTGGCAGGCAACAGCAGATTCCTCCGCTGCGCTACGGAATGACAAACAATAGAACAGACAACGACGAAATACAGAGATTCTGGCTGCGCCAGAATGACGGCTCTTGGAGTGCTGCGCCAGAATGACGGCTCTTGGAGTGCTGCGCCAGAATGACGACTCTTGGAGTGCTGCGCCAGAATGACGGTTCATTGCGCGCCAGACGACCCCACCTTAGCGACGATGAAGCCGTCGCGAAGATGGGGCACCCGTCTGTAGGGGCGAAGATGGGCACCCGTCTGTCACCTGGATGTGGCCTGGATGGGCGGGCTGATAGGCTGGTAGGGAGCGAGTTGCGCCGAGGAAATACGCCGGTGGCTGAGGAGAGACGATGAAGCGGTTTGAGTTTGCGCATGTGGCGGAGGGGATTGCGCGGCAGGCGGGCGCGCTGCTGCGGGGGTTCTACGAGAAGGGCGTGGCGACCGAGTACAAGGGCGACGTGGACCTGGTGACGGAGGCCGACCGGGCCAGCGAGAAGATGATTCGCGAGAAGTTGACGGCGGCGTTTCCGGGGCACGGGATCTATGGCGAGGAGGGAACGCGCGACCAGCTCGACAGCGAGTTTCGGTGGTACGTCGATCCGCTGGATGGGACTACGAATTTTGCGCATGGGTTTCCGGCGTTCTGCGTGATTCTGGGGTTGGAGCGAAGAGCGCCGGGGCTGGCCAAGGACGCGGATGGAGAGATTATTGCGGGCGTGATTTATGATCCGCTGCGGGACGAGATGTTTTCGGCGGAGCGGGGCAAGGGGGCTTTCCTGAATGGGAAGGCGATCCATGTATCGAAGACGGGGACGCTGTCCGAGTCGCTGACGGCGACGGGGTTTCCGAGCCATAAGCGGCACAGCTCGCCGAACGTGCATTTTTATCAGGAGATCACGCTGCGGTCGCATGGGGTTCGGCGGGCGGGCTCGGCGGGGCTGGACCTGGCGTATGTGGCGTGCGGACGGCTGGATGGGTTCTGGGAGTTCAACCTAAATCCGTGGGACACCAGCGCGGGGATTCTGCTGGTGGAGGAGGCGGGCGGGACGGTGACGCACTTCGATGGCGGGAAGTTTACGCTGGACTCGCGCGAGGTGTTTGCGACCAACGGGCTGGTGAAGGCCGAGATGCAGCATTTATTTCAGGAGATGTTCGCGGGGCGAGAGATGGGGGCGATCCCTACGCCGGCGGAGTTTGCGGCGAAGCGGAAAGCGGAGAAGTAGGGTACTCCATCCCACCCACCCCACCCCACCAGCGAAGCTGGCGGGGACCCCGGATCGCGGTGAGATTGCGATGGATGGGGCACCCATTGCAATAAAAATCAGAGCTGTTTGCGGAGGTGTTCGAAGACGAGGTAGGCGATGGTGGCGGCAAGGATGGCGATGGAGAAGTTGGTGATTGTGAAGATGTCGGCGAGGGCGACGGCGAGGGTTTTGCCGTGGCCATTGGAGCGGTTGAACTCGCCCATGAGGAGGTTGGAGTAGAAGAGGAAGATGATGAAGGCGACCTCGATGAGCGCACGCAAGACGTGGCTGCGGAGGCGCGGGGGCTGTGGGGATGCGGGCATGGAACGATTCTACCGCGAAGTGTGCGGGAGGGGAGCCAGTGCGGGCCAATCGCATCTCAGGAGGAACAGCTTCTCCTTTACCGCGACAAGTGCAGAGAATTGCGAATTCTATGAATCGAAGCGGGCTGCGCGGGAATCTTGTATCTTGCATCAAAGAGTTCAGGCGCTGGTAGTAGTATTGTCTCCGTAGAAGATGCGGGGCCGGCTTTTGGTCAGGCGCTCTTTTGAGCATGAGAATATTTGAACAGCAAGGGAGATTGGAACCATGGCCTATGTGATTGCGGAACCATGTATCGGGACGAAGGATACGGCGTGCGTGGATGCTTGTCCGGTGGACTGCATTCACCCAAAGAAGGATGAGGCGGGATACGGCGAGGTGGACCAGTTGTTCATCGATCCGGTGGAGTGCATCGATTGCGGGGCGTGCGTGCCGGTGTGTCCGGTGTCGGCGATCTACGCAGGCGACGACCTGCCGGAAAAGTGGGCGGACTTTCAGGCGAAGAATGCGGCGCACTTCGGGCGGTAAGACAGGTTCGAGGTTCGTAGTTCGAGGAATAAGGCGCGCGGCTTTTGGGCTGCGCGCTTTTTTTGTGGCGCGGGGAGAGGCAAATACGGAGATTCTGGCTTCGCCAGAATGACGACTCGACAAGTAGAATGACTGCTTCCCAAAGAAAGAATATGGTCGGTGAGGCGGCGCGATGACGGAGCATGTGGGCGAGGCGATTGTGCTGCGGACGTGGCCGTTCCAGGAGGCCGACCTGGTGGTGAGCCTGTTTACGCGGGAGCAGGGACGGGTGAAGGGGGTGGCTCGCCATGCGCTGAAGAGCCGGCGGCGGTTTGGCGGGGCCCTGGAGCCGATGACGCATGTGCGTGCGAGCTATGTGGAGAGGCCGCGGCAGGAACTGGTGCGGCTGGACGGGTTGGAGATCCTGTCGTCGCCGATGGCGCGGCCGGTGGACTATGCGCGGACGGCGGCGTTGCAGATGGTGGCCGAGGTGCTGGAGGAGGCGTTGCCGGAGGGGGCAGTGGATGACGCGGTCTTCCGGTTGACGCTGGCGGTGCTGGACGAGCTACAGGTGGGGCGGGTGTGGATGCCGATTACATACTTTGCGCTGTGGATGAACCGGTTGATGGGATGGATGCCGGAGCTGGGGCGATGTTCGGTGTGCGGGCTGGATCTGCGCGGTGGGACGGTGTGGACTTCGGCGGTGAACGACGGGGTGACATGCGAGGACGATGGCGGCGCTGGGAGCGAGGCGTTGAGCGCGGAGTCGGTGGCGACGGCGGGGCGAATCTTTCGCGGGACGGTGAAGGGACTTGCGGAGGAGGAGTGGCCGCGGGCGCGGGCGGCGCAGTTGCGGCGGTTTGCGATCGAAGTGCTGGAGCGGCACCTGGAGGTGCGGCTGCGGAGCGCACGGGCGCTGGGCTGAGGAGAACTTTGTGGAGTGGGTGGAGGATGGGTTAGAGCCGTGGTTCCGGCTGGGTATCACCGGGGATGCCGCAGGCTATACTTCGGTAGACAGAAGCCTGGGCCGGAGGCAGTCTGGAGCGAGGTGCAGGCAGTGTGCCGGCGGAGGACGCACTTGGTCGTAACAGAGGCGATGTCCGGGGAAGAGCGTGCGGCGGCGCAGGCTGCGGAGAGAACGCGGTTGCGGCTTCCGGGAGAATTACGCGCATTCTGGTGGGCTTCGCTGATTGTGCTGGCGCTGACTGTGGTGGTGGGTTGGCTGAAGTATCGAGCGGGAACATCTCCCTATAACTGGAACCCGCTGAGCGATCATTTGTTCTACGATCTGAGCGAGTACCCGGGCACTTACACCCTGCTGCACACGGGGGCTTTCTTCAACAATGTTGCGGGCAGGCCATGGCCGTATCCCATGTACTCGCCGGTGGCATACCCGCCCTTTGCCGCAGTTGTGATGGCACCGATGTATGCGTTTCCGATCCCTGAGCTGCTGTTTTTGATGGTTTCGGCGGCGTGGCTGGCGGTGTCGATCTGGTGGGCGGGGCGCGCGCTGGTGCGGAGCGGCATTGGGCGTGTGACGGCTATTCTGTTTCCGCTCACGCTATTGGTGACCTCGTTTCCAATTGCGCGGCTGGTCCACCAGGGAAATATCGAGTTGGTGGTGTGGATGTTTACCGCGGTGGGCGTATGGGCGTTCCTGCGCGGGAGGGATGACGCGGCGGCAGTGCTGTGGGGGCTGGCCGCGGCGATGAAGCTGTTTCCGCTGGTTTTGTTGGGCCTGATGCTGCCGCGCGGGCGCACCCGTGCGTTTGCGGAGGGAGTGGGGACGTTTGCAGGCGCGACGGTGGCGTCGCTGTGGTGGCTGGGGCCGAGCATGGGGGTGGCGTGGAGAGGATCGCTACAGAACGTGTTTGGGTATCAGAGCAAGCGGCTGGCGGAGCTGAGTTTGCCGTCGCTGGCGTCGAACCACTCGGTTGCCGAGTTGGTGAAAGTAGCGGTGCGGATTGCGCATTATCCGCCGGATAAGGTGGCCCTGCCATACTATGCGTGCGGGGCGCTGGTGTTGGGGGTGGCGTTCTTCGGGCGGCTGTGGAAGATGCCGGTGGCGAACCAGTTGTTGGCGCTGAGCACGTTCATGGTGATGTTTCCGACGATCTCCTACTTTCACGCCCTGGTGCATCTGTATGCTCCGTTTGCGGTGCTGTGCGGGTTGGCGATTCGGGCGCAGCGGGTGGGCGTACCCGTGCCGGGACTGAAGAGTACGATGCTGCTGTTTGCGCCACTCTTCGCGCCGTTCACGGTGCTGACGTTTCCACAGGTGCTGCTGTTCGGCGGGCTGGTGCAGGCGGTGCTGCTGGTGGCGCTGTTTGGGTGCGCGATGCGGTTTCCGTTTGTGGTGGAGGGGGCGAAGGAACAAGCTTGACGTCTAGACGTCAGCAGTGTACGTTGAGCTATGGGCACAACGCCTCCAGGCCGAATTCGAGACTCTATTCTTGGCTACCTTGGAACGATTGGCTGCGACGCGTCTCTGGATGAGATACACGATGCAGTTCGTGCAGATTTAGGCTCGGTTGCGCCTTCCTCAGTTCGCTCTTACCTGAACCTGAACACGCCGCAGAAATTTGTCCGAACTGCGAAAGGGCGCTATTCGATCAGTCGAATCGAGGAGATTGAGCCAATCGCGTCGTCGAAGACCAGCAACTTTGTGCAGGTTGGCGGGGCGAAGCTTTATACCTCGGATTGCATGAGCTGGCTGGCGACTCAGCCCACGAATTCGATCCACGCGGTCGTCACCGATCCGCCGTACGGGATTCGAGAGTACAGTGCGCAGGAGCAAAGCAAGTTGCGTCGGGGCAGGGGTGGGATGTGGCGCATTCCTCCGTCGTTCGATGGGCATGTGAGATCGCCATTGCCGAGGTTTACGGTTCTGGACGATGACGACAGGGCCTTCCTGCTGGTATTTTTCAAGAATTTTGCGCGGCTGCTTCATCGGGTCGTGGTTCCGGGCGGCAATATCGCGGTTGCCAGCAATCCACTTCTCGCGCATATTGTCTCGTCCGCGTTTAGCGCTGGAGGGTTTGAGATACGAGGCTCGGTGGTGCGATTGACGATGACGATGCGCGGCGGAGACCGGCCCAAGAATGCACACACGGAGTTTGACGGTGTGAGCGTGATGCCGCGCTCGATGTGGGAGCCGTGGGTGATCGCGCGAAAGCCTATCGAGGGAAGAGTGCAGGACAATCTGCGTAAGTGGAAGACGGGCGGATGGCGGAGGCCGTCGGAGGAGCGACCGTTCGGCGATGTGATCCGCTCCAGCCCTGCGACGCAGCGGGAGAGGAAGATTGCAAATCATCCTTCGCTGAAGCCGCAGTCTTTTATGCGGCAGCTTGTTCGCGCGTCGTTGCCCTTGGGTGAGGGAGTTGTTCTCGATCCGTTTGCTGGCTCTGGCTCGACGCTTGCTGCGGCCAATTTTGTCGGATATGAGAGTGTTGGAGTGGAGAAGGACCCGGTTTACGCAAAGATGGCGGCACGGGCGATTGAGCCGCTAAGTCGTCTCGATCTTATAGACCCAATTGGCCCGCAGCTTTTTGATTCCGTCGCGGTCTAGGGTCGCGGTGCGGGTGCCGAGCTCGCCGCGCGCATTCTTTCTGAAATCCTCAACCTGTACATGCGAGAGGTAGACCTCGGTAAACCGCATTGGACGGCGGCTCTGCGCTGGCTCTGTCTCGTTGTCGACTTCATAGACAAAGACGCACATCCATTGATTGCGTCCGCCATGTGTATCGACCGCTCCGCCCTTCTTGCGGGTCGTCTTGATCTCGACCCCTTCTTCGCCAGCTTTTGCGGAGTCGTTTGCATATTTTCCTGAGACCAGCAGGTCAGGATGGCCGTTGAAGTAGCGGTTCTGCACGAGAGACCGCGAATGCTTGGCCATGCTTGAGGTCAACATGTCGGAGAGAATACCGGCCATGTTGGCGGGTCGAAGTATGTCGTCGAGCCGGGGCAGTCCCTTCTCCCAAAAGAGCTTATTTACGTCGAAAAAGAAGTCGTAGACGTCCTGAATCGCAATCTCAAAATCATCGAGACGCAGAGAGTAGGGAAGGATGGCTTTCTGGTTGAATTTGGTGGTGTCGGGTTTTTCGCGCTGCAACATCTTCGTCCATACCTCGTCGCATAAGCTTATCCCGAATTAGAATCAAAAGGTTGACGAAATTGAAGAGGGAAGATGCAGGCAATCGCGGAGAAGACGAAGGCGCTGACGTTTCAGGAGCTGCTGTTCCGGCTGGAGAGGTTCTGGGCGGAGCGGGGCTGCGTGTTGCAGCAGCCGTACGACGTGGAGGTGGGCGCGGGGACGATGTCGCCGGACACCTTCCTGCGCGTGCTGGGGCCGAAGCCGGTGCGGATAGCGTATGCGCAGCCGAGCCGCAGGCCGGCGGACGGGCGGTATGGGGAGAACCCGAACCGGCTGTTTCGCCATACGCAGCTGCAGGTGATTCTGAAGCCGCCGCCGGAGCGGATTCAGGAGATGTATCTCGAATCGTTAGCCGCGATTGGGATCGACCTCGGCGAGCACGACATCAAGTTCGAAGAGGACAACTGGGAGTGGCCGGTGGGCGGCGCGTGGGGCGTGGGCTGGCAGGTAATGCTGGATGGGCTGGAGATCACCCAGTTCACCTACTTCCAGCAGTGCGGCGGGATGGACCTGGACCCGATCTGTGGGGAGATTACTTACGGGCTGGAGCGGATCGCGGGATTCTTGCAGGATGTCGATTCGATCTACGACATTGTTTGGGCGGTCGAGCCGGACACGGGCAAGCGCGTGACGTATGGCGAGATGCGGCTGGCCGAGGAGGAACAGTTCACGGCTTACAGCTTCGACTACGCGGATGTGGGGTCGCTGTGGAAGCACCTGGGGCTGTATGAGGCGGAGTGCCTGGCGCTGCTGGAGCGGGCGAAGGGATTGTTCGCGGCAGAGAGCAAGGCGGATGAGTTGGAGATGAAGCGGTTTCCGGTGCTGGGCGCGTATGAGCTGGCGCTGAAGTGCTCGCACGTCTTTAATTTGCTGGACGCGCGCGGGGCGATCAGCGTGACCGAACGAGTGGGCGTGATGGCGCGGATTCGCACGCTGGTGGTCGGCGTGGCGAAGGCTTATGTGGCTCAGGGTGAGAAGTTGGCGGCGATAGATAAGGCGGGTTGAGGGTTTCGATCCCACCCATCGCGTGAGACAAAGGCGCGATGGATGGGACATCCAGGATTTGTGGCGGATGAAGGATTGAAGAGGACGGCATGGCAGAGTTTTTGTTTGAGATCGGGTTGGAAGAGGTACCGGCGCGGATGATCGCGGGAGCGCAGGCAGAGTTGCAGCGACGCGTGGTGGCAATGTTGGAGCGCGAACGGCTGGTTGAGGCTGGAGTTGAGAGCAAGAGCTTCTCAACGCCGCGGCGACTGGCGGTGTGGGTCGGCGGTGTGGTGGCGCGGCAGAAGGACGTGGTCGAGGAGATCGTCGGGCCGGCGGTGAAGATTGCGTACAAGGATGGCGTGCCGACGGCGGCGGCGATGGCCTTCGCGCGCAAGGCAGGCGTGGAGGTGGCCGCGCTGAAGACGGTGACGACGGCGAAGGGCGAGTACCTGGCGGCGACCTCAGTGAAGGCGGGACGCGCGGCGGCGGAGGTGATTGCGGAGGAGCTGCCGAAGGAGTTGGCGGGGATCTACTGGGCGAAGAATATGACCTGGCGGCCGGGCAGGCCGGAGCGGTTTGTGCGGCCGGTGCGCTGGCTGATGGCGCTACTGGGCGAGGTGGTTGTGCCGGTCGAGTTCGGCGGCAAGACGGCGGGACGGGTGACGCGTGGGCATCGCGTGCTGGCGGGAGATGAGGCGATCCCGATTGGATTTCCCGATGAGTACGAGCAGACGCTGCTGAAGGCGCATGTCGTGGCCGATGTGGAGGCGCGACGGCTGGTGGTGCGCAAGGCGCTGGACAAGGCGACTCGGGCGGCTGGCGCGGGACTGCGATGGCGCGAGGATGAGGCGTTGTTGGATACGGTGACGCACCTGACGGAGTGGCCGACGGTGGTGCTGGGGAGCTTCGAGCCGGAGTATCTGGCGCTGCCGGAAGAGGTGTTGGTGACGGTGATGCGCGATCATCAGAAATACTTTGCGGTGGAGGATGCGGCGGGAAAACTTGCGCCGCATTTTCTGACGGTGCTGAATGCGCAGGCGGATGCGGCGGGCGAGGCGGTGATTCGGCACGGCAATGAGAGAGTGCTAAGGGCGCGCTTCAACGACGCGAGATTCTTCTGGGAGTTCGACCAGCGGGTGCCGCTGGCGGAGCGCGTGAAGCTGCTGGAGAAGGTGACGTTCCAGAAGGACCTGGGGAGCTATGCGGCGAAGACGGAGCGAGTGCGGGAGGTTGCCGCGTCGCTGGCCGGACTGATGGTGGCGCGCGGATCGAAGCTGGATGGGGCTGCGCTGGAGACTGCGGCGAGACTGGCGAAGACCGATCTGACGACGGAGCTGGTGAAGGAGTTCACCGAGCTACAGGGGCAGGTGGGTGGGCTGTATGCGCGGGCGCAGGGATTTTCGGCTGCGGTGAGCGATGCGATCTACGACCAGTATCTGCCGAAGTCGATGGAGGATGTTGTACCGCGGACCGTGGAGGGCGCGCTGCTGTCGATTGCCGACAAGGCGGACACGATTGTGGGAATGTTTGGGCTGGGATTAGAGCCTACGGGATCGAAGGACCCGTTTGCGCTGCGGCGAGCGGCCAATGGGATTGTGAAGATACTGGCGGAGGCAGAGCCTGCGCTGCCGTTGACGCTGGGCGATGTGGTGGATGCGGCCTCGGCGAGCGAAGCGGTGCGGGTGAAGGTGGAGGTGTTCTTTGCGGAGCGGCTGGAGTTTTATCTGCGCGAGGCGAAGGGGCAGGCGTACGACGTGGTGAAGGCGGTGCTGGCGGCTGGCGCGAACGATGTGAGGGATGCGGTGGCGCGCGCGGAGGCGGTGACGGCGGTGCGCGGCAGCGAGGACTTTGCGGCGGTGAGCGCGGCGTTCAAGCGGATGAAGAACATTCTGGCGCAGGCGGGCGACACCGGTGATTTGCGCAACGCGTTGCGAGGAGGAAAGGGCGCAGTGGAGCTAGCTCAGACGGCGCTGTGGGAAGCCGCGGAAGACACCCGAAATACGGTGACCGGATTGATCAGGAAGGGAGACTTCGTCTCTTCGCTTGAAGAAATCGCCAAGTTACGACCGCACGTTGACAGGTTCTTTGATGAGGTCATGGTGATGGATCCGAATCCCGATGTCCGCAGAACGAATCTCGCTGTCCTCTTTGTGATTGTCGATGACTTCCGACGGATAGCCGATCTCTCGGAGATTGTGACAGCGGGGTAAAAGTTTGCCGTTCGGCTATGAGCTGTGAGCTTTGGGCTATGAGCTGATAGCTGAGAACCCAAATCTCAGAATTGAGATGTGGGACACCCGCAAAGGCAGAAGCAGATTCCTCCGCTGCGCTGCGGAATGACAACCCAAAAAACAGGCAACTGCAAAGGCGAAATACGGGGGTCTTTCGACTCGCTGCGCTCGCTCAGGATGACGGCGTAAAACAAGCAACGACGAAATACGGAGATTTTGGCTTCGCCAGAATGACGACGTTTCATTACTCTACTGCGAAGTGAAAAACTCTTGGTGGTTCAGCCGAAGCGGGGGGCGAGCAGGATGTGCTGTTCGACGACGCTCTGTTCGAGGACGGACTTGCCGGGATTGGACTGGTTGTAGCGGACCTGGACGCGCTGGCCTTTCAACTTTTCGACAAAGTCTTCGGCTTCGGCTTTCTTGGCGAATTCGTGGGTGTATTTGCCGGTGCGGTACTCCTCGACGAAGTAGGTGTACACAAGGGTGGCGAGGAAGCGTGAGGTGTGGGCGATTGCCGCGACCTTGCCGCTACTGATGCGGCCTTCGACCGAGGGCCAGCCGTGCGCGCTCTCTTCGAGACGGCGCTTTTGCCATCTGCGGAGATAGACCGAGCCCCAACCGGCACCCATGAAGAAGACCCATTTGAAGGGTTCGCTCCAAAAGCGCAGGTGGTGGGTCCAATAGGCCCAGTGTGAGTAGTCCGGGGTCATGATTGGTACGGTATCACGCGGGGCGCGGGAGAGATCAGGGGCGGCCGAGGGCGACGGCAAAGAGGGCCTGGGTGACGCGGTCGGGGTCGTGGCGGAGGAGGTTGCCCTCGAGGGCGAAGTTGCCGGAGATGGGTTCGACGCCGAGGGCACGGATGCGGTCGAGGTCGGGCTCGATGGGGGCCTGGCCTCCTCGGGCGTAGAGATCGAGGAGGGTGGGCGAGATGGGCGCGGTGTTGATGAGGGCGTAATCGAAGATCTTCGGGTAAGACAAATGCGGGGATTCTTCGCTCCGCTCAGAATGACAACCATGCGCGCGCGGGGATTCTTCCCCTTCGGCTCGCTGCGCTCGCTCAGCGTCAGAATGACAATTCATTTTTGCGCCATTGCCGTTGATGGTTGAGCCATTGCAGTGCTGGAGGATTTTTTCGATGTGCTGGGAGGCGGTGAGGCCGAGCGACTCGTTGGCCTGGGTCATGAGGTTGGCGACGTAGACGCGGGTGGCACGGGATGCGGCGATGGCCTCGGGGATTCCGCGTACGAGGAGGTTGGTGATGAGCGAGGTGTATAGCGAGCCGGGGCCGAGGGTGATGAGGTCGGCGTTGGCGATGGCTTCGAGGGCTGCGGGGAGGGGTTTGGCATCGGCGGGGACGAGCTTGAGTTCGACGATGCGGTGTGTGCTGGCGGTGATGTGGGTTTCGCCGTGGACGATGGAGCCGTCGTCCATGAGCGCGGTGAGGGTGACGTCGGTGTTGGTGGCGGGGTAGATGCGGCCGCGGGCGGCGAGGATCTGCGAGGACATCTGGACGGCCTGGGCGAAGTCTCCGGTGATGTCGGAGAGGGCGGCGAGGAAGAGATTGCCGAAGCTGTGGCCTTCGAGGTCGCCGTGGTGGAAGCGGTACTGGAAGAGGCGGGCGAGCAGGAACTCGTCCTCGGAGAGGGCGACCATGCAGTTGCGGATGTCGCCGGGCGGGAGCATGTTGAGTTCTTCGCGGAGGCGGCCGGAAGAGCCACCGTCATCGGTGACGGTGACAATGGCGGCGAGGTCGCGGATGAGGCAGGGAAGGTCTGCTGGATGCGAGTCAGGATGGGGATTGGCGTTGCGCAGTATGACGGCGTCGGTGGTACGACGGGCTGCTGTGGGCGCCGCGACGTAGAGTTTGAGGCCGCGCAGCAAAGTGGAGAGGCCGGTGCCTCCGCCGATGGCTACGACGCGCAGGGACGGCTTGCCGTTTTGACTTGAGGAGGACACTGCTGTGATGAGTGTAAATGGAATGGAGTGCGCGCGGTTTTGCGGCTCGGCGGTTAGACCTCGGGGTAGAGGAGCTCGGTGAAGCGTGGGTCGTCGGCCATGTCCTGGAAGTCGGAGTCGGCGCGAGCCTGGATACGATTGCGCGGGTTGAGACGGATGGCCTCGGTGAGGTGCTCGAGGCATGTATGGGCATCGCCGGTCATGCTGGCGATGACGGCGAGGCCGTAGAAGGCGAAGTCGGCAGCGGAGTTGTCGGAGAGGATTTTTTTCAACTGAGTGCGCGCGTCTTCGTAGTTTCCGTCGTTGAGCAGGGAGATGGCGAAGTCGTAGCGCTCCTCACCGGAGAGAAACTGGGCCTCGTGCCGTGCGGCCTGCTGGGTGCAGGCGTTGATGTACATGCGGATTCGCTCGGTGAGGTCGGCGGGGCTGGAGGCAAGCAGTACTTTGAAGGCTGCGCAGGCCTTGTCGAACTTGGCCTCCTGCATGAGGCGGAGCGCGGCTTCGTATTGGGCGAGGGCATGGGCGCGCGGGCCGTTGGCGGATGCTGGCGCGATCCCAGCGAGGGTGTGCGGACGTTTGACGGAGGAGCGAGGGGCGGTCTTCATCGGGGTCTCTGCGGTTCCTGTCTGTCGGTTGCAATGACCGGAAGTTGCCGGTCAGCACCAAACACTATCGGCTGAGCATGTTCCGGTTTTTATACGCATCCTGGACGAGAAGGTCAACCCGGCCAGTGCGCGGGTGGGTCATGCGCCCGATTTATGGACGTAGACGGCGGGGTTGAGGTCTGGGTCGTTATACATCTTGAGCTGGCGGTAGAGCTTGAAGCGGCGGCGGCCTGCGAGGACCTGCTGCCAGAGCTCGTCGAGGCAGGCGGCGAGGTCGTCGCGCTGCTCGCGCAGCAGGTCGAGACGGGCGAGGTTGCGCTGGCGATGGGCCTCGGAGGCGGTGGTGCGATGGGCCTCCTCGGCGGTGTGGTAGAGCTTGAGGGCGACGACGGAGAGGCGGTCGAGGATGAGGCCGGGGGATTCGGAGTGGAGCGGCGCGGCAGGATTTTGCGCCCCGGCGGCGACGAGGAGAGTGCGGTCGAGGGCTTCGACCAGGTCGTTGCGCTTCTGGTTGAGTGCGTCGATGCAGCGCTTGAGGCTGGCGATGCCGGTGTCCGTGGCACCGGGCTCACGAACCTTGTCTTCTTCGTGCCAGAGGTCGAAGTTGGCGCGGTGATGGGCGAGGGCGAGTTCAATCATGTCCGCGGACGCCGCGAGGGTTTCGGAGACCGCGGGAGTGAGCGGGGCGGACGCTGCGGGGTCCTGGTGCCAGCGGAGCGTGGCCTGGTCTTGCAGTCGCGTGATTTGGAGAGCGGTCAACATGGACGATGAGGCGACCCGTGGCGGGCTGACCATCCAACTGTAGCAGCAGGACAGGTTTGGTTGCAGCGAGGGGCGAAGCCACGCTTTCGCAGGGATGCAGATTGACTCAATGGGCCGAGAGGCTCCAAAGAGAGCGCACCCTTGTTTCTTCGGGCAAAATGCGGGGGTTCTATCCCGTTGACTGCTCCAGTGGCGGAATGACTGCTTATCCGTTGGGTTGAAAAACTGCCTGAGGTACTACACTAGAATTTCCAACTTAATATCTGCGATGCGCAGGCCCAGTTAAGCGCTGCCGGGGTCTGCGTGGCGGAGAGCTTCGTCAACGCGAAATAGATTCGATTTTGCACCCGGGCGCATGAGATGCCCGTTGGAGAAACAGATTGTCGCATGAGTCTCCGATTCGGAAGGTGCTGATCTATCGCCTGGGCAGCCTGGGCGATACGGTGGTTGCATTGCCATGCTTCCACCTGATTGCGCGCTGCTTTCCCCATGCGGAGCGGGTGTTGCTGACGAACCTTCCGGTTCATGCGAAGGCCGCAGCCTCGGCGTCTGTGCTGGGCGATTCGGGGCTGGTTCACGGAACAATGCGCTACACGGTGGGAACGCGGCGGATGGGGGAGTTGCTGCGTCTGACGTTGGAGATTCGGCGCTTTCGCCCCGATCTGGCGATCTACCTGATGCCCATACGGCCCTACGGGCGAGTTCTGCGCGATCGGATATTCTTCCGGATTGCCGGGGTGGGGCGGATTGTGGGGTTGCCCGGAGAGTGGGAGCTGAAGCACCGCTTCGACGCAGCGACAGGACACTACGAACCAGAGGCGAGGCGGCTGGCAAGAGCGATTTCAGCGCTGGGGGACGCACACCCGGAGGAGATGGCGAACTGGGACCTGCGGCTGAGCGAGGCGGAGCGTCAGGACGCGGTTGCATCGCTGGGCGCTCTCGGCGGGCGCCGGTTGATTGCCTGCGGCCCAGGCACCAAGATGCAGTCCAAGGACTGGGGACAGGAGAAGTGGCGGGAGTTGCTGGCGCGGCTTCATGCGCAGTATCCGCTGCATGGTTTGGTTCTGGTGGGGGCCCAGGAGGATTACGAGGTGAGTGAGTACTCCGGGGAGTGGTGGCGCGGCGCGAAGGTGAACCTGTGCGGCCGTTTGACGCCGCGCGAGACCGCAGCGGTGCTGGAAGGTGCGGAGGTCTTTCTTGGGCCGGACTCCGGGCCGATGCACCTGGCCGCCAGCGTTGGAGTTCGGTGCGTGATTGCGTTTTCGGCGCACGGTCTTCCCGGCGTATGGTATCCGGCCGGGCGGCAACACGAGATTGTGTATCATCAGCCGGAGTGCTTTGGCTGCGGTCTTGAGACTTGTGTTGTGATGAAGAAAGAGTGCATGACTTCAGTGACAGTGGAAGAGATGGAACAGGCCGTGGGGCGCGTTCTAGGGGCGGCGATGCAGGTTTTGAAATAAGGGCCAGGAGGCTATTTTCTTATGTTAATCGTTACTGGAGGCGCGGGTTTTATCGGCAGCAACCTGGTTCACGAGCTGAATGCGCACGGCATCACGGACATTCTGGTGGTGGACAACCTGGCCAATGCCAGGAAGTTTGAGAACCTGCATGGCGCGCGCTATGTGGATTACATGGACAAGCGGGAGTTTCGCCGCGCCATTGCTGAGGGCGCGCTGGGAGGGGGCAGGATCGAGGCAATCCTGCACCAGGGGGCCTGCTCCAACACGCTGGAGGACGACGGCGTATACATGATGGACAACAACTTCCAGTACACGAAAGAGGTGTTGCGGTTTGCCATGGAGCAGGGCGTCCCGCTGGTCTTTGCCTCCAGCGCGGCGGTCTACGGGCTCTCCGGGCCGGGACACTTCACGCCGACGCTGGAGAACGAGCGGCCGCTGAACGTCTATGGCTTTTCCAAGCTGGCCTTCGACCACACCCTTCGCAACCGGCTGGCTTTGGACGAGGTGCCGACAACGGCGGTCGGTCTGCGCTACTTCAATGTGTATGGGCCGAGGGAGCAGCACAAGGGACGCATGGCCTCTGTGATCCACCACTTCACGAAGCAGATGAAGGAGACGGGGAAGGTGAGGTTGTTTGCGGGCAGCGGCGGCTACGGCGACGGCGAACAGCGGCGGGACTTCGTGTACGTGCGCGACCTGGCGCGGATGAATATGTTCTTCGCGGGGATTGGACCCTACGCGCCCAAGGCCGGGGCCGAGCGCAAGATCTATCGCGGCGTGGTGAATGCAGGGACAGGCGCCAGCCGCAGCTTCAACGATGTGGCGCGAGCGCTGATGGCGGTGCATGGGAAGGCTGCGATCGAGTACATTCCATTTCCCGCCGATCTGGAGGGCCGCTACCAGCACTTCACGGAGGCCGACCTGACTGGCCTGCGCGCGCTGGGATGCGATCTGGCGATGACAGGGCTGGAAGAGGGGATTGCGGAGACCTGCGCCACGCTGCGCGCGATCGGGGAGTAGGGAAGGCCGGTCGAGAGATGGATCATTCCAACCGGGGAGTGGATCAGGCCAATGGATCGGGTGCGGCGCGGTGCGCGAGTAGAGCGTCCGTGGCCTCAGGCAGAGAGGGGAAGCACAGGTCGGCCAACTGGCGGGCTTCTTCCGCTCCGGGTTTGCGGAGATTGGCGTCACCTTCGATGAAGACGGTGGTGCTGCCCAGGCGATGGCCGAACTCGATGTCGGAGAGCGAGTCGCCGATCATGAGGCTGGAGCTGGCGGCGATGTCGGGGAAGTCGGCGCGGGCCTGATGGAAGAGGCCGGGGAGGGGCTTGCGGCAGTTGCATTGGTGCGCGTCGTGAGGGCAGAAGTAGAAGGCGTCGATGTGCGCGCCGTGCGATTGCAACCAGCTTTGCAATGCGGAGTGGATGCTGCGCACGTCCTCGGAGGTGTAGAGGCCGAGGGCGATGCCGCGTTGGTTGGAGACGACGACGACGCGCAGGCCCGCGCGGTTGAGGCGAGCGATGGCCTGCGGCACCCCGGGCAGTGGCTGAAACTCGTTGTAGGTGGTAATGTAGCGGCCTTCGGGGAGCTTGCGGTTGAGGACTCCGTCGCGGTCCAGGAAGACGGTGCGCAGGGTTCGGAGTGAAAAGCTGTTTGCGGAGTCGGCCACCCCGTTATGATAGCAACAGCGTTGACGAAACAGATCGGCGTGCAGAGAACGGGCCCTGAGAGCCGTTGCACGGAAGGTGAGGAATTTATGTCCAATCGTCCCAATGCCGCGGGTGTCTTCGGTACAGCCATTGCAGAGCATTTGGAGGTGGTGCGCCAGGTGGAGGCGCAGCAGCCGGTGCTGGAGGCGATTGCGCGGGCGATGACGGCGACGCTGCGGGCCGGGGGCAAGATCCTGTGGTGCGGCAACGGTGGCAGCGCGGGCGACTCGCAACACCTGGCGGCAGAGCTGGTGGGGCGGTATCGACGCGAGCGGCGCGGCATGGCGTCGGTGGCGCTAACCACGGACAGCTCCGCGTTGACCTCGATTGCCAACGACTATGGGTACGAGGCGGTGTTCTCGCGTCAAGTGGAGGCACTGGGCGTGGAAGGCGATCTGTTGGTGGGCATCTCTACCTCCGGCAATAGCCAGAACGTGGTGGCCGCGCTCGCTGCGGCGCGTCGTCAGGGGATGGCGACGGTGGCTTTTACCGGCGCGGGTGGCGGCAGCATAGCCAAACTGGCCGATCATCTGTTTGCCGTCGCGTCGAAGGAGACGGCGCGGATTCAGGAGGCGCACATACTGGCTGGGCACATGCTCTGCGACTGGATAGAACTGGACTGCGTGAGCGGGGCGGAGCGGGAGAGCGCTGTGGTGCTGGAGATTGCAGCGTCTGCGCAGGTTGAGGGGGACCGGTGATCGAGCAACTGCACGAGGTGATACAAGAGATCGAGCAGAAGTGGGCCGCCAAGCGCCTGCTGGTGGTGGGCGACGTAATGCTCGACAAGTACATCTGGGGCGATGTGGGACGCATCTCTCCGGAGGCGCCGGTTCCCGTGGTGCTCGCGACCCACCAGAGCCAGCAGCCGGGCGGCGCGGCCAACGTTGCCATGAACCTGAGCCGGTTGGGCGCGCAGGCCGAGATCATTGGGTTTACCGGCGGCGACGAGGACGAAAGACTATTGGCGGAAGGGTTGCGCGCGAATGGGATATTGCCGGAGTTTGTCGTCTCGCAGGGATTTCCCACTATTACCAAGCAGCGGATTCTGGGCGGACGGCAGCAGATGCTGCGGCTGGACAGCGAGCGGCTGGGCGCGCGGTCCGAGGACGACTATGAGCGGCTGGTGAAGAGGGTGCTGGCGCATCTGCCGGGATGCGATGCGGTAGTGCTCTCCGACTACGCGAAGGGCGTGCTGACGCCGGAGGTCTGTCAGACAATCATTCAGGCTGCGCGCGGGCTGAGGATACCAGTGCTGGTCGATCCCAAGAGCGCCGACTTCACGCGTTATCGCGGGGCCACGACGATCTGCCCCAACCTCGGGGAGCTGTGCGTGGCTGTGCATCTGGACGGGCGCGATTTGAAGTCACTGCTGGATGCAGCCGGGGCGCTGGTGACGGAGCTTGGCATCGAGTTCCTGACAGCGACGCTGGGCGAGAAGGGGATCGCGCTGGTGCGGCCGGGGAAGCGATTCTTGACTCCGGCCGTGGCGCGCCAGGTCTTCGATGTCTCGGGCGCGGGAGATACGGTGATTGCTGTGCTGGCCCTGTGTCTTGCCTCCGGACTGCGGGCGGAGACTGCCGTGAGTGTGGCCAATATCGCTGCGGGCATTGTGGTGGGCAAGGCAGGAACGGTGCCGGTGGAGAAGCACGAACTACTGGCCGCACTTGCTCCGGAGATCGCGCTGCACGGCGAGGACAAAGCGGTGTCGCGCGAGGAGCTGGTTCAGCGCGTGGCGCTGTGGAAGGCCAACGGCGAGCGGGTGGCATTCACCAATGGATGCTTCGATCTGCTGCACATCGGGCACATCACGGTGTTGGAGCAGGCGCGGCGCTTCGCCGACCGGTTGATTGTGGCCATCAACAGCGACGCCTCGGTGCGCGGGCTGAAGGGGGCTGGTCGCCCCATTGTGGGCGAACGCGAACGGGCGCGCGTTCTGGCCGCACTGGCCGCCGTGGATGCGGTGGTGGTCTTCGGCGAGGCGACGCCGCTGGAGGTGATTGTGGCGACGCGGCCCGATGTGATTGTGAAAGGCGGCGACTACGACGCGGAGACGGTGGTGGGCGCCAGCGAGGTGCAGACCTGGGGCGGACAGGTCAAGATCGTGCCGCTGGTCGAAGGTTTCTCGACGACACGGCTGATTGCCAAGCTCTGACGGGTAGAGGCGGCTCCATCCCACCCATCGCGTGAGACAAAGGCGCGATGTATGGGGCACCCAGTGAGTCGACTGGTTAGATGAGGCGGGGGGCGACCAGGGCGCGGATGCGGAGCTCGATGGCGTCGATGGAGTTGTCGCCGCTGTCGTCGTTGGCGATGGTGAGGACGCGGTGGGGTTCGCGGGCGGCGATCTCGAGGTAGGCGGCGTGGATGCGGGCGTAGAAGTCGTCGGACTCGCGCTCGAAGCGGTTCTCGTCCGTGGGTTGCGATTCGGGGAGTGAGTCGGGTTGCGACGCGGTTTGCGATTGTGATGCGGCGTAGCGGTGGTTGCGGCGGCGGGCGCGGGCGAGGGCGGCCTCCAGCGGCGGGAGAAGAAGCAGGGTGAGGTCGGGCTGGAGGTTGTTGCAGACGGCGGCGTGCATGGCGAGGATGCGCAGGCTGCCAAGCTGGCGCCCGGCTCCCTGATAGGCTTCAGAGGAGTCGGTGTAGCGGTCGCAGAGGACGATGGAGCCGGCCTCGAGCGCGGGCTGGATGATCTCGGCGATGGCCTGCGCGCGGTCGGCGAACATGAGGGCCATCTCGGAGAGCGGACTGATGGGGCCGAGGGCGGACTCGGAACGCGAGTCGAGGAGGACGGCGCGGAGACGGTCGCCGAGCGCGGTAGAACCGGGCTGGCGCAGGCTGACGACGGTGCGGCCGGAACTGGTGAGCCAGGCGGCGAGGCGGCGCATCTGGGTGGTCTTGCCGGAGCCGTCCAGGCCCTCGAAGGTGATGAAGATTCCGCGTGGCATGGGGACAAGTTTATCGCATCAAGGACAAGGACAAATGCTTAACACCGATCAACACCGATAGAAGCACCGATCAAGAACAGACAACTACGAACAACGGATTAAAACAGACAACGGCAAAGGAAGAAGCAGACTCCCTTCGGGAATGTCAAACAAAAGAACAGACAACGGCAAGGTCAAGAACAAATACTGAGATTCTGGCTGCGCCAGAATGACGACTTCTGGGGAAATGGCTGCCTCCGGCTGATTATTCTTTGGATTTCTGGCGGAGCTCGCGGATGATCTCGGGAAGGCGATGGAAGAGGGCGACCGAGCGCAGCCAGTTGCGGTTGTCGATGGCGGGGTAGCCGCTGACGGTGGCTCCGGGGGCGACGTCGGAGGGGATTCCAGTCTGCGCGGTGGCGATGGCCCCGTCGCCGATGGTGAGGTGGCCGGCGACGCCGACCTGGCCGGCGAGGATGACGTTCTTGCCGACGTGCGTGGAGCCGGAGAGACCGACCTGCGAGCAGAGCAGCGTGTTTGTGCCGACCGATGAGCCGTGGCCTACCATGACGAGATTGTCGATCTTGACGCCGGTGTGGATGTGGGTTTCGCCGATGGAGGCGCGGTCGACGGTGGAGTTGGCCTGGATCTCGACGTGGTCGTCGAGGACGGTGACGCCGGTCTGGAGGATCTTGTGCCATGCGGGGCCGTCGGGGGTGGGGGCGTCGTAGTGGGCGAAGCCGAAGCCGTCGGCCCCGACGATGGCACCGTTTTGCAGGGTGACGTGGTCGCCGAGGCGGCAACGCTCGCGGACGATGGCGTGGGCGTGAGCGAAGAAGTGGCTGCCGATCTGTGCGTGGGGATAGACCACTGCGTGGGGCAGAAGAGTTGCATGATCTCCAATGACTGCGTGGTCGCCGATGACGACGTAGGGGCCGATGTGGGCTTCGGGGCCGATCTGCGCGGTGGGAGCGATGACGGCGGTGGGATGGATTCCTGGGGCGTAGGTTGGGGCTTGGTAGAGGAGTTCGAGGGCGTGGGCGAAGGCGAGGTAGGGATTCCCGATGCGGAGGGTTGCTGCGGCAATGGGGCCGAAGGTGGGTTCGACCAGCACGGCGGTGGCCTGGGTGGTGCGGGCAAGCGGCGTGTACCTGGGATTGGCGACGAAGGTGAGCTGGCCGGGGCGGGCGTCTTCGAGGCCGGCGGCGGAGGTGACTTCGGCGTCGGGATCGCCGTGGAGGGTTGCGCCGAGATGAGTGGCTAGATCGGAGAGCTTCATGGAGGAATTGTAGAAGAACACTGGCCTGAGATACGAGATGCTGCTGGGAAACGTAGCCGGTTGGCACTGGCTGGAAGCGTCGATTCGCATGTACCCCCCGGGTGCCAATAGCGTAAAGTATTCAAAAAATGTAAGTTAAGCTCGCGCTAAGCGCGTGAGACGTAGTAAAGGCGAAGATCCGGATGGGTTCGGTTGCTTCGGACATGCGGGTTCTCCCTTTGTGTGCGAAAAAATACTAAAGTATTCAAAAAAGGCATGTTAAGTCTGGACTAAGTCTGGACTTAGTCTGGTTTAAGTCTGGACTAAGTCTGGACTTCGTGGAGACGGTTGAGGGTTAAAAGCGAAGGCCCGGCGGTTGGCCGGGTCTGTTTGGTTTTGCTTACTGATTTAATTATACGCCGTGGAGGGAAACTACTATGCCAACTATTTTTCTTGGGGAAGTGGTTTGGTTGGTGTTGGTTAGGTGGAATTTTTGGGTTCGAGGGGCTTGACACGCGATTTTACGGGGAAATTCGGGGAATAATCTTCGGGAGCGGGCAGAGTTGGCGGTAGACCCTCTCATCGCATGAGACAAAGGCGCGATGAATGGGGCACGGAGTCTTCGTAAGGTTCAATGAAAAACAGTGAGTGGGCCACCGGCCCCCACCTTAGCCGCGATGAGACTGCGGCGAAGATGGGGCACCCGGCGATTTTTCCGGTCCGAGCTATGGGCTATGAGCTGTGTGGTATGAGGATGGAGCGGCCGGCAAGGGCAACGGCGGGGATTTTGTGGGAGAAAGGGTGGAGGATTGAGGTGGGGCGGGGTTCGTCGGGGTCCTTCGCGCTCGAAAGACGCGCTCAGGATGACAGCAGGAACAGGCAACGGCGAAGAGCAAGAACAGCCAACGACGAAATGCGGGGGTCCCTCCACTCCGCTTCGCTCCGGTCGGGATGACGGAGTGAGTGTGACGCTCCGGTCGGGATGACGGAGTGAGTGTGACGCTCCGGTCGAGAGGACGATTATCTTTCTGCCGCTTACTGCTAATAGCGGATCACTGGCCACATTTAGTTGGGGCGGGAGGCGGGGTCGATGGGGAGATGGAAGAGATCGTCCTGGAGGTCTTCAGCGGGGGCGGGGAGGGGCTGGCGGCGGGAGGGGGTGGTGATGACGGCGAGGAGCTGGAGATCGGTGAGGGCGGCGCGGGGGACGTATATGCGTTGGGTGTTGGAGCGTGTGTCTGGCGGGGTGAGGAAGAGGCCGTCGTCGTCGGCGAGCGCGTCTAGGAGGGAGCGGTTTGTGGGAGCGAGGCCCTCGAGGAGGTCTCCCGTCTTGAAGGTGAGGCGGAGCCAGAGGCCCTCGGTGCGTGGGCGGGCGAGAAAGGTTCGGCGGGTGAGGCGCTCGGGATTGACTGCGTCGGAGAGGTTGAAGTCACGGACGTAGCAGACTGTCTTGATGTCGTTGAGCGACAAAGATATAAGTCGTCCGGAGAGGTCGAGGAGGTCGAATGTGTGGTTTCGCACGAAGGCGGCCTGGGGCAGGTAGCCGGGGAGGGTGTCACCGGAGAATCGTCGGACGAGGACCTTTTTGGGGGAATTTGCCATGCGATGCGACCGTCTGGGTGGATTGTCGCACGGCTGGGGCGGGTGCGCCACGAAAAAGGTGCAAATGGGCTGGCCAAAGCAGCGAAGCCGTGCTAAAATAGGAACTTGTGCCGTGCTTTTTCGGCCAATGTAAACGACTGATTCGCAGTAGTTTAGGTCGAAGTTTCGGGCGGAATTCCGACCCGGGTTCCCTCCCCGTTCCGAGCCGAGTTCAGGGCCGAGTCCGGGTGGAAAACCGAGGCTGGAGCGCCGAGCGTTGCGATCAGATGAAGTGCCCCGGCAGCGGCCGGGTGGAGAGAGCAACCGTATGGCCGATTACATCTATCTGCTTGAAAACCGGCTTTCCCGGGCCCAACAACTGGCACTATCCAAGGTACGAGAGATTGCCCGCGGCAAGGGGCTTACGGTGTTCCTGGTGGGCGGAGCAGTGC
>Ga0224555_1000383_pt1 | contig 67328 bp, 45 predicted proteins | sample 714S23034metaG_FD_180687 | JGI IMG/M metagenome (GOLD analysis project Ga0224555, IMG submission 180687) | Peat soil microbial communities from Stordalen Mire, Sweden - 717 S2 30-34 | ecosystem: Environmental > Terrestrial > Soil > Wetlands > Peat | place: Sweden: Norrbotten County, Stordalen... | reverse complement strand
GCAGATTACCGCTGGAAGGGTTGATCCGCAGATACCAGCTCATGCCCGGAATCTCCTTCCGAGCGGAAAGGCCCATGGACAATTCGAAGAACAGCCCCAACGCATCGAGGGTGAACGGTCGCGGTGGCGCAACGCTTTCGCCGAACAAGACGGCTGCTGGCGGTGTGTCGTCGCGGTCGGCCAGCGGCAGTTTGAGCACGGGTGAACCATCGAAACGGCGAAACGGATTCGGCTGGGTCGCCCAGTCGAGGCCGCCCGGTCCAAGAGCGTAGCGCTGCGGATGATGCTTCGTCCGGTCGTGATAGGCGATGATATCATCCACCGCATCCCGGTCGGAGGGGTTGTTGGCCGTATTCGGTTTCAAGTTACTGTTTAAAGCATGCGCCTCATTCGGGTCAGCGTGGGTGACGAGGGGCGATTACGCACGGCTGGGAGATTTCACCCAATTGCCCAATAGCTTGGAAACGTGCTTTCCTCAAGCTGCTTGAATCTTTTGACCCTCTTGGGCTCGGACGTAAACTGAAGCCCATGAACGATTCAATCAACACGCCCCTATGGACCTGACGAAGTTGGGCTGGAACGCTGATCTCAACCAGCAGTTCGCGCCGCACCAGGCCAAGGGTCTGGTTCCGGCTCGCGCGGCGGTGGAGGATAAACATTTCTTCCGCGTCTGGACTAAGAAAAGTCATTGAAATCATTAAATTGTGACATTTTATGATAACAAGCCCTCGTCGAGGTGAAGGTCAATTGCGATTGGGGCGACATATTCATCGTACTAAATATGTCGATTTCGCCTAGTAAGTGTCAAGTATACCCTGCATGCTTGGCGTGGTACGTTCTCGACGCACTTGGAGCGGGCAGCCATGCTAGAGGGACGAATAATATTTCAGAAGAAGCACTCGCTGCGCATCCGCTGATGAAGCTGGCGATGGAAAACGTCGTTCCATTGCTGGAGGAAGCGAAGTTCGGCCTGGTTGCGCTGGCCGAGAAAAGCGAGGTCAGGCGCGAGGGGGAAGCGACCCTGTTGGAATACGAGTTTTACGATGACGACGTATTCCGAAATGCGGGCGCGGCTGTCGAGGCTCTGGACAGGTTGGGGCAGAGCCAACGGCTGATCGAGGCTGCCAGCAAGGGTTCCTGGGAGGGGTCTGGGTTGGACCGGCACATGTGGATTGAATATCACTATTCATATTACATAGTCACGTTTGTCAGCCTGGCTGACATTGCACTCGTTCTGACGAACTCGGCTTTCCGCCTTGGGAACAGGGAGCGAGACTGCAAGCCCGACACGATCACCCGCAACTGGTGGGTGGCCCAGACGCCCGCGGCTGGTCTTTTCGAACGTGATGTGCTCGACTGCATGAGCCCATCCCGTGCTCCCTGCTCCAGTGTAAACCAGCATGCCTGATCCCTTGTGCAAGAACGAGTGGTCGCCGGATCGAATGGCCAGCCGGCTCATGTTCTCAACCTGGTGTTCCCCAAAAAACGCTTCGCAGAGCACTGGGCAGGGGAGGACCTGCCGGCCGAGCTTGACGTTGAACCGGTTCCACTCTTCGATCTTGTAGTTGCCCTTGCCCATTGCCTCGACCGCCATGTTCAACTGGTTGACGGTGATCTGCGTCAGGGATCCCTCGCTGCGGGGTGGATCAGCATTGATGCCCAAAATGGGGGTTTTACCGAGGTGCCGGGCGATGTACTGCAGGTGGTTGTCCCCGCCGAAGCTTACGACGAGCTTCCAGTTGCGGAGCTTGGCCGGCTTGAAGCTGCCGCGCGAGATAAGCTGTTCTGGAGTGAAGATCGAGGCGATGACACGCTTCCCCTGCCGCTGCAAATCGTGGCTGGTCTGGATGTCGTGGATCTTCGACTCAGGATATCCGGATCGCTTGTAAAACTTGAACAGCTTGAGTGGGGTGAGCCCCAGTCGCCGGCAGTCGTAGTCGATTTTGGAGTCTTTGACGACGGCCGCGATTTCGGACTTATTGATAGATCTCAGGTCGATGTTGCGGTGCAGCCTGTTGACCCTCTGGCGCCACTCGACGACCGTAACCGCGCACGCATCCAAGATGCCGCATTTTGCCTTCGGGAAGCGGCCGGCGACAAAGCCTACGGCGTGCTGCAACTGGTCCTGGCAAGTTGTGCGTGTGCTGTCAGCAGAAGTTGGAAACAGTCAATGATCCAGGCCGGGGAGTGCGCAGTCGGCTTTTTGGCAGATAAATACGGGCCGTCGAGCGCGTGCGCCATCGAGTTGCAGTGCCAGGCGATGGATCTGTGGGAGATCGCGGGATGCCGACTGCGTGATGTTTTATCTCTTGAGCACGATGATATCGAGGAACTTGAGGGATTTCTCGAACTGGAGGACGAATCCGAATCGGCCGAAAGAAGCGGAAAGGCGGCCAAGCCCGATTCCCAATTGGGAAGGAATGCACATGAAGAAACTGAAAGTTAACAACGTCGGCATTCCCATCGCGGCGACGCCACTTATCGGGAATGGTCAAACGCTACGGATTCCGATGAAAGCGGACACCTGCTCCAATCCATGTCGGACACCATTCCGATCCTGTCGGACAGTTGTCGGAGCGAAGCGACTCTCGGTGTCATTTATAAAGCGGTGTCCGACAGGAGTCAAGATTTCGCCATCAGTTTTGCATTCATTCGGAGCCCCTTCCAGGGGCGACGCTTTGACCATCCACCCCAAGACGTCGTCGCGCCGTCTATTCGGGCGGGCGGTGAGCGGCGGCAACGAACTCGCGAACGCACGAGACTCGAGTGTTTTGCCAGTGCTGTTCTCACGGAATTGTCAATCTGCTGCCACTGACCCGAATCTGGGGGGCAGAGAAAAAACTTCGTTTGCCATCCCCACTCTTCTGAATTCGAGAGAATCCAGTAGCACTCAAGACCAGCATCGGGCGCTCCCATTTGGACAAATTTCGCCATTGGCGGAGCCGTTTCGTACTCAGCCAGTTGACAACAAAGAGCCTCAAACTCGCCATTCTGCGAATTGTCCTTTTCCCAGCGGCCTTAATTTATTCCAGGAAATGTTTATCACCGCGTTTTAAATGTTCAGTTGTTCACACCTGTTTCATTTTAGCAACAGGCGAATATGCGAGCCTAAGCTAACGCAAGCTGGCGTCCAGAATCACGGCCCGAACCTTGATCCCCGTTTTGGATAATTCTGCCGCTTTGGCGCCAACTCGCTCCTGCAACGCACTTTTGTCGGAGGCCGACCAGCGTCTGCGACGGTAATCTTTATCGTCCCATTTGTCGCTGGTGAACCATCCCACCAAGTAGATTCCATGCTGACATTGGTTGTCTCGAAGGTAACGGCCGGCCAGTTGCGATTCCATGTCCTTCTCCAATCCCGTATTCCAAGAGCATTTGGTTTCAATGACGACACTGACCGTTTCGTAAGAGCGGCCTTCCTCTTTCGCCACAGCGTCCACATGAATGTCCGTTTCCTGACCTCGTCGAATCTCAACTTCGCGTTGGGGAATGATGCCGCGTGAAACCAAATCAGCCTGGAGGTGAGTCTTGACGAGGTCCGCAAACGCGGCTTCATCCTTCGGTTGAAATGAGTTCTTGGCAACCTCATTCCAGAGAAACTGACGCAGAGGAGTCTCTCCCTGCAATTTTGTTCCCAGTTTGGAAAGACTTTCCAGGACTGCTTCGAGCAATTCATCACCATCCCGAACGAGGCGGGCCTCCTTTTGGTCGGCAAGCGCGAACAACTCGCTCGGGGTGGGAGGCCGCCAATTCTTTTTGCGGGTGGTCGCCTTGGCGTCTGACAGCACCTGATTAAGACCCAATTGCGGAAACTTGCCCTGGATGCCTTCAAGGGCAGAACAAGAAGCCGAGGTGCCGCGGTCCCGAAGGTGTTGAATGGAAGCGTAGCGCAAATGCGCGATCTTTTCTTCCGATGCGATGGTGTGGGCACCGGGGTGCCTCTGATCCTTTTCAGGTGGATATTGCTCCAAAAGCCAACAAGACAAGTCTTTGATTTGGCCTTCGCTCAATCGGTTTAGGAACGGAGTCGCCGAGTGAAAACAACCGTAAGCAATTTTGGCAATCGTAGCTCGGCCAAAGCGGACATCCGAGACGATCAAGGGCCACAAAACGGTCCAACTTCCGGGGGAATATTCCAACAACATTTGAGCGGCTGACAAAGCTTTTCCGCGGCTGGATTCATCCGCAGACATGCGGAGATCAAGCAGGGACGTGGCAAAAGAAACCGCTCGGGCCTCGCCATGTTTCAACAAGACTTTGAGGAGCTGGTTCAGCGCGTTCAGACTAATTTCCGGGCTCGTGGCCGTCTGAAGAAATACGCCGGCAATCCGGCTGTCCCACAAATCGCCCAGCTTGGCCAAGACACTCAGTGCCGCAGGGTCTTGCTTCTCCTTGTCGAGGGTTTTCTTCAACCAGAATAGGGTGTCTTCGGGAACGGCCTCGTAGGCTTTCCTTGCCAAAATCGTGTGGGGTTCGAGTTCATGAAATACTGGATAATCCAAAATGATTGGAATCCACTTGCTCCAAACACTGACAGGCAACGCGGAAAACGCGGCCGGCGATTTCTTACTGAGGAGATATAGTGCCTTGAAACCGGCAGCGGCCGGGAGATGCACAATGTTTGGCTCATTAAACCAGGCGTCGGGACTGGGATCTTTTTCCCTGACGTAGCATTCAGCAGCCTTGACGATTTTGTCCCGAACTGAAGTTTCCGCCTCGTTCCAACCAGGCAATTCGGTAACGTCGGTCGCTCCTTCGTTTTCGTAAAACCGACTGGTCGCCTTCAAGGAGAGTTCCCTGACCAGCAGCCAGAAAACATCTGTCTTCCCTCCCTCGAATTGGTCTAAGACCGCCAAAACCCTCTTGGAGGGTGGTGGATCCAAGGGTGTTTCAGACTCCACTTTAAATCGCTGAAGGCCGAGCTCCGATTCGTGCATTTCACGGAGTACTTTCGCTTTTTCTGAATTCAGTGCAATCGGACTCAAATCATTCGAGAATTGCTCCTGCGCGGCAGGGATCTTTGCCACAAGGCCGAGGATCTTCTCCGTTTGCGACCAATTCGTCCGGTTCCAAGCCCTCCGCAACCACTGCGCCAAAACAGCTTGGCGCTCGTATTTGACGTCTTGCCCAAGCTGAACTGCCAACCAATCGAAATCATTTGGTGTCAACAAGGGACAACCCCACATGAGCCGGGGCGCCTCCTCCACGCCCTCCCTGGATTGCGACAGTTCATTCAGAATTGATTCGACAACGCGCAGCCTAAGTTGGTCATCGTTCCCAATCGTCTGTAGCCATCCGTCAGGCCCGCTTTCCAAGTCATGCTTTCGCATCTGAGCCAAGATCGTTTTTGAGAACCCGTCGAGTATACCAGTCTGACCCAGATTTTTCGCTGCGATTTTTAGAATTTCGTCCAACAATTCTCCAAATGAATGACGAAGCGAACGCCGAGGTTTTTGTTGGCGAACCCAGTTGAGCGCGATGGGCAAGTCTTCTGGTTTTAGGTTTTCGATTAGTCGATGCGTCAGGAAACGGCTGTACGTGCCATAGACTCCATTTTCTGGAGGGAGCGTCAGCACCGAAAAAAGTTCAGCGGCGGAAAGTCGTTCCGGCCAACACGCTTCGAGGGCACAGCCCTTCAATTCCTTGTCGGGGTCTTCTTCGGCGGCAAGATAGGCAAGAGGCTTCAAGCGTCCCTTTTCGGTCGCCGAGCCGAGGTGCGCAACATAGAAGGCAGCCCCTTCGCGAACCGGACGATCCTCGCTCTTATCCAGTGCCACTGCCGCCAAATCAATGGCTAACTCGGTCACCTCACAGGCTTCAGCGAGGTTGATTGCTTCCAAACGGACGTTCCTTGGTTTCGATCGCGCTAAAATGTATGGGCGAAGCTGGTCTGCCATTCGTGGATGCTTGAGCTTCGGCAATCTTCCACGAGAGGGAAGACTGTCAATAGCTCCATTATTGAGTTGCTTGAATAAGACCTCTACCAATCCATCCTTGGCTTCATCGTCAGCCGACGCAACGTCGCTACCTAATAGTATTCCCGGCTCGGTTTTGAGGATGGCCGCACGGATCGAGTCATCCATTGTTGCCAGCCAGGCCGCTGTTTCATGGAGCTGCGGAATCAGTTTTCCCTCGGAATCTCCGTGATAGACCAACAACCTGAGCATTTTCTCAAACGACATCTTGCTGTCATGAAGATACTGGGCGGCCAGGAACTCGGCGTACGTCTGATGCGCCCAGCCGAGTCGGTGCTCCCCGCGAGAACAGAACAAACCGGTTGAAAGCGTTTCCATCACGTTTTCACGCGTGAGGGCAACGCCTGTTGCAGAGAAAGGCCCCCCACACAACTCATTCATGGTCACGTCTGATTCCAATGCATTCCCGCTTTCTGCCGCCGTCCAGATCGCGTCCCGTTGGCACAAAATAGTCGCGGCTGCGATGCGCGTCGCGATTTGAAACCGCTGGTCGGGGGTAAGCGTATAGACTCCTTTTGATCGTCTGCGTGCGGGACTTTGCTCCTCGCAGAGAATGCGGCATCCTTTCGCGTACAGTTGTTTTTGGCTAAGACCATGCAAGGTGCCTCGCGGGAAGGTTAGAAGCAGGAATTTGAGAGTAATCGGTTTGCATGCCAAAGGAACCAGGTCATGTTCGTCAATCAAACGCTGGAAAGCATTTGCATCAACGCCAGTGCCCTTTGCTGCCTCGCTGACATCGTTCCTCGTCACCGGAGCCAATTCGTAGACGCCGATGTCGGGTTCGGGCCATTTCAATTTCAGGGCTTGCTCCAATTCCGAGGGCCAGTCCGCCGTTCGGCAGGCGACGCGGAGCGACAGACCCTTTATTGAGGGGAGTTTGCCGATCTTATCAGCCAATAATCCGGCGATGGTTTGCTGGTTCAAGAGCGCCTCGTCCAAGCTGTCAAGAAACACCTGTAGTTGATATTCCTCATTGGACCATCCCCGGAACTCAGGTGAACCAAACAATTCCGATTTCAACCTTTCTTCGCTTCCATACGATTTAAGATCGAGAAAGAGCAGCCTAACTTTTGTCGCATCCATCAAAGCTTTAGCGGCTTTCACCGCCGCTCTGATTGCATGGCTCTTTCCCATCCCCGGCTCGCCCAACAAGACGAGGCATGGAATGGAGGCGATGGCCTCGTACGGCACCACTTCAGGTCGGGATTTATCCCACGGAAATGTAGCAAGGTACGGAAATCCGCCATCCGCAAGGCTGATTCTGCCTCCGCGGGCGACCCACAATCGTTGCCAATTGAAGTCCCCGGGCCCCGGCAAGGTCCTTTGGATCGCTCCGATCAGACCGCCGGGTTCTCCCGGCAGAAGGTCAGCACCGCCTCGCGTAGCGACAGGACGATTGGGGATCGCCCTCAGCAGGTCATTTCCCACCTCGCGGAGGATTTTCTCTTGCTCCGACTCCAAAATATAGGCCGTTAAATTCTCCGCACGCATCGCAAAGACGCGGCGCCAAACGATGCTCAAGGCCCGAACTTGAGTTCTCCAATCAAACCAGCAAATCCCGTCACCGAGAGCGCCGAGAAAGCGCAACACTTTTTCGGAATCCGCAAAATACTCCTTCGCATTGCCGACATTCCGGACTTGAAAAACACCGGCGGATGTCATGTCCAACAAAGCGTCTTGCACGCGACGCTGGGAATAGCCGAGTTCACGGGCAATGCGGGTTGGGTTAGATGCGCCATGGAGCACGATGAAGCTGAAAACATCCGCACGAATACTGACTCCAAACAATGCCCGCGCTTTGAACATGAAGTTTGCAGTGTTCCAATCCGATGCCGGCGATGACAAGACAGGCGACGAAAGTCCGCGTGTTACCACAGGGGTGCGGAGCAATCCATAAGATTTGAAAATGGCGTCTGGTTCCGACCCCGCCAGGAACAGCGGTTGGCCGTTTTTGCGGAATAGTGCCTCCGGTGTCTTGTCATGGAGCGGTTTCAATCTGCCTGCCAAGTTCCGCCATTTGGGCGTCTTGTCGTGCTCCGACAGGGTAGCCGCGACGGCTCCCAATACCTCTGGGGCGCAAATCCTGTCCGCATCAGACAATGCCGAAAGTCGGGCGACATTGATCCATCGGCCGTTCGTAATAAGCCAGTCGAGAACTTCGTCGAACGTCCGCGGATCGTGCCGGGCGACCTCCAAAGTCAGCAGCAACAATGGCTCTGGGTCTATGACGCGCCCTTGTTCCGGGGAGCGGGTGGCCATGACGCCGACGGCAGCCCACTGCTCAAGAACGAAGTTCAGCACCAGTTCGCTCAGTTTTTCCTTAAATTTGTTCAGCGATTCGCTCATAACCTATTCGCTCCAGCACTTGGCAGAGGGCGGCTTTGAACTCCGGACTGGTTTCTCGACCGAGCAGCCAAGAAACCGCAGCCCTCACTTCATGTTCCTTCGGCTTGAGATCAAGCAGGTCACTGAGGTGCCGGGTGCCGTCCTTGGGGTCCATGGCCGCGTATATTTTGAAATGCACCTGGTCAAAGCGGTTGATGAAATACACTGCCAAGCATGCTCCGTAGGATTTCTTGATGAGCCGCGTCGTCATGTTCGGCGGAAATCCAAAGGTGATCAGCGGACTGGCATCGAAGTTGAACCAGTCTTTTCGAATGTTTAATTCAATCCCGATTTCCGCCACCAGCCGTTCAACATCTGCGGGCAGATTCTTGTCCGCCAGAACTTCGATATTGACCTGATTCGCGCGAAGAAGCGCGATAATATCAACATCCTCTGTTGCCCGAGCTACTAAACCAACAGCGATGAGCGCAGTGCCTCCACACACCGCCACATTGATCGGCTCCACTTCCGCATAGACCATTTTTCGATTCAAATGGCTCAAAATTTCATCTATATTGTCGGCTGATATGCTCATAAACGACGTTGTAATGCTTATATTAAGCGTTATTACGTCAAATGTCAAAACAAAGTTTAAACCAAAGGTGGTTGGAAATGCGGAGGTCTTCGCCAGAGAAGCAGAGAGAATTCCGGGCGTCAACAGCAATTGATTGCTGCCCGGAAGAATGCCTTGTGTCCAGGGTGGTGGCGACAACTTCCAAACTCCAGTCTGCGTCGCCATCGGTTGCTGCGTGTGACGACCTTAAAATCCAAGCTCAGGCGACGGATCATTTCGACGCACGGCGAGGCTCCAACCGGCCCCACGAATCCGTGCCGCCACAATCAGGCCGGGCTGATTCCCGAAAAATCGCGGCAACGCATGGACAGCATTTGTCCAACTTCATGCGCTACAGTTTGGGCATGAAACTGGAGCGCTTGGCGACAGGTCAGGAAGACGATGGAAATCGCCGCCGAACTTTAATCAAAGGGCTGGTCTGGCGACCGGCCACTGGACTGCGATCGATCTATACTTTTAGATCATGACTCTGTACGATAAAAAAATGCGCGACCGTGGAACTGGAATCATTGTCGATCCTTGGGAAAAGGCGTTGCCATCCCGCATCCGAACACTGTTGCTGACGTCGCCGCTGCACCGAATGGAAAGCACCAAGGGGCACCGGATGGCAGAATTGCTGAAACAAGACCTGCGAATGCTGGCGCTCAGGGTCATGGATGCCACTATCGAGCGCATGGGGCTGGGGTATGGAGCGGCCCGCGAAGCCATCATCTCCGAAATCGTCCCGTTGGCTCAAAAAGCTGATGAAACCCTTTCACTGGAAGACGCAAGGGCCGTTGTGGAGATCGTAATCGAGGGTCTTCTCAACGAGGGGGAGAGGCGTCAAGCCTTCCGGGAACCGTATGCGTCGGTGGAGAGCGGGGGGGTTACCTGGAGGGAATTCAGCTTCAATTTGCTCGAAGAGTTTTCTCCCGATGATAACGTTTACCTGCGCGTCACTGTGGAGGGAATTCACCTTTATACGGGGATGCTGGGCTTCAACATCGAGGACGCCCAGGTGGCCAATGAGGTCGTTTTGCAATACCAGATCAGCCGAGGCCGCCTCAGCGACGCGGTTCAGACGGCTCGCGAAGCCGAATTCCGCAGTATTCAATACGATGCCCAAATTCAGGGTTTGTTGAACGCGGCCAGGCGCGATATTCACCAGGTAGACTGGGTTAAAGACGCCTTGAGCGCGATTGGGGCCGCGCGCGATCACATCCTCCAGCGGTTAAGCATCGAAAAACAGATACTTGACGCCATCGAGGAGAAGTACGAGTCCGCCCACCGGGAGGAAATCCAGCAGTTGACCGCCCTGAAACAGCAGGTGAACCGCTGCATGGTTCGGCACATGCAACTGCACAAACTTCTGATCTCGGTGAATCCTGACTATCTGGACGAGCAACTTCAGCAAGGGTTCACGGTCAGCGGCTTCAACCCTCTTCCCAACATCGACAAAGAGATATTTCAGCCGGCGCTGATGTTTACGGTGGGCCAGTTGAAAGGAAGTGCGACAGGCATGATCGGGGCCTTCGCACCTCCCCAGCCGCCACATCTCTTTAGCCTTGAGCTTTTGATCGAAAAGCTGACCGCGCCCATTCGCGAGGACAATCCCCGCGTTCTGGACACCGAGACCCCTGATCTCAATGAAATCGAGACGGACAAAGGCCCCTTCAGCGCAGCCGACGAGGAAAACGTCCAATTGCTCCTCCAGGAGACGTCGGGTTCTATACTCCTATCCAAGGTGCTCGAATTCGCAAAGCAGCAAAGCATGCCACTTTCCACGCAGCGGCTGCTGGTTCTGGACGCGCTGCGTAACTTTGGAGCCGAGGAGGGCGAAGCGGGTTATCCGGTCAGGCTCGCTGGGGAAAAGCTCGAAGCGGCAGGCTTCGAGGGTGACGACCTCACGCTGGAGGTTAAAGTATGAGTGAGGAACTGGCCAATATTGCACTGGAGGCAGGCGAGCTGTTGCGTTACGCGATGGATCCGCATGAGACACCATTCCAAAGCAAGCGTTACTCCACTTTGATGAACCAACTGTACACCAGCAGCACCTTCAAGTTGGTTTTCGAGAACATAGCGCAGGGCCTTGAAATTCAAATACTCGCTTACAGTCCGCATGGCGTATTCCTTGCCGGCAAGGAGCGCGGCCCTTTTGCCTTTAAGATGGATGACTACAGGAGCGGAATGCGAGTTGAAGAACGGGTAGTACACGGACTTTTGATGTTGGCCATCGCCGCCTACTGTTTCCCCACCGTGGAGGTCCTCGACCAGGATGACGATATTTTGAGGCCCCGCTTAACCGTGGAGCAGATTGCCGCCTTTGTTCAGGGGCTTTGCAAAGTGTGCAAGACAAACAACCCGGTTGATCCGGAGCAGGGAACCCAGGAGATCCAGCTCGCCTGGCAGATCATCCTGGGGCTGCCCCTTTCGATGAGCACCGGACAAGGCAAGATGGCCATCGGTTCGCTTGCGGGCAAACTGCAGTTTGCTCTGGATCGATTGGCAGACAACGGCCTGATGCGATTCCTCAGCGAAGAGAATTGGGGCACGTTCCAGCCAACGCCAGCTTACCGGATCCAGGTGAAGCAACTGGCTGGACACCAGACGTTGAAGTTGATTCAGTCCCTCCACCAAGAGGCGGTGGCAGCGCAGGAGGACAAAGCCAATGGCTAAGATCGCGCGTATTTACACAAGTGGAATCGGAGCTAAAGTGGCCCGGTTCTCGCCGCTGATGGTGGATTTCCGCAACGGGCAGTGGCCTGATGATGCGATCGTGTGGCTGCGTAACGGCGGCGGCAAAACCTGCTGGCTGGCCTTGGTTTACTCCATCTTCCGGCCGAGGAGCACCCACTTCCTTCTGAGAAAAGCCAAAGGAAAGGATTCCTCCATTATCGATTTCGTTCAAGCCAACGACCTGGCCTACGTCATCACCGAATGGGACGATTCCGGCGATCAGAGCCGTCTATTACCGGATCGGAAATCGTTGCGAGTGGTGGGGCAAGTCCTTGCTTGGAAGAACGGTCAAAAGTCGGAGGAGCGCGGGAAGCTGAAGCAGGTGTTCTTCTCCTTCCGTTGCAGCGAGAAGCTCAACCTGGACATGCTGCCCGTCATGGGAATCAGCAGCGCACCAGTCAAAACTCTCGACGATTTTACCGATTGGCTGACCGATGTCCAAAGCCGTTACCCCAATCTGGAAATCACCCTTCCGGCAAATCTCGACGAGTGGGAGGACCACCTGGCCAAAATAGGTTTGGACCCCGCTCTGTTTCATTTCCAAATCCTGATGAACCAGCGGGAGGGGGATATTGACCAGTACTTCAAGGATTATTGCAGCAGTTCTCAGAAGTTCACCAACGAGTTCCTCAAGCTGGCATTCGAGCCCAGCAAGGCTGACAGCGTCTCCGCCAACATCGTTGCGCTTCGAAATAAACTCCAACGCCGCGAGCCGCTGCTGAGGGAGCAGGCATTCATCAGCAGTTTTCTCACCGACTTGGATCCATTCCTGGAAGAAGTCGGGTTATTCCGCAGCAGCCAAACGACCAGAGATACGGCGCGTCTCCAGGCCCGCGGAGTGCAATCTGGATTGGCAGGAAGCATCGCCGCCTTGCGGCAAGCGCAGGCCGCGGAGGAAGAGTTGTCCAAACGCGCCAAGGAGCAGGCCGAGGCAGCCTCACAAACAGCCGGCCGGCTTCGCCAGAGCATCAACTTCATTCGCGTCTGTTACGCCCGTCTGGCCGTGGACGGAGCAAAGCTGAAGGAATCGCAAGCTCAGACAGCCGTGGATTTGGCCGACAACCACCACAAAACCTGCAAGGCGGCCGAGAAGCTTGCGGACTTGAATGACTTGCGGAACCAGGAGCGCGCATTGCAGGAAGCATTGTCCCAGCAGCTTCAAAAGGAACGTCCCATCTTGGACGAACTGAGGCGCCGGGGAAGCATTTACCGGGAACTTCTCCGCGCACAGTTGGCTGAGCTTGACCAGGCCCTCGCCGAGCTGGGGCACTTGCGGACCACCCGGCAACTGGAGGCCCGCACGCTGACTGCGCAGCATCTGGATGTAAGCCAGCAAATTGGCACGGACGAGGAAAAGCGCCAGCAATACCAGTCTCTGGTGAACCAACGCGAGGCAGCATACCGTCTGCTGCTCAATAACCGCATCGTGGAGGAAGGAGAGACGGCCGCGGCAGCCAGGGAGCGGTTGGAAACCGCCTTGTCACAACTCAAGAAGGAGGTTGACCGGCTCGATGGCGCCATAGCCGAAAAAGAGGGCGAGAACGGACAGATTTCCGAGGCCATCACGGACCAAAAGCTGAGGCAGGCAGGTTTGCAGGCCGATGGTAAGAGGCATGAAGCGTTCATCAGCGATACAGAGAAAAGGCGGTCCCGCTTGGAAAAGGACAAATATATCTTGGACCTCACCGGGGGCAAATTGCCTGCCTTGGAGCTACCCCAGATAAAGGAGGGATTAAGAGCAAGGGTTTTCCATGTGCAGCAGCTCTGTATTCAGGCAGAGGTGGACAGCGCCGAGGATCATCGAGCCTTGAAACATCTGGAGCAGACCGGGCTGCTGCCACCCTCCTTGGATGTGGAGCGCGCGCTTGAGCAACTGAAGCACGCTGAAATCACCGCCTTCTCCGCTTTTGATTTCCTGTCCCAGAATGTCCACGACCCGGAGGAGGCTCTAAAGCTCCTGCTCGCGGATCCGGGAAAATTCTCCGGTATCATCGTCAACAGGACAGAGCAGATCGAGGCTGTCAGAGCACTCTTAACCGCGCGTTCAACCCTCAAGGGGCCGGTCCAAGTCAGTGCGCCTTCCGTGGAAGCCTGGCCAGGAGAGCCCGAACGGGCAATTTTGCCGCCGGCCAGCTCGGGTATCTTTAATCGCTCTGCGGCGCAGGACGAGCGGCCGCATATCCAGGCGCGCCTCAGCAAACACAAGACCACCCAGGATGGCCGTGCCATCGAAATCACCGAGGTCGACGCGACCATTCGCGAGTTGACTGAATATTTGGATAATTTCGCATCCAAGATCGGCCAGGTGCGGGCGGACCTGGAAGCGACCACGAACTCCGAGGGCATACTCCGCATCGCCATCGATAACAATCTGGAACGGCTCAAAGCCAACCAGCGGGGCATTGCAACTCTAAAACGGGAGATCGATGAACAAGAGGAGAAGATAGACGAGCACAAGGATAATGTTCGGAGCTTGACGGGGTTTATCCGAGATCACGACACCCATTACGAGGCGAACAAGCAGCACGTCCAAGAGATTGGCGAGCGTGTTTCGGGGCTAAAAACACAGAGCGCCCGGCTAAGTGCCGATATCGAGCAGAACCGCCAGGCCCAAGAAACCTTGACGGCGCAAGAAACCCAGCATCGCGTAGACCGCAGAGGACTCGAAAACGAGCAGAGCCGGGTTCAATATTACGGCGAAGATCGCATGCCCGCAGGCGGCAAGGATTTGTCCCAATCCAAGGCCGATTATGAGGCTCAACTCGACATCTTCAACAAGGTCAGCAACAGCGAGCTGCAGGGCAGATGCAACGGCCTGAAGGCACAGATTACCAAGAAGGAACGAGAGTACATCGCTGCCAGCAAGGGGCTGCACGCCATCCAGGTCGAGGCGTTCGCGCGCCGGACGACTCTCCCGGCGGATATCCAGGCTGCCGAAGGCGAATGCAACCGGCGAACCGGGGAGCACGCTGTGGCAAAGGCGGAACTCAAACGCCTGCAGACCGAATTCACGGGGATTGAGCAGGGATGCCGGGGCTTGACGCTCAAGCCCGAAGACGAGGCCGAGCCCACCAGCCTGGAGCAAGCCACGAGCATGCAGGCGGCTGCTGAAAAACTGCTCATTATCAAATTGGGCGACGTCCAGAAGGCTGAGACGGAGGCGGCCCAGCACAAACGCAAGCAGGAGGAACACGCCAAAAGTCTTGCCACCCGGGAAACAATTAAGGAGACGCTGGAGGCGATGGAGTTGGGAGAAGGCGACGCGGCTGCGATAACTTTGCCCGCGGATGATCTCCAACTACGGAGTCAAGTAAAGGAGGTCCAGCGCGCCCTGAAAGACGCAGAGAGGAACCTTGACCAAAGCCAAAAGCGGCTGGAGGACCGGTTCAAAACGATCCAAGACCTGCTCAACAAGCCGGACGCGCCAGGCTCTGAGAACGCGATGAAGATCAAGCTGAGCGCGCTTTCTCAAGAGGCCCTGATCCAGGCCGCGGAGGGAATACGCGACAGCGCCAGCGCACGTCGGACCATCATCCAGAAGGACCTGGAGGCCATTGAACACGATCGTCAAGGCATTCTCACGGAGATCGAGATTATCTACTCACAAGCCCGGCACCTCCTCAACAGCGCCGAGCGCATCAGCCGGCTTCCCGAGAACATGAAAGCCTGGGCCAATCAGCCCTTCCTGCGCATCCGTCTCCGTGAGTTGGCGCCGTCCGACGCCAAACTCAGGCTGCAGGAGATGCTGGACGCCATTTTGCTGGAAAGCGAGAGTCCAACCGGGATGGAGCTGGCCTACCGCAGCGTGGTGCAGGTATCCGGGCAAGACGGAATCGACGTCACCATCCTCAAGCCGGATGTCATTCTCAGCGCCGATCGCATACCTGTTGAGAGCATCATGCACTTCAGTGGGGGCGAGGGAGTCACAACGGCCATTCTCCTTTATTGCACGCTTCTCCAACTGCGTTCCCAGACTTATGGGCGGGTGACGCAGAGCCGGGACGCCGGGGCCCTCATTCTGGACAACCCCATTGGAAAGTGCTCACGTCCGGACCTGCTGAAAATGCACCGGGAGATTTCCAGGAAGATGCGAGTTCAGCTGATATATCTCACCGGGGTGAACGACATCAGCGCCATCGGCACGTTCGACCGCATTATCCGGCTTAAAAACCAGCACAAAAATATCCGGACAGGAGACCTTCACATCACGGTCGATTCTGGCAGCAGGATGGAAAAAGCTGAAATTCAAATGCCAAACGCCCATGCTTGATAGTTTGAGATTTTTCCAGAAGCTGGACGCCGGCAGCGGCAGCCGGGTTCGGCTGCCTATCGAGGAGGCGTGGCGCACCTTCCAAAAGCTCTACCCTAAGCTCTCGATTTCGACCGAGGCCCGCGGCCGGCTCGCCGACATGCTGAAGGGGTTGGCACAGCAGGGGAAGATTCGTTTTCCGCAAGGAAAGAAGGGGTGGGATCTGGGCACCAAACCGCCCCTGCCGCTGTGGGTTGAAATTCTGCGGGAGAAAGCTCAAGACATGAAGCCCAACATGGATGAGATCGCATGGCCTCCGGAGCTGATGTTTGCCGCCGGCTTGAAATCCAGGAGCCACCTCGATGTGCTTCTGGCTATCCGGGAATGGCTGGCGGGCGGTGGGCGCAAAGCGGGCATGGTTCCCGTCAAGGAGCGCTCGGCAGAAATCCTCGGCGACGAAAAGCGCCTGGACCGCTTGCTAAAGACTGACCTTTTCGCTCCGGGTGCCTTGACCCTGGACGCTTTGCGATGTTACCCGGTTTACCCAGACTTGATTTGGAAACAAGGCCGGGTGGACGCCCCGGCCCTCTTGATCATCGAGAATTCCAACACATATCATTCATTTTGCCGGTGGAACACGAGCGCCGGCCATTATGCCGCCTGCGTCTACGGGAACGGATTCATGATCCACCACACATTCCATGGACTGCGCCGGATTCTGGCAGAGACCAACCCAAAGGCGGATATCCACTACTTTGGTGATCTCGATGCTGCTGGCATTCGAATTCCAACCGAACTAAACAAGCTTCACCAAAAGGCTGGATTGCCCGCTGTATGCGCGTCTGAGACATGGTACGGTGTGATGCTCGATCAATTTCGAGACGCCCGTTCCAGGATGCGCAGGGTGCATCCCGGCAGCTGGACCTCAGAAGATTTGGCGTGGTTCTCGCCACATTTGCGAAGCCGGGTCGAGGAAGTGTTCCAGATGGGCTACCGTGTTCCACAAGAGCTGGTCGGAACGGGGTATCTGCTAAGGAACAGCAACCCGATTTGAAGGGCATAATTTCAGTCCCTGTTGCCTATTGCCATAAATGGGCCCAACTAAGGATTGCGTATGAAAAAATCAAAAGTCAAAAACGACGGCATTCGCATCGCGGTGATGCCAATGATCGGGCTGGGGATGAGCGGCCCCAATCCATGGCGTTACAGTTATACGATTGCGCCGCACAAACAAACTCTGGGCGCTGCTGACTAAACCTAAAGCGAGCGAGCACCTGGAGATCGCGAAAAGCTATACCGCTCGCCAAAGAGAAATAATCAATATGCTGGTGGATCGCGGGTTGGATTTCCCTGAGGCCTGCGAGGCCGCTAAAAACTGCGACGACGAACCGGCCTGGCTTTAGACGTCTGGGCTGGCGCGATAACCCAGGGCGCTATTGGAATTCCGTCACGACTTCTTGCTGCGGTTCAGCGCTTCGGTGAACCAGTCCATCGCTTGGGGTTTGCCAGGCTGAACATCCGCTTGTGGTCGGCTGGGACCGGGCGAGGTCTTGCCGCTGGCGACCGGGCCAAGAGTTGGCGCCGCCTTCATCGAGAGGGCAATGCGTTTTCTGGGCAAGTCCACCTCTGTCACGGTGACCATGACTTTCTGCTGCACTTTGACCACCTCCGCCGGGTCTTTGACGAAACGGTCGCTGATCTGGCTGACGTGGATCAGTCCATCCTGATGGACGCCGATGTCCACAAAGGCGCCGAAGGCGGTCACGTTGGTGACGATGCCCGGCAGCTTCATGCCCGGTTTCAAGTCCTCGATTCTCTCCACGCCGTCCCGGAAGGCGAACACCTCAAACTGCTGTCGCGGGTCCCTGCCCGGCTTGGCCAATTCGGCCAGGATGTCGGTGAGCGTCGGCAGGCCGACGTCGACGGTGACATATTTCGAAAGTTGGATTTTCTGTCGCCGACTCGCATCCCGCATCAGGTCGTTGACGGAACCGCTACACTTTCCTTCCGCCAACCTGCCAACCGTAAAAAGAAAACGACCAACAGCAATTTCCTTCGAGTCAATTCTCGGTGTCAATTCTCGGCTGGCATTTTGCCATGATCGATGTAAAATGGTGTCCGCTTTTAGATATGTAAAACGATTCAAAATTTTAGCGTAACTTCGGTTACGGTCTGGCTCCAAAACTGCGAATTTTCGTCCAAGACCGCTCCGAGCCGTACGCCCGCAATCGGGCGCGGCTCTGCGTTCTCTTGGACAAGGCGCTTCGCAGTGCCCGGAGCCGGAGGCGTGGGGTTCGCGCCTCTCTTATCTCCGTGCCTCTGTTTTCGCTCCAAAGAAAACACACATGAACGCACAGATTGAACAAACTTCCCGCGTTGAGACGAAACTGAGAGTCTTGGTGATCGAAGACGAACCCGAACTGTCACGCCTTTTGCTGACTGTCTTGAAACGCCACGGCTTCGAAGCGTGCGCGGCTTCAACCGGAACTGACGGCTTGCGACTCAGCGGAGAGCAAAACTACGACCTCATTCTTTGTGACATCGATTTGCCTGACATTGACGGGTTTGAGATTTGTCGCCGAATCAAACAGAGTCCCAAATTGCGGCCCGTCCCGATCATCCTCATGTCCGGGCGTCTGGCGGAAGGAAACGAGGCGATGGCATTGAAACTTGGAGCGGTCGATTTTGTGAGTAAACCATTCGGTGTCGAGATCCTTCTCAGCAAAGTGTCTGGTCACATCCGGGGGTCGAAAGGCCCACCCTAGTATGAGACGCGCAGAGATTGAAAGGGAGATTTGCCGACAGAACCAAAATGCCGAGCGCGAAGCCGAATTGGATCGCATCAAGGCACAATTGTGGCGGCGTTTTTCCGCAGCAATGAGAGAGATTTCGGGAGTGGCCGGAAAGAGCTATCAGGCCACAGTTCAAAAAATCCCGGAAAAACTTTTGCCAAAGGGAATTGCCGGACGTTCTTGCAGCTAATTGTTGGTCCGGCCGGTGGAGCATCTAAGGTCCATTCAGCGGAAAATGTGCCGTGTCTGGTCGTCTGTCGAAGACCGAGAATTTATGCTTCAACAATATGGCAACGCAGCCGGAACTCGGCGTTCCTTACGATATGCCACGGTTTGCATTGCTCCGGGCGTCGGAATGCAATCGAAAGCTTGGCATTGAATCGTTTGCTGCATCCTTCCCGACTGTTACTATCCGCTCAATGAACAAATCCCAAAACACCTCAAGCACAATCATCTTATCTTCCGGCTCCAGCCTGTGCTCGAATCCACCTCTGCCGGTTCTGCGGTCCAATACTTCCGCGACCCCGGCCAGCAAATTATTCATTTGCCAAGGGTCAAACTTCGTTTTTTCCTTCTCGAAGATAATATCTAAGACGATTTTTCTAAGGTCTTCTTTTCGCGCGCTCATAATTCAGGAATGTTCACGGGGCATTTTAGTTTTTTTGTTTGGTAATTTTAGTGTTTTTGTCTCTGCCGAAACGGCTGCCTGAGGCGACTCGTTCGGATCCGACGGCGATGGTAATGAGTCGGTTGGTGGTGACAGGATTTTGAGGGTATCAGCAAGTTTGCCGACGAGGTCGGCGAGGCGGCGGACATCTGCCTCTCGGATGACGATGCGTTGCCCGCTCGTGTAGGTGGCATCCCCCGATTTTTTGAGGTAGTCAGCATCCACGATCCCATTAGTGTGGGTGAGGAGATGACGTTGTTGGACGAGGCGGATGAGGCAGGCCCATTCCTGTGCGGAAAGAATATCGTCGTATCCCTTGCCAACGGCTTCGCGCCAAAGGCTGGAGGCCTCATCGAGTCGCTGGAAACTCCCCCGTTTCACCTTGGCAAGAGGTGCTGTCGGCACCGTGGTAAACAATTCAGCAGTATAATGCTCGAATGCACCTACAAGCCTGCCCAAAGTCTGTTCGAGGAGCAGGCGGATGGCGTTGTGTGCTCCATCGGGGTCGCCCTCCATCGCTTGGCGAATGGTCGGAAAGGCGGTAATGAGGTTGCGCACCGTGTCGAGTGTATGCACGAACGTCGTCAGCACGGAATTGTGGCCGCAAGCTGGACAGAAAAAGGCGGCTCCGATTGAGGAATAGCCGCATTGACAGCGCACACATGTGAAACGCTGGCGCATTACCTCGCCGACAGCACGCGGGAGAAAGACCGGCATGGAACCTGGCGTCACCGAAAGTGAAAAGGTGATGAAACCCGGACGCTGACGCTGGTTGAACTGCCTCGCTCCCCTTTCCAACGCGCTGTGAAATTGGCGTTTGAGGTGGGCGAGTGCAACAGCCCTAACATATTTTAACTGGGCGGCTGTTGCCCATTGATCCGAAGGGGATTCATGGCGGCAAAGTGGGCAGTATGCACGTTTGTCTGGAACCTTGGTTTCCCAGTCTTTGCCAAGGACTTTGAAGTCTGCCCTGCACACGCTGCTGGGACACTGTCGGTCAAGGTAGCCCTCATTATCCTCGGGGAGAGGAACGGAGATGCTCTGGCCACGTTCAAGGTGGCGTACTTCTCGAATTATGTCTTCAAACATAGATTTCTCCACACTGGGGGGCACCGTATCCAAGTCCCTCCCACCGCAGACGTCATGACTCAACCGACACCCACGATGCCGACGATACAGTTCGGTGTGATCTCAAAGGTGGGACTCGGTGCCGTGTAATTCGCCCTGACGACCTCCCACAACGCGTGGTCCATAAGCGTAACGATGGTCGTGTCGCCCGGGGCGTCCCCGGCGTCTCGGTCAGCAGAAAACGCGGATGCAGTTTTTCGCCGCCAGCTTTCCGGGACCAAAAAGGCAGATTCAAAGTCGTGCCTACCGGCACCACTTTTGCGAAATGTCGATGCGAGTGGTATTTGCGATTTTCCAGCGCAGTGTCGTCGGCGGGGCGGTCAGCGTGGAGCTCGCACCTCCGCCATGGTTTCCCACCCGCCTTCGCGCCAAGGAAGGCCTTCCTCAGGTAAAGCAGCCGCTCCAGGTCGCGCCGGGAGTATAACGAACTCAAGATGCGGGCGTCGCCGTTCTCGTAATCCCAAAAATAGGTCAGTTCGCCGTTCGACAGAAAAATGAATGGTGCCCCAACGCATTTGGCCATTGGAAGGACTTGCTGCTTTGCCGTATGCGGGTCAATCCGCCCACGTTTCGCCTCCGTCACCGCCAACGGCCGGCCATTCGCTGCCAAAAGAACGTAATCTGTGCGCCGCGATTCCTCCTCCTCTTCCAAAACCGCAGCACCTGCAGTAGCATCGCGGAGTACAGCGGGGCCCGAAACCGAAACCTCGATGCGGACCTGTGATTTGTCCGTCGGGGCCCAGCCCGCCTGCCGATGCAGCGTGTGAATCAGGATGCGCGCGTCGACTTCTGTCTCGTGTTTTGACATTTGTCCTGTTTGGTCCATTCTCCGCCGAAATCACTGAATTCCAAGTTCTTTCAATATTTTTGGCGTTTCCTTTTCAATCTGTTCGCGGAGCATTTCATCCGCGAGAAAAGGACTTTCCTGCGGCACCACCAGACCGCAACTGACGCATGCGCAACGCCCCGCGACCCCCAAAAACTCGCTCACGAGATCGCCAAACTCCGCAGCAGCGCCAAGCCATAGATTCCTCCATGCAGCCCAACAGTTACCTCCTTTTGCAGAATGAGGGCGCCCTAATGCAAGGTTGCTTCAAATCCGCCCTCACTGGCTTGCGAGCTGCAACAAGCGGCGAGCGCGGCCCGTTTTACGCAGGGTTCTTCAATTACGCAATCGGCTTGGAAGAGGCGAGGCAAGCCGCAAAGCAAGCTCTTGCTGAGGCAGGCTGAACATCCTTCCGCATTTGCCGCCGAGGGGGGGCCTCATCGGCCCTTTTATCTCGATGGCAGTTTGCGTTGCAGGCTGCGGTCACGCGCATAAACCTCGCTCTGGATCTGTCGCGCGGCGGAGACCAATTCCACATACGGGGTGTCCGTGCCTGAGACCATGCCGATATTGTAATTCTCCCCGTCAAAACGTCCGGTCAAGGGTTCGTCGGTGTACTGGAACCAGTGGCACCCCACAAACGCCGGCAGTGCCAGCACGCTGCGCAGATACTCCTGGTAAGCCCGTCCCCGGTCCGCCTGGTCTCCGGTTCGTACCAAACCTGGGTGGAACATTCCGCGATCCAGAGCGCCGAAGTGGAATTCGCCAATCACGCAGGGTTTGCCCAGTGTGCTGGTGAATGCCCAAGTGTTGGGGTCCAGGCTGCGATTGTAGATGTTGAAGCTGACAACATCACAGTATTTGGCCGCGACGCTCACGGCTTCGGTTGGCCGGGAGGCGAACCGGCATCCGAGATAAAGCTGGTTCGGAGCGAATTGTTTCGTATTCGCGCGCACGATGGTGAAGTAGCGGTCGTCGAAGTCGGTCAGGAACCCGGCCAGGTCCGCGGCACAGGCAGCGGTCAGCGGGGAGGCAAGTGTGATTGCGTGGTTCGAAATGTCATTCCAGGATGCGAGGCTGGTGTTCCACATGGCGTTCAAAGCAGCCACCGAGGAGTATCGGCTTTGGAGCAGGCGGGCGAACTCGGCCTTCGCGGGCAAGGCGTTGGTGGATGCCAGCACGCCAATAGGCAGGGCGTATTGCTCCGTGGGGCCGCTGCCCCAGCCTGCCCAGGGCAGTTCATTTTCCACAAAATATCCCAGGCACCACGGGTCGTTCTTCCAGGGGGCACCCGCCTCAAACCGTTTGTGCGCTGCTGAGGCTTGTTCTTTGGGATAAGTTGCTGCAACCCGCAATGAAAGCGTTCCGTTTTCGACCTGCTGACGCAGCCGGTCAAGCTTGTCGAATTTACCATCATAAAGCAGAACGAAGGTTTTGGAGAACCTGATACCTCTCTGTGGTTCGCCTTCAAAGCCGCGTACCGAAGTAAATGCACCGCCATCGCGGACCGCTGGAAGCACGACTTCACTCAGCACGGCTCCGTCAGCCAATCCATCAACGCCATCGGGAACGTGCTCGCGAATCTTGTTGGCAACATCATTCCCCCGGCGAACAACAATGTCCGCGCCGAGCGATTTAATCAGTTCTTCGTCCTTTTCGGAGGCATCGGCAATCACCTTCAAGCCTTCGGCCTTTGCAAGTTGGATGATATAACCGCCATAGGCTCCGGCAGCGCCTGTAACGGCGATGGTTTGGCCCCGCGACAGGTTCAAAAGATCCAGGGACATTCGTGCTGTCAGCCCGTTCATGGGCAGCGTGCAGGCTTCTGCAAACGACTTTCCCGCTGGCGCGCGCGCCACGGATTGTGCCTTGAGAACAATCTGCTCTCGATACGCTCCATGAGTTCCACGCGACATTACTATTCCGATAACCGGGTCGCCGATCTTAACGCCGGTTGCAACGCCTTCTCCGACCTCATCGACAACCCCGGAGACTTCCATGCCTGGCACATAAGGGGGCTCATAGCCTTTTTGGAATTCAGACAACATTCCGTTTCGAGTCATGATGTCTGTAGGATTTACCGTGGCGGCGTGGTTCCGAATCCGCACCTCTCCGGGGGCGCCCAGACCAGGAACCAAGTACACGATGGGCGCGCGGCCCGCTTGGAGCCAGTACGTAAAGTCCAGTTTCTTCCCCGTGGCGGGGATTAAGACCGAGCGTGTCCTGGCCCAAACCGGAAACTCGGCATTGGTATAATTGACAAAGACGGATTGGAGCGTTTCCAAGGTAGCCTCGTCCTGGTTGCCAACCACATTCATGTCCACCTTCCGATTTTCCTTGGCGAAGCTCCAGGCGTATTCCAGGATGGAGTAAGGGTCTGCCTGGGCCTTGCTGAAACAGACATACCCCTCCACCGTGTCGGTGAGATCATTGGCCGTGATACCCGGACTGATGAACTCGTAGGGGTAGAAATAGAACATCGGGTTGGCGGCGTCGTCGCCGGCCTAGCCAACGCCGTCCCGGTCGTCGCTTGGTCCGAAAATGGGCAGCATGAGATAGAACGCCGGCTTCCAGCCCCATTTCTGGAAGGTCTGGCCAAAATTCGCGTCGTGCTTGGGGATGCCCCAACGCGTCGCCACATCGAAAAACCCGCCCAGGCCGATTATCGTGTTGCATAAACAGCGGGCTGTTTCTTCGCCCGCTCCTGTCCAGTTTCCCTGCAACAAGTTGTTGGCGAATCGGTCTGGATAGGTAGCTGAACAGCTTCAAATCCCGGAAAGCATCACCAACCCGGAGTTCGCTGGCGCGCGGTTCCTGCTCAAACCAGGCCGCAAATACCAGGACGCCGTGGATTTCTTCAGCCCCTACAGTGAGGTCTACGCGAATCGGGATCGAAACTGGGCCAAGTCCCGCCAGGCCAACGCAACAAATCGTTCAGAATTATCCAGGGAGAACGAGTCCGGTCCCGGATAGAGAACAAAAATGCGTTTCGCACCAAGATCGTCGGCCGCGGCGCGCATGGACTGAGTGATGGCGGGAACATCATTGTGTTTGAACTCAAATCCAATAACCGCCCCGCCTAGCGTAGTGACCAAGTCCATTTCCGAGCCCCCCTGGACGGAGTAATGGAAACAATCGTCGCTGATTAATCCCGCTTCGTAAATCAAATGTTCGAGGCAGAAACTTTCCCAGGAAAACCCCATGCGACCTGAAGTTTCGAGTTGTTCAACAGTTTCAAGTCCGAGCAACGCGTGCAAAAGCCCTGTGTCCCGCCAGTACAGCTTCGGGGCCTTTCGCACTCGTTTGGCCACGTTGGCAAAGAATGGAGGCACGACGCGCAGGAGATAGGCCCCTTCAAAAACGTCGAGGTATCGCTGGATTGTCTTGAAATCAACCCCAATTTCGCGCCCAAGGGCGGAAGCATTAACGGTCGAACCGTTATGGGCTGCCAACATCAGGAGCAACCGCCGCAGTTGCTGTGGCGATAATCGGCTCTCAGCTAGCGCCACCAAGTCGCGCTGAAGAAAATCGCTGATAAAATCACGCCGGCACTTTAGCGAGTCCATGTCGCTGCCGGCGTTGAACGAATCTGGGAATCCGCCTCTCAACCACAACGTTTGTTGGTGATGAACTCCAACTTCGCTGCCGGTGAACCCGGCCATTTCAATTCTGAAGACCCGGCCAGCCAGGGTCTCCGATGAATGCCAGGCTAGGTGCGGCGACGCGCTTCCCAGCAGGAGGAACCGTGCCGGCATTTCTGGACGGTCGGCCAGCACGCGCATTACGGGAAACAATTCGGGCAGGATTTGAACCTCATCCAGCACCACTCGACCGCGCAGAGGCGAAAGCGTCCCCATCGGATTATCCTCCAGTCGGCTGCGGTGCAGATAATCCTCCAAATCGAACCAATGAGTGTCCGACCTGCCTGCATAATGGCGAGCAAGCGTCGTTTTTCCGCACTGACGAGGCCCGAGGAGCAAAGTTATCGGCTTTTTGACAAATCCCTCCTCTATGAGGCTCAATAGGTTACGTCGTTCGTAGCGCATTTCTCTTGCAATTTAGGAGATTTAGTCCTATTTTGCAAGCATTGATTTAATGGCAACGTCTAAAAGAAGGGGCGCAGTGGAAACGTACCCGACGGGTTACACACCGTCAGCACTCCCATTCTATCCCAAACTACACGAAAAGGAGTTCGAGCAGTTTTGCACCGATCTGCTTAATCGACAGCCGGTCATCACGGTGCTGAAAGATGGCAAAGCTGGAACGCGAAAAATTATTGAAGCAATACGCCTGCTGGGTGGAAAGGAGCCACAAAAAGGAGCGGATATTTGGGCGAAGGACGACTGCGGTGAAGTCTGGATTTTTCAGTGCAAGCGTGTCGGTTCTTTTGGGGCGCCAGATGTTTCGAAAGTGATTGAAGACGCGGAGAAGGGTTTCCCGCAAGCTGACCACTACGTATTGGTGATCACATGCGGATTAAGTGAACCTGCGCAACAACTGATACGAGATCGTCCCAAGTGGCTGCTGCCATGGACGCCAGACCGTTTAACAACCGTCGTGTTCAAACTCAGGCCAAGCGAGGACGCCAGCAGTCTCGTCCGCACACACTTCGGTCCAGAAATGGCAAAAAGGATGTTCCCCGGAAGCGAATTGCCCCTGTTGAGTTGGCAGGACTTTTTCCGGCGTGATCTTGCTGAAACAGATAAACACTTTCGACACACAATTTCATTCATACCTTGGAGTGATGTGCTCCAGAAATTGATGGGTTTCGCTCAAAATGGTGCTGGTCGCGCGCTCATACTAAATGCGGCGGGAGGGCAAGGTAAAAGCAGGCTCCTTTTGGAACTGGCGCAAAACATCGAAAGATCGGTCCTTGGGCTCCGCGTCCGTTTCTTGAATGTCAACCAGCATGGATTGAGTAACGAGCAGAGCGATTATCTGGCCGAACAGACCGGGGACTTGCTCGTAATCATTGACGACGCTCATCGCTTGGGCGGCGCCATCGAAGGTGTCGCCCAGGCCACGGAAAAGTCAAAGTCAATTCGTCTCTTGTTTGCCACGCGGCCTCAAGCCGTGGAGTCGATTAACAGTCAACTCTACCAAAATGGGTTCTCCAATCGACTCGATGAACGCATCGACCTTCCGAGATGGGAGCGAGACGACATTTGCAAGTTGGCAGACAGGGTCTTGAAACCTGAAAATCTCGCTCAAACCAACGTTTTAGTGGATCTGGCGGACCGTTGCCCGCTTTTGGTAGTATTGGGCGCCGATCTCATTAACTCAGGCGAACATCTTACTGTGTTGGCTGACCAACGGGCTTTTCGCGAGCGGGTTTTCAAAAGCTTCAAGGACGATTTTTTGCGTCATTATCCTGAGCTGAGGCGCGAGCGTTTGAACAGGATCATGAGCTTCCTGTCGTTCATATCCCCAACGAAGAAAGGCGACACGCTCTTGAACAACGCGGCCGAAATATTGGGTTACTCTCAATTGGATGTTGCTGACGATCTGGACGCGCTCGACTCAGCGGGACTGTTGGCCGAAAACTGGGAAGGCATCCGTCTTTACCCTGACCTATTCTCCGATGCGGTTCTCTTGGATGCTTGTTTGGACTCGCATAACCGGCCATCGCCGATGCATAAGGCCGTCCTTGGCAAACTGAAATTGCGTGATTTCCCGGCATTGATACGAAACGTGGCCCAAGCCGATTGGGAATCGCGTTCGCGTCATGGCGTTTCGGATTCCCTTTTCGACCCGATCTGGGAGAAGTATGTAAAAGATTTTAAGGATGGGCGCTGGCCACAGGGCGAGGACGATTTCGTTAAACACTGGTTTGGCGAAAACCCATCACTGCGAGCCGTAATGCTTGAATGGTGGCAGCCTGTGGCCGTCTTCTTGCCGGAGCGAACATTGGAATTAGCTGGCTTGGCGATTAAATGCATGGCGTCCCCGAACGATCGCGAATGGACTTGCAGGAATGTTCCACCGTTATTGAAATCCATCGTGGAACGTCATCCCAAATACGCTGAACAAGCATTGGATCTTCTTTGGACGCTGGCGACGCTTGGAGCTGAAGGCAATAATGAATACCCTTTTGCTGCCATCACTGCCATCGCAGAAGCGGCTTCATTCGCTCCTCAAAAGGAGATCAAAGTAAACGAATTAGTATTGTCTTGGCTGGAACGGAAATTGAAAGATCCGGCAGCAATTATATTCTTGCGTAATCCAAAGTGGATATTAAGCGCGCTGCTTAAACCATTCTTCGTCACAGAGATAGGTGATGTTGCCTCTAGGCTTGGCTCGTACCACGATCGGTCGGAAAGGACCCGTCCCATTCGTCAACGGGTTTTGACTATCATCGATAACTTTTTGCAATCACCCGACACTCTATTTGGTTGTGCGCTAATCCCTGTCCTTGCCGAAGCAATTAACCCTGGACAATATATTCCCAAGGAACACTTGGAAGCATGGCGTCGAGATTGCCTGGATGTTTTCAAAGTAATTGATGCAGCGGTGAATACGCACCCCAGGTCCCCAGTGCTCCTGACATCGCTTAGAGTTCTTCTGCGCAATCGCCGACTCAATCAAGACATCAGTATACCCACCGAGGCCAAGCGCATTTTGGCAAGAATTCCAGACACCTTGGAACTGAGAGTCGCTAGAGCGCTGACCTCCTATGCTCATACGGAATTCCCGGTTGTGCGGAAGGAGTCTAGTTTTTCAGATCCGATGGAATCGGAACAGATGTGGCTCAATTTTAATCACGAAGTGGCTGTTGACCTTTCACTGAAATTTGGGACCGCGCATGAAGCGTGCGAATTCCTTCGAAGCATCGCAGGGGAATTCCAAGAAGTTGGGCAAAGTGTGAGCGTCGGCGGCCTGCTCCAGCAACTGGCTCAAGTCCGTGTGGAGTGGTGCGCTCCAATTTTGAAGGAAATGGTGGAAGTCAACGATCCTGTACTCGACCATGGGATATGGGACGCACTTCTCCGCGCCCAGAAGGACGCCGCGCAGCAATATCGCGATGTTGTGGAATATTTGCCGTCACACGGACGGCCAACGCAGGTATCCAGGCTCATCAATTTTCTGGGATTTAAACATGCTAACATTGGTAGCCTCGCTCCGTTCGAACGCGAGGCTGTCGCCCATGCGTCGCAACGAACGGAAGAGGCTGTGGTCTCGGAATTGGCATGGCTTTGCGGGTTTCCTTTGATGAATGAGCCAAAGTTGGCTATGGAGGTCTTGAGCCAATTGAGACGGATTGGCAAAAAGTCCGGGGATGCGATAATGCTGGCGCTTGGCCGAATCACAGAAGCACACACTTCGGAGGTGAAAGCGCATGAGGTTGCGACGTGCCTGGATAACGTGGGTGAATACTGTTTTCCCGAGAGCAGTCCCAACGAGTTCGGTCTAACAATCGTTGCCCAAAAGTTTCCCAAAGAAGTCTATGAGCATGTGCGTCGACTCTTCGAATCGGCGGAGTCGGAAACGACAAAACTCCACCGCCCACGCGTCAAGGAAATCCCATCCCTCGGGCCATTCGGCGACGCTGAATACTTGGACCATGAAATCCAGACACTCTGGGATCAAGCGGTCAAACATCAGGATGGAAGTTTTTCCCGAGAAATGCGTCTAGCATTGGTTCGTTCACTAATGTGGTCTGATGCCCCTACGGCTCTCGACAGAATTCGCGATTTCATCGTTGCCAGCAAGGACGCCGACGAAATAGCGCTCCTTGCCGAACTCGTAGGCACTCGCCCTTCGCGCTTTGTCTTCGATCAGCCCGACCTCGTGCGCGCAATCCTTTCGCGCGCCCAAGAATTCGCCGCAATTGATGACGTCACTAAAACCCTAATTCTTTCGGCATGTGGCGGCGGCCGAACGTATACGGACACCGAACTTGATCCCGAGTACAAATACATCCTCGAACAAGGCGATGCTCTGGCCAATCGCTTTCGCGATGATCCACTTTTGCAGGCTTTTTATAGTGAAATAGCGCATTGGGAGCGCCATGATCTCGAATGGCATAGACAACGCCGAAAAGGAGAATGATCGAATGATCGGTCGAAATGTGTTTGCAGACGACGATGCTTCGATCGTGCAGGGTCACCGTTGGCAGCGTTCAGCGTTACCTCGCAAAACTCGCCAATCAGCCATATAGCCTTTCCCGAATTGTTGTTTCTTGAAATTCGCCCGTGCTTCAGGGTTGACATCTAACGAATTAAAAACTACTCGTATAAGTAGTATGGCTGAGTTGACCCCTGCACAACGACGAATCCTGGATTTTATTCGGGCGGAACTCCGCGCCGAGCGGCCGGCCCCCACCCATCAGGAGATCGCCGATCGTTTTGGCTTCCGCAGCACCCGCGCGGCAGCCTGTCACCTGGAAGCCCTTAAACGCAAAGGCTTCATCAAATCCGAGCCGGGCAAGGTTCGGGCGTTGCGCGTCGTCACTTCCCTCCAAAAGTATCGCACGGCCATTGTGGACATCCCCCTCTTTGGCTCGATCCCTGCCGGCTTTTCCGATCAGCGGGACCAGGAAGCCAAAGGGTGCGTGTCCATTGATATTGAGTCTCTGGGCATAAAACCCAGCCCGCGAACCTTCGCCCTGGAAGTGCGGGGGGATTCCATGATCGGCAAACACATCGTGGACGGTGACGTGGTGGTGGTTGAACACGGCCAGACCCCGCGTCACGGCGATGTCGTGGCGGCGTTGATTGACGGGGAAAGCACGCTCAAGACTTACGTCGCCGACAAGGGAAAGCCACACCTCCGCGCCGAAAACCCCATTTATCCCAAACTCTTCCCCGCCGGCGAGCTGGTCATTCAGGGCGTCATGGTCGCCCTAATCCGAAAACGGAAATGAACCATGCTGGCGCCGAAATCCATCGTCCATCTGGACGCGGACGCATTCTTTGCCTCCGTCGAGCAGGCGGCCGATTCGCGCTTGCGCGGCAAGCCCATCGCCGTCGGCGGTGAAAAACGCGGCATCATCGCATCGGCCTCCTACGAAGCCCGGAAGTTCGGCGTTTACACCCCCATGCCGACCGTCCGGGCGCGGAAACTCTGCCCCAAACTGATTGTCCTGCCCGGGGACTACGATCGTTACGAGCATTTTTCCAAATGGATGTTCTCTTACGCGTACGACTTTACGCCGGATGTGGAGCAGACTTCGATTGACGAGGGCTATTTTGATCTGAGCGGCGCCCGGAAAACTCCGGTCGAAATCGCGCTCACCATTCGCAGAGCCATCGGCCAGTCCTTGAAGATCTCCGTCAGCGAAGGCATTGGCGTGAACAAATTGGTCAGCCAGATCGCATCCAAGCTCAACAAACCCGCCGCGTTCGCCGAAGTTCCACCCGGCCAGGAAATCTCATTCCTGCATCCCCTGCAAAACAAGTGGCTGCCCGGCATCGGGCCCAAAACCGCCATTCGATTGAACGCCGCCGGCTTGGCTTACATCGGCCAGATTGCCGCCACACCGCTGGACCTGCTTCACATCCTCATGGGCAACACCGCCCGGACGCTCCGCGAGTATGCCAATGGCATTGACAACCGGCCCCTCGTTCCAGCCCGCGAACCACAGAAATCCTTCGGCCAGCAGGAAACCTTTGGGCGCGATTTGACGGACGAGGGATATATCGAAGCCACGTTCCGGCGAATGGCGGACAACCTGTTTGCCAAAGTCCGGGAGGAAGGGCACAGCATCCGCACGCTTACGGTCAAGGTGCGATATAACGACATGGGGGAGGACCAGGTGAGCGAGAGCCTGATCGAGCCAACCGATCTTGAGACGGACATTTATTCCCGCCTAGGTTCCATGCTTCGAGCCGCTTGGAAACGCCGGGTAAGCCTGCGCCTGGTGTCGCTGAAATTGTCGAACGTGTATGACGGTTGTTTTCGCAGCGAACTGGCCTTGGACGTTCCGGCGCACCGTCAGGATGCGCAGGAACGTCTGGCGGCGGTGATTGACGGTTTGCGCCGGGTCGGAGGTCATTCCGTCATTTTGCGGGGTCATGATTTTCGCCTCCGGGAAGCTCCGCACGAACTGGTGGCGGCGGTTGAGCCGACACCACGTCAGCCAAATGTACAAAAGCCCGCTGGCTGGCCGGAGACCGTGGGTAATTACATCCCGTTGCGGGTCCACAGCCACTATTCGTTCCTGGATTCCACGCTCTCACCTTCTGCTATCGTTGGCCTCGCCAAACAACATGGAATGTCCGCTATCGCGCTTACCGACACCGGGAATTTGCATGGCGCCGTTGAATTTGTATTGGCGGCAAAACAGGCCGGCATCAAACCGATCCTGGGGGTTGAGATCAACCTTGAGAGAAAGCCATTGCTCCTTTACGTGGAATCGGCGTCAGGCTACCACAATCTGAATCGACTGCTTTCCCGCCATGCGGAACTGGCGGCGACCGGGACAGATGAAGCCTCCGTGGCCAATCAACAACGCGGCTCTTACAAACGACAAGAATTGCACGGCCTCACGGACGGATTGGTCGCCGTCAGCGAAGATCTCCGATTGGCCGAATTCTTTCCGGGCCGGTTTTACAGCCTTGCCACCAGCAAGAAATCAGCAACAACGGCTCAAGGCGTTGCGTGCCCTACCATTCGTTACGCCACCGCAGCCGACCGTCAGAAATTTGACATCGTGCAAAGCATCCGCACGTTAACATTGTTGCAGGAGGATCATCCCGAAAAACGACACAGCGGACGATTTCATTTCCGCTCACCCGAAGAAATGGCGACCGCTTGCCAGGAACACCCGGAATGGTTGAAGCACACCACCGAAATTGCGGAGCGATGCAATTTCGAACTTCCGTTTGGCAAACCGCAATTCCCAGCGTTCATTCCGCCGGACGGCTCCTCCTCCGGCGACTATCTGCTCCGTCTTGTGCTGGAAGGCTTACATCGGCGTTACGGCTCACGGGCCGGCCAGTTCCGCCCACAGGTCGCGGAGGAACTCGGCATCATCAATGAGGTCGGATACGAGGAATATTTTCTCATCACATGGGATTTTCTCCAAGAATGCCGGAGGCGTGGAATTGAATGGATCACACGCGGCAGCGCCGCGGACTCGCTGGTCTGCTACTGCCTCGGCATCAGCGGGGTTTGCCCGATCCGGTTTGATCTCTATTTTCGCCGGTTCCTCAACAAGGACCGAATGGCGATGAACAAACTGCCGGACATTGATATTGATTTCGCGCACGACCTGAAAGACGACGTGGTCAAACTGATTTTTGAGAAGTACGGCCGGGAACATTGTGCCGTCGTGGGTGGGTTCTCGACGTTCCAGGCTAAAAGCGCCTTTGCGGAAGTGGCGAAGGTCCTGGGGGTCGCCGAACGGGAAGTTAGAAAATTCACCGATCATTTTCCGTGGAGTTTTGGCGGCGGCTGGGTTCCGGCCGAACACACCCCCAGCGGCGGGAACCGCTTAATCGAGATGTTGAGGGCCAGCCCAGAAAACCGGGATTTGCCGCTGGACGAGGAGCCCTACCGGACGGCCCTGCAAATGGCGGAGTTCCTCGACGGCATGCCGCGTTATCCCAAGATGCACCCATGCGGGCTGGTTCTCTCCCGCCAGCCGATGCACGAATTGACACCCACGTTCATTGCCAACAAAGGCTACGCGACCACCCACTTTGACATGGACGCGGTTGAAGCCATTGGTTTGGTCAAAATGGACATCCTCGCCCAGGGCGGTTTGGCCGCAATGCGGGATGTCAAACGTTCGCTGGCAGCCCAGGGAATTGAAATTAACCTCGAAGGTCTTGAGCCGTGGCAGGACCCGCGAGTATGGGAGATGATTGCCGTCGGCGGAGCGCGAGCTGTGCATCATATCGAATCTCCCGCCATGACTTCGCTCTGCCGAATGTGCAACGTGAGCGAGATTGATGGCCTCGTGGCCATCGTCAGCGTCATCCGCCCCGGGGCGGCCAACGAAGGCAAGAAAGTGGCCTTCACCCGGCGTTACCAGGGCATGGAACCGGTAACCTATCCCCACCCGTCCCTGGAGAAATGTTTGCGCAGCACCTACGGACTGGTCGTTTACGAGGAACACATTTTGCAGATCAGTGAGGCCTTCGCCGGCCTCAATCCGGGGCGGGCGGACGTGTTGCGCCGTGCCCTGAATAAACAAAATCGTCCGATAATTGAAAAGATCCAGGTTGAGTTCTTCCAATCGGCGCGAGCACGGGGACATTCACCGGAGAAGATCGAAGAAGTGTGGGGCTTGGTCACGGGCTTCGCTGGATACGCCTTCTGCAAGGCGCATTCCACCGCCTACGGCGTCGAGGCGTACGAATCCGCGTGGCTCAAAAAATATTACCCGGTCGAATTCATGGCTGCGGTCTTGTCCAACGGCAAAGGGTTTTATCATCCCATTGTCTACGTGCTGGAATGTCATCGCTTGGGAATCACGCTTTTGCCGCCCTCCATCAGCCAGCCTGGGCCGCTATTCAGTCCCGTCGGCAAAGCCATTCGCGTTCCGATTCGTTACATCAAAGGGATGACAGAGCGAACCAATGAACGACTTCTGGTTGAAAATGACCGGGCGCCATTTGAATCACTGGCCGAATTTTACCGGCGTGTCTTACCTACACCAGAGGAGATGGAGGCGATCTTGCGCGTTGGTGCGTTTGATGAATTTGGAAAAACGCGGACCGCACAGTTTTGGGAATGCCAGTTTTTACAGCGTAGTTTTGGGAAAGCAACCGGCGGTGGACAAGGATTGCTCTTGCCGCCGCCGGGGATGGATCGTTTACCCGAAGTGCCATTGCAGGAACCGACCCGACGCGAGCGGTTGGAAGCAGAAAATGAATTGCTGGGTTTCCCGGCGAGCGCCCATCCGCTCGAACTCCACAGCAACGTTGCATGGGATACGTATTGCCCAGTATCGAGGCTGGGGGAGCACATCGGCGAGGAAGTAGTGACGTGCGGGTTGGTGGTGGAACAACGCACCCATCACCAAATCACTGGCGAGCCAATGAAGTTTCTGACACTGGCGGACTGGACGGGAATGGTGGAAACAGAATTGTTCGCCCAGACCTACCGGAGCTACGGCCTTGCGACCGTGCGTTATCCGGTGCTGGAAATTACTGCAAAGGTTGAGGCGTTCGAGAACGGATGCGGCTACTCGTTGAGAGCATTACGGGCGGGAAAACCGAGGGAAAAGTAGATTCCATCGCAAAGCAATTCATGGAAAAGGCGGAGTGGAAGCCGAGCGGCGGCGGCCACATCACTCGTATTCACAAGATGGCCCGGAAGTGATGTTGCTTTTCCGCCTTGTGCCGGCCGTGCAACTCGTGCAACTCGCCACATGGCCGGGACCGTCTTGCACAGTTTGCACGGGTTGCACACCCGCGTTGCCTTCGATAAAACCTGTTGTATTGACTCGCTGATTCTCCTGTTTTCTGGCCTTTGTGTCGACAGGGCGACATCTCCCGGACCTGGGCGCGATTGCTGGACGGCGAAGAACCGCCGCGGCGCGGGAGCGAAAATGGACGCGAGCAGGTGACCGAGGAGGCACGGTTCGCCATACGAGAGTTCTTAATTTGCGGCTTCACAATTCAAACTGCCGGCCCCACTTTTGATGCGCTGTGAAAATGGAATCCCCGTCAAAGATCGGTTCAAGCGCCAAGCGCGCTGCAAGCTCCGGCGTCGCGCCAGCCTGCCGAACGTATCGCTTCTGGGATTTGTTGAATCAAGACCTATTTAAAGGACGTCGACGTTATGTACTGGGTGCGACTTTACGCTTTTGAAGGGGGCTTGGAAAAGATCTTCGTGTATGGTTATGCCACCCAGGCTTCGGGCCGAATTGGAAACTGGAGGAAAGGCGCCACAAGATTACCCCATCGATTGGGCTTGTATCACTACACCCGCTTCATGTCTGAGGCGGAGTTGACCGCCTGGTGCAACCAACTGGCTCAAGAGCGGACTGTCATCGAAACCAATGAAGGCGCCGCAAACCTTCGTATCCCCGGGGGCCTGATCGCGCGCCCCGAGGTTTTCGGCGCGCCGATGGAGAGCGGGTCGCACCTTTATCCCCGCTCGTTGTCGAATCAGCTTACCAGAATTAACGGCTATTGGCAGATTTCTAAATTCAACCTGCTTCAAGCGATGTTTCCGCCGTCGAACTGGCCTGAACCTGCAGGGATGATTAAGGCGGCGGAATCGGTCTTGAAGGAACTCAGAAACGATACAGGCATTGACTTTTTGCAGAATGAGGCCGGGCGCTTTGGTAATTTCGAAATTACTAAATATCTGCATGGCGCATATCAGACGACGGATGGACTCAGCTGCCACGTGGAGCCCACACAAAATAACGCTGTAGTTGCGTCTTTGGTTGTCTCGATCGATTATCCTTTGTCAGGTCATGAAGCCCTTGCGATTGGATGCCGCTTGTATGCTGGTCGCTCTCCGGGCCAGGAAACTTTAGTTCTCGACGACGTACGGCCTTGGACGCAGGGGACAGCCTCTGTGCGTTTTACCCCCAATCAACCCTTCGGCAAGTTTGAAGTCTCGATCCGGCGACTGTCACAACCAGATTTGATCGCCTACCAATGCCAGTACATCATCGGGGAGGTAAACGTCTCGATGAATATCGTTGCCGAGACGCGACGACTTTTGAGGCCCTGGTCGGCAGCAATGCCGGCCAACTTGCGGGATCGTGCTGCAGGAATCCCGGACCGGGATCATATCGACTTACAGGTGGGACATCAAACGTCCTGGATTCAGGCAGAGGTCGAGGCGTTTCATCTGGCGCGGCTGATTAGTCCACCGATTGGACGGGCTAGATTTCTGCCACCCGGCCAAGAGTCCCAAATCGAAGCCGTGGAGTTTTTGGCAGGAATGATGCTGGAATCCGGCGTTGCAAGATGCATTATAGCGGACCCCTATTTTGATTCGACTGGCATCGGTTCATTGCTTGTCAGGCTAAGGCGCTTGCCCGAATTGGTCGTCCTCATGAGTCATGCACGCGATGCCAAAAAGGAAAGCTGGACTGTTCTTTCGAAAATTGTCTCAAAACTCCGTGGCTTTTTTGGAATAGGCACGACCACAAGCGTCGTTCCGCCACAAGTATTTAGGGAATTGAAGGAGACATGCCAGTCGTATCATGAGCATCTGCCAGCGCGATGTCGTCTCATCAATATTGGCAATGGAACCTATTCAGAACAACAATTCCACGACCGCTATCTATTGATTGAGCGCAGCAGCGATGGGCTGCCTTCAAGCCAGGAGGTGTGGATGTTGAGCAATTCCTTCAGCGGTGCTGCCAAAAAGTTCCCGTTGGTGATTTGCCCGCTTCCGCCCGATGCCGCGGCACAGGTGGCTGATTATATCGCGAGGCTACAGGCAGGCAAAGTTCATGGCCGGGAATCAGCACGGATGGAAACAATTTGGGAGCAACAACCCCAAGTCGGCGCAAGGCTTCCGGAACGTGAGTATGGGCCGCTCGCGTTGGTGAAGTTTGAAGGGTGGCAGCTTATTCTTCAGCTTCTTTCCCCCGAGGAGCCGGATGACCATTCCCGTTCGCTTTCGGCAGTCAGACGCAATTTATTGTCCTCGGAGCAGAATGGACAGAGCGCGTCCTGGCACGTTCCGGAACACAATCTTCGGCAGGCAATTGCGGCAATGCTTGCCGGAACTGATGCGGGACTTGACGCAGGAAGACTTACTGCCATCGCCAATTGGGAATATTATGGTGGTCCTTCAGCCGAAAACTACGGTTTCTCCAACAACCAGCTCGCGACGATATTAGCTGCTTTGGAGGAACAATTGCAGCAGGTAAGGGATGAAGGTGGGGGGCACACAGTGCTGTTCCAGCCTTTGCAGGAGGATTGGCCTTTTGCTGAGTGTCTGAATCCGGCCAAAATGATGTTTTTTCAAGCCCCTCTTGACCTTTTGATGCGACCTGCCCCGACACTCCGCTTTTTGGCGGACGCAATGTGGAGTGTTCAACCTCAGGCGCTCCTGTCGAAAATCGCCAGCTTCGAGTCGGATTTTCTACTTAAGTGGCTGATTGTGAAGTCCCATGAACTTGCGCCAAATCAGGTCATGCCTCTTTTCCAATCCCCGAACGGAATCTTCCAAGCCATAGGCTTTTGGACACTATGGGAGAGCGGGCGGCAACTTCCCAATGGGGGTTTGTCGGACCTGATTTCCATCTCCCGGCAAATTGGCAATGCAGTTGCAAGCGACGAACTGCTGCTCGGGCTTATTTTTGTCCGGGCGTGTTTCGTAAATGCCGGCAGTGAGGAGATTCCTGGCGTTGGGGATTTGGGCAATTTGTGGCCAGCAGTCGGACTAAATGGTGAACGGCGCGCGAGATTGTGCGAGTTAATCTCGACGGGAACACGCGGACATCCGCTGAATTTTGCTGAACAACTGGCTCTCCATTGTCCGTCTGCAGCAGACAAACGCAGTCTTGAGACTTGGTGCATTGACAAACTGCTGCAAAAATTGCCTTTGAGAGGAATTCCTGCTGGTGACGCACATTTTTGGTCGCAAGCAGACAAGCCCGCAACCACTGCAGCTGCGAAGTGCATATTGCGTGTTTATGGGACAGCATCCGCACAATATTACATTGATCATATTCTTGGGAGACTCGACTTTGGGCAGGCTCAGGAACCGCTCCTTTACACCCGGGATCTACGCAGGTGGAGCAGACTTTGCGATGGCCTCCTGTGGGGCCTGTTTCTCGGCGCCCGGTTGGCCGAAGTTGACCGTGACCCCCAGAGGATAGATACACGCGGGCAACTATTGCAACCACTGCTCCAGCAGCTTTTGCGTTTTGGCCCGGAATTGTGGCATAACTATCACGATTTTCACGGTTTGCTAGTGGAATGCATGGCCATTCTGTTGCGTTGGCTTGATGAGACGGATGGAACGCCGGCGTTGGATCAACTTGCCGTTGGCTTCATTGAGAACGCTGAAATCCCAAGGTTTTGGCGGCTCATTGCCATGATTCATTCCACGAAGCTTTTGCATTCGCGAGGCCAGCAACTGCCTGGCATTTCTGCCAATTTGATAATCCCGCATGCCTTTCATAGGCAAGATGTTCATTGGATTAATGAAATCAGCGCGCTTTTAATCCAGAGAGGAAGGGAATTTCCCGATTTGGAGAATTTACTGAATCAGGCTAAGACGTCCTTTGATTTGGCTAGGAGGGGGGCCCATCAATAGGCACACTTGGCCTTCGCTTCTGGGTTCATCGGATTTTAGCCAATTCCTTCTCAAGGAGTTGCCTCCGCTCAACTTCACTCAAAGATGGTGGGATTGATGCCGTCGCGATACCGCCGCCCTTCTCCCTCCTTAAAAAATATATGATTTTAGATTCTCGATCCACCACCATTAAGGCACCACCCTCGTCATTGACAAAAGCTAGAGTCCTCCCTTGGTCGTAAATTGTGTGAATGTTTCGGGATCGTCCCCGAAGGTAAATATTCTCGGCCACCGTGAACACGGCGTGCAGGAAGCCAGAAGGTGGGGCTGTCATGCCAACCGTCCCAAACCCTGGCCAATAAGGACGTGCGGCTGGAGTCCTCACCGGCGCAGCCCCAAAAACTGTCGACGAGCTAAAAAGAAAGAGCAAATCATCCTTTGAAAAACTGGTTCCTCGTGGCGAAGGGGTCCCGTCGGTCCATCGCCGGACCAATTCTTGAATCTCCAGAGGCAGAACGCCGACAATTTCTTGGACCAAAGCACATACCGGCTGTTTCGGAACAGTTGCCTCTGACGATTGTGCAGCCCGAACGGTTGCAATTAGCTCCGCCATGCGGTGTTGAGGAAATGGTGGCGTTGCCAGGTCTTTCACCGGCGCAAAACGGCCGCCCTTGCGTACTACCTCCCAGGCTTCAGCCATCTCCTTGTAACGCACAATGTAATGCGGGTGCTCCGCCAGGGCGTGCTTCAAACGGGCGCAATCTTCCGTTTCGCCCTCGCCAGCAAGGACTTTTCCAGATAATGCTTCAAATTCTGACATTTCCATATTAGTTATCGCAAAAATTCACTCAGGCGTTTCAAAAGTGAAGGCGATTTTGAAATCATTTCGGACAATTTCGTGACGGTCCTGCAAACTAGAGTTCTGATCGATCCCTCGCTCATACTATATTTTTTGCTCAATTCTTGGTACGAGCAGTTTAGCCACATTCGGTCCTTCAAAATTGAACGCGCTGGTTCCAAGACCTGATCCAGTATTTCGGATAAAGTACATCCAAGCTCTTCCAAGTCCGGTTCAGCCAAGCAATCCGGGGAAAACTCAGGAATATCGATAGGCAGGCCGTCCGGGCCTGCTTGGTCGATACTGACGGTTTGAGGGCGTTTCTGTGCCGAATTCCTTCGGATTAGATCGATTGCACGCTTCCGAGTAGTTGACGAAATCCAGCCACGAAGATCCTCTATGCTCCGCAAGTTACCAACGTAGTTCACCAATTCTTTCAAGACTGTGATAACGACATCCTCGGCGTCTTGATCCGTAAGGCCGTGGCGCCGGGCGGTCGGGAAGGCAATTTCCCACAGGCGAGGGCAAGCCTTTTGCCAAGCCATTTCGTCAAGACTCCGCAATGCCTCAAGGTTGACCAATTCCTGTTCCACGGCAGATGGTTATGCCCCTTCGCATTTGACGGCAAGACTTTCCACCGAATTGGCATCGGTTCCCGGTTGAGATGAAAACGCTTCCTTCCCGAAACGCCGGTTCCTTGCCAAATCCAACTGTTCAAGCAAAGGATTTCGTGCGCGCCCCCCCCCAATAAAAATAAATGTAACGCTGCCCACCAGTTTTACGATTTAGAAAGGAGGGCTCAAAAAAGCCCCAGCCAAATGAACAGAAGCGAAACGATTTATGAATGAGATCAAAATGTCGGAAATTGAGAGAATCAAGTTCGGGCTCGCACTGGATTATGTCGCGGAATGGTGCGCCCAACATCAGTGGGCGGTGGGGGTTGGCGAGATGGCGGCAGGTGCTGCGCTTGTCGTTGCTGGGATAAAACTAGGCCACATCCATCCTGGCACATGGTTGGGTACGAAAGTCGGGGGCTTTAACGACGGGGCGTTAGCGAGCGGAGCTGCCGGTGGCACTGCGGGTGCTATCGCAGGAGGGGTTCTGGGCGGCATCGGGGTAGCCACAGGGGGTGGTGCAATTGGTATTCCGGCATGGCTGCTGGCGTCTGGCGGGGCTGCCGCTTTTGGGGCGAGCGGCTATGCAATTGGAGATGCAGTTCATAAGTTCTTAAATCCGGGTATTGACATTGGCCAAGTGTTCGCCGGAGGCTCCCTTCTTACGATCGGAGTTGCTCTAATTATTGACGGCGCACGGCGTTTCATCGCAGACGAAGCTGTCAGACGATTATTTTGCAACTTTAAGGATGGTGTCAGTTGTGTTCGGCAGACTTGATGCTGAGAGCCAGCAGGGAGCGGCGGGGCGCAACCGGCCATGTTTCTGGGCCGCCCTGAGTCAATTGTAACAATTCGTAACACAATTGTAACTTGTACTTTTACCGGGGTACTGGCTCACTCGCTGCGTGGCCGGACGCCAGACCAAACAGGATATTGACGAGCGACAACTTCACCACTGGAAGTTGCTGGAAGTTTTTCAGCAGCGGCTGGAGCCGGCGCTGGCCAACCGGGACCAGACCCCGACGGAGTTGGACCCGCGGCGGCGATTGCAGCCCGGCGGGTATCTGTCGATGATGCTCTTTGCGCTGCTCAATCCGGTGATCAAGAGCACGCGGGCCCTGTGCGCCGCCAGCGGCTTGAAGCGGATGCAGGCGGAGGTTTGCGCAGGGCCGGTCAGCTTGGGGAGTTTTTCCGAGATGCAGGCGGTGTGTGAGCCGGAGTTGCTGGCCGGGCTGTTGCGGGAACTCTCGGCCGAGGCGCTGCCGGTCTTTGGGGATGAGCGGGTGCGGGCGCAAGTCCGGGACCTGACGGCCAATGATGGGACGCTGCTGCCCGCGCTGCCCCGGATGGCTTGGGCCCTCTGGCAGGATGAGCGCAACCGGGCGGGCAAACTGCACCTGGAGTTTTCGGTGTGGCGACAGGTGCCCAGCGAGTTTACGGTGACGTCGGGCAACGCCTCGGAGCGGGCGGCGTGGGAGGCCAAACTCAAGCCGGGTTCTTTTTATGTGAACGACCGCCATTACGGCCATGATTACAAGCTGATCGGGCGGGTGCTCAAGGCCAAGGCTTCCTTTGTGTTGCGGCTGTTCAACAACACCGTCCTGGAAAGGTTGGAACCGGCCCGGATACTCAGGCCGGCGGACCGGCAGGCCGGAGTGGTGGAGGACGTGAAGGTGCGATTGGGGGCCGAGCCGGACGGGCCAACGGGGCGGCTGGTGCGGGTGGAAGCCGACGGGCACAGCTTCCTGCTCTTCACCGATCGGGAGGATTTGGAGGCCGAGCTAGTCGCCTTGATTTACCGCTACCGCTGGCAGATTGAATTATTCTTCAAGTGGATCAAATGCATCTTGGGCTGTCGCCACTGGCTCGCGGAATCCCAGGAGGGCGTGACTCTCCAAGTTTATTGTGCCCTGATTGCCTCCGTGCTACTGGTATTGTGGACTGGCAGCAAGCCGACCAAGCGGCAGTGGGAGGCTCTGCAACTTTATTGGATGGGCTGGGCCACCCTTGAAGAACTGGAGCGGATGCTGCTCCCCGCAAAAAAAGCCAAATAAATCGTCCGGGAGGATTGCGCCAAGAATCCCCCTAGGGCGAAGCTTTGCCCTGGTCTGACTCCCAACCCAACCAAGCGCCTCTGCCACCGCTCATTTCCACAACAAAATGGCTCCGTCATCCCACCAAAACGCCCAAGCAAAAACCTTGCCTAACACTACTGGGATGGTGTCGTCTATCTGGCACAGTTAACAGCCGATGTCGTGGCCGATACTTGGGAATCGCTTAAACGGCATGTGATTCCGAATGGTCCGGCGGACGGCATCGGCGCGGCGGTTTCGGGCGTCGCAGTGGGTGGCACTGGCGCAGCGATTGGCGGCAGTGTGGCTGCTGGCACAGTAACCGTACTGGGATCCCACGCTGTCGGAGGAATCGCGCTTTCTCTGGGCCTAGTATCGGCACCTTTATGGCCCATAATTGCATGTGGCGCAGGGGGTGTTGCTCTTGGATACGGTGCATGGATGCTGATAAGGAGAGGTCGTTGAAATCCCTTTTGGTCGAGCGAAGGCTCTGGGCGACGGTCCGTCTGATCTTTACGAGGCCGCGTGGGTGGCCCCGTTGAAGCCAGCAACCAGGCAATCGTTTCAGGAGCAGTCCAGCGGGTTGGCGGAAGATTCGGTCCGGATTGCGCAAAAATTGAATTAAACGCTTGATTTTGGATGCCGGGAGCCAGCATTGTCGGTTGCGAGAGACAGACAGGGGCCGTTCCAGTAGTGAGTCGTTAAGCCATCTGACTTATCTGAAAGCGGATTGGTTAAACGATGCGGGCTGGTTGGTGGGCGGTTTTTTTGACCATTTTGCAAGCTGATTTGCTCCCTTTTTGACTCCCCATAAACTCCCCATGACCTCTTCACCGTGCGTCTGCCGACAGACACCGCTATAGATTGACTTACCTCGGAAGATGCCTATTTTACGAGGGAGAAGAAAACGTGCATCCGACTACGGAACAGAATTAGCCGGATTAACGGACGAAGCGCCAGGTTTCGGCGTAGAGAACGGCATGGACTATCCGCTGCCGGAGGCGGAATTCGACGAAGACACGCACGAATGCAGACTGGACAGCTATGAGATATACCTGAAGCAGGCCGAGCAGTACCCGATACTCTCTCCCGAACAACAGACCGCGCTTGCCGTCCGGATCCAAAAAGGGGACGAAGAAGCCCGCGAACAGCTGGTGCAGTCAAACCTGCTGCTGGTAGTCTGGGTGGCCCAGCGACATACCAACATGGGGCTTCCGCTGCTCGACCTCATTCAAGAAGGAAACATCGGCCTCATCAAGGCCGTCGACCGCTATCGCCTCAACCGAGGCACCCGCTTTTCAACATACGCCCAGTTTCGCATCCGGTACGCCATCTTGCGCGCGATCAGCAACAAGGCCAGGATAGTCCGCCTATGCACTGGTTGTCAATCGGACCTGCTCCGGCTCAAGCGGATCGAGGCAGCCCTCTGGTGCAAACTTGAACGGATGCCCACGCAGCAAGAGATAGCTAAAGCCGCAAAAATGCCTTTGCGACGGATGAAGGAAATCACGGAGGCCCCCAACCTGCTTTCATCCCTGGACGAGCCCGATCACGGTCTCGACGGATCGGACCTGCATGGCGGCCAATACGACAGGATTGCTGACGAGCGGGCCGTGGACCCGGCACAAAGCGCCGGGAAGCTCATCAAGGCGGGGATCATCAACGAGGCGATCGGCAGCCTGAACCACCGCGATCAGAAAATTGTCCGGCTGCGCTTTGGCTTCACCGACCGGCCTCATACCCTGGAGGAGGTTGGCAACATCTTCGGCGTGACACGCGAGGCCATCCGCATGCTTCAGGACAGAGCATTGCGAAAGCTTCGGGGGAAGCTGAAGATGGCCACCCTGAACCGCAATCTGGACTTCGAATTGCAGGCCTGTGCCTGAGGAGGCAGCGCCAACGCTGCGCATAATAACGAAAGCCGAGCAAATGGAACAGTCTGCCATCAACCAAGCACTCCGACACGCCCTGGTTTCGTTCACCATTTCCATGACACTGAGCGCGACGGCGCTCGCGATCTTCATCCGGTGGGTGTACCTCGAGTGCCAGGAAAACAAACGGCGGAAGGAAGCAAAAAGACCGGCGCCAAGATCGGTGACCTCCACGCCAGCCTATCCGCCCAACCCGCCTGCTGCGCTGCCTCCGCGCCCTCCGGTTGAACCCCTCTTTTCCTTTAAGCAGGACACGGCGGCGTTCGGGGCGCCCGACATCAAACCTCAACCCCCTTCAGCAACGGCCCCCGCGGGGCCTTAGAATGAGGAAGTATGGCGCACGCAAGAAAAGACACTTTGACGAAACCACGGGAGTGGGCCAAGCACTTGCGCCCATTCGGAAAGCGGCGGCAGTCCAAGCTCGAGAGAAAGGCCGCCCAGCGACAGATCAGAAAGGAGGCATGATTCCATGTTCCAGATGCCTTTTCAAATGATCGCCGCGTTCAGCTTGATCCTTGCCCTGCTCGTGCTGCAGTTCCTGGTCCACCAAAACCCGCGCCATCCGTCGATAAACTTCATCAGGAAAGCCGTTTGGTTCCTCGGAATCGCCTTTGTGCTGGCATGGCTGCAAGACCTCTTGCACTTCTAAGATGCAGACCAACTTTTCCACGACGATCCGACCCGCACGGCAAGCTCAATTGCGCCGCCGATTCGCCGCCGGGCTGCCTGTTTTCCGCGGCAAGCAGGATGGAAGGGCGCCCTCGGACCCGGGGGACTTCGGTCAAGGGACCTACTACAGCACCAGCAAGGCGCGCGCGGCCAATTACGGTGCCTTGAAGCCATTCACGATCGTTCTGACGAAGCCGCTTCTTCTGACGGTCGAAGAGGCCTATACGCAGATCGCAGACCGTTACGGCACCATCAGCGGCGTGGCCGGCCATCCGGAAACTGTTGTTGAAAAACAAAGATCCGAAATTGAAAATAAACATCCGAAATTCCCAGAAGGTCCCAAATGCCCGCAAAGACGCGTGTGATGGGATTTTAGTTTTGAACTGGGTTGACCAGTTTTCACTTGGGGAATTGCGGTTTTGACCTGGAAAAACTCTGACTCAAGCCGCGAACGCTGGCGAATTTCCTCGACTCGGTGGCGCACATGGTCCCGACGCCTTTTCCGGAACCCTCCGTCCCGCTGGCAGCAGGCGGCGTGGCGCGTGGTTGAAAGCGGCGATCTACTTATATTCTTTTCATTCCCTCCACGCCTCTGCGGCTAGAGGCAACTCGTTCAATTCCGCACGAGACTCCCGCCACGTTGGGTAGTGCTCGGTCAGGAGGGTGATGAAGCGCTGGCTATGGGTCGGTTCGAGCAGATGGATCATTTCATGGACGATCACATACTCAAGCAAGTCTTTCGGTTTCCTAACCAGTTCCGTATTCAGACGGATGTGGCCGGCGTCGTGATTGCAACTCCCCCACTTGGTTTTCATCCGTTGCAGGAAGTATCCCGCGACCTTTACGCCCAGTTTCGGTTCCCATTTCTTGATGAGCGCAGGCACCTGCGCGTGCAGCAATGATCTGTGCCACGCGTGGATAATTTCCGCCCGCTTTGCCTTCGGGCTGCCTGCGCGCATGGTGAGGGTCAGGCGTTTGTGATCGAGCGTCACTGAAGGTTTGGCCTCGCGCTGGATTACGGTGAGCAGGTGTCGACGACCCCAAAGGTAATGGCTCTCCCGTTGCACGAATTGCCGCGGCGTTTCGCGGGCTTGTTTGCGCAACTGCGTTTGCTGCTCACGAATCCAGCCCAGTTTGGAGATTGCGTATGCGCGGGCCACCTCCAACCGGGTTGCGGTTGGAGCAGAGAGCGTCACCCGTCCACTCGGTGGATGCACAGAAAGGTGGACGTGTTTGATGGCCTTGCGGCTCACCTGAATCGAAAGCTCTCCAAGCTGGATCGTCTCGGTCATCAGTACCCGGGTTGGTTTTTGATGATGTCGAAGACGGCCAACGTCGCTTCACGGTCCTTGGACATGATCTTAAAGAGCGCGTCTCGGACCTGCCCCCCCTTGGGGCCATCGACGTCCTCTTTCCAGTATGCCGGAGCCTTCTCGCGCATGGCCTGGTCGATTGCGAGCGCGAGATTGGCCTTCCCGTCATCATCGGGCGGGCAATGAAAAGTCGTCGCGGGAATGCTGGCCAAATTGTTGAAGAGAACGCTCGCCTCTGGTTTCCCGTGAAGTACTGCGGGAACACCAGAAATAGCATCTTTCTTTGCCATGCGCTTCACCAAATCCTCCGCTTTCTTGAGGAATGCCTCGTATGCGGCCGCGTCCGCACGGCTTTGCCGGATGAGATCAGCCAGCAGCTTGGACATCTCGGCGTAAAACCGTGGGTCGGTAAGCTGGTCGCGGATGATTGTCTTGCGGACATTGTTGATGATGCCCTCGGCAATCGCGTTGCGGGACAACTTGCCCTTCTCGTTCAGTTTGCGAGCGATGGCGTCGTGGATGCCGGTCTTGATGATGAGATCAGTAAGCGAAAATGAGTTCAGGTTGCCCATGTCCGCCGCCGGGTCAGCTTGAACATAGGTGTTGAGCAAATGCCGCATGTCGGCCTCGTAGGGCTTGATGTCCAGCTCCTCGCCCGAGTGCTTCTTGATGGCAGAGCGCGTGTCGCTGTAGAAATCCACCTCGTTCTGCAAGGAGGGAGCCTCGGCGTCGCTGTAGCCCGCTTCGGTCAAATTCTGGGAAATGTCGGCGTACGCGCGGACGAAGGTGGCCACGGCCTTGTAGAAGGAAATGCGCAATGGCTCCGTGTCCACCAGTGCCTGGGGATTTGCCGCGTCGCCGCAGAAGTAGTGCAAGAATTGCTCCATTTCACGCGGTGGCGGCACCGGGTCGCACAGGTAGCGGAGTGCCTCGCGGGCAGCATCGAGTTGTTTCTTTCCCTCTTTGAGCCAGTCCTTCAACTCGACATTGTTCGAGCCGCCGTTGCCCTCATCAATGTCCAACTGGTCCGAATTATAGACCGCGATAGCCTCCTTCACATCTTCGAACAGCTTTTTGAAGTCCACGATGTAGCCGTAGTCTTTGTCGTCGCCGTCGAGGCGGTTTGTACGGCAGATGGCCTGAAAAAGGTTGTGGTCGAACAGCTCATTATCGAGATAGATGTAGGTGCAGCTCGGTGCGTCGAAGCCGGTCAGGAGTTTGCTCACCACAATTAACAACTTCAGGTTCGCTGGCTCGTCGATGAAGCGGCGCTTGGCTTCGTCCTCGTAGGTCTTGGTGGTCTGGCCGCTTTTGAGGACGTGCTTGGTGTAGGTATCGAATTTGTAGCGTTCGTCGCTGTTGGCCGGTTCGCGGGTGATGGCGTTGTGGTTCGGTTCGAAGGACGTGATGATGCCGCAGAACTGGCCGAAAGCGGTGTTCAGGAAGAGCCGGTAGTAGTGGCAGGCGTCGTAGATGCTCGCAGCCACGAGGATTGCGGTGCCGCGGTCGTTATTCAGGCGCGGCTTGAGGCTGAAGTCCTCGATGATGCTGTGGATGATGCGCTGCTTGCGCTCCGCCGCGCTCATCAACTCCTCCATCGTCGCCCAGCGCTTGCGGAGAACGGCCTTCTGAAAGTTGTTCAACGTTTTGGTCTTTTGCTCGAAATACGACTCGATGGCTTTTGGCGTAGTGATGCGTTGCGGCACGTCACGGGCCTCGTATTTCAGATCGAGCACCACCTTGTCCGCCACGGCTTCGTGAAACTTGTAGGTGTGAATGTAGGTGCCGAAGATGTCGCGGGTTCTTAATTTATCAGCGTCCTTTTTAAGAAGCGGCGTGCCCGTGAAGCCGATGAAAATGGCATTCTCCAGCCACCGCTTCATCTGCTTATTCATGTCGCCGCCCTGCGTACGGTGACATTCATCCACGAACACGTAAAACCGGCCATGAACCGACGGCGGCGGGCCTTTGAGGTCTGCCGGGTCGAACTTGTGGATGAGCGCACACAGCAGCCGTGGCGTGGTGGCGCCAAGTTTGGCGACAAACTCAGCTCGCGAAGTGATGCGGGGCGAAGGCGAGTTTTCTCCGATTACCCCGGCGTTCTTCATCACGCCCTCGATCTGCTTGTCCAGTTCGTCGCGGTCGGTGATGACCAGGATGCGGGCCTCGGGATCGTGTTCCAGCAGCCACTTGGCGAGCAGCACCATGAGGATGCTCTTACCGCTGCCCTGGGTGTGCCAAATGACTCCGCCCTCGCGTTTGCGGGTGCGTTCCTGGGCGAGTTTCACTCCGGTGAACTGATGCGGTCGCGGCACCTTCTTGTAGCCCGCATCAAAAATGATGAAATTGCGGATCAAATCGAGCAGGCGGGACTTTTCGCAAATCTCGGCCAGCGGTCGGTCAAGCAGCGCACCCGGCGTCAGCGGGCTGGTATCCACCGACTTCCATTCGACGAAGAATTCGGCACGCGAGGTGGCTGTGGCGTAGCGCAGCCCCTGGGAATCATTGCCCGCGAATACCAACTGCACCGTGGCAAAGAACCCGAGGTTGAAAATCTCCTCCTGGTTCGTGATGAGCTGGCGCACACCGTCGGCGATTTCCACCGAGCCACGTTTCAGCTCAACGACGGCGATGGCGATGCCGTTCAGGTAGAGGACCAGGTCAGGCCGGCGTTCGTAGCCACCGCGCAAAGTCACTTCCTCGGCCAGAGCAAAGTCGTTCTTCTCCGGGTGCTTCCAATCCACCAAATGCACCGTGTCGTGCGGTTGTCCGGCGGCAATCTGGACAGGCACACCGTAGCGAAGCAGTTGGTAGGTGCGCAGGTTGGCCTGATACAAAGTGATGCCCGTCGCGTCCGCGGCGGCCATCAGCTTTTGCAAGGCGGCGGAAATGTGCGGCTCTGAATAACCGCGTGTCTTCAGGTTGGCGCGGAGCAGGTCCACCTCGATGCAACGGTTGTTTCCCCGCTTGTTCCACTCGCCCAGGTAACGGTAACCGAGGCAATCGGGCCGGGCCTGATCCGTGAAAAGCGCGATGACGCGGTTCTGGGTCTTTCGTTCGGATCGAGGTTGTTCAGGCATATTTAGGATGTTTTGGCCGCTAGGCTCGCAAGGCTGGCAGCCAGTTGTCGCAAGATGTCGTGGATTTCTTCTCGCGAGCAGGAGCGTTCCAGGACCTGCTCACCCTCAGTAAAGCCGACAATGTGCTTCAGCATGGCTGCAACCTGCGGAAGCTTATCGAGTTGGCCCCGATCCACATATATTCGGAACCCAGCGTTGAAATTCTCAACCGCGAAACTGACCGGGCCATTGGGGTGATCGAAAGTAAGTAGCACATGGGGATCAACCTCTGTCATGCGCACTGATACGTATTCCTCGATCTTCAATGGGGCTAATTTCTCGTAAGCGACTTTGAGCTGCTGATGCAGTACATAGCTGAATAGTTCAGCGTGGGATCCATTCATTTGCCTTTTTCTCAGGAGATAAATTTGGGTATCGGAATTCCAGCGGATTTCCTGCTGTTCACAGTATGAAATCACCTCCGGATATGTGACCATTGCGGCGCGCCATGGGTCCAGATTGGAAAAGCTGTTGATCACATGGTCCAGCTGAGGCGCGAGGGCGGTTCCTGGATCGAGGCGATCCCACAAGAGTTGAAGAAACTGGCGACGCGGTGATTCACTACTGATGCCAGCGCGTAGGAATCGCTTCCAACTGTCCCAGTTTGTCGGTGGGTCGCTGAGGAAGGAATAGTTCTGGCTCTGTCTCGGGAGGTAGTCTCCGATGGCGAGCAGCGCCCTTTGCCAGAGATGTGGCCGGCCGGGCAGGGTGACAGAAATCAGTCCGTCCGAGTCGAAGGTGATTTGCGCTTTTTTGAGATACTCATCAAATCGACCTTGGAGTATAATGTGCAATTCATTCGCCCACTCGCTTATGGGCGATTCTTGAGCTTTGGGATTCACGCCCGAGAAGTCCAAAAGGAAGTCGATCTGACCGCGTAAATAACCGTGACTTTCTGCCGCTTCGATTCGAGACCTCCAGCCATTATGTGCGAGGATCAGTTTCGCCTTTATGATCTCCTCCTGCACTTGCTGCAGGCTGAAGCCCAGTGGCTCGATTTCCATGGAAGCAAGATGCTGGAGGATACCCCGGGAGTGCGGCAGAAGCTTCTTAAGACCGGCGAGGCTTCGTTCGTATTCATCAGGGCGCTCAACCAAGCTGTTTTCACTAAGATTGAACACTACTCTCATCCATTCCTGGAGCTCCGCTGGATCGACCTTGCCCTCATTTTTCCTTAAGTAGAACACCAGGCATGCAAATTGGACCAGCTCTGTGTATTCCAACCCAGCAGGAGTTTTGCTGGCTCTTTGGAAGAACGCAACCTCGTCGAAGTAGCGTTTGTTGGGCAACTGCGGTGTTAACTTGCCATCCCCAGCAGTCCACGCCTCAAGCAGGCAAATGAGATTTTCTGCGAAACTGCGGGATAGCCAGCCGCGTTCGTGGAATAACGTGTAGGTGCCTCCGAGCTGCTTTGTTCGCAGCAGAGTTGTGTCGTCCCTGAATGACGGGCTATCCGGGTCGAGGCTTATGCGGGCCAACGCCCAGAGCAGGTTCATGACTGCATCGTCAAATACCGCAGTCCCCACAGTACGGTGGCTCCAGAAAAAGTCCGTCCACTGCGTATCCATTCGCACTGCGAAGAACTGCGGGACGGGAATGTGTGCCTCTCCAAGCTGGCGGCGCTCTGTAGGAAAGAGCTCTTCCAGGCGTTCCTCAAACCGTGCCTTGAAGGTTTCAAATTGCGTCAACGGCTTTCCGCGCGCATTCATTTTTATATAGAGGTCGTCGGATAAGCCGAAGTGCTCCAATTGCAGGAGCTGGAAGGTAATGACCGGTTGCTGGGAATGCACGAGCCTGTCGTAGAGCCCACTTGTGCTCATGAAACGTTCGTGTATGGCATCGAGCATAGTTAGTGCAGACTGGATGGTGGGATCCAGACGCCAGTAGAGGAAGAACCAGGGCTGATCTTCGACCAACTTCTTCACCGATGGCACGGAATTCGGCGTGGGGACGGGGGCATATTTTACCAGTTCATCAAAGAACTCCGTGCTGCTGGGGCGCACCGCATAGGTAAAGCGGGAGTGCTTCCCGGACCAAAGCTTTTGTTTAAACTCTCCTAGCTTGCCATCGCGCCAGGCCAGATACCAGTGAAGGAGGAATAGAGTGGTCAGACGCTGCTGGCCATCCAAGGGAAGGAAACACGGATGGACTCCTGTTTCAACATTGCCATAGATGAAGTCCAAATTCAGCGGCAACTCCTCATGACCGGCCGGCAAGGCCAGGGACGAATAAAGTGCCGTCAGGAAGCTCTCCCGGACCTCTTTCTCCGAATCTCGTCCTTGGGCATAATCCCGCTGAATCTGAGGCACTACGATACGGCTGCATTTATCCAGGAGGCCGGAAAAGGTTATTTGTTGCTTCATGTCACTCATTGAGGTCTCCTCCATGGAAGAAGTTATAAAGTGTATCTACTATTGCCTCTTTGTAGCCATCCTTATCGTCCTCTGTCCAAAAAATGGCGTTATCGACCCTCGCGTTGTAGCATTTCAGGAAGACGTTGCGTGTGCAGAGAGGCACAAAAACTCCATCACGGTCCAGCGACAGAACACGATGCCGTTTAACGGCGAAGACTGCGTTTTTATAGCTGCGATTGGTCGCGTAGTCGAGAAGCACGAGGTTGGAGATGCTGTGGTCCGGTTCGCCTTCTTCGGCTTCCTGGAAGCATCGCAGAATTTTCTCGTAAAGCGGCTCAAAAACAACGTCGCTTTCCTTAGGGGAAGGCAGGTCTATAAATTTTTGAATCTCCGCCTGCAGTTCTTGTTCCTTTCCAGTAGATTGCAGGTAACGCAAGCAGTGCTTCAGCCATTCCACTTGGCCCTTCCAATTCGCAGGCCGATCTGTTGTGATGGAACGGACGTGTTCAATGTCCCACATAGCTGTCTTGAAGCTCTCAAATTGAAAACGCACATTGGACCCAAAGTTCTGAAGGAGCGTTGCAAGGTTGAAAAGCAAAAGGATGGATCGGATTGGCCGGGAGTCCCGACCGTATAGCAACGACTCCACCTTGTCATTAATCAGGTCGCGGATCTGCTCGGAGGTCAGTGCAGCGAGATCAGAGGAACCAAAAGTAATTGAATAGATTTTGGCCCTGAGCTTCTCCTTGAACTCTCTCTTCGTGCTTCCTGTTGCAAGTCTTCGAAGCTCGTTGATATCCACGTCTTCCCAGATTAGGAAACCAACCAAGTGATATAGACGACGATCCTGAAACCACTCTTCCAACAGCATGTGTGTCTTTTTTAGGGCAAGCCACTCTTCTTCTGGATCAGCGCCCTTGGCATTGAGCTTCTCGCTGAAGTGGTAAAATGTGGCATAGGCGTCGAAGTCTTGCTTCATGCCATTCTCTCGCGCCACAAGATCGAAAAGGAAGCCTATGCGGTTGCCGCTTTGGTTGGTGTCGTTAGTGAGGAAATACCAGAACTCATTATTTTGGAGAGCTTTCTCCAAAAGATCCCATTCGTACGCAATTCTGATCTGAAACGACTCCTTGGCGGCCTTGTTACGCCTAAGGAAAAGCGCACGGATCAGTTCCCCATTGGTAAGCGGTATCTTGCCGACATTCAGGCGGGTGAAGGCCGCAACGGAATTCTCCCTTGCGGAGAGCTCGAACCAAATGACTTTAGCCTTGTTGAGAAATGTTAATTTAATCTCCTCAACCTTCGTCTCTCGTTTTTGAAACCAAGCCTCGATGGTCTTCGCTGCCTGGTCAATGTGAAAGTAGTCGATGTTCGTCAACGCCCGCTCTTCTGAGCGGTTTTCCAGGAATTCGAGAAGGTCGGGGCGTGTATCGTACTGAAGCGCGTAGAGTTTGAGCTGGTATTTAATGGCAAGACGCTCATTAAAATGGCGCAGAATTAAAAGTAATGTGGTCAATCGCTGCTGGCCGTCCACCACCTCAAAGATGCCATCGTCGTTCGGCCTGAGGACGAGGGGTTGAAGGCAATAAAACTCATCGGGTTGGGGATTTTCCCTTTGCGCGAAATCCTGAATATCCTCGAGCAACTGCGTTACCTGTCGGGCTTCCCATCGGAAGCCACGCTGGTACGCGGGTATGCGGTAACGAATCGGTTGTTCGGGGGTGACTAAGCGCAATTCGTCGACGGTTTTTAAACAGATGTGTTGGTCATTCATTTGAGACGAGTCTTTCCGGTGAGAAGTTCTTGCATCATGGCCTGCTTGAGAGCGCGGGTCTTCTCCCGCCGCTGGTCCAATGCCGTCAGCTCCGCGTCCATATCCGTCAGCACCTCGGCGATGGCGGTCTGTTCTTCTTTCTCAGAGGGGATTCGGACTAGATACGCGGCAAGCTGCGTCTTACCGATTTCGAGGAATGTGCTGCCACCACAGAGGTTAATAAATCCCTGCCTCTGTGTCTGGAGCAGATAGTAAAGGAAATCCACATCTATCGTTTCAAATGGAACGAGATTCTTGAAGCCCTGATTGGTCGAGACGGGCACTGTATTGATAGCGCATTCGCCAATTGTGGCTCTCGATGTCATGACAATCGAATGCGCGGGAATCATTTCGGCCGAACTGGCTTTCAGCCCGTGCAGCGTGATCATACGGCTGGTTTCACTCAAGTATTTGTGTCCGTTTAGTGCCGTAATGTCCGTCGGCGTACACCACGGAATGTCTCCGTCCCAAAACCGCGGATCTGCTGTGCTCGGCGTGCCGCCGCTACGAATATCCGAAAGCGTGTCTAACCGCTTCACGTCCCAATTGCCGTGGAAACCCGGGAGTCGTTTCCCAGCGGTCAGAAGTTGCTGCATGGCGGCCTGCTTGAGATCACGCTTCTTGGCGATGAGCCGCTCCAGCTCGCCCAGCAGCGCATCCATATCGCTCAACGCCTCCGTAATTGCGCGTTTTTCGGCGTCCGTTGGTGGAAGTGCTACCCAAAACTCTTGGAGGTTGCGAAGAGTCAATCCTGGTTTGCTCTGCCCTGATTGGCTTGCCCATATCTGACGGTTTCCAGGCGAACTTGGGGAAAGAAATCGGCAGACGTAGTGCCCAAGCTTTGGTTCTGACAATCGCACCAAGCCAACGTGCTGACTGATGTATGCTTCTCCTAGCTCATCCTCGACCAGCGCGACATTTCCTACACTGTTGCCAGTAATCGTTATCAGGAGGTCGTCGAGATTCACCCGCGTCCTATTTCCCTCAGCACCATTTGGCGGATTCACGAATTGGCTATCCTCGAAGTCGAGCGTGCCACCGCGAACATTCTGACTGCGGATAAATAGCGCTCCATTGTCAGAATAGAACGCTGCCCAACCGCGAGAGCCACTTGTGATGAACTCTGAGATTTCGCCGAGACGCTTCATCTCCCAATCCTCCGGGATGACACCTACCTCCGTGTGCTTGTAGCCGGGTTCTACTTCCATACCGCTCCCATCTTTTTGAGGTGTTCGTCCACGCGTTTGGCCAGCGTCCCCACTTCCTCGGTGAGCTGCGGCAGCGGAGTGGCATAGCGTTCGGCCAGTTGGCGGATGCGGCCGGTTAGGGTTTGCGAGACGCGGTCCAGCTCGCCCTGCACGGCGGCGGCGATGGTGGCCAGCCATTTGTCGTCCACCACCAGAGTCTTGATTTCGTCGTCGGTGAGCTTGGGGTATTTGGCATCGAGCTTGGCTTCAAGGTCTTCCTGCGCGATCTTGAGCCGGGCCTTGATGTCGGCTTGATTGTCGAGAAGCACGGCGTAGGCTTCCAGCGCCTCGCGTTCGTCGGCGTAGTCCAGGTCGCGGCCGATTTCCTTGAGGCGGGCCTTCACTGCCTTGGAGGTGATTTTCTGCTTCTCGCCTTCGCCCTCGATGACTTCGGCGAGCAGCCCTTCCTCGCCGCTTTGTTCCTCCCGCGTTTCGTCGAGCTGCTGCTCTAGCGCGGCGAGTTCGCCCTCGAGCGCGGCGATGGCATCGCGCTCGGTTGTGAAGTAACGGGCGATGAGCACTGTGGCCGGGACGAGGTCGGACTTGAAGCGACGCTTGCCCTTCTTGAAGTCGTGCGGCTCGGGCCAGACGAGTTTGCCTTCCTTGTTTTCGACCTGGCGGATTTCGCGAGGCAGCGTGCCGGCTTTCCAGCCGTCGGCGGCAATTAGGTAGCAATCGTCCTGCATGGTGGCGGCCCAGTAGTCCATGAGGTGCTGATACACGTCGTAGGCATCAAGCAACGGCACTTTCACAAAGGCTGCGAGCAGTTCCTCGGCGATGGAGGCGATGAGCGCCTTGGGACGGCCCTCCTGCGCGAAGCCTTTGAGCTGTACGGTGGCGGCCTTTTTCCACTTTCCGAAAAGCCGGGTGGCGGAGTTGTTGAAGGCGGTGAACTCGGGGTGGCCAAAGATGGCGGGCTTCACCTCAGCGATGGGGAGGCGCAACTGCGCATAGCCGGGGCGGCCGGCCTTTTTGAAAAGGGTGGCGCGAACGCCGGGGATCACCTGCCAGTAGCGAGCTAAGCCAGGAACTCCGATCTTGGGGTCCCCATCGATATCGCGGTTTGGGATGCCGCCGCGCAGGTGGCCGTCAATGTCCTGCAAGTCCTCCGGCTCGGTGCTGTCGATGTATCGCGTGAGGTTGAGGTTGTAATCTTTTTTCGGGTCGGAAATTTCCGCGACCGAGACCATCCGGGCGTAGTGTGGGTCATTCTCATCCTTCCGGGTAAACGTATCCACGATCTTGTGCAGGTCCTGCTCGCGGAGGCGGTTTTTCGGGCCGTCCTTCATGAATCCTTTGGAAGCATCAATCATGAATATCCCCTTGCGGGTGGCGGCATTTTCCTTGTCGAGCACGAGGATGCATGCGGGGATGCTGGTGCCGTAAAAGAGATTGGCCGGGAGGCCGATAATGCCCTTGAGGTAGCCGGAGCGGACAAGCTGCTTGCGGATGACGGCCTCGGCATTGCCCCGGAAAAGAACGCCATGTGGCAGAATGCAAGCTGCTTTGCCCGTGCTCTTCATGGAGCGGATGATGTGGAGCAGATAGGCGTAATCGCCCTGCTTCTTCGGCGGCACGCCCCAGGTGAAGCGTTGGAATTTGTCGCCTTTGCCGCTGTCGCCCAGGACAAGACCCGTGGACCACGTCTTGTCGGAGAAGGGCGGATTGGCCACGACGTAGTCGTAGGTGCGAAGTTGCTCGCCGTTCTTGAACTTGGGGTCGAAGAGTGTGTTTCCCGAGAGGATGTTGGCCGTCGGGAAGTCGTGCAGGATCATGTTCATGCGGGCGAGACCGGCAGTGGTCACGTCCTTTTCCTGGCCCTCTATCGTGATGTGTTTGCCCGATTCGGCGGCGACCTTCAGCAGCAGCGAGCCCGAGCCGCAGGTGGGGTCGTAGGCGGTAGTGGCGGCCACCGTGTTCTCTGGGGAGATGCCGATGACCTTGGCCATGATGCGGCTGACCTCGGACGGGGTGTAGAATTGGCCCTTGCTCTTGCCGCTCTCGCTAGCGAAGTGCCGCATGAGATACTCGTAGGCATCGCCAAGGATGTCGTCGTGCTCCGCACGGTTCTGCGAGAAGTCGAGCGCGGGGTTTTCAAAAATGCCGATGAGGTTGCCGAGGCGCTCCACCTTGGCCGAGCCTTCGCCTAGTTTGTTCGGGTCGTTGAAGTCGGGGAAGTCGCTGCGGGCGAGGCGGGAGTTGGCGTCGATGAGCGGCTGGATGACCTGGGTGTTGATCTTGTTGCCGATGTCGCTGTCGCCCTTGAGGGCGACCATGTCCTTGAAGCTCGCACCCTTGGGGATGACGACCGGCGGCTCGAAACCGTCGTAGTCCCCATATTTGTCTGAGATGTATTTGATGAACAGCATGAACAGGACGTAGTCCTTGTATTGGCTGGCATCCATGCCGCCGCGCAATTCATCGCACAAAGCCCAGAGGGAGCTATAGAGATCTGATTTCTTTAGAGCCATGTCTCAATTTTCGTCATTTGTTTGTAGCCGCTACTTTTAGAGCAAAGGTGAGTTGTTCGGCGAGCTGAATCGCGGCGAAGCAGTTGGCCGCCATGAAGCCAAGGTCGATTTGGCCTTTGGTGGCGGCGCGCTGGTGCTGGCCCAGATTGCCGATGTTGTGGATGTGGGAAATGAGGAAATAAATGGCGCGTGTGACTTTTCTAAGCGCGACCGCGTTTCGGTCGTCCGTGGCCTTGCCAAGAATGAAGAGCTGGTCTCCACGTTCGGAGGGGACGCGACCGCTGGCGGTAAGGAACGGGTTCCATTTTGGGTCGCCTGTCCAGGAGCGGATCCACTCGGAGCGGATATTGCCGCTGTCAGTCTCGACACGCCAGATGAGGTCGAGGGCATGGTCAGCTACCGAGCGGAGTTGGGTGATGCAGATATGCGGCTTCTGGAGATCGCGGATTGCGCGTTCGAGATGGTCGCGCAAGTCTGGATCGATGCCGTCTACTTCGTCGAGTCGGAGCTCCAGCAGGGGCTGTATATTCCGCTCGAAATCAGTTTTTGTGCCAAATAGGCGCTTGATGTCCGGCACGGCACCGCCAGTTTCCACAACATGATTATGGAGCAGGCGGCAAGCACTCTTGAGCCCGGCCCGAGGGGAGTGGACGTACCCACGCCTGATGAGTTCCTGGAGGCGGGGTTGGGGTACGTCAGTCGCCGCGAGGGGGCGCCCCTGGATCAAGTCGCTCAGGTGTGCCTGGAGGGGAGCGTCGCAATCGCCCCAGAGGGTGACAAGCAGTTCGGCCCGGGCCTGGCGTGTGAGGGAAGCAAGATAATCAATGTCCGATTTGGCCAAGGTAACCGGCGCTGTGGTTTCGCCGCGGGAATGGAGGATTTCGTGGCAGATGCTGGCCACGAGGATGGGAACTCCGCCAGTCCAATTGTTGAGTTCGGCCAGCGCGCTCTGGTCGAGCGAGACGCCGCGTTCCGTTAGCGGTCGGAGCACGTCTGACCAATCAGCTTCAGTGAATGCTCCAAGGCGAGCGGGCTGTGTATGGAAGATGTTGAGAAATGGGGACGGGCGGAGAGTTGAGGGGCTGATTTCGCGGAGCGGTTTCCGGCTCGCGGTTATAAACTTGAGGCTCCCGATTTGGCCCAAGTCACGCAGATTATCGAGGACGTTACGACTGACGAAATCAGTGGGCAGTATTTCGTCCATGCCATCCAGGGCGAGCAGGACCCGTATCTTGTCGGCATGCAGAGCGTCGAAAATGGCGGCGAGGCCCTCGAAAGTTGGGGTCGGTTGTTCCTTGAGGAGGCTGACACAAGCGGAGCGGTCTGGGCTTAACTGTTCGATAATGCGCTTGGTAAAGGTTGCCCAGAACTCCTCATCGTTCGTTGGCGTGTGAGAAGTGAGGTCCCAAAGGATGCGTTCATGGAAATGACTTCGGATTTCTGCGTGGCCGATGAGCCCGTGAAGCAGGACGGTCTTTCCAAACAATTTGGGGGCCACGACCATGAGGTGGTTGCCCTCTATGCGCGTGAGAATCTCACGCAATTCTTTCGTTCGACCCAGGAGCGGGGCGACGGATGGTCCGAGGACTTGATAAAATTGAGCGGGCATTATTCGGTCTCCATTTTGGCGGCGAGCTTATAACGGCCAAAATCGATATTTTGACGCATCCAGCGTGACAAGAGAGGAATATTGATGCGGTAAGTAGTTTGTAGCCCTTCGCGGTCATGCACAAGCACCTCAAGGCCGGCGAGTTCGTCGAGGTCGTCGCCGAGTTGTTTAAGGTCAACGCGCCCAATGCCGCTCCTTTCAAGCTGGGTAAAGATGAACTCGGCGGTTAGCGGATCCGGGCCGCCGGTGTATGTGTCGATAAGGCAAAGCGTGAAGTGGCGCAGATCAGTCTTCACGTCGTCAAACCAGACTTGAGAAAAGTGCTCGTTGTCCTGGGAAAACACGCCCGCGGCGCGCTCGGCGATTGTAAGTGTGACGGCACGATCAGCGGCGGAAGTTGAGCAGAGGGAGAAGACCTGATCGCACACGCCCTGGAGGAGAAAGGGCTGGCAAGCGGTCTCGCGGAGGATAAACTCGACGGCTTGGGGAGTGTAAACAAGTTTGCCTTTGACCGGATCCGTGATGAGTTGGGTGGCGGACGCCGCATCCAACGATGAAACGCGCAGGCTCTTGCCGAGGCCGAAGAGCGCGTTAAAGTACTGATTGCGAAGTTCGCGCATCCGACGCGAGCCGGCGAGGATGCCCGACACCTGCGGGTAGGTATGGAAGAGGTTGCGCAGGTTCTCCGGCACGAGGGGGCTAGTAGCGCCGGTATCGATGCCGACTTGTAGTTTGTCAAACTCGTCAAGCATGAGGAGTATCCGGCGTTTACCGATGGCGGCAAGGATGGACTCAACAACGAGTTGCAGGCACTCGAATGGGTTCGCAGCGGAGAAGACCGGACGGAGGTTTCGCATCGCAAACGCGCTGAAGGCAAGGGTTTCCTGGCCTGTGGGCTGGCGCCCGACGCAGTATGGGACATCGCCGCAGTTAGGAATGGATATTTGGGTGCCTTCGACCCTGGACGCGTCGAGCAACACCTTGGCGATGAGGTAGAAAATAGTTTCGGTGGTCATTCCGTCTTTTTGGGCTGCTCCGTCTCCGCGCTGGAAACTGAGGTAGGCCGGAATCCAACCTGGGAGAACGGCTGCCTGCTGCAAATGAATGAGCAAAGAGCTTTTGCCAAGGCGGCGGTTTCCTTCCATGACGAATACAGTCGAGGGGCCGTCAGCTCGGAGGCTGCGCTTGATTTCGTCAATTATCTGCTGGCGCCCTTTAAACATTTCCTGACGGTCGCCAGTGATGTACGGGCCGACAATGTACGGGGTTTTATCCAAAATGGGAGATGCCGCCAGGTCTGCGGAGGGGCGGGCTTCGACCGCGAGGTCGAGTTTGCCGTCGGAAATCTGGGCGTCAAGACGGGAGGCGAACCAGGCTATTTCGATATGCGTCGTGCCTAGGCGCTCGGGTTTCAACTTGAAGGACCAATTGAGGGCCTGGCCGGGAAGAAGAACAGTGGCTACGCCGCCGCTTTTCTCTATTCCGGGGATGAATGCCGCAACGTTGCGGAGGGTGAATAGGCCGTCATTGCGGAGGGAACCAGTTAGCTCAGACTCAGTGTGGACGGGAATGATGGTGGGAGTAATGGAGGCCGATACCGGCGTATTATCGAGCATGCGAGTGCATTCAGCAAGGGCGAGGGTTGAGAGGCGAGCGACAATGCGCTGAGCGAGTTCGAAAGCAGCCTCCAAGGCGTGGAGGCTGCTCTGGACGCCGGGATAGAGGTCTTCCATTTGTTTCCTGATCTCTCGGACACGCCTCGGGTCAACTGTTTCCGAAGTTGAAGCCTGCCGCTCCCAAGACTGGAGCGCGATCAGGCGGTCCGCGCCAGCGGGCATCTCGAGGATTTCGGGAAGGCCTGAAAGGACTTGCTGCCATGCATCCAGCCAGTTGTAGAGGTAAATGACGCGGCTTTCCTGCTCCAGCTCTTTGTGCATTTCCTGGTTCCATTCCCTGCACTTGGCGATGAGCTCTTTCAGCACGGGCAGGCAGGCCTGGAGGCTTATTTCCGCATCTGACATGGCCGCGAGGGCGACGGCGGAGGGCGCGTCGGAGAGCATGCGCAAGGACGGGCCAGCGACGTGCGGGGTGGTCAGGGCGGTCAGAAGGGTATCGAAGCGCTCGCGACCTTTGAAATTGTGGATCACCTGCTGCTGGAATTCGAAATCGGGGATGGGAATAGGAACCTGAGCAAGAACCCGAGCGTAGAGCCTTTGGACCGTTCCGCCAGTGGCATGGCCCTTGATCCAAACCTGGTAGGGTTCCGTCTGGAGGAGGCGCCAGAGATATTCTGGTAAGATGGCGTCGTCAGTCACACGAATGACGATGAGGTCTTCGTAAGGGTGTTGAACGAAATCGTCCTTGTAGATGGCGACTGTGCCGACAGTGCCGAAGGACGGGGTAAGGATGTCTTTGAGGCGGAGGCAATATTTGTCGTCGACCTTTTCGTAGACTTCCGGACCGCACCAGCGGCTGGCCCCGCTTTCGTGGATTGTTGGCTGAAGATCGCGGGCCGTGATGACGTTATTATATCCGCCCTCGGGGGCGACATCGCGATAATGGAAAATAGTCTTTGGGTTGGCGCGCATTCCGGAATAGACCTCAGCCAGTTCGCTGAGTTTGCGCACGCGAACCTTTTGGCCTTCGGATTCGAAGTGGGCGATGAGGTTGTTGAGAGCCTGGGTGCCGGGATCCCTGGCGATCAGATCACAATTGCCGGAGTTGAGGTCGGAGACGGGAGTCCGCCAGGCTGACTTGACGAGACGGGCGCCGCGGAGCGAGGCCTTGAGGGCGTCGCTTTCCTTTCCCTCCGAGGTGGCGCCGGACGGGCCCTCAAGAGCTAAGCGAAGCTCTGGGATGGTGATGGCAAGGTCCAATGCGCAGGCAAAGGCGTCGCCTGATACTTGGCGTCCCGTTTGCCTTGGAGTTGCGAGATTGTTCTGTTCAAGGACGGCTTGCAGATCAGCCCAGGCGGCTGAGAAAGCAGCGAGGTTTGGGTCGGTGCCGAGGTGGAAATGAAGCGCAGAGAGAAGGAGGCGTCGGAGATGAGCTTGTGACGGTGTCCTGGCGAACACGCGGAAGGTGAAGTCGCGCGAGACGAATAGGACCGATTTAGCCGGAGTCTGGCGCCGGACGACAAGGAGGCTAGTGCTTAGAGAGGTGTAGCCTTTGAAGAGGCGCTCTGGCAGGGCGATGACGGCTTCAAGGCGGTAGTTGGCAAGCAAATGCTGGCGGAGGTAGCGATCCGGTTCGCGGAAAAGCAGGGTGTCTGGAACGATGACAGCCGCGCGTCCGCCCGGGGCAAGGTGGGTCAGTATGTGAACGAGGAAGGCTGCTTGCAGGGTGTCGGGTGCGTCTGGAAGCGGGCCCCGAGGGAATTCATACTCTTGTTGGCCAGCGGGCAAATTGGCGAGAATGCAGTCGTATAGTTGCATCGAATCGTCATGCGTGAATGCGTGCCTACATTGAAGGTGGAGATCAACGTCACCGACAAGAGCCAGGCGAGCAAGCGAAAGCAGGCAGAGGGTCGGGTTTGGGTCGCATCCGTACAGGTTAAGTTTGGAGTCTCGCTGGCGGACCGGCTGGCCGAGCTCGGATTGCCTTGCGGCAACATGGCGCAGCAGATTGCCGACACCAGAACAGGGGTCATAAACACTCTCGTTCTCCCTGGGCTGGAGGATGTCAACCAAGCAAAACGCGAGTTCGTCAGGAGTGTTGGACCCTTCTGAAATCCTTGCCCGCCCAAACCATTCTCGCACGTATGACTCAAATTCCTGGGTTAAGCGACGACGCACCTTCAGGTCAGCGACATCCTCATCAGCGACTCTCGTCAGGGCGACAAGCACCACTGGAGCTTCCAGCTTTTCGGGTTTGAACAATGAGGGCAGTAATCGCAGATAGCTAAGATCGGGATGTGAGATCTTCTCGAGGGCAGGAAGAACTCGGTTTAAAAGGTATTGCGGCAGGTTCTCAGGAGTTTGCATCAGAAGTCGGCTCCGACGAATTTCTTGTGGAAACAGACTCGGATGTTCGTCTTCTGCGATCTTTAGGAGAACGAAGATGGCGTAAGCGCCGGCAAACTCCGGCATCGTTTCGAAACGGGTATGAGCAAGAAAGTCGGTAAAGGGTCTTTTTGCAGTCGCGGCCCCCGGTGTGAAGGCAGGCTTCCCGCCGGTTTCTCTAGTGAAGATATCGAAGTATTCGAAAGCGGCAGACGAATGGGAAAGGTCGGTGGAGGCGAGGCCAATGTGGTAAGCGTTAGGGAAGTGTTCGAGTATGGATTTCCACGCGAGTTTAGGAGCAAGGTGGAGATCGAGATTGACGATTAGGTCAAAATCAGCCCGGCCGAGGCGTTTGTAGAGCCTCTTGTCAGAGGGGCCGTTAACGAGGGTCTGAAAATTTGCGACAAGAATGTTCGCGCTGCGGTAGGTTTCGTCTGCGACCGAGTTCCTCTCCAAGGACATGGTTTTGAACTGCGGAATGCGTGACAGGGCCATTCGCGTCTGCTCACGGTAAACTGTGCGATGTGTGACGACGAGAATGCGGCGTTGTGGTAGGGCCCCACCGCGGAGAAGTTTCCAGCAAAGCTGCAGGAGGGCCAGCGTCTTTTCGGTGCCCTGTGGCATTGTCAGGAGCACATGGTGTGCAGAGGAGGCAAGGAGGGAGAGGGTGGAGAACACCGCGATTTCCCCGGCAAGCCGCGGAGCGCGCACTGGCGGATCTGAATCCTCTAGCAGCCAAGGTGTCTCGAAGGTGGGGGTCCAACGGCCCCAGTCGATAGACGTGCCGAGAGCGGCGAGGATCTCCTCGGGGGCCGGTGGAGTAGGTTGAGCACGCTTGGAGCGGGTTTCGATGTCTCGAATGAGGTAATGAGTTCCATTACTGGCTATGGCAAAGCGAAGATCCAGTTTTGCGGCGAAGGCCTCAGCCTGCCGGAGTGCCTCCGGAAGGCGCTTCTGGTCAGGGGCCGTTTCGAGAACCGCGAGAGGCATCTGGTGGAACCGGAGAAGATAGTCTACGAGCACCGCCTCAGCGGGACGCTGTTGGGGCTCGGCCTCGATTCTGAGCTGGGTGTCCCACGTCCAGCCATTGCTGCTAAGCGCCGGCTCGATCAGGCTTTCCCACTCAGATTTTTCGATCTTGCTCATTTCTTCTCTATCGGTCCACGGTTATTCGTGGATGGACCCAAGTATTGCGGAAAACGGGTTGGTCTGCCATGCTAAAGTTCGGAAAGAGCACAACTTTAAAGTCATGATTCAAGAACTGCTGAAAGAGGGCGGCTTGTCGCTGGACCGGCTGGAGAGCTTCTGCCTGGTGGCGCAGGCTGGGGGAGTGACGAAGGCGGCAAAAGGGGAGGTGAACAGGCAGACACTTTACAGCCGGCAGATCAAGGAACTGGAACAGTTCTTCGGTGTGGAGTTGGTGCGGCGCAAAGGACGGGGGATTGTCCTGACGGCACCCGGAGAAAGATTAAACCTGCTTGCCCGTGAATGCTTCGCGTCGTTGCTGAATTTCCGAACCGAAAGCAAGGGCTTGCCCGTGGAAATCATAATCGGAGCTGGCGAGAGCATTATTGACTGGGTCTTGATGCCGCATCTCGGGGTGGTACGACAGAATTTGCGCAATACGCGGCTAAAATTCCTAAATTTGTCCAGCACCGAGGTGGCGCACCGCTTAGTTGACGGCATGATCGATTTTGGAATTGTGAGGAAGGATGTAGTGGCGCGGCCGCTGCAATGGATTTCGCTAGGGGTAATGAACTATTCGCTTTTTGTGCCAGAAGCCTTGCAAGTTTCCGGCACTGGCAATTATGACCGAGCCAAGGTGCTCCAAACGGTGCCGATGGCGACCCTCGAGGGCGAAGGAAGCTTCCGTCGTGATTTGTCGGCCATCTCGAGGAAGCACCGGCTACGTTTGCAAATCGAGATCGAGTGCGCCTCTTTTCCACTTGTGGCACGGGCGGTCATGACGGGTGCTGTGGCGGCAGTCCTCCCGAGTGTGGCGGCATCTGACCTTGCGCGACTCGGCGTGCGAGAGGTGAAAATCAGTGCCCTCGATGGCCTAAAGCGTGAATTATGCTTGGCTTGGAATCCGCGAGTGCTCCGGATCCGAACGGTACTGGAGACGGCAAGGACCGTTATGACGAAAGCATTCACTATTCCGATGGCATGATGAAATATGAGAATTATTCACACAGCAGATATTCATTTAGGACGTCGGCGCCTAGCAGCCTGTTGAACTAATCGCTTTTTTGAGATCTGGATGATGGGATCAAAAAAATGCGGCCACCTCATTTTTCACCCAGCCTGCTACTGGCGGCCGGGATTGTTCCCATTGCCAGTTAAATTCTGTGATCCAATCCATGGTTTCACTAACAAACCGGGACCACCCGGCTGTCAAGAGGCAGAGCAAAATCTCGACAAGGACTTTCGCCCTCGCGGCCGCCTGTTTCGGTGTGCCGACGCCCCATAACGCCCTCATCAGTTGGGAGAGGTTATAGATGGCCGACGACGAACTGCTCATCCTGCTTGCTACGCGATTTGGCCCCGACGGACCCGTCATGGAACGGTGGACCAAGGAAACTCACCGGGGATCATGGTTTGACCTTGGCGGGGTACGTTTCACTGGCGCTGGTTATTTGGGTGCGGCCACGCCACACAAAGTCCGTCAAATCGCTGACCGTCTGGAGACGGGCTGCCCAAACGTTCTCCTGCTCCATGCCGGCCCGGATTATTTTGTTGGCGAAGGCGGTGGGTTTTCTCCTGATGACCTCCGCATTATCCGTGACCGGGTCCATCCTTGAGTTTGTTTCCGAACGGAGTGCGCTCGCTGGGACACGACGGGCTGGCAGCCATCAACTCAGAAACCCGAGAAATCGAAATCGTGGTTTTCCCAAGCGCATGAACACGCCCCATCTGAAGATCGTTCCACTACCGAAGCCTCCGCGCATCAGCCGCGCTGGAAAGAAGAGGATCGCGGAAGCAGAGCGCCTGCAAACAGAGCTGGCCAGCCTGGGCGCGCTCCGGACCCAAAATCCGAAAATTCTCCGCCTCATCCAAACCGACGACCTGGTGCGTCACCATGCTTTCCTTTTCATCGTCAAGAAGCTGAGCCAATTTGGAGTTGAAGATGCCGCACCCATTGCCGGGATCATAGCCGCGGCCTTGAAAGAAGGGGGTTTGCTCTCTTCCCCGCCGGCATTTTGCAAGCGGGCCCGGAACTGACCACCTCAAAAGTAAATCCAGGTTTACTTTTGCCTCAGCTTCCCAAGCCAGACGAAATCCCCTGCCCTGAACCAGATCAGCTTCGCAGTCTGCGGCGGCGCCGCCATGTTGAGCAAAATCCGGTCTTTCTCAGTCATCTTTTCCGCCACGGCATCCACGTAGGCCTTTGGAGACGCCGCCAGCCGCAGGAACGTGTCATACTCCTCCGCCGGAGCAAACGAATACTCAAAGCCGATCGCCATCTTCCAGTTCATGTCAGGGTGGTAGAAGTAGGTTTGGCAGAACGATGAGATCGAGTGGTTGTAAACGACGCCCCCTTTCTCCGGCAGCCAGGCGGCTGGCGTATCTTTGCTCCAAGTCGAGCAGGTTGGCACATAAAACATCGTTCCGCTGAGGGCCGCGCCAGCCAGCCAAGCCAGGCAGCAGCACCCTGTCGCGATGGACATTCGCCAGCCGTCCAGCCGCAGGTGAACGGCATCCACGATCAATTTCAGCCGGAGGGCTCCCAGCAACGTCAGGCAAGGCAGGCCCCAATCCGCCCACATGCGAAAGTTCATCAGGCCCAGTCCCAAGCAGATGACCAGAACGGGAATCAGGCGTCTTTCCTTCTCGCTGATGCTGGCCCTGACCAGCCGGCTCAGGTAGAGCAATGCAGCGACCGGGATGAGCGTCTGCCAGCGCACAAACCAAGGAAGCGCCTCGATCTGCAGCAGCGACGCGGGGAGCTTTTCTCCCTCCAGCCGTCCCAAAATCCGGAGGCTGTTCCACAGGAAATCAAACGGGTGGCCGGTGAGGGCGGCGCCGGCCAAGACTCCCAGGGAAAACACAGTCCAAAAAAGGACCGCCCGGCACCACTGCCGAGATGCGGCCAGCCCCAAGCCCAAAGCCGCCCACGGGTACCAAGTGCCATGCACCCACGTGCAGAGGCAGCACATCAACGCAGTCAGCCAAGCATCCTTCCTGGATAAAACAGGCTTGCTCCAGAGATGCAAGGCCAGCAGCCAGCACGCCATGGAAAGCTCAAAGGGCCGGCCATGAAGGAGGCGGCCAACAATCGCGATTTCGCCGGACGCGTAGAAGATCGCAATAGATGCCATCCAGAAAAGGGGCGCCGGGCTCACGCCAAGGCCGACCAAAAGATAAATGGCCAGCAGCCCGTAAACGGACAAATACAGGATCCCCATCTGATCCATGCCGGTCAGCCGGTGGACTTCCGCCAGAAGCCAGTTCCATCCTGGGTTGTGATCCATCAGACAGTCCGGCCGGATGAAGGTCACATCCGTCCATGGTCGGCCGCTCACCGCCTGCGCCGCGTGGCGGAGGCCGTCATCGGTCGGGAGAGCGCCGATGGAAAAACGGATGGCGGGGACAGCCATCAGAATGCAAAAGACAAGCGCCCACTGCAGGATACGATGGGAGCGCGCGGTCATGCCGCCTTTCTGGGCAACTTGAAAACCCCCAGCACGAAACTGGCAAAGCCGATTTCAACCCCGGAAGCGAACAAGGTTGCCGAAGGAAGCACGATCCTCAAGGTATGCGTTACATCCAAGGGGCCGAAATCGAAACGCTTCCAGATGGTGA
>Ga0224555_1000381_pt1 | contig 67484 bp, 54 predicted proteins | sample 714S23034metaG_FD_180687 | JGI IMG/M metagenome (GOLD analysis project Ga0224555, IMG submission 180687) | Peat soil microbial communities from Stordalen Mire, Sweden - 717 S2 30-34 | ecosystem: Environmental > Terrestrial > Soil > Wetlands > Peat | place: Sweden: Norrbotten County, Stordalen... | reverse complement strand
CGCCCGCCTTCATCCATTTCAGAATCAGGCGCACGAGCCGTTCATCTCCGATCCGATGCCGTACGAACTTTTCCATGTGATCATGTCCGACCTTGTCGAAAAATGACCGGATGTCCAAGTCCAGAACATAGTTCACCTTCTTGCTGGTGATCCCGACGTAGAGCGCGTCTAATGCGTCGTGCTGTTTGCGCCCCGGCCGGAACCCGTACGAAAAACCCAGAAAGTCCTCGTCCCAGATCGGTTCGAGCACCTGCACCACCGCACTCTGGACGATTTTGTCTTCCAGTGCCGCGATGCCCAATGGTCGTTTCCGCCCATCGGCTTTGTCTATCCAGACTCTCCGCGACGGTTTCGCGCGATAGGCCCCGCGATGGATACGCCCGTGGAGGTCGGCTAGCCGCTCCTCCAGACCGTTCCCATACTCTTGCCACGTCACCCCGTCCACTCCCGCCGCTGCCCGCCTTTTCAGGTCGTAGTAGCTGCTACGGAGCAGATCGATATTGACGTGATGCAGCAGGGCGGTGAACCGCAACTTCTTGTCCTTCTGCGCTGCTTGACGTACACGGTCCAGCCCGCTTGGCCCGCTGTCCCGGCTTTGCATCCGGAGCGGGTTAGGCTCTGCCGCGTTCTCCTTGGTCAACGGCCTTCCCTCCGCGATCTCCTTCGGCCCTCCCTGGCCTGCGTTCGACCGCTTCGCTGGTACTATGCCGCTGTGCGACTCCCTGTCGCCGTACTCGTGGGTCTTATAGCTCATCGCCTTCTCCCACCGTTCCGCCCCCTACCGGCTGCGGAAAGCCACAGGGTCTCTCGGTTCTCGCGCGTGAAGTTTCCATGCATGCCTGGGGTCTACGACTCCGCAGGGCCTGCGGCGCACAAGCGAGGTAACTCACGCCGCAGTATTGCCTTCCGGTTAGCCTGACACCGTCGGCGCCTCTGATTTTGGCTATTTCGGAGCTCATCAACTTCAGGGATACCCAGCCTACATGTGCCCCTGTCCAACGCTTCAAGTGCGTCGTTACCGCCGCCCTCGCATGGTTGGGGCCAGGATGGTTCGCTATTCCTTCTCCTGTATGACTCTTTCATTCACTACTTCACGCCGGTTTATCCCGACGCTATCCAGGCTGGGAGCCTGCCCCACGTAGCGCTTCCTTCAGCACCTCAGGCAACGCCTGCGCCCGCCCTGACCGTCCCATGCACACCACCACAATCGATCCGTTGGCGGCCTTGACACCGTCCTTCATCGCGGCGAACTCCAGCGTATAAGACGACGTTCCCACGCGCTTCACCGACACGGCGATATCCAGTTCATCGTCGAAGCACACCGCCGAGCGGTACTCGCATTCCACTCGCACGCGCGGATAGACCACATCCAGCGCGTCGCGATAGGAGTATCCGAGCGAGCGCATAAACTCGATTTCCGCGGCCTCGAAATAGCGGAGCATGGCGGTGAAATGGATTCGTCCGGAGGCGTCCGTATCGGGAAACGCTACCCGCACGCGGTGCGTGAAGTTTGGCATGGGTTCTATTTTTCCGGTTTGGCGAAGGCCGTGTCGGCGAGCGGCGCGTTGTTCTTAATCTCGGCGAATTTGAAGATCATGGTGTTATCGGGCGCTCGCTGCTCGATGGTGAAAGGCAGCTTCAGTCCGTCCACATCGCGGTAATCCTTGAACAGCATTTCGTATTGTACGATGCCATCCTCCAGCGTGACGCGCTCGAAGTCGCGCTTCACCAGCAGGCCGCTCTCCGCATCGAAGTAGAGCTTCTCGGCGGGACCGCTGGCCGGCGTAGCCTCCACAACGTACAGGGCGTGTCCGTTCACCTTGTACACACCCGCCGTCTGCATCTTCGGATACAGTTCCTTAAGCCGGATTTCGCGGTAGAAATGATGGTCGCGCTGGGCCACCGCCAGGTCCGCCTTGCTCATGGCATGCGTGCCCGAATCGGGATCCTTCTTCCAACCGTTGTCGCCGTCCAGCACTGTCTCCACCACGCCATAGCCGGGAATGTCCATCGTCAGGCGGAAACTGCCCGGCGCCTTCGCCACCACCAGCGCCGTGCCGGTCACGTTGTCGTCCGGGATTTCGACCGTGCCCTTCATGGCGCGCGTGGTAACCTTCTCGTAGGCGGCCTGGCCACCGAGAGCCTGCTCGTACGTGGCCAGTATTTGATCGACGCTGGGCTGAGCATGTCCCGACGCCGCGGACGCCGCGACCGCCAGCGCCAGTAAACAGTATTTCCGGTAACTCATGGGAACCTCCGGGACCGCGAGCGGAGCGCAACGCGCGGCCCACAGTCTACAATAAATCTTTTATGCCTGTACAGGAAGTTGTCGAAGCGGAAGGCCACCTGATCGACTCCCACGTGATGGAGAACATCTTCGATAAGGTGGTGGAGCATCACGGCCGCTTCGAGGTGGAACAGTTTCGCATCGGCCGCACCAACAGCGAGCCATCCTACCTGCGCCTGAAGGTGGAAGCGCCTTCCAGCGAGTTGATGGCGCACCTGCTCGAAGATCTGCTGTCGCTGGGCTGCGCGGCGGTGGATTCGGGCGACGCCGCCACGCGCGCCGTGGAGCGCGACTGCTGCGCGCCGGAAGATTTCTACTCCTCCACCAATCACCGCACCTTCGTGCGCCTCAACCAGAAGTGGATCGAGGTGGAGAGCCAGCGCATGGATGCGTTGATTGTCATCGCGGACGGCCGCGCCTGGTGCCGCCGCCTGCGCGATATCCTGGCGGGCGACCGCGTGGTGGTGGGCATGCGCGGCATCCGCGTGGCGCCCGAATCGAAGGAGCGCGACCGGCTGTCGTTCGCCTTCATGTCCAACGGCATCTCGTCGGAGCGGCAAGTGGAGACGGCCGTCCGGCAGACCGCCGCGCTGATCCGGCAGGCGCTGGAGCAGAAGCTCAAGGTGATCGTGGTGGCGGGTCCGGTGGTGGTGCATACCGGCGGCGTGCAGGGCCTGGCGGCGCTGATCCAGGGCGGCTTCGTACACGCGCTGCTGAGCGGCAACGCTCTGGGCGTACACGACGCCGAGGCGGCGCTGTTCGGCACTTCGCTGGGCGTCCGGCTGGCCGATGGACGGCAGGAAGAGCACGGCCATCGCAATCACATGCGCGCCATCAACGCCATCTATCATGCGGGCGGCGTGCGCCAGGCGGTGGAGGCGGGACGCCTGCCCAGCGGCATCCTCTATGAATGCGTGCGCGCCAACGTGCCGTTCGTGCTGGCCGGCAGCTTGCGCGACGATGGTCCGCTGCCCGATACCATCACCGACATGAACGCCGCCCAGGACGCCTACGCCGAGCAGCTTAAGGGCGCCGGGCTGGTCTTGTGTCTGGGGTCCATGCTGCATTCCATCGCCACCGGCAACATGCTGCCAAGCTGGGTGAAGATCGTGTGTGTGGATATCAACCCCGCGGTGGCCACCAAGGTGAGCGACCGCGGTACGGGACAAGCCGTGGGCGTGGTGGCGGACGTCGGCATGTTCCTCGACCTGCTGGCCAAGAACATGGTGCAGCCATGAAACGAGCCTATACCGACGAACACGCCGCGGCCGGCATCGATGCCGCGCTGCCCGAGATCGAGACGTGGCCCAACCAGTTTCCCGATTACGAGATCGAGATCGCGATTCCGGAGTTCACCTCCATGTGCCCCAAGACCGGGCTGCCGGATTTTGGCAAACTGACGCTGCGCTATGTGCCGGACAAGAAATGCCTGGAGCTGAAATCGCTGAAGATGTATTTGCTGGCCTATCGCAACCTGGGGATCTTCTACGAGAATGTGGTGAACCGGTTCCTGCGCGACGTGGTGGCGGCGGCCAAACCCAGGAGCGCCACGGTTACCGGCGAATTCACGCCGCGCGGCGGACTGCATTCGACGATTACGGCGGCATGGTTGAAGCCGGGGAGCAAGCCACATGGACACCGATGAATTGACGGCCATTCTGCAGGAGGTTCGCGACCGCGTGCGCGCGCGGCATCCGGAGTCGCCGGCTTCGGGCGGCGGACTGCCCGACCTGATGCCTCTGCTGCACGCGCGCGATGCCGCGGAGGCCAAGGTGGCGGCTATCGGCACGGTGAATCCGCGCGCGGGCGGGCCGCTGAACTGGCTGGCGCAACAGGCCAAGAAGGCCGTCGCCAGGGCGCTCGACTGGCACGTGCGGGAGCAGGTGGAGTTCAACCGCAACGTAATGGCTTGCGTACAGGCCACTCTGGAGGCTCTCGAAGAGACCAGCCGCACGCTGGCCGCATTGGGGCATATTCACGAAGAAATCCGCGAGCTAAAAGACATCCGCTTGCACTGGGTGGATTGGCGGCAGGAATGGGAACATAAGCTGGTGGTCAACGAGACAAAGTTGCTGCGCGGGCTGGCAGAACTCAACGCCGCTTACCAGCATCGCGCGGGGCTGGCCGAGAGCTTCTTCCGGGAGCAAATCAAGTTGCAGCATGCCGATTTCGAAGGCGCGCTGGACCGTTACGGAGCGGACATCCAGAAGCGCCTGTGGGCGGATATGGAGCGCATCCGGAAGGACTACGATCACCTGATTCATTCCGAGCTGCGGCTGATCCGGCAGCGCATGGCGACGAGCCCACAGGCCGCCGCCGCGCCGCCCTCACCGCCACCGCAAGCGCCGTCGCCGGCGCAGCCGGAATTCGACTATGCCCGCTTCGCCGAACGCTTTCGCGGTTCGGAAGACTACGTCAAAAAAGGTCAACAGTTCTACTTGCCGTACTTCACCGGGCGCCGCGAGGTGCTCGACATCGGCTGCGGGCGCGGCGAATTCCTGGAGTTGATGCGCGAAGCCGGCGTCGCGGCGCATGGCATCGACTTGAGCCGGGAGTCCGTGGAGTTGTGCCGCCAAAAGGGGTTCGAAGCCGACGTCGCCGATCTGTTCGCCTACCTGGCGGATCTGCCGGAAGCCTCGCTGGACGGCATTTTCAGCGCGCAGGTGGTGGAGCATCTGCCGCCCGAACGCCTGCCGGACATGATTCGCCTGGCGGCCTCGCGGCTCCAGCGCGACGGCGTGCTGGCGATCGAAACACCCAATCCGGAGTGCCTGGCCATTTTCGCCAGTCACTTCTATCTCGACCCGACGCACACCCGCCCGGTGCCGCACGCTTTGCTGGCGTTCTACATGGAAGAGTACGGGCTAGGTGGCATCGAGGTGCATCGGCTGTCGCCGGCGATTGAATCCATGCCCGCATTGGCCAGCCTCGCGGAAGATTTCCGCGAGGCGTTCTTCGGCGGCCTGGATTACGCGATTGTGGGGAGGAAGCTATAACTCGTCCGGGCGCCCCGCGCGAGATCGAGATCAAGCTGGCGGTAGCGGACGCCGCCGCCGGACGCCGCCTGCTGCGCGCCGCCGGGTTCCGCATCTCCAAGCGCCGTCTCTTCGAAGCCAATACCCTGTTCGACACTGCGGCGGGCGCGCTGCGCGGCAACGGATGCCTGCTGCGCGTTCGCGAGGCCGGCCCGCAGGGCATTCTGACTTACAAGGGCACGGGAACCATCGGCAAGTACAAGGACCGCGAAGAACTGGAAGTCGAGGTATCCGATCCGCACAGGATGAGCGAGATGCTGGCCCGTCTGGATTTCATCCCCACGTTCCGATACGAGAAGTTCCGCACCGAATACCGCCGCCCCGGTGAAGCGGGGGTAGCCACGCTGGACGAGACGCCCATCGGAGTGTATCTGGAATTGGAAGGCGCGCCCCGCTGGATCGACCGCACGGCACGCCGTCTGGGGTTTGCGGAAGCGGATTACAGCACGGCGAGTTATTACGGTCTGTATGCGGATTACTGCCGCACACATGGCCTGCCGGTCACGCACATGACGTGGGGCAGGCCGCTCATGAACCAACCTTCAAGGTGCCGGCGGCAACCAGGCTAGCCCCGCTTGAGGAGTTGCCGAGATACACCGTGTAGACGCCGGGCGCGATCACCCAGGCGTTGGAATTGACGTCCCAATACGACAGTGGATGAGAGGAATCGTTGGCATCCACTTCGATGGTCGCCGCCATCTCCGCGCCGGGCGGGACGGACACCTTCAGCCATCCCACCAGGCGTTTGGGCGGCTCGCCAGTCGAAGCCGGGAGCGCCACATACACTTGCGCGACCTCCGCGCCGGCCACGGAGCCGGTGTTAGTCAGATTGAAAGTTACCTGGAAATTCGGGTTGCTTGCACTCAGATTGTCGATCACCGCCGCATTGGAGAACGCGAAGGTGGTATAAGACAACCCAAAACCAAACGGAAACAACGGCGTGAGACCCTGCGAGTCGTACCACTTATAGCCCACGTTGAAGCCTTCCGAATAATTCACGGGGAACGGCGTGGTGCTATCGGGCGGCTGAGTGATTACCGGGCGCGGCAGTTGGTCCACGCTGGCGGGAAACGTGATGGGCAGCTTGCCCGACGGATTCACCGCGCCGAACAGAAGATTGGCTATCGCCGGCCCGCCCTGCTGTCCCGGGAACCAGGCCTCCAGCACCGCGCTGACGCTTCCCAGCCACGGCATCACTTGCGCGCTGGCGTTCTCCATGACCACGATGGTTTGCGGATTGGCCGCCGCCACCGCCGCTACCAGCGCATCCTGATCGATGGGCGGCGTGTGGATCGCGTCGGTAAAGTTCAGGCTCGGCATATCCATACCCTCGCTGGTCCACTGGCTGACGAACACGATAGCCACCTGCGTGGTAGCCGCCAGTGCTGCCGCCGTCGCCGCATTGGTCCCGGGATCGAACTGCACGCTGGCGTTGTGCGCCATCGCCTGAATGGCCTGCATGGGCGACGATGGATCCCAGATCACCTGCGACCAACAGGGCGGGCAGGGATAGCCTTCCGTGAGGATGGGTCCGCCGGTGGGAGTGACCTGCGCCGAGCCGCCGCCGGAGAGCACCCCAATATCGGCATGCGATCCGACGATGGCGATGGATTTCACCGTCGCGGCATTCAGCGGCAACTGCCCGCCGGCGTTCTTCAACAGCACCGCGCCCTGCTCCTCGGCCTCTTGCGCGATGGCTTGGTCGGTGGCGGTATCGATCGGCCCAAGAGATTCCGGATAATCGAACAGTCCGGCCGCGTACATGGCGCGCAAGATGCGATGCACCATGTCGTCCAGGCGCGCCTGCGGCACCTGGCCGCTCGCGATCGCTTGCCCCAGGCTTCCGAAATAGGCGTTGTCCGGCTGCTCCTGATCGAGGCCGTTGAGCGCCGCGTTCACCGTCGAGTGCGTCGCCCCCCAGTCCGACATGACGAATCCCGGAAACTGCCAATCGCCCTTCAGAATGTCGTTCAGCAGATGCGCGTTCTCGCAGTTGTAAACGTCGTTCACCAGGTTGTAGGCGCACATCACGGACTGCACGTGGGAGTCCTTGACACCGATCTCGAACGCCAGCAGGTCGCTTTCGCGCATGCCGCGTTCGCCGATCTCGACGTCGCCTGTGGTGCGCCCGCTCTCCTGATCGTTCAACGCGTAGTGCTTGATGCCGCCGATCACGTGCTGGGCCTGAATGGCATTAAGGTGCGCCGCGGTGATCTTGCCGGCCAGGATGGGGTCCTCGCCTTTGGTTTCGAAGGTGCGGCCGTCGCGCGGCTCGCGGCCGATCAGGTTGATGTTGCCGCCCAGGTTCACGTTGATGCCGTAGGCGCGCAACTCGGCGCCGATCACGGTGCCGTATTTGTAGGCTTCGCTCACGTCCCAACTGGCGGCGCTGGCGATGGACGACGGCAGCGCAGTGGCTTGGCCCACGGCGTTGCCCACGCCCACGCTGCCATCGGCGAGGTAGAGGTTGGGAATCCCGAGCGCCGGTATGCCCTGAACCACACCCGCGCTGCCGCGGGTGGGCGCGGTAGTAGACGTAACCGCTCCATACACGAGCTGGATTTTTTGATCCTGGGTCATCTGGGTAAGCAACTGTGCCGCGCGCTGGTCGGGGGTTGGCGGCTGGACGGCGATCTCAACGGCGTTCGATGTTGCGCCGCCGATGGAAACCACGACGGGGACCGCATTGCCCGTGGGCGCGTTGGCGGGAACCAGCACGTTAACCTGGTAGAGGCCCACCGATCCGGGCGCAAGGCCGGACCACAACACCTGCGCGGGCACGTTCCCGATGGTGACAGTGGGTGTCGTTTTGGTGGCGGCGAGCGGGTTGCTCGGGGCGGCTGCGCCGGTCTGCGGCTGATTGGTCACCGCGCCCAGTCCTGTGCAATAAATCAAAATGGTGGTGGCGCCCGCGCCCGCCGGATTCGAGGCGGCGATCAATTGGTAGGAAGAGTCCTGGATGGCGCCCGGACCGAAGCCTTGGCCGTTCATGCTGAAAATACCGGGGGCGAACGGCGCGATATTCACCGTCTCGGGCGAACTGGTCTGGCCGGCTAGGGTAGCGGTCAGCGATGCCTGGGATTCTCCGGTGAGTTCCCACGGTATTTGCAGGTTCACCTGGGTGCCGGAGGCGTAGAACAGGGGCGCACCGGTCGCGCCGAATGCCAGCGACAGCCCCTCCAGGCTGCTGGGCAGGGGGACTGCCGCGGCCACGGCGGGTGCGTTCACCAGAAAGCCTCCGTAAGCCGATGCGATGCTGCCCGGAGCCAAGGGCGCTCCCGGGGCGGAGTTGGCGGCATTGATGACGCCACCGGAGTTAATGGACGGCACGGGCTGGGCCCACGCGCCAGTGAGGCTGGCCATCAGGCACGCGCAACCGGCGAACCGCAGGGCCTTTGATGCGGACATGGGATTCGTCCGCAGCTTACCACACGTACAGCAGATTCGCTGTGGGGCAGGCCATCGTTTTTCGTGGCCTGCCGCTAGCGCCCCTCGTCCAAGACCTCAATAGCAAACACCGACGCGTAGTTAATCACCGGGACAAACTCGAAGTTCAACTTGCCCTGCGTGGTTGGCCGCAGTCCACGGAATTTCTTGACCAGCGCATGGTTGGGGCCGGCTTCCTTCAGAATGTCCAGATTACGAGCGAGCGCCGACCCATTGCAATAGATGTCGAACACGCGCTGCCCGGGACCGCCGCCGCCTTCATTTTCCTTCCCCCAGTAGGTTTCGGCCAAAAACAGGCTCGCCGTGTAGGCCCCCGGCGCGACTGGTATGGCGTATGAGAAGTGGCCGTACCGCTCGTTGGCGAACAAGTCCGCATCGGGCGTGCCGGTGACCACTTTGAAATGGTTCGACGTCTGGCCCCCCGCATAATAGTTGTCGGCTTCCCAGACTTGCCCCCGCGAATCGGTCACGGAATTGGGTTGGGTCACGATGCGGACCGGGTTGAGCCTGTGCGGCTCGGCGGGCTCGATCTCAATCGCGCTGACGATCGGTTGCTCGCGCTTGGCGTGGAAACCCAGCCGGAGGATGCCGTCCGGCCCCGGCTGGATATCCTTGAATACGCGAACATCGGCGATCAGGGGGCCCCCGGCGTCGGCCACGATGTCAAAGCTGTCGATGGTCACCTTGCCGTTGACCATGATGTCGAATACCCGGCTGTTCTCGCCGCCGCCGGTCTCCAAACCAGGGCCGTAGACCGGCTCGACGAAATGCAGCTTCATTTCATAGTTGCCGGGTTTGAGCGGGATATTGTAGCCGGAAAGTCCGATCCGGCCATTCTGATAGAGGAGCGGGTCGGATGTGCGGGCAAAAAACTGGCGAAAAGGCGCTCTGGGCTGCCCGCCACCTTCGAAGTAACGGTCCGGTAACCAGGTGTGGCCGTGATGATCGATGTATTTGCGGTCATAGCCCGCGATGATGCGAACGGCGCTGTCCGGCGCCGCGGCCACGGGCGGCGGACTCGGGCGGAGCGGCGCTTCCCTCTCGTGGCCGGTCGCGGTCCGGAAGGCTGCCACGGCCACGGCGGCCACCCCTACTGCAAGGACGGCTGCGGCCCACAGCCAAATCCGGCGCTTGTTGGAGGAGGGCGCGGCGGCTGCGGGCAACGGCGGCAATTCCGGTTCGTCCGGGGCTGGGTCGGCGAGCGGATCGGCGGCCGATTCCAGCAGCGCTTCCCCATTTACCGGCAGGAGCGCCGCGGAGTTGCCATCTTCTTGAAAAACCGGCGTATACATGCCGGGCGGGATGATGATTTTCAACGGCTGATGGGCGCCTTCGGCGGCATAATACTCGCGCAGCTTCTTGCGCAGGCGATGGATCTCGACCCTGGCGATGGCGTCTTCGGCGGAATCGAAATTGGCTGGGCGGCCCAGAACTTCCGTGGCGATCGAATATTCGCAAACCTGTGCGTCCTGGCCCGCGAAGTGCTTCTCGCAGATGTACTCGAGCAGTTTGACCGAACGCTGGGCGCGCGCGAAGGTCGGAGAAGCGAGAATCGCCGCGAGTTCCAGACGTTCCGCGCCCGTAACTCCGGTAGGGCGCGTTCCAGCGTGATTGGCATCCCCCATTTGTGGAGATTATACACGTTTCCGCAGTGCGGTGGCGCAGATTCGCAAGTGTAAAATAAGGACAGGCGCCCGATATCAATTTTGTAACAAGGCGTACATTGCTGAAAACAAGCGCATTACCTCTGATTATGAGTTTACGGAGGCCACGTTACAGAGGCTTAACTCCTTTATTTCAGCCTGCCATTCAAACCCAATTGCCGGGGGGCGTAACTAAAATGTACTAGCGCCCCCACCTGCGGCGGGTTACATTCGCCAATCATAGCGAACGCCAACAGTGTGGTCGGAGCCGTTGGGTGGTGCGCCGTGTTAACAAGGGTTGCAAGACGATAATTAAAGACCTGAAAGTCCTTGACTTGGCGGTGTACTAGGGTTATGCTACTTCCAAACGATTAGTTCCCGCCTTCGCGGCGCGCCTTGTCTTTGGCGGCTTGGGAGGCAATGTTTGCAGGTTAGAGAAGTACAAATTAGAGGTTAGAAAAGGGGTTTAAATGAATACACCAGATCGGCTGCCGATCTCCGTTATAGCTCGGCACAGACATCCGGGAAGAGCTTTCTGGTTTTTGGGGCTTCTGATTGCGGCCTTGGCGTTCTCGCAACTACCCGCGCTCGCGCAGTTCTCTAGCGGGTCGATAGGTGCCACGGTCACCGACGCCACGGGCGCGGTCGTCCCCAATGCGAAAGTCGTCCTGAAAAACGAGACAAACAACAGCCTGCGCGACAGTGTCACGAACAGCGCCGGAGATTTCGATTTCCCGTCGCTTCCGCCGGCAACCTACACCGTCACGGTCACTGCTGCGGGTTTGCAGACCTTTGAAGAAACCGGTATCGTGCTGACGCAGGGTTCGCCTGTGCGCCTGCCAACCGTCGTTCTCCAGGTCCAATCTACCAAGCAGGAAGTCGAGGTTATCGCTGGCGCCGACGTAGTGGTGCCGGTCGATACTGGACAAGCCAGCCAGACGCTGAACAGGAACATGGTCGAGAACCTCTCGATCGTGGGGCGCGATGCGGCTGAGCTGATCAAGATTATGCCTGGCATGGGAACGACCAATGGACTTGGCCAAGGCATGTGGAGCAGCCTAACGACGCAAAGCAACACCGGACCCATCGGACAATTTACCGCCCAAGGCACCCAGCCCAATGGCGGCATGACCATGACGTCGGACGGCGCAAATCTCTTGGACCCCGGCAACCAGGGCACCCAAACCGCCAACATCAACCAGAACCAGGTTCAGGAAGTTTCGATCCTGACGTCGGCCTACGGCGCGGAATTCGCGAAGGGCCCCATCACCTTCCAGGCCATCGGCAAGAGCGGTGGCGCCCAGTTCCATGGAGGCGCATACCTGTATGCCCGCAATGGCGTGTTCGATTCCAACGGCTCTTACAATAACAGCCAGAAGGCAGCCAGGCCCGATAGCAGCTACTACTATCCCGGCGGCGATTTTGGCGGACCAGTGATCGTTCCCCACACCAATTTCAACAAGAACCACGACAAGCTGTTCTTCTACGCCGCGTATGAGTATATGAAACAGCAGCCGGCCGGCAGCTTGCAGCAGTACTTCGTGCCCACGTCGCAGATGCAGGCAGGCAACTTCACGCCCGCGTATCTTGCATCTCTGGGACCGGCCATCCAAAGCTCCGGACCGCGCAACTTGGTGGGCACCGCCCCCAGTACCTCTTTGGTTCCCAATGGCCAGATCCCGCAAACCTCGATCGATCCGAACTCGGCGGCCATCTTGAAACTGATGCCCGCGCCGAACACCGATTCGGTAACGAATGGCACAGGCTCCAACTATGAGTGGTTCAACGGACCGCCGGTGAATCGCTGGGAACTCCGGTTACGCGGAGACTACAACATCAACGACAGGACCAAGTTGTTCTTCTCCTGGAACAAGCAGATCGAGCACGACCAAAACCCGATCGCCATCTGGTGGACGATCGGCGGGTCTCTGCCTTATCCCACCCCTCAGAATGCCAACCAGAACTCCAATGTTTACAGCGCGAACCTGGTGCACGTGTTCAGCCCCACGCTGACCAACGAGTTCGTCTTCGCCGACGCTACCTTCCTCAATCCGATCATAATGAGCAACCCGGCCGCGGTGAACCCCAGCAAAATCGGATTCAACATGACCGGCCTGTTTTCGAACCCGTACACGCCGCAGATGGCCAATACCTATGGCTGGAGCGGCCAAAGTTCGGCGGCGATCGGTTTCGCCACCTATCAGTACGGCGAGCCATTCACGCCCACGCCCGCGAACGGTTTCGGCAAGCTGTCGCAGACGCCGCAGATCAGCGACAACGTGACCAAGATCCAGGGCGCCCACACCATCAAGGCAGGTTTCTACTGGGACTACGCCCGCAATTACCAGACGGGCGGCACCGAGAACGGCGGGACCAACGGGGCCATGGAATTCGATCCCTGGCACAACACCAGCACAGGCAACCCCTTGGCCGATTGGGTCATGGGCCGTGGTGAAAACTTCTCCCAAGACAACAAGGAGATTGTGCAGGACATGAAGTACCACCAGATTTCGTTCTTCCTGAACGACCAGTGGAAGGCCAGCCGCAGGCTCACGCTCACCGGCGGTCTGCGCTTCGAGCACATGGGTAACTGGGTTCCGAACGACCAGTACGGCGTTGCCGTTTGGGATCCCGCTGCATATAACAACACTTCCTCGGCGCCCGGCTTTACGGGGCTGGAATGGCACTCCATCGATCCAGCCATCCCGACGTCGGGCTTCCCATCGAAGACGCTCTTCATCGAGCCGCGCTTCGGCTTCGCTTACGACATCTTCGGGAACGGCAAAACCGTGTTTCGCGGCGGCGCCGGCCTATTCCGGTACCAGATTGCCTACAATACCGCCAGTTCGGGTTACAACCCGCCGCTTGGCCAGGTGACGGAAGGTGTCACCAGCGCATGCTGCGTGGGTTGGAATAATTTCCAGCAATACACAGCCGCGCTGGGGGCCCCCGGGCTCGGCGGGGGTGTTTCTCCGCTGACCATGGGTGACTCAACCACACCGCATACCTGGACCTACAATGTGACCGTCTCCCAGCGGATACCCTGGCGCTCGGTTGCGGAATTCCAGTATGCGGGCAGCCGCTCGTATGACCTGCTGTCCAATGGCGGAAACGCCGGCGGTAATTTGGGGAACCTGGACTTGATCCCGATGGGCGCGTTCTTCGGGACCGATCCGATAACCGGCCAGAACCTTTGCGGCCCGCTCGTTAATGGCGGTTGCTCCAAGAGCGCGCCGGTGGGGTATACGTCGGGGTCTACCACGTTGCCGGGCTTTCCCAACACGAACGACTTCTTCCCGTACCATAACTACACGGCGATCAATTTGCAGGGCCACCTCAGCTACTCCAATTACAACGCTTTCATCGCGACTTGGCAGAAGCAATCGGGGCGCATGACCTTCACCACGAATTACACGTTCAGCAAGATCATGGGCATTCGCGATGGGGAGAGCGCCAATGGCCCGCAAGATGGACAAAGCGATGATCCGTTCAACATCAAAAACGACTACGGCGTGCTGGCCTTTGACCATACCCACATCTTCAACGCCGCCTACGTGATCAATCTGCCCGCTCCCGTGAAAGACAACAAATTCCTGGGAGGGGTAGTGAATGGCTGGGTCCTCTCGGGCATCACGCAGTTCCAGAGCGGCGCGCCCATTCAGCCCAACACCGCCTACGGGCTCAACATCGGGTGGCCAACCCAAATGCAACCTTCGGACTGGCTGGGCACGAACGCGATTCAGGCGACCATGCCGGTTCTCACTTGCGATCCGCGGAAGAACCTGAGCTCCGGCCAGTATTTCAATCCGAACTGTTTCGCGCCTCCGACGAACCACCAGCAGGGCGACCTGATCTGGCCGTACATCAAGGGGCCCGCTTTCTTCAACAGCGACCTCGCGATTTACAAGGACTTCCTCTTCAAGGAGCACCAGAAGATCGAGTTCAGGTTCTCGGCGTTCAACTTCCTGAACCATCCTCTTCCGCAATTGGGCATTTCCGGCAATGCTGACCTCAGCTTGAACTTCTCCGGGCCCAACGGCACTTTGAGTCAAACCAACCTGAACGCGACCACCAACGGCAAGGCCTTGTACGATGACGAGGTGCCGCGCGTGATCGAGTTCGCAATCAAGTACAACTTCTAAGCTTCGGCCGCGAGGCTGGAATCAATCGAGGGGGTGGCGCAAGCCGCCCCCTTTTTTTCTTGTGGGGCAGGCCCTCGGCCTGCGGCGGCCTCTCAGGCCGCCTCTTTAGCTCACCGCGGATACGGATCGCCCGCATGCACCACCCGTATCTTATGATCCGTAAATACTGCCGGAGTTCCCGGCAACTGCACCTTCGGCATGTGGCAACGGGCGCAGTCCTTATCCGCCACCGGACAAGTCTTCTGCGTCACGCCATGACACGACAAACAAGCCCGGTCGTAACTAGCGTCGTCGCGAACCAAATCCACGTGCGGATCGTGGCAAGCCGTGCAGCGTATGCGCTTGTCGTCTCCCAGGAAGCACTGGCTGTTGGCCAGGCGGTACGGCTGAAACCGGACATTTTTCTCGCCGAACACACGCAACCCGACCACGGATTCCCACGTACGATGACACTCGCCGCAGAAGATTGACATTTCTTCGGCCGCCATCTCGCCCAGTTTCCGCGGGACTGGCCCCGGCTTACCCGCGGCTATCGCCTGCATGTGCGTATCGGCGCCTCGGTGGCAATGCTCGCAATTCAGGCCCGGCTTCAGCGATCCAAGCGCCAACTTGCCCTGACTCACGCCATCCGTGCCGTGACAGGTGAAACACGCGCTGATCTCCTGGTCCGACAAAAGCCGCCCCATGGCTTCCGTCAGGTTGCCAGGCCGAACCCCCTCGTCTCCCATGGTGACCCCGATCCCCTCGATCCCCTGGTAGTAGCTCACCAGGCTCTCGTAGAAGCGGCCCTGGTATTCCAACACGAATGTCAGGTTGTAGACTCCGAAGGCATACCGCACCGGCAGAGTCAGCGTGCCGGAGCCGTCACTCACCGTATAGGCGCTTACGCCGTTCTTGCGCTCGATGGCGTAGCGGTATCCGTTGGCTTCCAGCGTCAGCTTGGGGTGCGCCTGCAGCGGTTCCTGGTTGGGGGGCAGTTCGATGCCGATCCCCATGGCTGTTTTCGGCTGCGATTGCGCCTCGGCGCGGTGGCAGGTAGCGCACGTCACTTGCCCGGGGCGCGGGGGCGCGCCTTCGACGGCGCCTGCCAGCGCCACACACGTCGCCGCGGCAAGCCATCGCCGCCCCGCTTCTCGATGTCCATCCGCCATCAGTTTTCCGGAGGGCGGGCATCGCTGGCCTTTGCCCGCGCGCGGACTTCGACTCCGCCATCGGCACTCTGTCCGGTTATTCCGCGGCTTTGGACTCCCTGCGCCATATCTATGGACACCAGTCGCTCGCGGCGCGCATCTTCCGTGCGGCCCGCCCAGGAATACGCGCTCGCCAGGGCCATGTGGTGTTCGATCGCCGCCGGGTCCAAGCGTTCCGCGGCCTCCAGCCTGGCGATAGCCGGCCGCAGATCTCCCGTGCGCAACAGCACCTCGCCATACGCATACTCCGCCAGCGCATCCGAGGGCCGCTCCGCCGCCGCCTTCTTGGCGTATGGCAGCGCGCCCGGCAGGTCGTTGGCATACACCAGCAGCACCGCCAGCATGGCGGCCGCGTCCGCGTCGGCCGGGTTCAACTCCAACTCGCGCCGGAATTCCGCCATCGCCCGATCCGGAAGCGTGTAACTCAAGTAAGTGCCATATAAGTAGTGAACGCCGGCTAAGGTTGGGTACTCCTTGACTAACTCCTCGAAGCCGGCCTGCGCCTTATCGGTTTCACCGAGGATCCAGAAACGGGCCGCTGTGCCCGCCTTCACCACCGCATCCAGCCGCTCCGCGGGTACGTCCTTGGGCAGCGACGTCTGGTGGAGAGCGTTCAATCCAAGGCCCGCGATGAGCATCGGTTCGTGCGCGCCTCCCCGTGCATACCGCTCCAGTTCCCGCTTCCCTTGAACGAAGAACCCCACTCGCGACAACAGCAGCCCATAGTGAAACCGGACCCCGGCCTCCACTTCCGGCGCCAGATCCTTGCCCGCCGACAGCCCTAGCCGAAGGTGGTCCAGTGCCCCATCGTACTTGCCGATCTCGAACTCGCACAGGCCCAACAACGACCATGCCAGCGCGCGTTTATCATCCAGCTTGACGAACTCGTCGAGGGCGGCCTCGCAGCCGGCGTACTGGTAGGTTGCATAGGAAAGGGTTCCGAGAAACCACCAGCCCTCCACCCACGCGGCACGCAGTTCAACCGCTTGCCGGTAGAGTTCGATGGCTTCGGGGATGCGATTCGCCCGGCGCGCCGCCGCCGCTTGCGCCGCCAGTTCCTCGAAAGTGGCGGCCTTCCCGCCCACGGCCACGATCGTAAATAACACCGCGGTTCGGACGAGGGCGATTATCGCTCGTTGCAGGAACCCCTCCAATACAGCATCTCCGCTCTTGGTAATATCTTACCTGTTTTGGTATCCAGGAAATGGTGGGGCAGGCCATCGTTTTTCGTGGCCTGCCGAGTTCGAGAGCGGTGCGCAGACGACAAACAACGATCGTCAGCGCCACGCCGGGCAAAGGAACTGTCGGGTTACTTCGCGGACAGCACGCTAGTGGACGCCCTGCGCCAACTTTTCGTAGCGGTCGAGATCGGCCTTCAGGGCGGCTTCCAGTTCCTGGTTTCGCTGTCCGGCGACCAGCGCCAGCGCACTCCGCGCGGTAGCCACCGCTTCCGGATACTGTCCGATCTCGGAATACATCGCGGCCAACATTTGCAGGATTACCGGCTCTTTCATCTGGGAGAGCTTGGCTGCCTCCTCGAGTTGATGGGCTGCATCTCCGAATCTGCCCTTAGCCGCCAGGACCCGCCCGAAATTATAACGATATCCGACGTCTTGGGGCGCCAGGGCCACCGCCTTCTCGAGCTGCAGCGCGGCTTCATCCAGGGCTCCGGACCTGGCCAGAGCCGCCCCCAGGTTGTTGTGCCCGTCCGCAAAATCGGGCTCGATCTCGATCACTCTCCGCAAATGCTCAATGGCTTCCGCCGACCGCCCGCTCTCCGCCAGCGCGCCACCCAGGTTGTTGTGCGCCCGCGGATTCTCCGGGTCCAGCTCCAGTGCCCGCTCAAAACAAGTTGTCGCCTCGCTCATTCGGCCCGCTTCCGCCAGCGCACTCCCCAGATTATTGTTGGTCTGGGAACTGTGGTCGTCCAGTTCCAGCGACTTTCGATACTCCGCGATGGCCTCGTCGGTCTTGCCGGTCGCCGCCAGCGCGACGCCCAGGTTGTTGTGCGCCCTGGCGTCGTCCGGCGAAAGCTCCAAAGCCTTCCGCCAGGCGGGAACGGCTGCGTCGAACTGCTTCTTCTCCGCCACCTGGACGGCCACGTCGAAGAGCCTGTAGAACTCGGAGGCGGGCGCGTCGATGTGCTCCAGGCCGTCCTGAGGGATGTTGATGAACTCCGGAATATTCACCGCCCGATTTGCCGCGGTCGAGTTCTCGATCGCGATCGCCGGCGTGCTGTTGCCCTCCGCATCGATGTGCGTCAGATACAGGCGGGTGTACACGGAAGGCGACTTCGACGAGAATACCAGCCATCGTCCGTTCGGCGAGAAGCTGTGCCACGAGTTCATCACCGCTTGATTGCTCCGCAGGGGACGCTCCACGCCTCCTCCCACCGGAACAATATACAGTTTGCTGTCCGGGCGCATCAACAGGCCCGTCTTGTTGCGCACGAAGACGATCCACTTCCCATCGGGCGAGACCTTGGGAAAGTCGTTGCTCATGCCGTTCTCCGATGCGCCCACGATCCGCTCCGGCTGGCCGCCTCTGCCCTCATTGAACGGGATGCGATACAGGTCGTACTGAATCTGGGTTTCGTTCGGATCGTTGGCAAACGCGGAGGCCTTCTGCCCGGGAGAGTACGGATCCTTCGCCACGGCCCTGGAGAACACCAGGAATTTCTCATCCGGACTCCAGAACGCCCCGCTCTGCACGTATTGCGGGTCGTCGGCGCCCGGCAGAGGCTGCAGCTTTGCCGCCTCGCGGCTGTACCACGCCAGAACGCCTCGCGTAGGATAGAAGACCTGGCCAAATCCGAAATAATTATAGAAGCCTTGATACATCCGGGAGTCCAGGCGGCTCCCGCGCGTGCCGGGAACTTCGATGGTGGTCACCACGTACTTCCCGGTCGGCGATACCTGCGACATGAATCCGAAACGCTTGGGCGATCCTTGCTCGGTGAAAGCGCTCCATCGAATCACGTATTTATTCTCAATGGACGACACCTTGGTGATGGGGATCAGCCCGTACAACGCTTTGTCGTTCTGCGGCCCGTCCACATCGATGCCCAGCGTTTTTCCGTCACGCGAGACGGAGTGGCAGTTGGCGCACGTGGGCAGATTCGTCATTACCACCTTGCTGCCCGGTTCGGAGACGTTCCGCAGACGCCATTTGATCTTCGGAAGGACAGAGTCCGGGAGAGGCTTGATGACCCCTCTCTCCCGGTCCTGAGGGGGTGGTGGGGTCAGTGGCACGTCCCGGTAAAAGATCGGGGCGCCCACCGGATCCTCGGAAATAGTAAATCCCACCTGCCCGCGGGAAGCCGGCTCCTTTGTCTTCCGATCGCGAAATCCGGTGACGATCACGGTCGCCGGCCGCCGCTGCCCGTACTTCACGATGGTTGCCCAGGTCTTCGCGTCCGGCTTCCAGATGTGGCTCTCTGCTTCCTGCGGCGTCAGCGTGGGCATGACGAAATTGGGGAGATCCGTGTCGATTTCGCCCACCTGCAGCTTCTCGCCCGCGGACCACACCTTGATGTGGGGCCCATGCTCCGCGAAGACGATCTCGATGAGCCAGGATGCCGCCTCCGGGCTCGCATCGCGCCAGTGAAAGGTTGGCGGGCTGATGTCGCGAGGGAAAACGGAGCCTTCTTCGGGATAATCGACTGCTATTGCCGACGGAGTGCCGGCGGATCCCGGGATTCCGGCTGCCAGAAACAGGAGGACGAGAATCGAGCGAGATGTCACCGTTGGGTGCAGGCAATGCAGGTGCCAAAGCGAAAAGGTTTTGTTGCACCATTTCCGATCCTGTTATTTGGGTGAAATGGCGCAATGTGGGGCAGAGTTGCCGAGCCGCGACCGTGAGGGAGCGGTTTCCCCAAAACCGTTAAGCGCCCGTTGTTATACTGATTGGAAGGCGCTCCTCATTTGTTGCGCGCTGACCGCGCTGGGGGATTCGGTCCTGCGACCGATAATCTTCGAGGAGATCGTCGGCCGTGCCGGGGTCCACTTCAAGAGCGACACTTCGCCCACCCCCCTGAAGCACCAGCCGGAGAAGTTGCTCGCCGGCGTGGCCGTTTTCGACTAGGACGGAGATGGATACCTGGATATCTATTTCGTCAACGGCGCCGGTATTCCGGCTCTATCGCAACAACGGCGATCTGACCTTCACCGACGTCACTGAGAAAGCCGGCCTGGGCGGCGCCGGATACGGCATGGGAGTGGCCGTCGGAGATTACGACAATGACGGCTGGCCGGACCTTTTCGTGGCCAACGTCAACGGCAATCAGTTGTTCCACAACAATGGGGACGGCACCTTCACCGATGTGACCAGGAAGGCCGGCGTGGGGGGCGGTTTCTACGAGGGCAAGAAGATGTGGTCGGTGGCCGCCGCGTGGCTGGACTATAACAACGACGGGCTGCTCGACCTGTTCGTCTCGAATTACTGCCGTCTGCAATCCCCGCTACTACCTGCCGCTTCCCAACACGCTCTACCGCAACAATGGCGATGGCACGTTCACCGACGTCTCCGTCCAGACCGGCATTGCGGCACACCTCGGGCGCGGCATGGGAGTGGCTGTTGCCGACTACGATGGCGATGGCTACCCAGACATCTTCGTGGCTAACGATAATGCCGCCAACCAGCTCTTCCACAACATCCGTGGGAAGCGCTTCGAGGAAGTCGCCATGCAGGCGGGGGTTGCTTTTGGGGAAGATGGGAATGTTATTTCCGGAATGGGTGCGGATTTCCGCGATGTACGGAACGATGGGCTTCCGTCCATCCGGATGACTGCGGTCGAAAAGGAGGGGTTTCCGCTTTTTCTGAATCTGGGCCACGGCCAGTTTGTCGAGAAGACGGCCCCGGCGGGGCTGGCGATGGATACCTTCGAGATGTCCGGTTGGGCGAACGGCGGCGCCGACCTGGACAACGATGGTTGGAAGGACCTGTTTGTGGTACGTTCGAACGTAGCCGACAACGTGCACGAGTTCTCGCCGCGGACGTTTGAGGAACCCAATGCTGTGTTTCGGAACCTTGGCAACGGGGAATTCAGGAACGTAAGCGCCACGGGGGGGCCCGACTTTCAGATTCCGGGCGTACACCGGGGGCTGGCTTTCGGCGATCTGGACAACGCTGGCCGCCTGGACGCGGTGGTCGCGGTGCTGAACGGCCAGGCCAAGATCTTTCACAATACCAAATTGGCGCAAAAACCCGGTTGACCGCGGCGGACGGTTCCGTGCAGTATAACCACGTCACGACCAGCATGGGATATGCGGGCTCGAGCGATTCGCGGGTGCATTTCGGTCTCGGCGCGAACGCCGTGGCCAAGGAGATCCAGATCGCCTGGCCAAGTGGAATCCAGCAGGTGTTGCGCGACGTGGCCGCGGATCGCGTGGTCCCGGTCACCGAGCCATAATTGTTCTGCCTTGTGGGGCGGGCGTCTACGCCTGGCGTCTACGCCTGCAGCGGGTCTCCAGACCCGCTCCGGCCACCTGAGCCCCGCTCTCCATTGCGCCTGCGGAACAGAGCGATGGCTTCGCCTTCCACCAGCAGTTCCGGCCGGCACAGCTTCGCCTGAATGCCCGTCGAGGCCGGCAGCGGGTCGAGTCCCTGCTCCTTGTAGAACGCCGTGCGCTCTTCGTTGAACGCGCCATAGTCGCGGTCGATATCGCGCAGGTAGAAGGTGGTGCGCACGATGTCGTGCCAAGTGGCGCCCTCGGCTTCCAGCAGGCCGGTGATGTTGTAAAACATGCGCCGGCATTGTGCGCGGAAGTCGCCCACGTGCACGGTCTCACCGTTTTCGTCGATGCTGGCCGTTCCGGAAATCAAAAGCACCACCAGTCCGTTCAGGTCGATCCGCATGCCGCGCGAAAAGGAACTGGGCCGGTCGTAAGCGTAGGCCTCATTGAGCACGCGCAGATCCGTGACGGCACGTTTCTGAACGGCCGCACCGCCGATTTCACTCACCACTTCTTCGAATAACATTCTCACCAATCTTCCTTGTATTACAACTGGTCGGAATCTTCGCAGCGAGCGCCGATTTTTCGTGGGGCAGGCCCTCGGCCTGCGGCGGCCTCTCAGGCCGCCTCTTTTGGTTGCGGCTATGCTGCTCTGTGGGGCAGACCTCCAGGTCTGCGCGGGTCCTCCAGGACCCGCTCCGAACAAGCCGGCGTGGACGCCGGCTGCAGGACTGGAGTCCCGCCCCACGTATGAACCCCGCATTACCTGGTTTGCTCATACCCCGCCAGCTTGGCGCGCAAGGCCCGGACCAGTTCCTCGTTGTGCTCCGCGGCCGCCAGGTCCAGCGCGCGGCGCCAGGCTTGGATGGCATCGTCCTGCCGGCCCGTCTTGCTGTACATGGCGCCCAGCATGTCGTAGCATTTCCAGTCCTGGCCGCCGCTCAGTTCCACGGCTTTCTGCAATTGCGGAATCGCGTCGGCGAAGCGCTCTGCCAGCCCCAGCACGTAGGCGAAGCTGAAGCGATACTCCACCGAATCCGGGGCCAGCGCCACGGCCTTCTCAAGCTGTGCGATAGCTTTGGCGGTCTGTCCAATCTTCACCTGCACCGCGGCGATCTTATTGTGCGCATCCGCCGAGTCGGGATTCAGGGCGATGGCCTTCTCCAGATGTTCGAGCCCCTCGGCGATCAGCCCCTTCTCGTATAACATCGTACCCAGGTCCGCCTGCACCTTGGGGTTCGCGGCATCCAACGCCAGCGATTTCCTGTAATTGGCGATGGCTTCGTCCGCCTGGCCATCCTGCGCCAGCGCCAGCGCGAATTCGGCGAACACCACCGGGTTGTCCGGACTGAGGTCGCAGGCTTTGCCGTACTCCGCCAGCGCGTCGCGCAAGTCGCCGGTCTGGCTCAACGAATATCCCAGGTTGAAGTGCGCCCTGCCATCGGCGGGATCCATTTCCAGGGCTTTGCGCCACACCGGAATGGCCTCGCCGAATTGGTTCTTGGTCATCAGATCGATGGCCGTATTCTCCATGCGGTAGAACTCGGTGGCCACCGGGTCGATCTTTTCCAGGCCTCCCCGCGGAATGTTCGCGAACTCCGGCAAGTTCACCGCGCGATTCGCCGCCGTGGTGTTGTCGACAAGGATCGGCGGCGTATCGTTTCCGTTCGCGTCCACGTGCGTCAGGTACAGTTGCGTGTACGGCGAACGGCTCTTCGACGAGAAGGCCAGCCAGCGGCCGTTAGGCGAGAAGGTGTGCCACGAGTTCATCAGCGGCGTGTTGCATTTCATCAGTCGCTCTTGGCCGCCCTCGAAAGGCACGATGTAGAGTTTGCCGTCCGGGCGCATGAGCTGCCCGTTCCGGCATCGCACAAACACGACCCACCGGCCATCCGGCGATACCTTCGGAAAGTTGTTGCTCATGCCGTTGGCGGAGGCGCCGGCGATGCGCTCCGGCTGGCCGCCTTTTCCCTCATTAAACGGCATCCGGTAGAGGTCGTATTGGATCTGGGTTTCGTTGGGGTCGTTGGCGTAGAAGGCCATCCTGACGCCGGGCGGATACGGTGTCTTGGCTTCCGCTCTGGCGAACACGATGTACTTCCCGTCGCGGCTCCAGACACCATCCGTCTGCACGTAGCGCGAGTCGTCGGCGCCGGGCAGCGGTTGCAAATGTTTTGTGGCGCGATCGTACCAGGCCAGAATGCCGCGCGTCGGATAAAACACCTGCAGGAAGCGGTAGTCCAGGAAGTTGGCGACGTAATACTTGTCCTCCAGCGTGCGCCCGCCCGCGCGCCGCGCTGCATCGGGATCGTCGATCGTCGACAGAACGTATCGCCCGTCCGGCGAGACCTGCGACATGAACGCGGCTCTCAACCGTTGCACCTTGGGATCGCGGACGGTGGGCCATTTGATCACATCCTGCGTGCGGATCGAAGTTTGCTTTGCCACCGGGATCAGGGCGTACAGCCCGCGGTCGTTCGCCGGCCCGTCCACGTCCAATCCCAACGTCTTGCCGTCCGCCGAGAAGGAATGGCAGTTGGCGCAGGTCGCGATCTTCTCCATCACCACCCGGCTGCGCGGCTCGTCGAGATAGCGCAGTCTCCACTTGATCAGCCCGATTGCCTCGGGCGCCAGCGGCCTGATCACGCCTTTCTCGCCCTGGTTAGGCATCAGCGGCACGTCGCGATAGAAGATCGGGGCCCCGGCTGGGTCACGGGAGGTCTGAATTCTCACTTGGCCGCTGGAGACCGGTTGCTTCAGGTCCGCGTCGCGAAAGCCGGTGATGGCGATCGTCGCCGGCGATTCCACGGAACGTTTCTTGATCGCCGCCCACGTCTCGGCATCGGGCGTCCACGTGCGCGCGGCCGCCTGCTCCGGGGTCAGCTTGGGAAGTTCGTTGTTGCGCGAAACGGCTTCCGGATCGATTTCGCCGATGTGCATCCGATCTCCCGAAGCTTTCACCCGGATGCCGCGGGCGTGGTCCGGGAAGGTGATGTCGATCGCCCACGACGTTGCGCTCGCATCCGTGTCGCGCCAGAGAAAAGTGGGAGGCGTGATTTCGGGTGGAAAGACGGAGCCTTCGGCCGGGTAATCGACGGTGATGGCCGCCAGGTGGTTGGGCAATTGCTGCGATCCGAATCCGCGCAGCAGAAGGAATGAACCCGCCCCGGCAATTCCGGCGACAAGAAGGCAGGCGGTGGATAGTTGCACGGGATTCCGGGCCGCAGCTATATGGTCCAGAATTTCCATTTCAAGACCCAGTTTCAACCAGTATACACCCAACCGCCTCCCTTGGTCCTTTTCAGTGGGGCAGGCTCTCAGCCTGCGCGGGACTCTCAGTCCCGCCTCCGTGCGGGTTGCTATTCTGATCGATATGGGTTCGCGCCGCGCGATTGCGCCGGTCCTGATGTGTCTGCCGCTGCTCCTGCTGGCCGCCATGATCTGGCTGCCGCGCGCCGCGGGCGTGCCGGCTTCCGCGATCCGGTTCGAACTGAAGCCCATCCCTTTCCAACTCGAGCACGGCGAAGTCGCCGCGCGTCACGTGCCCGCCACCATGGCCGGCGGCGTGGCCGTGTTCGACTATAATCGCGACGGGCGTCCCGACATCTTCTTCACCAACGGCGCCAATCTGGCCACGCTGAAGAAGGACGATCCCAAGTACCGCAACCGGCTGTTCCGCAACGACGGCAATGGCGTGTTTACCGACGTCACCGAAGCGGCGGGACTGGCCGGCAGCGGCTTCGACAGCGGCGTGGCCGTGGGCGATTACGATAACGACGGATACCCCGATCTCTTCGTGGCCGGCGTGCACCACAGTACGCTCTACCACAACAACGGCAACGGCACGTTCACCGACGTTACCGGGAAGGCGGGCATCTCCAATCGCCCGGACCCCCAGTTCGGGCCGATGTGGGCCATTACAGCGGTGTGGGTGGACGTGAATAACGACGGGCTGCTCGACTTGTTCGTGCTCAACTATTTGCAATGGGACTACGCCACCGAGCCCATCTGCGGATACAAGGGAGTCGCCGACTATTGCCTTCCGCGGGCCTACAAGGGCTTGCCCAACCAGTTGTACCTGAACAAGGGCAATGGCACGTTTGAGGATGTGTCGGAGAAGTGGGGCATCCGCGCGCACGTGGGGAAGGGCATGGGCGTCGGCATGGCCGACTACGATCTGGATGGCCGCCCCGACCTTTTCGTCACCAACGACGGCTCCTATAATTTCCTTTTCCACAATCTGGGCGGCAAGTTCGAGGAAGTCGCGTTTCCCAAAGGCGTGGCGTTGCCGGAAGATGGGAATTTCATATCCGGAATGGGGACGGATTTTCGCGATTGCAACAATGACGGATATCCGGATCTGGCAACCGCGGCCCTGGAGAGACAGACGTTTCCGATCTGGTTGAACACCGCCGGCCGCGGGTTCGAGGAAGTGACTACACCGAGCGGAATGCGCGCGCTGAGCATGCGCATGGCGGGTTTTGGCGTAGGATTCTACGACTTCGACAACGATGGATGGAAGGATCTCTTCGTGAGCCGCGGCGATGTGCTGTCGCAACCGATGCCGAACACGACTGTGGAGCAGCACAATACCGTATTCCGCAATCTGGGCGCGAATGGACGCTGGGCGGCCCTAACCGCCGAGGCGGGTTTGGACGCCTCGCCCCCGGCGCGCCACCGCGGCTTGGCGTTCGGCGACCTGGACGGCGACGGCCGGATCGATGTGGTGACCACGGCTCTCGCCCACCCCGCCGAGATTTGGATGAATCGCAGCCCCGGCGCGGGTCACTGGCTGGACATCGCGCTGGAAGGAACCAAAAGCAACCGCGACGGTATCGGCGCCAGGATCCAGGTCACGACCAAAAGCGGCACACAGTACAACCACATGACCACTAGCGTGGGCTACGCGTCGTCCAGTTATGGACCGGTGCATTTCGGATTGGGCGCGGATGGGACGGCGGCATCCGTAGTCATCCATTGGCCGTCGGGAATCGTGCAGACGCTGAAGGACGTCCGCGGCGACCGCGTGCTCAACGTAAAGGAGACACCGTAGTGGGGCAGGCCCCCGGGGGTACCCTCTGGGCCCGGCGGCCTCTCAGGCCGCCTGCCTGTACCATCTGCCTCCTCGCTTTCCTCGGCCTGCTAACCGCCGGCGATACCTTCGACCATCTGTCGCAGCAGGCCGCCGAGGCGCGCGCCGGGAACCGCATCCAGGACGCCACCGGGTTGTATCGCCAAGCAGTCAGGATGCGCCCATCGTGGGCGGAGGGCTGGTGGTTCCTGGGTGAGCTACTCTACGACCAGGACAAGTATGCGGATGCCCGGGATGCCTTGCGCCGGCTGGTGTCGCTGGACCAGAAGGCGGGTCCCGGTTTCGCCCTGCTGGGCCTCTGCGAGTACCAAACGAAGGAATACGCGCAGGCGCTGGAGCACATCGACGAGGGACGACGTTTAGGGCTGGGCGAAGACCCGCAAGTGCGGCGCGTAGTGCTGTATCACGCGGTACTGCTGCTCACAAAGTTCCAGCAGTACGAATCCGCGATGAAGGTGCTGGAGGCCCTCTTGAGGTCTGGCGACGAACATGGCGACATGTACAGCTTGGTGCCCGGCCCCGCTATATTCGAGGCCGCGGGGTTGGCCGGGCTGCGTCGGCCCGTCCTGCCGCAAGAGATGCCGCCCAGCGACAAGGACCTCATCGAGCGGACCGGACGGGCCGTCTGCGCGGCAGTCGGGCGCCGGCCCGCGGACGCGCAAACGTACTTCGCGGAGCTGCTGGCCAGCTATCCCCAGGTGCCCAACGTGCACTATCTCTACGGATCGTTGCTGCTGGCCAGCGATTCGGATGGAGGCCTGCGCGAGCTTGAAAAGGAGCTCGAGCTGAACCCGAAACATGCGGAGGCTTTGGTCACCATCGCCCTGGAATATGAGAAGCGCGGCGAACTCGAAAAAGGAATCCCGTATGCGCAGCGTGCGGTCGGGGCCGATCCTCAGTTCTTCGCGGCGCACGGTGTGCTCGGCAGGCTGCTGGCCAAAACGGGGGAGGCGGAGAAGGGGATTAAAGAACTCGAGATCGCCAGGCAGCAGGCTCCGGACAGCCAGCAGGTCCGCTTCTCCCTGGCTGCCGCCTACACCCTAGCGGGCAGAAAAGACGACGCAGCCCGCGAGCGCGCCGAGTTCGTGCGGCTAAAAAAACTGTCCGACGAAATGGCGGGCAAATGACGATCATGTGGCACTTGGAGGGCGGGCAATCATGCCCGCAGCCGCCTTTCAGGCGGCTCTTTTTAGCGCTTGCCCTAATCTTGCCCGCCGTGTGGGCGCAGCAACCCGCCGCCGACCCTGATGCGCTCCTCAAACACGCCGTCGCTCTGCATCAATCGGGCGACCTCGAAGGCGCCATCCGGGCCTACCGCGAATATCTGGCCGCCCAGCCGGATTCGTTGCAGGCGCGTTCCAACCTGGGCGCCGCGCTGGCCCGCGCCGGCCGCTACGACGAAGCCATTGCGGAGTACGATCGCGCCCTCTCGAAGAGCCCCGACAATCCAGCCCTGCTGCTGAATCTGGGGCTGGCCTATTACAAGACCGGCCGCCCCGCCGAGGCCGCCGCCCGCTTTGAACGGGCCGCCTCTCTCGCGCCCCAGTTCAGAGACCAGGTCACGCTGCTGCTCGCCAGTTGCTACAACAGCCTCGGAAAGTACCAGCAAGCCATCGCGCTGCTGGCACCGCTGGAGAAGGAGAAGTCCGCCGATCCGGCATTCAACTACCTGTATGGAACCGCTCTCATCGGCGATGGCCAGAGCGCCAGTGGCGCAGCCGCAATCGATCGCATCCTCAGCCAGGGGGACTCCGCCGAGGCCCGTCTGCTGCGGGGCACTCTCAAACTCCGGGCGCACGATCACGACGGCGCGCTCGCCGACCTCGAGAAGGCCATCGCCCTCAACGCCCGGCTCCCCGGCGCGCATGCCCGCCTGGGCGAACTGCTGCTTGCCATGCGAGAGATAGACCGTGCGCGTACCGCCTTCGAACAGGAACTCGCCTTGGATCCCGACGAATTCGTATCGAACCTGAACCTGGGCGTGTTGGGGAAGCAGGATCAGGACTATGTCGAGTCGCGCCGCTACTTCGAGCGCGCCCTCAAGGCGCGCCCCAACGATCCGGGCGTTCGCTATCAACTGGCCATCCTCGACCTGGCCACCGGCAATGCGGACCAGGCGCGCAAGGCGCTGGAGGCCCTGATCGCGGAAACGCCCGATTTCGCGGAGGCCCACGCTACCCTCGCCGCCGTCTACTACCGGCTGGCTCGCAGCGCCGACGGCGACCGCGAACGGGCCATCGCGCAGAAGCTCATGGACCAGCGGGACGCCGCCGGCACTGGAGCCAGAGCCAGATGAGACGCTGGCTGGTGTTTGGCGCATGGTGGCTGGTGTTGAGTGGCTGGTGGCTGGTGTCTAGCGCCGGGGAGCCTGAACCCACACGTCCGCACTTCACCGATATCGCTTCCAAGTCGAACTTCGCCTATCGCACCGACAACAACTTCACCGGCCGCAAGTATTTTCCGCAAACCATGTGCGGCGGAGTGGCCGCCTTCGACTTCGACAACGACGGCCGCATGGACCTCTTCTTCACCAACGGCGCCAAGCTGCCCGAACTGGAGAAGACCGATCCGCGCTTCTACAACTGCCTGCTCCGCAACCGCGGCGACGGCACTTTCGAAGATGTCACCGCGCGCGCGGGCCTGCTCGGCAAAGACCTCGGGTTCAGCTTCGGAGTGGCCGCCGGCGACTACGACAACGACGGCTTCGAGGATCTGTTCGTCTGCAACGCCGGACCGAACGTCCTCTACCACAACAACGGCGACGGCACCTTCACCGACGTCACTGCGCGCTCCGGCATCGTCAAGCCGAAGGATGTTCTGAGCGTCGCGGCCGCCTGGTTCGATTACGACAACGACGGCAAGCTGGATCTGATCGTTTCCAACTACACTGTCTGGACCCCGCGGACGGACAAAATCTGCGCGGCAAACGGCCGCGAATACTACTGCCATCCTTCGGTCTACACCCCCGTCGCGCACCGCCTCTATCACAACCTCGGTAATGGCCGCTTCGAAGACGTCACCGAGTCTTCCGGTTTCGGCAAGGAACTCGGCAAGGGCATGGGCGTCGCCATCGCGGATTTCAATGGCGACGGGTATATGGACGTATTCGTGGCCAACGACACCATGCGCAATTTCCTGTTCATCAATCAAAAGAACGGGACCTTTAAGGAGTCCGCGTTCGAGTGGGGCGTGGCCTACGATGAGAGCGGCAAAGCGGGTTCTTCCATGGGCGCCGACGCCAAGGACTACAACAACGACGGCTGGCCCGACCTTTTCTATAACAACCTGAAGGGAGAGATCTGGGGCCTCTACCGAAACATGGGCGGCAAGTTCTTCGACTATGCTTCCGGCGTTTCGCGCGTGTCGCGCTTGAGCGCGCGCAGTTCCGGCTGGAGCAACGGATTTGTGGACTACAACAACGACGGCTGGAAGGATCTGTATTCCTCTAATGGAGACATCGACAACATGGGCGATACCTCGCGCCAGCACGACACCATGTTCGAAAACGTGGATGGCAAGGAGTTTCGGGATGTCTCCGGCCTGCTGGGCGCGGACTTTAGCCATGCGGGCTTCCAGCGCGGCTCGGCCTTCGTGGACCTGAATAACGACGGCTTTGAGGACCTGGTGGTGACGTCTCTCGACGAGAAGCCGCGCATCCTGCTGAACTCGGCGGACAATGGCAATCACTGGCTGCTGGTGAACACCATCGGCCGCCGCAGCAACCGCGATGGAGTGGGGGCCGCGCTGAAGCTCACCACCGCCTCCGGCCGTACACTGTACAACCACGTGACCACTTCCGACGGGTTCATGTCGTCGAGCGACAAGCGGGTACACTTCGGGCTGGGACCGGAGAAAGCCATCGCCTCGCTGGAGATCCACTGGCCCAGCGGCATCGTGCAGACGCTGAAAAAACCGCGCGCCGATCAAATCCTGACCGTCAAGGAACCCTGAGTGGGGCAGGCTCTCAGCCTGCGGCGGCCTCTCAGGCCGCCTGCCCGACCTACGATTCCAACCCCATCTGCGTCAGCCGGTACCGCAGCGCATTGCGCGTAAGCCCCAACAACCGCGCCGCCTGGCTCTTATTGCCATCCGCCCGCCGCAGCGCCTCGCGGATCAGATCCTGCTCATACTGATCGAGCGTCAAACCGTCCGGCAAAAACCGATCCGCCTGGTCCGCCTGCGCGCGGCTGCGCGGCGCCATTTCCAGCTTGATATCGGCCGCGTCCAGCCGCTCGCCGGAGCACATCACTAGGCTGCGCTCGATCACGTTCTCCAGCTCGCGCACATTGCCCGGCCAGTGATACGACATCAGCTTGACGATCCCGGCATCGGTGACGTCGCGCACGCGATTGCCCGTGTCCGGCCCCAGCTTGGTGACGAAGTGCTGCGCCAGAAACGGAATATCCTCTTTGCGCTCGCGCAGCGGCGGAATGTTCATGGGCACCACGTTGAGGCGGTAATAAAGGTCCTCGCGAAAGGTGCCCTGCTCCAGCGCGGCGCGCAAATCCTGGTTGGTGGCCGCCACCACGCGCACGTCGATATGGCGCGTGACGTTGCTGCCCAGGCGCTCGAATTCCCGTTCCTGCAGCACGCGCAGCAGTTTCACCTGAATGGAGGCGGGCACGTCGCCGATCTCGTCCAGAAAAACCGTGCCCGTATCGGCCTGTTCGAACTTCCCCGGCTTGGAGTTCATGGCGCCGGTAAATGCGCCCTTCTCGTAGCCGAACAGCTCGCTCTCCATCAGATTTTCGGGGATGGCGGTACAGTTGATTTTCACCAGCGGCCGTTCGCGGCGCGGCGAATGGAAGTGGATGGCGCGCGCGATCAGATCCTTGCCCACGCCGCTTTCGCCCGCCAACAGCACCGTGGCGCGCGTGGGCGCGACCCGCATGATGGTGGCGAAGACTTCCTGCATGGGCGCGCTGCGACCGACGATGTTGTCGAAAGCGTAGCGCCGCCCCAGTTCTTCGCGAAGCTGTAGGTTCTCGTCGCGCAGCGCCCGCATTTCGAGCGCCTTCCCTACCACGGTCATCAAGTGATCGAGCGAGAAAGGCTTCAGCAGGAAATCCGTGGCCCCGGTCTTCATCGCCGCGACCGCCGTTTCGATGGTGCCGAAAGCCGTCATGACGATGACGGGCGTCTGCGAGTTCTGGCGGCGGATGGCGGCTAGCAACTCCAGCCCATCCATTTGCGGCAAGCGCAAATCGGTCAGCACCAGGTCGGCGCGGTCTGCGACCTTCAGCGCTTCTTCGGCCGTGCGCGCCTTCTCCACTTCAAAGCCGGCGGAGGCAAGTTGGAGTTCCAGAACCCGGCGCAGCTTCTCTTCGTCTTCGACCACCAGGATGCGTCTCTTCATGGGAACGGTGTTGCCTTTTATCTTAACGGATCGGACCGGGTCCAAAAAACATTCCCGAAATAGAACTTGTATTTCAGCGAGAACTTTGATACCCTCTCTTGGCCATTTAAAGTGCTTACGGTCTGAAATGACCCGTTCGCAAGGGAGGTGCCAGATCATGAACAAACGGACAAACGGCGCAGTGCTGTCAAACTCAACCGAGACGTATCGCCAGATGCTGCTCGAAAAACGGGAGGAGGTCGTCTCCGGCCTGGGGGTCAAGTTCGATACGCTGGCCAAAATGGGCCGGGTAGCGGAAGAAGATCAAGCGCAGCTCTCGCATGACGAATTCGTCTCGCTGCGGTTGAACAGCCTCGACTACGGGCAGCTTCGCCTCGTGGAGGAAGCGCTGGACCGCATGCAATCGGGGGATTTCGGCGTTTGCCTCGCGTGCGAACAGCCCATTCCAGCGAAGCGGTTGCAAGCCCTGCCATGGGCGCGCTATTGCGTCCCGTGCCAGGAAGCCATCGGCATCATGCAGGAAGAAGACCACGAGGCGCGCGTTGGAGGGCGGGCTTGAGCCCGCGCGGGGCTTTAGCCCCGCGTCCGCCCCGTCCTACTGCGCCAGCGCGACGTGCCCTTCCACCATCCGCACAACTTCCGACTTGCCGACCGCCCCTACGCGCTGCTCGACAACGTGGCCATCTTTAAACAGCAACAGGGTCGGAATGCCGCGGATGTTGTAGCGCCCCGCCGTGTTGATGTTGGAATCCACGTCCAGCTTGCCCACTTTCAGCTTCCCGGCATATTCCTGGGCCACCACGTCGATGGTCGGCGCCATCTGCCGGCAAGGGCCGCACCACTCAGCCCAGAAATCCACTAAAACCGGCACATCCGACCGCAGAACGTCCTGGTCGAAGCTTCCGTCGGTGAAAGTTAGGGTATTTTGACCCGCCATTATTCTTCTACTCTCCTATAAGAATTAGATCCATTTGCGGCGCGCGGGATTCAAACCCGGGCGCCCAGCCGCTCGTAAAGCCGCGCATACTCCGCGGCCGAGACGCTCCAGGAAAAGTCCTTCGCCATGCCGGCCAGCATGATTGCCCGCCAGCCTTCCGCGTCGGCAAACGCCTCGCGTGCCGCCCGCAAAGCGCCCACCAGCTCACTTCCGGAGTAGTTCCAGAACTTAAAACCGGTCCCAGGTTCGATGGTATCATCAAGCCCGCCGGTCGCGCGCACCACCGGCACCGTGCCGTATTTCAGGCTGTAGATCTGGTTCAAACCGCAAGGCTCATAGTGGCTCGGCATCAGGAACAGGTCCGCGCCGGCCTCGATCTTGTGCGCCAGCGCGTTATCGTATCCGAGGCGCACGGCGATGCGCGAAGGATGCCGCGCCGCCATCGCCAGGAACAGTTCTTCGTATTGCGGTTCGCCCGTGCCCAGCGCCGCCAGATAATAACCTTCGGCTACCAGGTCGTCGGCGGCCTCGGCGACCAGGCCGGCGCCCTTCTGGCTGGTGAAGCGCGAGACGATGCCGATCAAGGGCGCGTCCATGGCTTCCGCCGGCAGCCCAAACTCGTTCACCAGGTCCTGCTTGCAAATACGTTTGCCGCTCAAATCGGCGGTGGAATAATGCGCCGCGATGAAGGCATCGGTCTCCGGATTCCATTCCGCATAGTCCACGCCGTTCAGAATGCCGGAAAGCGCCTGGCTCCGCGCCCGCAGCACGCCGTCCAGTCCGAAGCCATATTCCGGAGTCTGAATCTCGCGGGCGTAGGTGGGACTGACCGTGTTCAGCGCATCGGCATAGTTGAGCCCGCCCTTCAGATAACAGACTTTGCCGAAGAACTCCAACCCGTCCGGACGGAACTCCTCGCTTCCGCCGAGCCCGATATCGGCCATGGCGGCGGCGGGAAAAAGCCCGTGGTATCCCACGTTGTGAATGGTGAACAGCGAGCGTATGCCCAGGAACGTCGGATCGTTGCCATAGATAGTGCGCAGATAAGCCGGCGCCAGCCCCGCCTGCCAATCGTGCGCATGCAGGATATCGGGCCGCCACACGCGCCTGCAGAACTCGAGCGCCGCTTGCGCCAGGACCGCGAAACGGATGTGATTATCGGGATAGTCCTCGCCGTCTTCGCCATAGAAGCCGGGGCGGTCGTACAGCGGCGGGTAGTCCAGGAAATAGAACGGCGTCTCCCGCTCTATTAGGTAGAGGGACGTGTCGTAGCGCTGGGGCGGCAGCCAGATGGGCAGCAAGTCATAAACGCGCCGCGCGTTCTTCAGATCCACCGTGGCGTAGCGCGGCACCAGCACCGCCACCTCGTGGCCGAGGGCCTTCAGCGCGGCCGGCAGCGATCCGACCACGTCCGCCAAACCACCGGTTTTGGCGAAAGGCGCCGCCTCCGAAGCCACCATCAAAATCTTCATCCGTAACAATCAGTCTACCGCAGGTAGCACAGGCTTCAGCCTGTGGAAGGCGAGCGAAGCTCGCCCCCCGAGCGGTAAAATCGCAAAGGGAGCCTCTTTGCACTCACACTCTCACGCGCACTCTCACGGCGCCGCCACCGGCCGCATCCTCTGGTGGTCCCAGGTGGCGACTTTCGCCTTCGTGGGAGTGGAGGTATTCGCCGGCATCCACGCCCACAGTCTGGCGCTGCTCTCCGACGCCGGCCACAACTTCACCGACGGCCTGGCCCTGCTGCTCGCCTGGTTCGGCGTCTATCTGCAATCCCGGCCGGCCGACGAAATCAAAACCTACGGCTATCACCGCGCCGGCGTGCTCACCGCTTTCGTCAACGCCCTGACGCTGGTGGCGCTGGCCGCCTGGATCTTCTACGAAGGCTGGCAGCGGCTGCGCCATCCCGCGCCCGTGGGCGAAACCGTGATGATGCTGGTCGCCGGCGCCGGCCTGGCGCTCAACGGCGGCATCATGTGGGGCCTGCGCGCGGCGCGCCAAAGCGATATCAATATCCGTAGCGCCTTCGTGCACATGCTGGGCGATCTGCTGGGCTCTGTCGCCATCATCCTGGGCGCGCTGATCATTCGCTACACCGGCTGGATCCAGATGGACCCGGTCCTTTCGATCCTCATCGGCATCCTGATCGTGTGGACCGCCTGGGATATCATTAAGGAGTCGCTCAATATCCTGCTGGAAGGCCTGCCGCGCGGCCTTGAACTGCAATCGGTGACCGCCTCCATGTGCCATGTCGAAGGCGTGCTGGACGTGCACGACCTGCACATCTGGAGCCTGGGATCGAGCATCCACGCGTTGAGTTGTCACGTGCTCATCGAAGACGTGCCCCCATCCGCGAGCAACTGCATTCTGGCGCGCATCAACGACATGCTGGCGCACCAGTTTCACATCCGCCACTCCACCGTGCAGTTCGAGCACGTGGGCTGCGCCGTAGCGGAGAACGGCTGCGTCATCCCCGCCGAAGAGCCGCACTCTCACACGCACTCGCACTGACCATTTTCCGTATTACTATTCATCACTTCTTGTGGGCAGAGTCCGGTCTGTGCGGGGTCGTCCAGGACCCGCGGGAACCACCAAGTCCTACCCGGATGAACCCGTCCGTGGAAGCTTAGCAAGCCCCTTCAGCACTATGTAAATGATCTCGGTAATATATGGCGTTGTAAATAATACCTCGTTATCGCTGTCCGATAGGCCGTTGTTCAACCCCGCCACGCCTTTCTTCGACAGAAAGTCGCAAACCTGGGCGTAGTCAATCGGCTCGGGACCGTTCCTGCGGTAATAATCGATCAGCTCGGCATACGATGGATCGGCCTCCTCCTGAAAGCTCGACGACAAGGCCGGAGGGCTTTCTCCCTTCAAAGCCCGGATGATCTCGCTCGCGGCGCCGCCAAATCCACCGCACAAATACAAGGCTTCCCCGTGTTGCATGGTGATGAGGGCTTCCTCCAAAACGCCCGGGTACCGGCCGATGAAGCCTTGCACGCGGCCGCCTATGATTACCCTCGCCCGCAGATCGGGGGCTTCATCCATCTGCTCGCGCATCAACGTGAGGCCGCGCGCCCAGGCATAACGCGCCTCCACCGTATCCGGCTTGAAGTATGTGCTCGAATCCATCTTGAGGTCCGCCGGCTTCTCCGTTCGTGTGAAAATGGCGTCCGGCTTATATTGCGCCTTTAGCTTTGCCCATTCGGCGGAATCCTTTTCCAGGTGGATGGGCCACGAAACGTAGCTGCGGATCCTGTTCCACGAGTCATGTCCCGCCAGGCGGTATGTCTGCACCAGGTCCAGCAGATTCTGGGTGAATCCCCCTTTTCGAAGATCGCCTCCATACGCCACGATGCCGCCATTCGCCAGGATGTGTCGCGCGAATTCCTGAATCGCATCGTGCAAGTGTTGTTCGCCCATGCCCAGCGATGCCAGATCGGGACTGCTGGATATCGAAACGGCCACCGTTGTTCCGGTCAGTGGACCTGCCGCCGATTTCGTCTTCACCCAATGTGCGCTTGAGATCGGGGTGGTCAACTGCGCGTCAGGCCACATCGCGTGAAGCACTTCGACTTCTTCATCGCCTAAGGGCGGATCGGGATAGATCACCGGGGTCCATCCCGCATCCGCTGTGGGCCCCACCCGTGGCAGGTTCGCGTATGTCAGAATTTCCGGCGGTCTGGTAAGCACCTGGTATTCCGAGGGAACGATGCCAGCCATTTGCAGCTTGTGCACGTGGCGCTGGAAATAAGCGCTCCGCAGCACTTCGCGCAGGGCCCGGTTGATCGCGTGCCGGCATCGCCGGGGATTCGCGGGGTCCCATCGGATCGTCGGCACATTGCCGAGGTACGGAAAGCTTCGGTCTTCCTCTTTGTCCACCGCCAGGACCACCAGGATCGGGCATTGATATTTCTTCGCCAGAAGAACTTCGCGGCGGCACCACTCGCGCGAGGCATATAGGTCGCTGTGCACGATTAGCAGCGCACTCCGCTTTACGCCCGCTTCGATCTGCATCTGAAAACTTGAGCCCGCCGCGATCGCGGTGTTATCGAACCAGCCCTCCACCGGGGAGTTCTTAACCAGGTAATCCAGCAGCTCGGATACGATACCGAGGCCGTCCGCCTTCGCATGGCTCAAGAACAACTGCACAGGCGCCTTGCCCTCGCCCGCCTGCACCCCCGCTCGCGGAGCCGGGTTCGAGTCCTCGATCATCAGCCGGCACAACTCGTGCGTCAGCAAGGCTGTCAGGCGCTGCGAGCGGTCCTCTGGTAGCTCCCCGATCAGCCGCAGGAAGTTCAGTTCGCCTATCTTCTCGCTGACGTTGTAGGAATCGTTCGAAAACGCAACGGGCAGAAACAGATAGTCCCCCGTGGCAAACCCCGGGGCCACTAGGATGCTCTCGAGTTCCTTGGCCCATTCGTCGCTCCCCGTCATCTGATCGTCCACCAGCGGTACCACAACGGTAACGTCCGCCTGCGCTCTCCCGATCGCCTGCAGCAGCGTGCCTGGCGTGGGCGCACCCCATGTATGAAAAAACACCGGAATTCCGATTCCGCGCGAATTTGGACTCTCGATGTCCCTGCATAGCTTCGTATACACGAAACTCGAAATCCCGTCTCCCTCTTTGAAGTCCTCGTGCCATAGTATGTGGCACGCAACCACCGGACGCCACGTCTCCAAACTCGCCGCACTCGGATTCACGACCTCTGTCATTTGTTCTGACCTCCGGCCTAATCGGAAACCGCCCCGAAAACGGACCACTCTATGATACGCCCGAACTGCCGGCTGTCGAAGACGAACACAAGCTCTAGAGCCGGGACTCCTGGGTGTGCTGTGGCAGGTTCGACGTTCGGTCGAATATAGAACTGGAGGTCGGGATTGAGCCCGTGTGGAGCTTCAGTCCCAACTTCGGCGGGCGAAGCCAGTCCTATCTGTTCATCTGCTCGGTGATTGTCACCGGCGCGCTCAGGCGAAAGCCGACCTTGGTTTCCGTCGGCAGCGAGATAGCCTTGTCGCGTGTGGCCACCACTCCGCCGCCGCCGGCCGCACCGCCAGCCCCAGCTCCGATGGCCGCGCCCTTGCCGCCTCCGGCAAGCGCCCCGATGATCGCGCCGACGCCCGCCGCGGCGGCCACAATTCCCACCTGGTCTCCGGTCGCCGTGCTGCTGCCTTGTTTCCGGAGGGTCTCGGTCTTGATAGCCACGTGCTGTCCATCGGAAGTATCCAGCTTGGTCAGTTCCAGCGTCAGCATGGCCTTCTTCCCGTGACCGGATTTCTGCGCTTCCACGACGCGGCCTTCCACACGCGCGCCCTTTTCCGCGATCACGAATCCACCAGCGGTGAGAGGCGCATCCAACGTGGCGGTGAATGTGTCGCCGGCCTGATTGTGCTCGCTCGAAAGGCTCTCCCCCAGGCGGACCGGCAGCGCCGTGCCCGCTTGCAAGGTAACCGAGGGAGTGGGCTGTGGGGTTGGCGGCGCAACCGGTTCCGGAGCCGGCGCCTGCGCGGGGTTGGGTGATGTCTCAACCGAAATAGGGGGTGCGGCGGGCTCCTGGACTGGGGTGCCCTCTAGGCCGGGCGTCGGAGCTGGCGGCTCCGGTTGCGCGGGCGACGGATTCTGCGCTACCGAGCCGCGACCGTCAGGGAGCGGTCGCTGCATCGGTTGTGTGTGGTGCCCCATCTGCACGACCGTGGCCGGCGCAGCCTTTGGGCCTGGCGCTTCCGGAGCGGGCGCTGTCGCGGGAGCCGCAGGGGCCGGTACCACCGCTAGCGGCGCTGGTGCCGGCGCAACGCTGACAATCGGAGCCGGAGCCGGCTTCGCGCGCTGGGTAAACCACACGATCAGGGCGCCACCCAACGCCCCAGCCAGTACCAGCAGTCCAATTTGAAGTGGTTTCATCTGGTCCGCATGTCCTTTACTGAGTCGGACGGGCCGGCTCGCGCTTTCGTTTCCAGTGTAACGCCGGGTAGAATAGAGATACCAGGCGATGTTTCGCTTCCCAACCCAATTCGCAATCGGACCCGTGCGCGTGGCCCCCGCCACCGTGCTCGCGCCCATGGCCGGCGTCACCGACACGGTGTTCCGCCGCTTCATTCGCAACCTGGGCGGATGCGGCCTGCTGATGACCGAATTCACCAGTTCGCACGGTGTCCGCGCATCTCTGCGCGCGCGCAAACCCACCCGCACCCTGGTGAAGTACCTAACCTTCGATCCCGTGGAGCGCCCCATCAGCGCGCAGTTGTTCGGCGCCGACCCCGCGGTCATGTCCGATGCCGCGCGCGTCTGCCAGGATCTGGGCTTCGACGTGGTGGATATCAATTTCGGCTGCCCCGTGAACAAAGTCGTGCGGTGCAACGGCGGCTCCGGCCTGCTGCGCGACCTGCCTCTGGTCGAACTGCTGCTGCGCGAGGTGCGCGCGGCCATCTCCATTCCGCTCACCATCAAGTTCCGCGCCGGCTGGAACGACCGGGAACTCGTGGCGGTCCGCTTGGCGCGCCTGGCCGAAGATTGCGGAGTGGCAGCCGTGGCGCTGCATCCCCGCACGCGCGAGCAGGGCTACAGCGGCCAGGCCGACTGGACGCGTATCGCCGAAGTGAAAGCCGCCGTCGGCATCCCGGTCATCGGAAACGGCGACGTCAACTCGCCGGAGGATGCCGTCCGTATGGTGGCCGAGACCAATTGCGACGCGGTCATGATCGGCCGCGCGGCGTCGTCCAATCCGTGGATCTTCCGCCAGATCGCGCAGTATCTCGCCACCGGCGCTTACGACCAGCCCAGCCACCAGGACCGCTACCGGATGATGCGCACTTACTACGCCATGCTGATTGAGCGCGACGAGCCGGATAAAGTGGGTAAGATGAAACAGTTCGCCACTTACTTCACGCATGGCGTGCGGCACGGCGCTCAGTTGCGCGCCGCCATCTATCGTGAGACCGAGGCGCAGCCGATTTTGGATCTGGTCGATGAGTTCTTCAGCCGCGAGGTGGCGGCCGCTTGAGTCCGGTGATGAGTCCGGTGAAAAAGGTAAAGATCGTCACCGACGGTTCTTGCCTGGGCAACCCCGGCCGCGGCGGTTGGGCCTGCATCCTGCGCTACAACGCACACGCGCGCGAGCTATACGGTTATGCGCCGCACACCACCAACAATCGCATGGAGCTGACCGCCGCCATCGAGGGACTGAAGGCGCTGAAAGAGCCGTGCGAGGTGGAAGTAATCACGGATTCCGAGTATCTGAAGAAAGGCATTACCACCTGGGTTCCTAACTGGAAGGTGCGCAACTGGATGACCAAGGAGAAGAAGCCCGTCATCAACCGGGACCTCTGGGAGGAGTTGGACGACGTGGCCGCCAAGCATAAGATCGCCTGGTCCTGGACTAAGGGCCACGCCTCCCACGCCGACAACAACCGCTGCGACGAACTGGCCCAGATGGCCGCCCGCGATCAGCGCCGTAGCGCCGGGTAAGTTGTGGGGCAGGCTCCCAGCCTGCGCGGGGCTCTCAGCCCCGCTGCTAAACTAAACGGATGCTCTTAAGGTCCATGCTCCTCCTTCCGGTCCTGGGCATCGTCGCCGCGGCCCAGTCGCCCCACCAGCAAATCGAATCCCTGGTAGACCGCCATACCGCCCAATACACCCAAGCCTCCAAAGCCATCTGGGAATATGCGGAGCTGGGCTACCACGAGGACAAAAGCTCCGCCCTCCTGCAGCGCGATCTGAAGGAAGCCGGCTTCCGCATCGAGGCAGGCGTGGCAGACGAGCCCACCGCCTTCGTCGCCACCTATGGCCAGGGCAGTCCCATCATCGCCATCTTGGGTGAATTCGACGCGCTGCCCGGTCTGTCGCAAGCCGCCCTACCGGACCGCAACCCGGTAACAGCCGCTGCGCCCGGCCACGGCTGCGGCCATAACTTGCTGGGATCGGGAGCGGCTCTCGCGGCGGCGGCTCTCAAAGAGTACATGGAAACCAATCGCGTGGCCGGGACTCTGCGTTACTACGGCACGCCCGCCGAAGAGGGCGGCGACGGTAAGGTCTATATGGTCCGGGCCGGTCTCTTTCGCGACGTGGACGTGGTCTTGCACTGGCATCCGGCCGACCGCAACGCCGTCTCAAATGGCGGCGCGCTGGCCATTACCTCCGCCAAGTTCCTGTTCCACGGAGTTGCGGCGCATGCGGCCTTTGCGCCCGAGCGTGGCCGTTCGGCGCTGGACGCGGTAATGCTGATGGGCACGGGCGTCGAGTTCATGCGCGAACATGTCCCCAGCAACACCCGCATTCACTACATCGTCAGCAACGGAGGCGCGGCGCCCAACATCGTTCCGGATACGGCCGAGCTTTTCCTGTATGCGCGCAGTCCGTCGCTCGATACCCTCGACGGCATCTGGGGCCGCATCGTGAAGATTGGCCAGGGCGCCGCCATGATGACCGAGACCACGCTGGACGTCAAAATCCTCGGCAGCGATAACAACATCGTCGCCAACGAGCCGCTGGCGAGAGTGGCGCAAAAGAACCTGGTGGAGGTTGGCGGCTTCCGCTACTCGGCCGAAGAGAAGCACTTCGCGGAGGAATTGCAGAAGAGCCTGCCGCCGGGCGGCGCCGGAGATCCTGGATGGACCAGTTCGGTCCAGCCCCTGCGCCCGTTCAATCCGAACGAACCCGCCGCTTCCACCGACGTGGGCGATGTCAGTTGGAACGTCCCGACCATCGGCTTCGTCGCGGCCACATTTGTGCCCGGTGTGGTGGCGCACACCTGGCAAGCCGCTGCGTGCGCCGGCATGAGCATCGGCCAGAAGGGGATGCTGGTGGCAGCCAAGGCGCTGGCCGTCACGGGAGCGGATTTGTTCTCGAACCCGCAACTGGTTCAGGACGCCAAAAAGGACTTCGCACGCCAGATGGCGGGCAAGACCTATAAATCCGAAATCCCGGCGGGGCAGAAGCCGCCACTCGATTACCGCTTTTAATTGTGGGGCAGGCCCGTGGCCTGCGCGGGGCTCTCAGCCCCGCCCTCAGTTCCCCCGCAGCGCAACCATAGGGTCGATCCGCGATGCACGCCGTGCCGGAATGTATCCCGCGACCAACGCCACGCCGCCCAACAGCAAAACCGTGCCGGCAAAGGCCAACGGATCGCTAGGCTCGGTCTTGAACAAAAGCGCAGCGATCCACTTCGCGGCAACCACAGATGTAATGCTCCCCACCGCGATGCCAACCAGCACCAGCCGCATAGTCCTGGCGATCACGCCGAGTTGCACGCGCTCCGTGGTTGCGCCCAATGCCATGCGGATGCCGATCTCCTGCGTCTGCCGCGTCACAGAGTACGAGATGACGCCATAGATGCCCAGCGAAGCCAGCAGCAGACCCAGCCCCGCGAAGACGGCGACCAACAGTGCGAAGAAACGCCGCGGCGAGACCGCGTGATCCACGATGCTTTGGATCGGACGGAATTCGGCGGCGGGCTGCTCGGGATTATACGCGCGCAGCGTGCGCATCAGGCTGGAAGCCAGCGCTTCGGGCGGGAGTTGTGTGCGCACTACCAATTCCGCTCCTTCCGGCTCGGCCTGCGTCGCGGGCAGATACATCTCAATGCCCGATCCAGCTTCCACGCTGCTTTCACGGACATCGGAGATCACGCCAACCACGCGGAAGTCCTTGCCATTGACCAGGGCGATGTGCCCGAGCGGGTCTTCGCCGGGCCAATGGTAGCGGGCGGCTGCCTGATTGATGATGACGGGCGGTTCGCTTGTGGGCGTGTCTTGCCAGCTAAAGTCGCGGCCCTCGCGCCGTTGCATGCCGATCGCGCCCAAGTAGCCCGGCGTCACGATATAGACGAAAGCGTCCTGCGCCTCGCCCTTGCGGTAAATCCTTCCTTTCGCCTGGAGGCCCCAGCTTCGATTACGGTCGAGCGGAAGCATATCCACGATGCCGGCCGACTGGATACCGGGAATCGCAGACACGCGGCGTAGGATTTCCTGCAGGATCGCACCGCGCCGCTCGGGTTTGCCTCCATCGTTGTAGTCGATCTTGATCGCGGCGGCCCGGCTGGGCTGGAATCCCAAATCGACGTCCAGCACGCGGAGAAAGCTGCGCAGCAGCAAGCCCGCACCTACCAGCAGGACGCAAGCGAGCGCGACCTCGGAGACCACCAGCACGGCGCGCATGCGATCGTGTTTCCGGCCCGCGCTCATCCCGTGTCCCGCATCCTTCAGCGCGTCCTGCAAATTGCCGCCGGAGATTTTCAGACTCGGCGCCAGACCAAACAGAACCGCGGCGGCCAGAGCGATGAGCAGCGTCCAGCCAAGTGCGGCGCCATCCACCCGGATCGTGCTGAGTAGCGGCAGCGCAATGGATCCCTGCCTGGCCAGATACCAGGTAACGGCAAACGCGATCCCCAGGCCGAGCACCGCGCCCCCGCTCGCCAGGACCAAGCTCTCGGTGAGCAACTGTCTTACAATCCGTGCCCGCCCAGCACCCAGCGCGCTGCGCAAGGCGAACTCTTTACCGCGCGCGGCGGCGCGGGCCAGCAGCAGGTTCGACAGATTCACGCAGACGATGAGCAGGATCATGCCCACCGCGCACCACAACACCACCAGCGAGCGGCGCAGCTTTCCGCTGACGTGGTCTTTCAGCCCCGTCATGGCCGTCGCGTAATCGTTATACCAATCTTTGTGCGCGGCTCTGATCTGCGGCATCAGAATATCCACTTCCGCCTGCGCCTGCGCCACTGTCACTCCGGGCTTGAGACGGCCCATCATCGTGAGCGTGTTTCCCCAATTGCGCAGCTCATCCATGATTGCCGGGACATAGATATCCATCTTCAACCCAGGCGAGAAGACGGAACCGAAGTCGAACGAAGCCGGAAGCACGCCGACGACCGTCACCGGGCGGTTGTTGAGTATGATCGGCTGCCCTACGATGGCGGGATCCGCGGCAAACTGCCGCTGCCAGAAGAAATGACCCAGCAAGACCGCGGGCCTACCGCCTTTCTGGCACTCTTCGGCAGTGAACAGCCGTCCCAGGGCAGGCTGTACGCCTAAGGTGGGAAAGAAATTCCCGGCCACCCTGACGCCAGCGAGCTCCTGTGGCTCGCCGCGGCCCGTCAGCTTGTTGAAATCGGAATCGCCGAAGAATGGATCGTAGGCGGTCACGTCTTGAAAGGAACGATTATGGCGCTGGAACTCTTCATACGCAGCCACCGTGTAGGTCACACCGGAAAGACCACCCGCTCCGCGATTGCCGGCCATCCACACGAGCCGCTGCGGATCGCGGAACGGCAGCGGCCGCAGCAGGATCGTATTCACAACGCTGAAGACGGCGATGTTGGCCCCGATGCCCAGCGCCAGGATCAGCACGGCGGCCGACGCAAATCCCCGGTCGCGGCGCAACGTGCGCAGCGCGTAGCGCAGATCCTGCAGCAGCACATCGAGCACCGGCAGTCCGCGCGCTTCGCGATGCCGCTCCTTGGACTGCGCAATGCCGCCGAAGCGCACCAGGGCCTGGCGGCTGGCTTCCTCGGGCGAGAAGCCGCGCCGCAGATTCTCTTCGATGGCGAAGGCCAGGTGCGCAGCCACCTCCGCATCCAGATCGCGGTCCAGGGGCGCTTGGCGGGAGAAAGCGCGCAGCCGTGCGAGTGCCTGCCGGAGCGAGTCTATCGCCCCTATCACCGGTCACCGCCTTCGTCCTGCATGGCCAGTACCCGGCCCATCACGCTGGAGAGCCTCTGCCAGTAGGCGGCTTCCTGGGCCAGTTGTTTGCGGCCTCGTTTCGTAATCGAATAGAACTTGGCTTTGCGGTTGTTGTCCGAAGTGCCCCACTCGGCGGAGATCCAGCCGCGCTGCTGCAGCCGCACGAGCGAGGCGTAGATCGTTCCCTGGTTCAGCAGGACGGCGTCGCCGCTCGACTGCTCGATGCGTCTGGCAATACCGTAGCCATGCAGCGATCCCATGGCGGCCAGCGTCTGGAGGACCATCAGGTCCAGGGTGCCCTGCAATAAATCGAGTTTTTTCTCCGGCAAAATTGTGTCCTCCTGTGTTATCCCCACAGTAGCAGGATTGCGCTCGTGTGTCAAGACCACAGGAGATCGCTATTCCGCCCGCAGCATAGCGACCGGATCGATGCGCACGGCGTGGAACACCGCCGGCAGCGCGGCCAGCAGCGCCGCCGCCACAATCGTGCACGACGGAAGCACCAGCATAGCCGGTTCGCCAGCCTTCACTTGATAGAGCAGCGCCTCGATGTAGCGCACCGATGCCATCCCCAGCGCGACGCCGGCGAGCGCCCCCACCAGAACCATGGCGAAGATCTCCGCCGTCACCAGTCGCGCGATGCTGCCGGGTTGCGCGCCAATGGCCATGCGAATGCCGATCTCGCGCCGCCGTTGCAGCACGGAATAGTCCAGCACACCATACAGGCCGACAGCCGCGAGCAACAGTGCGACCGCCGCGAAGAACAGCGCCAGCATGGCGAGCACACGCTCGCGCACGGTTTGCGCCCGAACCAGATCCGCCTGCGTGCGGATGTTGCTGACGCGGAATTCTGGCCGCGCACGCGGCACCTCGCGGCGCAGGATGGATGCCAGTGCCATGGGGTTCGCGGTCGAAGTACGCACGATGAAGGTCGCGCCGCTGAGCGGCTGCACTACGCCATGGGCGTCGATACGGCGAATCGGAACATAGACCGACGGCAAGATCGGCTCGTGGACGTTGCGGTAGGGCGCATCGCGGACCACACCCACCACCTTGCAGGGAAGCTCGCCGGTCTTCGCGAACGACTGTCCAATGGGATTCTCGCCCTTGAAATACTCCTTGGCGAATGTTTCGTTGACAATCGCCACGCCCGGAGCCGTCTCGCCGGGACGGAAGTCTCTGCCGTCGATGAAAGGAATTTTCATCGTGTCTACCCAACCGGGCGAAACCGCCAGGAAGTAGGCGAGATCCGGGCCGGGAGGCGCTCCGTTCACCGAAATGAAACCGTTCCAGGCGTTTCCGTCGAGCAGCGGCCACCCTGCCAGCGCGACCGTCGCAACCCCTGGCACTGTGCGCAGATGTTCGGCCACCTGGTCCCAAAACACGGGGGCCTCTTCGCGTTGCGCCACCGTGTGCAGCAGCAGCAACCGGTCAGGCGAGAATCCGGTAGGCCGGTGAGACAAACGCTCGAAGGTGGCCGCAAACAACCCCGCCACGAACAAGATCAAAAAACAAAACGCCACCTGCGCCGCAATCAGCGCGTGCATGGTGCGGCGCCGTGTGTGCGGATCTTCTCCGCCTCTGAGCGCGCTGGCCGGCTTGACCGTCGAAGCGCGCAGTGCCGGCGTCAGACCGAACAGCAGCATCACAATCAAGGTCAACGCCAGGCCGAATCCCAGCACCCGCCAGTCCGCCGGCAGGTCCAAACGCACCGGATTGCCTGGCGGGTTGATCATGCCCACCACAAACGGCGCAGACCACCAGGCAAACACGCCGCCCATCGCGCCCGCCAGCAGAGCGAGAATGGCGCTCTCGACGAGCACCAGTTGCACCAGGCGCAGGCGTCCCGCCCCAATCGATACACGCAGCGCCATCTCGCGCGCCCGTGACGCAGCCTGGGCCGTCATCAGGTTGGCGACGTTGGCGCACGCAATCAGCAACACCAGCGCCACCAGCACGCCCAGCGCAATGAGGGAACGGTGGTACTCGCTCTGCAGATTGGAGGCGCCGGCGGCCGCGGGCTCCAGCACCAGCCTTTGGCCCAGGAACGCTTCAATGAATTCCTTGCTCATGCCGGTGAAGCCCTTGGCCCTCTCCTCCTCGAAGGCGTGCGAGGTGGCATCGAGTTTCGCGCGAAGCGGCCCGACGGCCACACCCGGCTTCAGTTGCGCCAACGTCCGGTGCCAGGTCCAGTCGTCGTGGATGGCGCCCGGATGCATCGTCGCGGGCACGAATACATCGGTTACGGTGCCTGTCTCCGTCCCGGTGAAGGGCGCCGGGCCGACGCCGACGATCTCGTAAAGGTCGTCACCCATGCGAAAGGTACGCCCGATTACTTTCGGATCTTGGCCGAAGCGGCGATTCCAATAGTCGTATGACAGCACCGCGTACGGACTGGCGTGCGGCTTCAGATCGTCGTTTTCGGTGAGCAGCCGCCCTAGCGCGGGCCGCAGGCCGAACGTGCCGAACATCCAGCCGGAGACATATTGCACGACGGCTTTCTCCATCTCGGAGTCCGCCTTGTATGTGAGGTCCGTGCGGTCCCCATAGGAGACGGCTATCAACTCGGCTTGATCCTTCACCGCGGCGCGCATCAGTTGGAACGACGGATAAGCCCATTGGTCGAACGATTGCATCTTGCCGTCGTAGAATGCTTCGCGGGCGAGAGCGTACAGCCGTTCAGGATTGGCTACTGGCAGCGGCCGCAGCAGCAGCGCGTCGATGAGCCGGAAGGCGCCTGTGCATGCGCCGATGGCCAGGGCCAGCGACAGGATCGCGGCGGCAGAGGTCACCTTCTTCTTGGCGAGCTGCCGCCAGCCAAAGACGGCATCGGCGCGCAGCGAATCGAGCCATGGGATAAGCCGGATGTCGCGGCTCTCTTCGCGCCGCCGCAGCGGGGAACCGAAAGCTGCCCCCACTTCGGCCGGCTCGCGGCCCTGCTCGATCGCTTCGGCGATATGCGACTGCAGCTCTTCGTCGATCTCGCGGCTCAAGCGGTCGCCGCGAACTACATTTACGATCCGTGACCACAACGACATATCACACCGTCCTGAGAACGCGATTTACGGCAGAAGTCACCGCCTGCCACCGCGATTCTTCGGCGGAAAGCTGCTTCTTGCCCGCCGCCGTCAGTTCATACATGCGCGCCCGCCGCCCGCTGTCCTTGGTGATCCATTCGGCGCGAATCCAGCCGGCTTCCTCCATGCGATGCAGCGCCGGGTAAAGCGAACCTTCCTCGGCGCGCAGCACCTCGCCGGACCAGTCCTTGATGGCGGTCATGATGGCGTAGCCGTGCAGGCGCGGCCGGCGCGAGAGAATCTTCAAGACGAGCAGATCGAGCGATCCCTGCAGCGAGTCGGTTTTAGGCATACTCAGACTTCATAATATACAGACGTCTGAGTGTATGCAAGGTTAGGGCGAAATCCAAATTTCCAGGATGGAACTGCTAACGCCGCCTGGACCCGATTCGTCATAGGTAACGGAGGATCGCCAAATGCTTCAAGATCTGCGCCTCGGCCTGCGCATGCTGCGCAAACAGCCCGGCTTCACCTTGATTGCCGTGCTGACGCTGGCGCTGGGTATCGGCGCGACATCCGCGGTTTTCAGCCTGATCCGAGGCGTCCTGCTGACGCCGCCGCCTTACCGGCAACCGGATCGCCTCGTGCTAATTCCCACCGCTCGAATCGACGGCCAGCAGATGGCGCAGCCGCGGGGATGGCCCGCCGCGCAATGGATGGAGTGGCAAAAGCAGGCGAAATCGTTTGAGGCATTTGGCGCGTACGACTGGACCTTCAACTTTCTGGTCCTGTCCGATGGCAGCGTATCGATGGAGGGGATGTGGGTCACGCGCGATTATTTCCGCGTGCTCGGGCTGCAGCCCTTGCTTGGCCGCACGTTCCTGGAGTCCGAAACCGGGGCCAAGCCCGCGCCGGTGATCGTCCTCGGATACAACCTTTGGCAGCGGAAATTCAACGGCGATCCGCTGATCGTCGGCCGGAAGATCCGCATGAGCCGTCAGGACAATCCGCCCACGGTGATCGGGGTGATGCCGCCCGGCGTCCGTTTTCTGCCATCGCCGGGGGCCGCGCGGGAGCCCAACTACAACGTGAACGCGCTGGTCGATTTCTGGATTCCGGCCCCTTCCAGTCCGACGGAGCTAAAAGAGCCGTTCTGGAGTGTGGTGGGGCGATTGCGCGATGGCGTCACGCTCCGGGAAGCGCAAGGGGAACTCAAGGTCCTGGCGGCAAGAGAGGCGCAGGCCGAGCACGGCTTTGAAGGTTTCACTCCGCAGGTGCAGTCCCTCAGGGCTGAAATGAACCGCGACGGCAGCCGCATCCTGCTGCCGCTGTTAGGCGCGGCGGCACTGGTGCTGTTGATCGCCTGCGGGAATGCGGCGGCGCTGTTGTTGGTGCGCGGGCTGCAACGGCAGCAGGAATACGCCGTGCGGAGCGCGCTGGGGATGGGCCGCGTCGCGCTTTTCCGGCAAGTGGCCACCGAGAGCCTGCTGCTGGCGCTGCTGGGCGGCGCGTTGGGCGTAGCCTTGGCACTGGGAGCCGTGAGTCTGTTCAAGCTGATTGGCGGACACGCCATCCCGCGTCTGGACGCGGTGACTACAGGGTGGCCGGTCCTGGCCTTCGGTCTGATCTCGGCAGTGGCAGCCTCACTGCTGGCCGGACTCTTTCCCGCGCTGCGCGCTTCGCGGCTCGATCCCATGCAGGTGCTCAAGAGCGCCGGACCGAAAAGCAGCGCGGGCCGCGGGGAACGCCGGCTCCTGCGGGGCGTCACATTGGTTCAAACGGCGCTGACGCTGGCGTTGCTGGTGGGCGCCGGACTGCTGATTCGCACCATGATGAACATCTCCAACGTGCAGTCGGGTTACAGCATCGGACGCATTCTGACCATGACCGTGACGGCGGTCGAAGGGGACTACTCCGATTTTCATCACCGCGCATTGGAGCGGGTGTCCGCGCTTCCCGGCGTCGAGCACGCCGCTTTTGCGTGGGGCGTGCCGCTCACCGGCAACAACTGGCCCGCAACGGTCGACATCGAGGGGCAACCCGCGGCCAGCAAGGAGAGCGACCGCATTGCGGTGCCGCTGCGGTCCGTCACCGAGGACTACTTCAACCTTTTGGGGCTTCCCATCTTGGATGGGCGGGCCTTCCGTTCGTCCGATGACCGCAAAGCGCCCAGCGTAGCCATCGTGAACCAGGCGCTCGCGGATCGCTACTTCCGGCACGCGCAGGCCATCGGGAAGAAGCTTTGGCTGGGAGGGCCGAAGGAGCCGGCCAACGAAATTGTGGGGGTGGTGGCCAATGGCCGCACCGACGACCTGACACGCGCGGGCAGTCCCGAGATTTATCTTTGCCTCTGGCAGGCAGGCGCGTTTTCCAAGGACCTGGTCGTGCGCACGGCGGCGGACCCACGCGCGGTGATGGCCGCCGTCCAACGCGAGTTGCGCGCGGTGAACCCCACCGCGGCCGTCGAGAATCTTAGGACGCTCGAACAGATTCGCGGCGATTCGCTGGCGCCTCGCACTTTCGCGATGCAGTTGCTGGCCGGGTTTGCGGTGGTGGGGAGCGTGCTGACGCTGGTCGGCATTTACGGCGTGCTCTCGCTGTCGGTGGCCTCCCGCCGGCGCGAACTCGCCATCCGCTCGGCTGTGGGCGCGCAGCAACGCGACATCCGCAACCTGATCTTCGGGGAGGGCTTTCGACTGATCGCGGGCGGCGTGATTGCAGGCATGGCCGCCGCGCTGGTGTTGTCGCGCGTGCTCAGGTCTTTTCTGTTTGAAGTGGAGCCGGGCGATCCGGTGACATTGATCGGCGTGGCATTGTTATTCGCAGGCGTGGCGATGCTGGCGTGTTGGGCGCCCACGCGTCGTGCGGCGAGAGTCGATCCGGTGGAAGCCCTGCGCTACGAGTGAGCGGCCAGCCCGCCGTGGTAGCCTTCGGTTAGGTAGACTGCATGCCACACGCTTGGTTGCTCGCAGCGCTCATAGCGTTGTTCGCCGCCGGTTCCGCATCGCCGGACACCATCGACGGCAGAGTCGTCGAGGACCACACCGGCTCACCGCTGGCGTCGGCGGACGTGCGCGTATTCAAGATGGGGACCCATGTTGCGGTGGCCGATCTCGACTCCGATGCCCTGGGAAACTTCCGCGTGCCCGGTCTGGAGGCGGGCGAATACCGGCTCGAAGTCTCCAGGGAAAACTACGTGACCACCATGGTGCGCATCTCCGTCGCTGGTGGCGCGGCCTCGACAGTTGCCGTGCGGATCAGGCTGGCGCGCTGCGGCGCGATCGCCGGGCAGATCGTGGACCCGCAGGGCCAGCCGGTCGCCGGCGCCTACGCCTTCGCTATTCCCAAACCGCGTGCCGCATCACTGCTGCAGCCATTCAACCTGGGCGGCCGCTACGCGCCGGTGGACGAGCACGGCCGCTACCGCCTCCATAATTTGGTCCCCGGGCACTATGTAGTGGCGGTGGCTTACGGAGCTTCTACGATCGCCGTCGGTTCGACCGGCAGGGCCGTGGTTCGGCCGGGACTCGGGTCGGGCGTGCTGTTCTATCCCGATAACGTGCAGCCACAGGCCTTCATGATCTCCGGCGGCGAGGACTATCAAAATATCGATTTCACGGTGACGCCGGCCGCGCTATATAGCGTCAGCGGCAGGGTCGAACCGGCTGCGCCTGGCGGCAACTTCTGGCTGGCGCTTACCCCGGCCAGCCAGCCGGCGATCGCCGTAGCCGTGGCGGTGGCCGATCAGGGTGGAGGCTTTCGTTTCGAGGGCATCCCGCCCGGCTCATACCAACTGTTGGCTTCCGGGCCTGCCACAGCCCGCGGAATGCAAGGCGCAATTCCGGGGCCGGATGCGTTATTCGGCCGGGCCTCGGTCGAAGTAAGCGCACAAAATGTCGAGGGGATCGCCGTGGCGGTCGACAGCGGCCGTTCGATAACGTTTCTCCTGCGCATTCTGCATGCTGCGCACGGCGACGACGCCTGCCCCCAGAATGCCCAGATCCGGTTGTCCCCGCTTGAAGACTGGGGCGCCACACTCGCTTATAGCGCCAAGGTCAGTTCCGTCCGGGAACAGCGCATCGATCGTCTCGCGCCCGGCCGCTACTTGCTTTCGGTGACGGAACTGGGCGACCGATGCTTCAGCGCGGAGAGCCAGGTCCTCGACCTTACGCGCGCAGTCGATCCGCAGCCAGTCGAGGTGCTGGTTGCACCGTCCGGAGAAATTCACGGCCGGCTGACCGGCAGCGCCAAGCCGGGTGATGTTGCCATAGTGCTGTGGCGTTCCGAAGCAGGCGAGCAAAACGAAGCCCTGCAGATCGCCTCCCCCGATGCCGGATCGCGCTTCAGCTTCCCTGGGTTGCAGCCGGGGCGCTACCGCATAGCGGCGCAGTGGGCCGCGGATGACAAGGCCCGTTGGATTCCCGATCTCGGGCGTATGGTCGAGATCGAAGTACCGGGCGGTGCGCCCACGGATGTGGAGATCCCGGCTCCGAAGCCAGACGTCAAGAGCAGGTGATCGAGGAAACCGTCATGCGAAACATCATCGCGATATTGATGCTGTCAGCCGGCGCGGCCCTGGCGCAAACACCGTCGCCCAACAGTCCCGCGCTGGCATCGATCAGCGGCGTGGTGCGGGATGCCGGCACGAAAACACCGATGGCGGAAGTGGATATCTTGGGCAGCCCCGGCCAGATCAAAACCGCCACGGATCCCCAAGGGCGCTACGCACTGCGCGGCCTCAACCCCGGCCGATACACGCTGCACGCCATCGCCGGGCGTGGCCGCGGCGGTAGCGCTTCCAAGGTCGTCGACCTCGGCGCCGGCCAGGATCTCGACTCGGTGGATTTCTACTTGCGCGCCCCGGGTGAGATCTCCGGAAAAGTGCTCGACCAGAACAAAGAGCCGCTGGTTGGCATTACGGTCTTTCTGGTCGCGCGCGAGTACTCGTTGGGAATGCTGCGCTACGTTTACGCCCAAAGCGCCACCACCGACGATCGGGGTGAGTATCGCTTGCAGGGCGCAGATCCTGGGCGCGCTTACCTGCTGATGGCCGAAAAGCGCGAGCACCGGCTCGACGCCATTTCAGACGTGCCCCTCAACTCCAAGCTGCGCAAGCCCGTGTTAGTCACCACCTATTATCCGGACACTCCTTCGTTGTATAGTGCGCAGGCCATCGCGCTGCGCGCCGGCGAGCGCCGCGAAGGAGTGGACATCCACATGATTCGCGCCCCGGCGTTCTGCATTGATGGGTTGCTCGAAGCCTCGGGCGCGCCTGCGCCGCTGCGGTTCTTCATCGGTGCGCAACAGCCCACGAGTGGGAACTCCGGAGACGGTGGCTTATTCGCGATACCGGCAGGCGGCCAGGCCGGGAAGGACGGCAAGTTTCGCATCTGCGATCTCTCGCCGGGCGACTACCAGATGACCGCGATGCAATTCCAGCCCGATCCACGGAGCGGTCCTCCCTTCTTTGGCGTCATGCCGGTCGCCATCACGGACGGAGATGTGCATAAGTTGCGGGTCGCAGGCCGCCCGCAGGTGCCGGTTTCGGGCGAGGTGATCTGGGCGGCGACCCCGCCGGACACGCCAGTCTCGTCGAAGCTCTCGATGTGGCTTCAGCCGCTGACGCGGGCGCAGTTTGGCGGCGAACAGTTATCGCCGCAATCTTCCATCCCCGGCGAGTTCTCGTTGTCGCTGTTGATGGACGAGTACGTGGTGCGGATCTACGGGCTTCCGGCCGGCCTCTACCTGAAGGATGTCACCTACGCGGGCGTAAGCATCGCGCATGAACCGTTGCGGGTGGGCAGCGCGGTGGGGAATGCTTCGCTACGCCTCGTGGTGGCCCGCGATGCCGGCTCTATCGGCGCGAAGGTCGCCGACAAGGACGGACATCCTGTCGGCGACGCCAACATCCTGGTGATGCCTGCTGAAAGCAATTCGGAGGCATCCCTGGCGGCTACCCTGATCTCCGGCCAGACCGACCAGAACGGCACTTACGTGTCAGGCAGCCTGGCGCCTGGCAAATACCTGGTGCTGGCCAGCGGCGCGCCGGTCGATCTAAGCCCCGAAAGCATCGGCAATCTGTGGCGCGCGCGTCCCCATGCGCAGGCGGTCGAGGTGCAGCCGAACCAGGCCGCACAAGTTACGCTGGACCTCACCACATTGCCATAGCGTCAAGGCATCACAGGCTGAAGCCTGCGCCACCTTGCTACAATTCGGGAATGCCCAACGAAACATACGCCCTCTTCGATACCACCGAGGGCCAGTTCAAAGTCAAGCTGTTTGCCGACAAGGCCCCCAAGACGGTCGAGAACTTTGTCTCGCTCGCCGATGGCACCAAGACCGGCAAGCCCTTCTACGACGGCACCGTCTTCCATCGCGTAATTCCCAATTTCATGATCCAGGGCGGCGATCCCGAAGGCACCGGACGCGGCGGTCCGGGCTACAAGTTCGCCGACGAATTTCATCCCACGTTGAAGCACACCAAGCACGGCTTTCTTTCCATGGCCAACGCCGGACCCAATACCAATGGCAGCCAGTTCTTCGTCACCGTGGCCGCCACGCCCTGGCTGGATAACAAACACACCATTTTCGGCGAAGTGATCGAAGGCTACGACGTGGTCGAGAAAATTTCCAAAGTGCCGCGCGCCAGCCAGGACCGCCCGCTGAAGGAAGTGCGCGTCAACTCCGTAAAGATCGAGAGGACCTAACCATGAATCGTGCCCTGCTGTTGCTGGCCTTCTCGGCCGCCGCCTTCGCGCAGGATGGATTTCAGCCGCTGTTTAACGGCAAGAACCTGGACGGTTGGGATGGCGATCCGCGCATGTGGAGCGTGCGCGACGGCATGATCGTGGGCCATACCGAAGGCGTCACCATGACCGACAATTCGTTCCTCATCTCCAAGCAGCCGTACCGCAACTTCATCCTGCGCGCGGAAATGAAGTTGCGCAATCACAACAGCGGCATCCAATTTCGCAGCGAGGCGCTCGCCAACTGGGTGGTGCGCGGATACCAGGCCGATGCCGCCCAGGACAATTACTGGGGCAACATCTATGACGAAAAAGGCCGCGGCACGCTGGTGGATGGCTGGAAGGGCAAAGCCGAAAAAGTAGTCAAGCTCCAGGACTGGAACGACTACGAGATCCTCTGCGACGGGGATCACATCAAGCTGACGCTGAACGGCATGGTGACCGCCGACCTGCACGATTCGGCGCGCCTGGAGGGCATCGTCGCGTTTCAGTTGCATCGCGGCCCGCCCATGGAAGTCTATTTCCGCAACGTGCGGATCAAGATTCTGCAGTAAGGACGCCCGGCCACCTTGCGACTGGCGATTTTCGGCGGCACTTTCGATCCCATTCACAGTGCCCATCTGGCGGTGGCGCGCGAAGCCGCGGCGCGCTTCCAACTCGACCGCGTCTGGCTGGTGCCCGCCGAAAGGCCGCCGCACAAGCACCGCGTCACCCACGCGCCCTATGCCGACCGCCTCCGCATGGTCGAATTGGCCTGCCGTGACGAACCCAAGTTCGAGGCCTCGCGCCTGGAGCAGGGCACCGCCAGCAGCTATTCGATCGACACCATCGAGACGGTGCGCACGCGCCTCGCAGCCGACGACATTCTGTTCTTTCTGATCGGTGCGGACGCTTTCGCGGAGATCGAAAGCTGGCGCCGGTGGCGGGATGTGGTCCGCGCCGTGGAGTTCATCGTGGTCAGCCGGCCGGGACATCGTTACGATGTTCCGCCAGCGGCCATCGTGCACCGCCTGGAAACCGTGGACCTGCCGGTTTCGTCTTCCGAAATCCGCCGCCGGCTGGCGGCCGGCGACGATCGCGTGGAAGTGCCCGCCGCGGTGCTCGACTACATCCGCACCCACGGACTCTATCGCGCATGAATTGGAGGGCGGGCAAGATTGGCGTCAGTGCGCCCTCCGGCGTGATTTTGAAGATGGTGCCACAGTTGAAAAGGCAGGCCCTATTGTCGCTGTAGGCTCCGCCTCCACCGGTTACTCCGTAGAAGCTGCCGTCGTTGCCCTGAACCAGCCCGCCCGGGCCGGTGCCGCCAGTCCCGTCGAAGCTGTCGAGCAGCGTGAACGTGCCTCCAGGAGTGATCTTGGCATGCTGAGGCAAACAACCCACCCACGCAAACCAGATTCGCTGTGGGGCAGGCCATCGTTTTTCGTGGCCTGCCGGGTTCGAGCACGGTGCGCAGACGACAAACAACGATCGTCTGTGCCACGCCGGGCACCGGAACTGTACAGTTAATTCGCGGACACTACACTAGGCGGCCAATTTGTTTACCTCCAGCCGCCCAGGCGACTGAACATGACGCAGCCCCACCCCAAACCCCCAGCGGATTTGCGCATTGCCGCCCAATTTTGCGCCCTTTCACCCAACGCCACGCCGTGAACCCATGCAATTAAACCCTTTTACATTGGCCCCTGCGTTGCTTCATCCACCGCACGACCGCTACTCTGGAGGTGCGGCTTATGGAGCAGGAACGACGGTCGGTCATCCGCTGGCTTTTAGGCGGCGGGTTTGCAGCCTCTATCGCTTCCTTCCTTTATCCCGCTGTCAAGTTCATCGATCCGCCCGACATGCCCGAGGCCTCCGTCAACGAAGTATCCGGCGGCAAGACGCAGGATCTGAAGCCCAACACCGGCAAAATCGTCAAGTTCGGCAGCAAACCCGCCTTGCTGGTGCGCGTGAGCGACACCGAATGGCGCGCCTTCTCCGCCGTCTGTACCCATCTGAATTGCACCGTGCAATACAGCGATGCGCGCCACCAGATCTGGTGCGCCTGTCACAACGGCTCTTACGATCTCAACGGAAAGGTGGTGTCCGGACCGCCTCCCGCGCCGCTCGAAGAGTACGCCGTAAAGATCCGCGGCGACGAAGTAGTCATCTCTAAGCGCACCTGAAAGGAGCGATCTTGGCAAGCGCCACACGTCCGGGAAGTTTGGGAAGCTGGCTCGACGAAAGGCTGGGACTCAGCGCGTTGCGCGAGTTCGCCGCCCACAAAACCGTGCCGCTGCACTCCGCCACCATCTGGTATTACTTCGGCGGCATCACCCTGTTCCTGTTCACCATCCAGGTGCTCACCGGCGTCCTGCTCCTGCTCTATTACCGGCCCAGCCCCACCGAAGCCTACGAGAGCGTGCAGTTCATCATGACCCGCGTGCAATTCGGCTGGCTGGTCCGCTCCATCCATAGCTGGTCCGCCAACCTGATGATCTTCACCGCGTTCATTCACATGTTCAGCGTGGTGTTTCTGCATTCCTATCGCCGGCCGCGCGAGATCACCTGGCTCAGCGGCCTGGTGCTGCTGGGGCTGGCCCTAGGCTTCGGCTTCAGCGGATACCTGCTGCCCTGGAACAAGGTTTCCTACTTCGCCACCAAGGTAGGGACCGACATGGCGGCCAGCGTGCCCATAGCCGGGCATCAGGTGGCGCGCTTCCTGCGCGGCGGCGCAGATGTGGGTGGCGCAACGCTCACGCGATTCTTCGGCTTCCATGTCGCGGTGCTCCCTGGGTTGACCACTTTGCTGCTGGTCGTGCACCTGGGACTGGTGCAGCGCCATGGCATGAGCTCGCCGCCATGGAGCGAGGGCAAGAAGCTCTCCCAAATGAATTTCTTCCCCAACTTCTTCTTGCGCGAGCTGATGGCCTGGTATGCCGCGCTGGCCGTGCTGGGATCGTTGGCGGCGCTGTTCCCTTGGGAACTGGGTGAGAAGGCCGACCCGTTCGCGCCCGCGCCCGCCGGGATCCGCCCCGAGTGGTATTTCCTGGCGCCCTTCTACACCTTGAAGCTCATCCCCAGCCATGTCTGGCGCGTCGAAGGGGAATTGCTGGGCTTGATGGGTTTCGCCCTGCTGGCAGCCTGGTGGGTACTGCTGCCCTTCTGGGCCAGCAATTCCAAAGGTGCCGTGCGAACGCGATGGGTGACGGGCGCGGGCGTGGCCCTGCTGGCGTACCTGGTCACTTTCTCGCTATTGGGGTACTTCCGATGACCACCAGCCACCAGCCACTAGCCACCAGCCACCTCTGGGCAGGCCTCCTGGCATGTCTCGCTCTCGCCTTAGTCCCCCTTGCCGCCGCCAAGGACTCCTGCATGGAGTGCCACGCCAACATGGACGGCACCCTCAAAGCCCCCGTCACCGATTACGCCAACGACATCCACGCGCGCCACGGATTCAGTTGCGCCGATTGCCACGGCGGCGATCGCAACGCCGACGATCCGGAAGCCGCCATGAACCCTGCCAAAGGCTTCAAGGGCCACGTTGCCCGCACCGCCGTGCCCGCGCTCTGCGCCCGCTGCCACAGCGACGCCGCCCTGATGCACCGCTTCAAGCCCCAACAACGCGTGGACCAGTTGGCGCTGTATCTGACCAGCGTTCACGGCAAGCGCCTGGCCACCGGCGACACCGCCGTGGCCAACTGCGTCGACTGCCACAGCGTGCACAACATCCGCGAGGTGAAGGATCCGCTGTCGCCCGTGTATCCGCTGAAGCTGCCGGAGACCTGCGCGCGATGCCACGCCGACGCCGCGCATATGAAGCCCTACAAAATCGCGACGAACCAGTTCGCGGAATATCGCACCAGCGTGCACTGGGAAGCTCTCTCCAAGCGCGGCGACCTTTCCGCGCCGAATTGCGCCTCCTGCCACGGCAACCACGGAGCCGCTCCCCCGCAGGTCGCGTCGGTGGCGGAGGTCTGCGGCACCTGCCATGTCCTGTTCGAGGAGATGTACAACAAGAGCCCGCATAAGCCCGTATTCGCCGCCATGGGCGGGGGCGGCTGCACCATCTGCCACAGCAATCACGGCATCCGCCATCCGGACATCGGGATGCTGGCCGGATCCGGTGCGGTGTGCGCGCAATGCCACGAGGCCACCTCCGCCGGAGGAGCGGCCGCGGCCCAGATGGCGGGCCTGCTGACCAAGCTCGACACCGCCCTCACCCAGTCCGATGCCGTGCTCAACCGCGCGCACGATTCCGGCATGGAAGTTTCCGAGCCGATCCTGCGCCAGATGGATGGCCGCCAGGCGCAGGTGAAAGCGCTCGTAGCCATGCATGAATTCCAAGTCGCGGCCGTGGCCAAGCCCGTCAACGAAGGTCTGGCCGTGGCTGCCGAGACCCGCCGCGCCGGAGAGAAGGCCTTACAGGATCGCGACTCGCGCCGCGTGGGGCTGGCGCTGTCGCTGCTAACGATCGTGATTACAATGTTAGGGCTGTGGATGGCCATCCGCTCCCTGGAGTCCAAAGCTTCAGCCGTCCCCAAGCCCGCCGGGAGGTGAGTCATGCTTTTGCCCGCTGTCTTGGCTATGCCGCTGGCTATGTCGCTGGCTTTCGGGAGTACCGGAGCTCTGGAGTCCCCCGGCAGCGCCGAGGTCTGCGGCCGTTGCCACCGGGCCATCCATGAATCCTGGAAAACCTCCACGCATTCGCAGGCCATGGAAAGCCGCCTGTTTCAGGATGTGCTGGAGATGGCCGCAGCCGATTTCGGACCGGCCGGCCGGATGGTTTGCCTGAATTGCCATTCCCCGATCGCGGCCCAAATCGGCGACGTCGGCTTGGCCCGCAAAGTGAGCTGGGAAGGGGTTACCTGCGACTACTGCCATTCCATCCGGGATGTCTCTTTCGAGGGGCGCAATCCCAAAGCCATTCTGAGCTTCGGCGCGGTGAAGACCGGCCCCCTCAGCGATGCCGTCTCCAAGGCGCATCAGACCGCCTATTCGGCCGTCCACACCTCGTCCGCGCTTTGCGCCACTTGCCATGAGTATAAGAATTCCGCCGGCTTTCCCGTGCTGACCACTTATTCGGAGTGGAAGGCCAGCCGCTACTGGAAGGAAGGCAAACAGTGCCAGTTCTGCCACATGTCGAAGGTGGAAGGCGACGTGGTGGATCCGCGCGTGGCGCGCTCGACCGGGGCCAAGATCAACCTCCACCAGATGCCCGGCAGCCACTCGCTCGAGCAACTCAACAAGGCCATCAGAGCGCAGCTCAATACCACGCGCGAAGGCGGCCAGTTGCGCGTCACTGTAGACATCGCCAACGAGACCGCGGGCCACTACTTCCCCACCGGCTCCCCGCTGCGCCAGTTGGTGATGGAGTTGCGCGCCGATTCCGCCGCCGGCCAGCACTTCGCCGAGCAGCGCGTCTACGCCCGCACCGTAGCCGACCAGCACGGCACGGTCCTGATGCGCGAGCATTTCGTCTTCTTGAAGGCCGCCAAGCTGGTGTCGGACACGCGCCTCGCGCCCGGCGAAAAGCGCACCGAAACATTCCTCTTCCAGATTCCGAAGGGTAGCCAGACCCAGGTGAAAGCCACCTTCTGGTATTACTACTCGCCCCTGGCCAAGACGGAATCGCAGAAGCGCGTAACATTCCTGACGCTGAACCGCTTAGCCCAGTAAGATTTGCAGCAATGCTGTTGTTCACTTTGGTGGGGCACACCATCGCACTTTGTGGTCTGCCGTCTTCGGTGAACCCACCGAAACATCATTAAGTGAAGATACCCGGTCACGCGCCGGTCCGGCGCAGTAGAATAATCTTTCATTCCAAGGAACACCATGTCCCCCACCGGAAAACCCAGATCCCGCAGCATCGCAAGCGCCGCCCTTCTCGCCTGTCTGGCCGCAAGCCTGGCCGCCGCGCAGGGCACGCCCTGGCCGGAGCAGAAAGCTCACGATTGGTACGCCCACCAGCCCTGGCTCGTCGGCGCCAACTACATCCCGGCAAATGCCATCAACGAACTCGAGATGTGGCAGGCCGCCACATTCGATCCCACCGAGATCGACAAGGAACTCGGCTGGGCCGAGGGAATTGGCATTCACACCATGCGCGTGTTTCTGCACGACCTTCTTTGGGCGCAGGACTCCGCCGGTTTCACGCATCGCATCGACGAATTCCTGCGCATCGCGGCCAAGCACAAGATCCGCCCCGTGCTGGTGCTGTTCGATTCCTGTTGGGACCCCAACCCCAAACTCGGGAAACAGCCCGCGCCCCGCCCTGGCATTCACAATTCCGGCTGGGTGCAAAGCCCCGGAGCGAAGGCCCTGGCCGATCCCGCGCAGTACCCGCGCCTGGAAGCCTACGTCAAAGGCGTGGTTGCCGCGTTCGCCAACGACGATCGCGTTCTCGCGTGGGACATCTGGAACGAGCCCGATAACACCAACGACTCGAGCTACGGAAAACTGGAGCCCGCCAACAAGATCCAACTGGTTCTGAAACTGCTTCCGAAGGCCTACGCGTGGGCTCGGGAGGCGCGGCCCGTCCAGCCCTTGACCAGCGCCGTCTGGCAGGGCGACTGGTCCTCGCCGGAGAAGTTGAGCCCGATGGAAAAGATCCAGATTCTCTCGTCCGACGTCCTGTCCTTCCACAACTACAACGAGCCCGCGGACTTCGAGAAGCACGTGCAGTGGCTCGAGCAATACCATCGGCCGATTCTGTGTACCGAGTATATGGCGCGCGGCAACGGCAGCACCTTCCAGGGGATCCTTCCGGTGGCGAAGAAGCATAGGGTCGCAGCCATTAACTGGGGGTTGGTTGCGGGCAAGACGCAGACCAACCTGCCATGGGATTCGTGGCAGAAGCCGTACACCGACCGGCAGCCGGCCATGTGGCATCACGAGATCTTCCGCCTCGACGGTAAGCCGTACCGCGCGGACGAGGTGGCGTTCATCCGCGAGATATCCGCCGCCGCACGCTAGACCTTGTGCAAGCCCCCTGCCACGCCTGCCACGTCGGACACTGGCTTGCCCTTCGTGTGTTGTCGTAAAATTAAGGAACGAGGAACGGCCAATGAATGTGAACCTGTCCCCTGAGATCGAAAGGCGGGTCAAGGACGAATTGACCGCCGGCCAGTACCAGGATATGAACCAGTTCTTCGAAACCGCGGTCCAATATTTCCTCGATCAGCGCCAACGCAGTGAACGCCGCCTTAACGCGCTTCGCAGAATCGGCCAGGCCGTGGATGCTGCCGGACTCTACGAGCGCGTGCTGGTGCCAAGCCAGGAATGAGCGCCGGGCCACTGGTTGTCCTTGACGCTTGCGTTCTTGCCAACTTCTCTCTCTGCGACACGCTGCTCCGCCTCGCAGAGGCCCCGCCGCTCTACGAGCCGAAATGGTCGACGGAGATCATGGCGGAAACCGTCCGCACGCTGGAATCTAAGTTGGGATGGCCCGCCGCGCTCACCTCTTACCTTCAGAGCGAACTGCTCTCGCACTTCGGCGATGCATGGGTGACGGGCCATGGACCCCTGGTTTCCCGCATGACAAACGACGAGAAAGACCGGCACGTTGTGGCCGCGGCGGTTGCCTGCGGGGCCTCCACCATCGTGACCCTGAACCTCCGGCACTTCCAAAAAGTGCATCTTGAACCATGGGGAGTCGTTGCCCTCCATCCCGCGCCATTCCTTAGTATGCTCTACCATCAAGACCCGGCTGTCGTTATGGCAAAGCTGCGGGCACAGGCGGCCGATCGAGGCCGCAGTCTGCCGGAGCTTTTGAAGATTCTGGGCAAGACGGTACCGGATTTCGTCGACCTGATTTCGTCCATGATCCCATCATCCGGCTCCTCCTAACCCGAGGCCCTCTCTGTGACGGCAAGCCGTACCGCGAGGACGAGGTGGCGTTCATCCGCGAGATGACCGCCGCCGCCCGCTAGTGCAGGCATTTAGCTGTGGGGCAGGCCATCGTTTTTCGTGGCCTGCCGGGCTCGAGCACGGTGCGCAGACGACAAACAACGATCGTCTGCGCCACGCCGTGCACCGGCCGCTGGCTGTCGTTTCTGGTCCGCTCAGCCACCGTCAAGAATGATAACGTTATCATTGCAGATGAACCCATCCCACCCGCGCCACGGCATCGCATGGAAGGCCGCCCGTACCCTCGCCATCGGAGCCGCCGCGCATGCCGACCTCACCGCCGCGCAAGCCGGCAGGCCGTCGCGGCTGCTAACCTTGGCCCCGGCCGACGTCCTGGTCATCTGTCTATACTTCGCGCTGGTGCTAGGGATTGGCGTGTACCTGAAGCGCCGCGTCCACGCCAGCAAAGACTTCTTCTTCGCAGGTAAGGGCGTGGGCTCCTGGGTAGCCGGCCTGAGCTTCGTCGCGGCGAACCTGGGCACACTCGAACTGCTGGGCTGGTCGGCCTCGGCCTATCAGTACGGCATGCTGGCCGCGCATTGGTATTGGATCGGAGCGGTCCCCGCCATGCTCTTCCTCGGCATGGTCATGATCCCGTTCTATTACGTATCCAAGGCTCACTCCGTGCCCGGATATCTCAAGCTGCGCTACGGCGAGGGAGCGCGCCTGCTTTCCGCTCTATCTTTCGCCGCCATGACTATCCTGATGAGCGGCATCAACATGTATTCCATGGCCGTGGTGATGAAGGTCATTCTGGGTTGGGATATCAATTTCAGCATCCTGGTTTCCACCGTGACCGTAGGGGTTTATGTCGCGCTCGGAGGCCTGCTCTCCGCCATCGTAAATGAAGTCGTTCAATTCGTCTTGATCTGGGTTGGAACCGCTGCCATCCCCATTCTCGGCCTGATCGAGACAGGCGGCTGGCACGGCATGCTCGCGCGCATCGCCGCACGCGCGCCCGCCGGCGACTATACGCACATGTGGCGGAATATGGGCGCGGCCGCGCACAACCCCATGGGCGTACACTGGACCGGCATCGTCTTCGGCCTCGGCTTCATCGGCGCATTCGGCTACTGGACCACGGACTTCCTGGTTGTCCAGCGGGTGATGGCTGCGCGGGATTTACGGTCGGCGAAGATCGCCACCACCATTGGCGCGGCATTCAAGATGTTCTTGCCGGCCATCGTCATCCTGCCCGGCTTGCTGGGCTTGGCCGTGCTGCCAATGAAGCTGACCGGCGAAACGGAGGCGCTCGCAACCGGCGGACACAGCTTTAACGAAGTGATGCCGCTCATGATGGCGCGCTATCTCGGCCCCGGTTTCCTGGGCATCGGCGTAACCGCTCTGATCGCCGGCTTTATGTCCGGCATGGCGGGTAACATCAGCGCCTTCGCCACGGTGTGGACCTATGACATTTACCGCCCGGTATTGAACCGCATCGCCGGTGACGCGAAGTGCCTCCGTATCGGGCGCTGGTGTACGGTAATCGGCCTCGCGGCGAGCATCGGCGCTGCCTATCTGGTCATGCAATTCGCCAGCATCATGGATTACGTCCAGGCCGTCTTCGGTTTCGTCATCATCCCCCTGTTCGGCACCGTGATCGTCGGGATGCTGTGGAAGCGAGCCTCCCCCGCCGGAGGCTTCTGGGGATTGTTCTGCGGGACGCTATCGTCCATCCTGCTCTGGCTGCTGGTGAAATTGCATCCCCAGGCGCTGGCGATTCTGGCCATGTCCGCGGACGCCAAGCCGATGGCCGAGAACCTGTATAGGTTCATCTGGTCATGGCTGGTGTGCGTGATCGTCACGATTGCGGTCAGTCTGGTGACCAAGCCCAAGCCGGCTTCGGAACTGCAGGGCCTGGTATACGGACTGTCGGTGCTGCCATCCGACGAAGCTGTTCCCTTTTATCGCCGGCCCATCTTCGCGGCGGCGGTAGTCGCCGCTATCTTAGTCTGGTTGAATTTGGTCTTCTGGTAACTCGCGTGAACAAGAAAGAACGCATGCTCCGCGCGCTCCGTCGTGAGCCGGTCGATCGCCTCCCTACCCAATCCAATTACACAGGGAAAATGGGACAATTGCTGTCCGCGCATTTCGGAATCGCCGAGGCGGAGCTGCCCCAGCGCCTCGGGAACCACCTGCTGCGCGTGGACATCGACCACCCCCGCCGCACCAATGCGGATGGGTCGATCGCATTCGACTGGTGGGGCGCCGGGTGGGACACTCGCACGGAGGGTTACTGGCATGCTTTCGCCCCGCTGAAAGATTCGCTCGACCTCGATCGCTATCCATGGCCCGATCCGAACGATGCGGCGATTCTCGGCGCAGCCGAGCGGACCATTCTCCGCAACGCCGATAACTACTTCATCGCGCCCAATCTCGGAATGTGTCTCTTTGAACGAGCCTGGTCGCTGCGCGGATTCGATGCCTTGCTCATGGACATGCTGGAACGTCCCGAGTGGGTGGAAGAACTTCTGGACCGCATCACCCAGATCCAGGCGACGCTGGCGAAAAGATTCGTCGCGGCCGGCGTCGCCGGCGGGTATCTCGGTGACGACTACGGAGCCCAGCGCGCCATGCTGTTCTCTCCACGGCTCTGGCGCAGGCTGATCAAGCCGCGCCTGGCGAAGCTGTTTGCGGTGTTTGTGGACGCGAATCTTCCGGTGATTCTGCATTCCGACGGCGATATCCGGGCCATTCTGCCGGACTTGGTTGAGATCGGGATGACCACCCTGAACCCAGTGCAGCCGGAGGTGCTGGACCACGCCTGGCTCCACAAAGAGTACGGCGCGAAGCTGAGTTTCTACGGCGGAATTTCCACGCAGGGAGTGCTGCCGAACGGTACCGTCGAAGAAGTGCGCGCCGCAGCCATTGCCTGCGCCCGAACGCTGGCGCCGGACGGGACCGGCCTCGTGCTGGGGGCCTCGCACCGCATGCAGTCCGACATTCCAGCGCGAAACGTGGAGGCGATGCTCGATGCTTGATCGCGCCGAAATCGTAGCGGCTTGCTTCCGCCAGGTTTTCATGGAGGGCGGGCAATCTTGCCCGCAGCCGCCTTTCAGGCGGCCTGCAGCATTTGCCGGCGATTCCGGCGGCGCAGGCAAATTGACCAACTACCAAAAACTCGCAGGTGATCCCCAACTGTGGGCGCGCGCGCCCGGGCGCGTGGATCTGATGGGCAGCCATACGGACTACAACCTGGGCTTCGTGCTGACCTTGCCCATCGGCAGAGACACCTGGATCGCCGCGCGCCGCCGCGACGACGGGATCGTGCGCGTGCATTCCATGAACCTCGATGCTTCGGACGAGTTCCGGCTGGATGCGATCGAGCCGGTCTCCGAATCCCGGTGGCGCAACTACGTGCGTGGCGTCGCTGCGATCCTGCAAAATGAGGGGCTGGCGCTCACCGGCTGCGATGCCATCATCCACAGCACCGTCCCTGTAGCGGCTGGCCTAAGTTCGTCGGCGGCGTTGGAGTGCGCACTGGCCACGCTGTTCTCGGGGTTGGGCGGCTGGAGCCTCACCGGGGAGCGGAAGGCGTTGCTGTGCCAGAAGGCCGAGAACGAATTTGTCGGAGTGAAGTGCGGCATTCTGGATCAGTATTCATCGTGCCTCGGACGCCGCGGGTGCGCGTTGCTGCTCGATTGCCGCGACCTCTCCACGCGCGCGGTGCGGATTGCCGATGGCATTCGCGTCGTGGTGTGCAACACCATGAGCCCGCGCCGGCTGTCGGGCGGCGAATACGCGCAGCGCCGGGCCGAGTGCGAGCAAGGCGCAGCCGCATTGGGGGTGAGCGCTTTGCGCGATGTGACCCCGGAGATGCTGGCGGCCAGACGGCGCGAACTTCCGGAGCGGACCGCGCGGCGGTGCGCGTTCATCGTCGCCGAAAGTGCGCGGGCCGAGTCGCTGGCCGCGGCGCTCGAAGCGGGCAACCGGCCGGCCGTGGCCCGTCTCTGCACGGAGTCGTTTGCAGGCGCGCGGGATCTTTACGAGATCTGCTCCCCGGCGATGGAGGCTATGATGGAAGCCATGCTCGCCGCGCCCGGAGTGATCGGCGCGAGGCAGGCGGGTGCGGGATTCGGCGGTTGCATGGTCGCCCTGGTGGACGCCGCATCGGCGGACGCCTTCCGCGCCGCCGTCCTGAACGCCTATCGGAGCGCGACCCAGGTGTGTCCCGAGATCTACCCGGTGGATGCCGCGCCAGGGGCTGAGCTATTCAACATAGAGGAGATCGCCAAATGACCGTCGCAACACTGCCGGACCTTACCGCTGATTACGCTGTCCCGGTCGAGCGGGTAACTGAGTTCCAGCGCAAGGGCCACATCCTGCTGCGTGGCGTTGCCTCTTCTGAAGAAGTGGCGGCCTACCGGAGTGTCATCCTCGCGGCCCGCGAGCGGTTCGGAGCGGAACGCACTCCCCTGGAGAATCGCGACACATACGGCAAAGCGTTTTTGAAGGGCATGAACCTGTGGTCCAAGGACGAAGACGCGCGCCAATTCGTCCTGGCAGGCCGATTTGCCAAGATCGCGGCCGATCTGCTCGGCGTGGATGGCGTCCGCATCTATCACGATCAGGCTCTGCTCAAAGAGCCGGGCGGCGGAATCACACCGTGGCACCAGGACCAGCACTACTGGCCGCTGGACACCGCCAATACCATCACCATGTGGATGCCGCTGGTCAATGTGACTCCCGAAATGGGCGCCATGCGGTTTGCCTCGGGATCGCACCTGGACGGCTACCTCGGCGACATTCCCATCGGCGATTACTCAGAGCGAAATTTCGAGGAGTACATTCAAAGTCGCGGCTATAAGATCGCCCCTGGAGTGGCGATGCAGGCAGGCGATGCCACCTTCCACTACGGATGGACTCTGCACGGTGCACCCGCCAACGACACGCTTCGCACGCGGGAAGTGATGACCGTGATCTGGTACGCCGATGGAGCCCGAGTGACACAGCCAGATAACTTCAACCGGAAGCGCGATCTGGAAAGGTGGATGCCGGGCCTAAAGCCCGGCGATCTCGCAGCAAGTGAATTGAATCCGCTAGTCTTCCACCGCTAACCATCACTCTCACGCAGTATTACAACTGGTCGGAATCTTCGCAGCGAGCGCCGATTTTTCGTGGGGCAGGCCCTCGGCCTGCGGCGGCCTCTCAGGCCGCCTCTTTGGTTGCGGCTATGCTGCTCTGTGGGGCAGGCTGGTAGCCTGCGGCGGACTTGCCAGTCCGCCAAGCGCGCGGAAGCGCGCCTTTTTCTCACCCTGTCGGTCACACGCCGACATCTCCCTACAGCTCGCTGAAAACAAACACAAAGCCCTGATGCCGCCCGCTGACTTCTTGAGCCGCCATGTTATCGTAACGTCGGGCGAGCAAAGCGCCGAATGCAACCTATTGATGTTCGCTTAATACAGTGACAATTCCGGCGACAAATTTGCACTTTCCATCCGGCTGATGTGGGGCGGCCAATCTTGGCCGCAGCCGCCTTTTCAGGCGGCCAGGGCCGGCTGAAAGCCGGCTGCGGGCAGAATGCCCGCCCCACAAGATCCAAGCTGGTTGTCACTCTATTATGCGAGACTCAATAG
>Ga0224555_1000380_pt1 | contig 67603 bp, 48 predicted proteins | sample 714S23034metaG_FD_180687 | JGI IMG/M metagenome (GOLD analysis project Ga0224555, IMG submission 180687) | Peat soil microbial communities from Stordalen Mire, Sweden - 717 S2 30-34 | ecosystem: Environmental > Terrestrial > Soil > Wetlands > Peat | place: Sweden: Norrbotten County, Stordalen... | reverse complement strand
ACCACCGTCCCGATCCGCTGGCTTGCGACGCGCTTGCACATGGGCACGCGCCAAACACTCAACGCAGCGTTATATCTATGGAGAAAAGAACATGAACAAGCCAATAGTACGGTTTGACCCCTATGACGACGAGTTGATAAGCAGGTTGACGCTGAAGGCAACTCCCTGATTTTCGACTTATTCCGGCCATGATTCAGCCCTCTGACATTTACGCAATGCGAGGGCTATTGGTCTATAGTCTGACAACTTTTGTTCTTGGTGGAATCATTGGGTGGTTTTGCAAGAGCACGTTGACTGGGATGCTGACGGGGCTTGCGTTGTGTGTTCCCGCAAGTCTCTGTATTGTGCTGGAAACGCTGATTTTTGCTCCGCCTGACCAGCCTCCACCAGGAGGGCATTCGATCCAGTATTACGTTCAAGCCTGCGTTTATCTAGTGATTCCGTATTTCGTCTTTTTTTTGCCGCCAAGTTTTGTTGGGGCGGGCTGCTCCATGCTCGCACACTGGAAATTGCGAAGCTGCCTCAAGAAGCGAAGTGATGCTTCATAAGGTTGAAACGCAGTGCTGTAGCCCTCTTTTGCAACTCCTTAAAGACCATTGGGGCGTACTTAAACATTTAACATTTCGCCTGACGCGGGTTGCGGGCCGGGCACAACTGTAAAGGGGAGGAAACGACCACCATTGTTGACCCCACCGGCAGCGACCGGATCACTTTCACCACGAATGACGTGACGACCTATAACAGCGTTCCCGTCCGCCGTTCCCGCACTTGAGCCGCGAACGCTTCGGTTTCCAATCTGGTTTCCATGTCCCAGGTTTCCACCGGCGGGTTGATGTCGTGGTAAACTCAGTATCGTGACACGGCCACGCCGGTGATGACGGAGACGCAAACCGCTTATGGCGCCAATCGCACCGTGACCACGACCGCGCCGGACAATTCGTACACGATCAGCGTTTATTCCTCCGGCTGGCCCGCCATTCTCATTCCGAAACCGTTTCATCAAGCCGGGAAGTCGTTGCAAATGAAGCTGTTTCGGCTGATCACAACCCGAAAAGTGATGCCGGTATTCTCACTTTTATTCTCATTTTATGAGTTTTGCAGATCGTGAAATTGCGTAAGGCATTGATGCCGTGCGTATTTCCAGTGTGTGGAGCGGGTGAAGGGAATCGAACCCTCGTCTCAGGCTTGGGAAGCCCGCATTCTACCATTGAACCACACCCGCGTTCTTTAACCCAGCTTACCAGTTCCATGGATCCTGGCAAGTCTTCAATTCGCCGCCCGCTTGCTTCGCGCCGAGGCCCGCCTTATGTGGCTGGCTCGGAAGGCGGCCGGCGCCCGGCTTGTCGCTCCAATTCCCCAACGCGCCGGATGAGTTCCGGCAGGTGTTGCAGCGCGATCATCTGCCGCTTGGCCTGACGATCCGGCTGCGCCGGCGCTCCCAGCCACTTCTCGCCCTCCGGAATGTCGCGCATCACGCCGGATTGCGCGGCGATAATCACTTTGCTGCCGATATTCAGGTGCCCGGCCACTCCCACCTGTCCGGCCAGCGTCGCGTAGCTGCCGATTCGGGTGCTCCCGGCGATTCCCACTTGCGCCACCAGCAGGCAATGTTCGCCCAGGGTCACGTTGTGCGCGATTTGTACCAGGTTGTCGATCTTGCTCCCCTTGCCGATGATCGTCGGGCCAAGGGCGCCGCGGTCGATGGTCGTATTGGCGCCGATTTCCACGTCGTCCTGGATGATGACCTGGCCGACTTGCGGGACTTTGCGGTGAGCGCCTGAGTCAAACACGTATCCAAATCCGTCCGCGCCGATGACCGCCCCGGCGTGGAGGCGCACCCGCCGGCCAATCTCCGTCCGCGGATAGAGCACGACGTTTGGGAACAGGTGCGATTGCGCGCCGATGACGCAGTTGTCGCCCACATGGTTTCCACCGCGCAGAACGGCGTGGGGGCCGATGACGACGTTTTCGCCGATGACGCAATGCGGGCCGATGTGCGCGGCGGGGTCCACGCGGGCCGAGGCAGCCACAACGGCCGAGGGATGGATACCCGGAGGCAATGCGGGTTCGGGAAAAAAGAGGGGCAGCACGCGGGCGAAGGCGATGCGCGCGTTGGCGACGCGGATGAGGACTTTGCGGGCTGTCGCGCGCGGGCCGTCGATGAGAATGGCGGCGGCGGCGCTTTCTTCGGCCTTGAGGAAGAAGTCCTCGTTTTCGGCGAAGGTCAGATCGCCCGCCTTGGCGGTGGTGGCGGGGGCGAAGCCGGTCAAGGGCGTGGCGCCGTCGCCCACGACTTCTCCGTCGAGTTCTTTGGCAATTTGAGCGGCGGTAAACATATATGTGTTCGTTTTTCGAGCGGCTTCAAGCCGCCAGCCGGCTTGAAATTCCGCCCTTACTATAAAGGCCGGCTAATTGACAATTCAATATCAACTTTGCCGGAAATTCCCGCAAAGGTATGAGACTGAACTTTTCGGGGCTCGACCTCACCCCGGCCCTCTCCTCCTGGAGAGGGAGAACCATCCACTGTCCACTTGAGATTCCAGCGACTGCACTGGCCGGACACGCCCACGCAAAACCAATGCCGCGCGCCAGATGTTCCTTCTCCCAGGGGGAGAAGGTTAGGATGAGGGCGATCCCCAAAGAATTCCGTCTCACGCCCTTCCCGCAAAGCCCGGCTTGCATTCTGGCGCCCAAATCCTGATAATCGGGCAACCGAATCAAAAAATTATGTCAAACAAACCTCTCAACGTCGGATTGGTGGGCGGCGGACGCGGCGCGTTCATTGTCCATCCGCATCAGAAAGCGATTCACTTTGACGGCACCCGCCGGGTCGTGGCGGGGGCGCTTTTCCCCGATCCCAAGATCGCGCTGGAAGAAGCGGCCAAATGGCCCTACCCGATCACCGGTTACGGCTCCTACGATGAAATGATCGCCGCGAACCGGATCGTGCCCGAAGATCAAAGGCTCGATTACATCCTCATCGTCACACCCAACTTTGTCCACTTCGATCCCGCGATGAAGGCGATGAAGGCGGGTATTGCGGTCTTCTGCGAGAAGCCCCTTTGCCTGAATCTCAACGAAGCCAATCAACTCGTCAAGACCGCCCGCAAACTGGGCATGCCCTTCGGCGTGGCTCATACGTATTTGGGTCATTGGACCAGCCGCTTGAGCCGTTACATTGTGCGCGGCGGCCTTCTGGGCGAGGTCCGGTGGGTGGACAGCTATTACCTCCAGGGCTGGCTGGCGACCAAGCTCGAAGCCAGCGGCCAGCAACAGGCCTCCTGGCGCGTGGACCCCAAGCGCGCCGGCGGCTCCGGCTGCGGCGGCGACATCGGGACTCACGCCCTCATGCAACTGCGCTACGTCACCGGCCTGGACGTCACCGCCGTTTCCGCTCAACTGGAAACCTACGTCGAAGGCCGCCAACTGGACGACCATTTCACGATCTATTGCAAACTGAGCAACGGCGGCAAGGCCCTGGTGCGCGCCTCGCAAATTTGCATCGGCTACAAGAATGACCTGGGCATCGTCATCGCCGGAACGAAAGGCTCGCTCCGCTGGCGCCAGGAAGAACCGGAGTGCCTGACCATCTGTCTGGCCAACCAACCTGACCGCACCTATTGGCGCGGCGCCGTCACTCCCGGAGACGGCTTCCTGCCCAAAGACATGCCCGCCGATCTCATGGCCGAGCCGACTCTTCCCAGCGGCCACCCGGAAGCGTTTCACGACGCCTTCGCGCGGCTCCATCGCTGCTTCGAAGCGGACGTGCGCCAGTGGAAGGCCGGCGGGAAATATGCCAACGACGGCGCCAAATACGCCAGCATTGAGGACGGGTGGATGGGCATCGCCTTCATCGAAAGCTGTGTCAAGAGCAGCGCCAAGAAAGGCGCATGGACCGCTCTGCCGCGGAAGGTCTGATCCGCCCGCGCCCGGATGTGTCAGGTATATTATGCGCCGCCCCTCCGGGGCGGCGCCAGTTTGCTGTGCCGGATGCCGTACAGGACATAGACCACCATTCCAATTAGAAACCAAACGATCAGCCGGCGCCACGTCGGCCAGGGCAATGCGGACATCAGCCAAAGGGCCGAAAAAGCGCCCGCTGGGGCGACAAACCACACCCAGGGAGCTTTAAATCTGCGCGGCAGTTCCGGCTCCCGCACGCGCAGCACGAGAATCCCGACCGATACGACTACAAAGGCGAGCAGCGTTCCAATCGAGCAAAGGCTCCCCGCGTCACGGACGTTTAGAACGGCCGCGAAAAAGGCCACGAACAATCCCGTGATGATGGACCCCAGCCACGGGGTCTGGAAGCGGGGATGGACCCGGCTGATCACGGGCGGCAGCAGGCCGTCCCGGGCCATGCTGTAAAAAACGCGCGATTGGCCCAGCAACATCACCAGCACCACCGACGACAGCCCTGCAATGGCTCCCAGTTTAATCAACCGGCCCATCCATCCCATCCCCGCGTGGTCCGCCGCCAGCGCGATGGGATCGGGCACGTCCAATTGCTGGTAGGGAACCACGCCGGTGGCAATCGCGGATACCAGGATGTAAAACACCGTGCAGAGCAGCAATGAGCCGATGATGCCGATGGGCATGTCCCGCTGCGGATTTTTTGCCTCCTGCGCCGCCGTGCTCACCGCGTCAAAACCGATGTAGGCGAAAAACACGATCCCGCCGCCCGTCCAGACGCCGCTCCAGCCGAAATGCCCGGCCTGGCCGGTGTTCGGCGGGATGAACGGATGCCAGTTGGCCGGGTTGATCGCATGGGCGGCGCCGACGATGAAAAGCAGGACGACGCCGATTTTTACGATGACGATGACACTGTTAAAGTTGGCCGATTCCTTGATTCCGATCACCAACAGCGTCGTCACGATGAAGATTATGATGACGGCGGGAAGATTGAACATCGCGGTGACGTGGGGCAGGGAGCCGGGATCAATCCCAGCCTTCTGGATTTGTTCGGCCAGCGGGCCAAGAGCCGTCCAGCCCGCCCTGGTTTTCAACGCCGCCGCCAACGTCGCGGGCAGATCAACCAACTCCGTGTCGCGGGCGGCCGACAACTGCGCCGGCAGGTTGATTCCAAAATCGCGCAGGAAAGAGACCACGTACCCCGACCAGCCGACGGCCACGGTAATGGCTCCCACGGCGTATTCCAGAATCAGGTCCCACCCAATGATCCAGGCAAAGAGTTCCCCCAGTGTCGCGTAGCCGTAGGTATAGGCGCTGCCGGCCATGGGCACCAGCGAGGCAAATTCGCTGTAACAAAGCGCCGCGAAAATGGACGCGATACCCGCGGCTATGTAAGAAAGAACCACGGCCGGCCCCGCATTCTGGGCGGCGACAGTTCCGGTGAGCACGAAAATCCCGGTGCCGATAATCGCGCCGATCCCCAGAGTCGTCAGATTGAGGGCGCCCAGGGCGCGTTTTAGACTGCGGTCCTCCTCCGCCTCGGCTTGCAGGGCCGTGACGCTTTTTCGCCGTAATAAGTTCATTGCATTTGTTCTTTAAGACTCTGTTTTGAAAATTTCATTTTTTTAACGTTCCGGCCCGGCCAAACTAGAGGATGACCCGCCCGGATACAACGCTGAAAACATCCGGAATCGGCCCTTGATCGAAAGCGGCGCTGTCGCGCGCGCACTCCACGACGCTTCGCGCTCAGGGTGCGCTCCCGATCCGCCGCCAGGTCTTGGAGTGCGGAACGCAGTTCCGCTTTGGCCCCGAACGCGATTTTGCCTTTTCCACCATTTTCTTTGAACTTTTCACCTGGCGTATGCGACGTACCATGATGAATACAGGTGAGCATAACCGATGACATTGGCGGCCGCACCGAAGACCTGAAGCGGATTTATCAGGAAACCGGGCCGGAATTGCTCGCCTATTTCCGACGGCGCCACGGCAGTCCCGAATTGGCCGAGGACTTGTTGCAGGAAACCTTCGCCGCCGTCATGCGCCATCCCCGGCGGCTTCTCCAGGCCGATTGCCCGCGCGCCTACCTTTTTGGCGTCGCCCGCAATATCAGCGCGACCGCCCTGCGCCAGGCCCATCCGGCCGACGCGCCGCTGGCGGACGCAGTCGCCGAGGCGGAGACGCCCGACCCGCGTTTGGACGCGATGCGCGAGGCGATTGGCCGGCTCGACCCCGCCTTGCGCCAGGTCCTCCAACTGCGGCTGCGCGAGGAGATGGCCTACGAGGAAATCGCCCGGTTTCTCAACATCCCCGTCGGCACGGTCCGGTCGCGCCTCCACTATGCTGTCAAGAATCTTCGCCAGGCCCTGGTGGCCGCGCCCAATTTATGAATGAAGAAATCATCGAAAGACTGCTCATCGACAAAGCTTCCGGCGAATTGCCGGCGGACGCGTCGGCGTTGCTGGATGCCTGGCTGGCCCGCGAGCCGGATGCCAGGGCGCAGGCAAGGCAAATCGACGACACGTTGCGCCTGGCCAAACTCGCCCTTGCCGGCCCCGCCGAAACCGCCCTCCTTCGGCCGCGCTTCCAGCCGCCCGCCTGGTTTCGGCGGGCCGCCCTCATGGCCGCCTGTTTCGCCGCGGGTCTCGGCCTGGGACTGTTCCTGCTCCGCCAGCCGGCGCTCGCGCCGCCGGCCGCAAGCTTTGCGGCGGCCAGTGACGCTGGTTTCTGGTCGTCGAGCCGCTTGCGCGCCTCAAGTTCAATCACCGGCGCGCCAGGCGCGAAGTTCAGCGCGCAAGGGGCAAGGTTGATTTGGAAATCTCCGGTCACAAGACCACAAACCGAAACGTCCTCATAAAAAGGTTGCAAAATATGAAATCAATTCTAATGACTGCTGTGGCGGGTCTGTTGCTTCTCACTGCGGGCTGCGGCGTGCAGCGCATCGTCTGGTCGCCAGACGGCGAGCGCGCGGCGGTCCTTGGCGAACAGGGCCTCTGCTTCTCCGACCCGGATGGGAAATTGTCCGGCGTGCTGGTTTCCAACGTGGCCATGGCCGCGTGGTTTCCCGACTCGCGCAAGCTGGCGCTGATCCGCAGCACCGATGCACGCTCCTGGGCGGACCTCCAGTCCCACCTCCGCCCCGGCGACCGCGATCAATTCGTTCAACAGGGGCAAATGGTCCTGAAGGATCTGGATGCCGGACACGATTGGAAAGCGGCGCTCAACGGCCTCGATCATCCTGAAGCCGTTGCCATCTATTTGAAGAGCCTTGATGGCGTCAAGGAGAAGGCAGGAGCAAACTGGGGGGATCTGGACGCGAAATCGGCGGCTGTTTATGAACTATTCGTGGGCGCCATAAACGACGGGCAAGTCACCCTTGGCCCGGTCCTGGTTCAGACTCTGCGTCAACCACTGCCTCTGGGCCTGAGGGTTTCTCCCGCCGGCAACGCCATCGCCATGACCACCGACGGCGGCAAACGGCACGGCGCCCGCCTGGCAGTCGTCCCGTCCGACGGCTCGGCTCCGGAACAAATCGTCTCCGAGGAATCCTGCGCGCATCCGGATTGGACCAAGGATGGCCGTTGCCTGGTCTATATCAACGCCTCGGGCGCGATGACCAGCGACGACGACATGCGCCTGGGATCGTTGACGCGCCGCCAGGTCATCAATGCCGCCGGGGCCGTCGAAATCCAAACCAACCACGAAGATTTGGCCGGCATGTTATTTGACAACAGCCTCGGCGCGCGTTGTTTGAGCGACGGCCGCATCCTTTTCATTGCCCTGGACCTGCAATTGCCCATCACCGGGCCGGACATGCCGCAACGCACCCAGATTTTTTCACTCGATCCCCGGCACGAGACGACTCTTACCCGGCTGATCCCTCACAGTGTCATGGAGAATCTGCCGCAAGGCATCGGGTTCTTCGAGATCAGCCCGGACGAAAAGAAGGTGCTCATGGCCGGCTCCAAGGGATCGGTCGCGGTGCTGTCCCTGGCCGATGGCAATGTGACCCTGCTCCAGGCCGAAGCCAACGACGACGCCCAGTCCTACCCATCCTGGCGCGGCAGCGACGAAGTTTGTTTCCTGTCCTCCAGGCCGACCAATTCCGCCGGACACGAGTGGGAAGTGACGCTGTGGAAAAACGGCACCAACCGGGTGATCAGCGCCGATTGGCCCGCCGAGTTCAGAAAAGGGTTCCTGGAAAAATAATCACAGCTTCGCGTCCGTCCGCAGCAGGCCGTAAATGGCGTGATCGACAAAACGATCGTTGAGCCACTCCGACTCGCGGCAGATGCCTTCGAAGCCGAAGCCCAGCCGTTCGGGAATCGCGCGGCTGCGGCCGTTTTCGATGGCGCAACGAATGCTCACCCGGTGCAAGCCCAGAGTGTTAAACCCGTGTCCTATAACTGCCCGGCAGGCGTCGGTCATGAGGCCGCGGCCCTGATGCGAGGCGGCCAGCCAGTATTCCAGCGAGAATGCCCGGTGCTGCCAGTCTATCCCGTGCCAGTTGATCATCCCGCACAGTTTCCCTTGCTCCCATATTCCGGCGTGGTAACCCTGGTTCAGCGCAAATTGCCGCAAACATAAGTTGATATAATTTGAGGCGTCAGCCACTGTCCGCCGTTGATCCACCCAATTGAGCCATTGGCGCAAGTAAGCGCGGTTGGCCTCGAGCAAATCACACAGCTCCTGCGCATGGCGCTGTTCAACCAGCGCCAAGTCCACCCCTTCCCGCAATGGACACCGAAACATGGCGTCATCCTACAGCGCGCGCGCCGCCAGGCAAGGTTTTCAGCCGCGGCGCAGCCCGCTATTGTCGAGATTGTCTTGCGTTCGGGCCAAAGCGGCGCTGTCGCGCCGCACTGGAGTTTGGACATTTTGGCAAAGATGCTCTGTGTGAAAGGTCTCAAGTTGGATCGCCAGTGGTGCTGCCCATCGTGCTCTGGCAGACAATCCTTTCAGGATTGGTTTCTGAATCCGGCAATAAAATGTCCAAACTCCAGAGCACTCCTTTGCGGTGCAGCCCAACAATTTGTTCCGTCTGCGCGAGAGCGCTGCTTTCCTCTCAGCCGCCCAGCGTGCTCGGGTCGTTGACGTCGCCCTTGTTGAAATCCACGTAAGCCTCTGTCAAATCGGCCGCGTACATCAGCGCCTCGCCGCCGCCCAGGTTTAAATTGATGTGCAGATCGAACGCGGCAGCCGTCGTGATCGCGCACAGCGACCGGAACGGCGTCGCTGTCGGACGTCCGCCTTTCAATGAAAACAACACCTTCCGGCCGCCCGGCGCGCTATAGCCCACATCGATCCGGCTCTCCTCAATCGTGGCCGTGGAATAACCCAGCGCGCACAGGATGCGGCCCCAATTGGGGTCGCCACCGCACCAACTGGTCTTGACCAGCGCGCTGTTGGCAACCGCCCGCGCCGCCGCCTCCGCCTCCCCGCCGGTTTTCGCCCCGCGCACCCGCACCGTCACAAAGCGCGAGACGCCCTCTCCGTCAAGCACAATCTTCTTCGCCAATTCCAGCGTGACGTGGTCCAGCGCCTCTTGAAACACGGCCAGGTCCCGCGACCCTGCTCGCGGCGGCGCGTTCCCGGCCTTCCCATTGGCCAGCAGCAGCACGGTGTCGTTGGTGCTCATGTCCCCATCGACCGTGATGCGGTTGAAGCTTCGCGCCACCGCCGCGTCCAGCGCCGTCCGCAGCGTTGCGGCGTCCAGCGCGGCGTCGGTTGTCAGGAAACAAAGCATCGTCGCGTGAAGGGCCGGACGCTTACCCGATGCGCTCATGCCCGGCTGGATCATGCCGGCGCCTTTGCACATCCCGCCCAGCCGCGCGGTCCGCCCGCCAATTCGGAATTCGACCGCGATCTCCTTGGGCCGCGTGTCGCTGGTCATGATCGCTTCCACCGCGTGTCGCGCGCCCTGGCGCGTGGCCTCGATCTGGCCCGCGGCCAGCAAAATTCCCTTCTTGACGTTCTCCATCGGGAGCCGCACGCCGATGCGCCCCGTGGATGCGACCAGCACGTCCTCCGCGCTGATATGGCGTCCGGCCAGGGCCGCCGCAGTAATGCCGGTCATGGCCTGGGCGTCGCGCAGGCCCTGCCGCCCGGTGCAGGCGTTGGCGTTTCCCGAATTGATCACCACCGCCCGCGCCAGGCCGCGCCGCACGCGTTCGAGGCACACCTTGACAGGGGCGGCGCACACCTGGTTGGTTGTAAACGTGCCGGCGACCGTCGCCGGCGTCTCTGAGACCAGCAGGGCGAGGTCGCGCTTGACGCCTTTGTTGGAGCCTTTGCCCGTGCCAAGCCGCTTAATATCGCAGAACACGCCGCCCGCCAGGAACCCTTGCGGAGCGGTGACCGAGCCTTCGATTGTTTGCCAGTTCATTTTTTTCACAGGAGCCAACGACAAAACCGCAATTTCCCGCTGGTGTCAAGGGTTGGACTGTGGGGCGAAGGCGTGGAGAGGATACTCCTGGCCGCATTCCAGGCAGCGCGTGGCGTTGAAGATCATGCCGCAATTGGGACACACACCCCGCGTTGCGAAGATGTCGAACCGGCGCTGGCAATGGCCGCAAATCCAGAAATCGCCCGCGGGCGGCGCGGCGTGGCAGCCCGGACAGATCACGTTCTGCTGTCGCGGCGCCGCCGCCACCCGCGCCATCGCCCGCGCTTGTTGAAGCCCGCTCCAGCATTGCAACAGGGCGAACACCGCTATGATCCCCAGCCACGGCGTGCGGATGGCGAAGATCAGCAGCGCGGCGATGGCGATGATGCCAATCACACTGGCAATCATCAGGCTGCGCGCCCGCCCGACCATGAACCACAGGATCGAGCGCAGCACCTGGCCGCCGTCCAGCGGATAAATGGGCAGCATGTTGAACACCAGCAACATGAGGTTGATCCACCAAAGATTGGTGATGAACTCGTAAAGATTGGGCTGCGCCATCACCCACGGCTGCCCGCGCCCCAGCAGGCACAGCGCGCTCAGAATGGGAAACAGCAGCGCGTTGACCAGCGGCCCGGCGGCGATGCTCCACAGCGTCGCTCCGGGACGCTGCGGCGGGTTCACGTAGGCCACTCCCCCCAGCGGCCACAGCACAATTTGATCCGCCTTGCCTCCCACGCTCCTGCACGCCAGCGCATGCCCGAACTCATGCAGCAGCACGATGACGAATAGCGCCAGATACTCCAGCACGCACCAGATGTCCGATGTGTAAAGCCCCTTGCGGTAACTGATCTGATACACGGCCACCAAAAACCACGACCAATGCAGGAAGACATTGACTCCCGCGAATTTAAACAAATGAAACGAACCATTGCGAGTCGGCAACATATTCAAAAGCCAGAGTCTCTGTGTGAACCGGCCAATCGTCAAGCAAGCTTACCACGCCAGGGCCACGCCGCCAGCCCGCCGGTCAGCGGCGCCCAGCAACGACTTGCCATCCGGCGCCAGACCCACCGCCTGCGCCGCCCCCAAACCCCCAACCTTGCGCAGCCGATGCCCACGCTGTGTCAGCGCCAGCACCAATCCCGGCGCAAACTCGGGTTCCATCAGCACTTCGTCCGGCTCCCATTGGTCATGATACTTGGGCTGGTCGATGGCCGTTTGCGCGTCCATTCCCAAATCCACCATGCTGACAATGTTGAGCAATGTCTGGCTGATGATCGCCGGACCGCCCGCCGCGCCGAGCGCCGCGATCGGCCGCCGATTCTTGAGCAGTATGACCGGGGTCATGCTCGACGCCGGACGCTTGCCCGGCGCGATGGCATTGACCTCGCCGCCAACCAGCCCGTAATAGTTGCCTGCCCCCGGTTGCGCGGTAAAATCGTCCATCTCGTTGTTCATCACCACACCTGTTCCGGGAATGACAACCTTCGAACCAAAATGCGTGTTGAGCGTCGCCGTCAACGCCACCCAGGTCCCCTCCGCGTCGGCGGCTGAAACATGCGTCGTGTGTTTGGGAAGGATGGCGGCCGCGGCGTCCGCCGGAGCGCCGTGGATCACGCCTGTCGCGGCGTGGGTCAAATCTATCTTTGCCGCGCGCGCGCGGGCATAATCCGGGCGCGTCAGAGAGGGCGGCACGGCCGCGAAATCCGGGTCCGCCAGCCAGGCCGCCCGGTCGGCGCACGCCAGCTTCATCGATTCGATGATGAAATGCGCGCGGTCGAAGGGCGTGAAATGCGGGTCGGCGAAATTGCGGGTTGCCAGCATATTGAGCATTTCCAGAAGCGCGCCGCCGGCGCTCGGTGGTGGAAAGGTGACAACTGTGCAATCCCGGTAATCGGTCGAAATGGGCTGGCGCACGACGGCGCGATAGTTCAGGAAGTCGGCCGCCGTCAGCAGGCCGCCATTGGCCCGCATCCATGTCTCAACGGCCTGCGCGAACGGGCCGCCGTAAAACCAGCCCGGCCCGTTCTCCGCGATGGCGCGATACGTCCTGGCCAGCGCCGGCTGCCGAAGAATTTCCTTTTGACTGTAAGGCGCCCCGCCCGGCTTGAGGAAAACGGCGGCGCTGGCGGGAAACTTTACAAGCGCGGACGCCGCGTTGCTCAGGGCGGCGGCGTAGGGCTTGTTCACTTGAAATCCTTCCTCCGCGACGCGGGCGGCCGCCAGGAGATGCGTCTTGAGGGGAAGTTTGCCGGCGGACTTCAGGGCCAGATCGTAGGCCGCCAGCGCCCCCGGCGTGCCGCTGGCCAGCGTTCCCTCGCGGCTCAACGCCGCCACTGCCTTGCCTTCGCGCACGAACATGTCCCGCGTCGCGGACCGCGGCGCCGTTTCCCGCCCGTCGATGCAGAGAAACTGGCCGTTGGCCCGGCGGATGAGGATGAAACAGCCTCCGCCGATCCCGGAATTGTAACCGTTGACCACTCCGAGCGTGAGCGCCGCCGCCACCGCCGCATCGACCGCGTTGCCTCCCGCTTTCATCGCGTCGATTCCTGCCTGGCTGGCGATGCGGTCCACCGTCGCCACCGCGCCGTGGGGGCCGATGGCTGATTGCGCACCCGCGGTCGCAGCCGCCAAAAAAAGCAGGAGGGCCGGCAGGCAGGTCAATTGGCGCAGGGCCTTGGTCATTCCTTGTCCCGGCGCGGGAACAGCGGGAATACTTCGCCGATGAGGTGGCCGGCGGGGAGCGGCGGAGGCATCGCGGCCAAATGAGTGTTGACCTCCGCGAACCCAAGCTGCCGCTGCAATTTCTCCGCCGCGCCGGGCATCACCGGCCAGAGGAGAATTCCCAACGCCCGGCAGACTTCGGCCAGCGTCCGCAGGATGTCGTCCAGGTCGCCAGCGCGCGCCGGGTCTTTGGCGATTTTGAACGGGCTGGTTTGGTCGATGTACTGGTTGGCCCGCGTCACCAGCGCCACCGCGTGACGCAGGGCCTCTTGCAGCGCGTTGGCGCGATAGGCGGCGACGGCGCGCGACCAGGTCTCTTCGGTTTCGCGCGCCAATTGGTGGGTCCCGCCCGGCACCGCGCCATTGCGATAGCGCTGGATCATCGAGAGCGAGCGGTTGACAAGATTGCCCAAGCCGTTGGCCAGTTCCGACTGGTAACGCGACCGGAAGCCCGCATCGGTCCAATTCCCATCCGGCCCGATGTCCAGTTCCCGAACCAGATAATAGCGGAAAGCGTCCAGACCCCAGGCGTCGATGACGGCCAGCGGGTCCACCACGTTGCCCGTGCTTTTGCTCAACTTCTGCCCATCCTTCTGCCACCAGCCGTGGACCAGGATTTGGCGGGGCAGGGGCAAACCCATCGCCTTGAGCATGATCGGCCAATAGACGGAGTGGAACTTCAGAATGTCTTTGCCGATGACGTGCAGATCCGCCGGCCACGCCAGAAGGCCGGGGGCCGCCGGGGGCGCGGAGGGCGCCAGCCCCTGGCGCACCACAGGGTCGCCAAGTGCGAACGGGACGCTGATATAGTTGACCAGCGCGTCGAACCAGACCCAGGTGACAAAGCCGGCGTCGAACGGGAGCGGGATGCCCCACTTGAGGCGCGCGGCGGGACGGCTGATGCAAAGGTCTTCCAGCGGCTCGTTTTTGAGAAAGCCCAGCACTTCGTTGCGCCGGTAATCGGGCGCGATGAACCCCGGATTGCTCTCGATGTGCCCGATGATCCAGTCCTGGTGGGCGCTGAGTTTAAAGTAGTAATTCTCCTCCTCCAATTCGACCACTTTGCCCCACGACGCGTCAAAACTCCCGTCCGGCAGCCGGTCCTTCTCTGTCAAAAATGTTTCCGCCGTCGCGGAATAAAACCCGCGGTAGGTGGCCTTGTAGAACTGGCCCTGGCCGTGCAGCTTGGAGAGAATCGTCTGCACCACCTCCTTGTGCCGCGCCTGGGTTGTCCGCACGAAATCGTCGTTGGACAGGCCCAGTTTGCGCGCCAGGTCCTGCCAGCTTGCCGCCAGAGCGTCGCAATAGGCCTGCGGGTCCTTTCCTTCCGCCAAGGCGGCCTGCTGCACCTTTTGCCCGTGCTCATCCACGCCCGTCAGGAAAAACACCTCCTCGCCCGCCGCCCGCCGCGCGCGGGCGATGACATCGGACACGACCTTCTCGTAAGCGTGGCCCAAATGGGGCTGCCCGTTGACGTAGTCAATGGCCGTGGTTATGTAAAAGCGTTTGCTCATCGCCCCAAGATTGGCGGGTGCGCCGCCAAATTCCAAGCACCAACCAGCCCGCGCGCGCATCTCATTTTCCAGCAATCCGATGGACCCAATCTGGAAATGACTAATGTCTAAGCACCAATGACGAAAGAATGACGAAGCCCGAATGACTAAAGCGGCTTTGAGCGGCCATTTTTCCTCATTGAGTCATTTGAGCATTCTTTCGTCATTAGGTTTTCGTCATTCGTCATTTTCCCTGGCTCGGCCCGTTGGCTGCTCCGGCTTAGGAGGCGTAAATAAATTAAGGTGGCAAGATGACGCCGGGATTTTGGCGGCTGGCAAGGCGCGACGAAGGAGAATATCCCTCGTGGATCTTCGACTGAGGAGCAACGCCGCCAGCCGCCAAAAGAACCAGTCAGCTTGCCACCTTAATTTATTTACGCCTCCTTATGTCCAGGAATTGAGATGCGCACGCCCCATCTTGCTTCGCGCGGGTATTCGATTATATTATGCGCGAGATGAATATCTTTTTGGCGATTCTTGTTTACCTGGTCATGGCGGTCATCCTGGTCGCGGGCGTTGTGCTGGCTGTCAAGGGAACCTTCTGGCTGCTCATTCTGGCCGCGCTCGGCTTTGTCCTGGGCGTCACCAAAATCTCCATTCTCCGCCAATAGGCCGCCGGGGCGGCGCCCGCGGGCTGATACGCCTTGGAGAGGCTCAAGCCCCGGATGCCGGGGCCTCATGGCCGGCGGGCGGCGGCGCTTCCACTTCTTCCAGGCCGGCGGCGGCGCGCCAGCGTTTGGCCCGGCGGCTGAGTCTTCCCATGTAAAGATAGATCACCGGGGTCGTGTAAAGTGTCAAACATTGTGAAACCAGCAGGCCGCCCACGATCGCCACGCCCAGCGGACGGCGCAGTTCGGAGCCGTTGCCGTTTTGCAAAGCCAGGGGCAGGGCGCCCAGGAGCGCGGCCATGGTCGTCATCATAATGGGGCGGAAGCGCAGCTTGCAGGCCTTGTAAATGGAATCCTCGGGGGTCAGATGCTCCTCACGCTCGGCGTCCAGGGCGAAGTCAATCATCATGATGGCGTTTTTCTGGACAATGCCAATGAGCAGGATGATCCCGATGAGGGAGACGAGCGAGAGATCCACATGGAAGAGCATCAAGGCGAGCAAAGCGCCCACGCCCGCGGAGGGAAGGCTGGAAAGAATGGTGACGGGATGAATGTAGCTCTCGTAGAGGACGCCCAGAATGATGTAGATGACCACGACGGCAGCCAGGATGAGAAGCGGTTCGGTTCGCAGGGACGACCGGAATTCCGCGGCGCTGCCGGAGAAACTGGTCGCAATCGTTTCAGGCAGTTTGATTTCCTTCTCGGCGGCGGCGATGGCCTTGACGGCGGCGTCCAGCGAACTGTTGGCTCCCAGGTTGAAGGAGAGCGTCACGGCGGGGAACTGGCCCTCGTGCAAAATGACCAGCGGGACCGTGACCGGCTTGACCGAGGCAAACGCGCCCAGCGGCACCATTCTGCCGGTGGTGGATTTGACGTAGATTTTGTCCAGCGCCGCGCTGTTGAGTTGATAGTTGGGTTCCGCTTCCAGGACGACCCGGTATTGGTTGAGCTGCGTGAAAATGATCGTGACCTGGCGCTGGCCGAATGCGTCGTAGAGCGAGTCGTCAATGGCCTGCGGAAGGATGTTCAATTGGGACGCTTTGTCGCGGTCAATCTGCACCTGCAGGCCCAAGCCCTTGGATTGTTGATCGCTGGCCACGTCCGCCAGCTCCGGCGAGGCGGACAGCGCGGCCACCAGACGCGGAGCCCATTGGCCCAGTTCCTGTTCGTCGGCGTCCTGCAACGTGTACTGGTATTGGGTCCGGCTCACCCGGCTGTCGATCTGCACATCCTGCACGGCCTGCATGAACAGGGAAATCCCCTCGATGGGCCGGGTGGCCTGGCGCAACCGGCCAATGACCTCCGCCACCTCTGAGCGCCGCTGCTCGCGGGCTTTGAGGCTGATGTAGAGCCGGCCGGAGTTGGCGGTCGGATTGACCGTTCCAGCGCCGACAAACGACGCCACGCTGGCCACGTCAGGGTCCTTGGCCACCACTTCGGCCACGCGGCGCTGGCGTTCGACCATCGCCTGGAAGGAAATGGACTGGGCGGCATCGGTCACGCCCACGATCATGCCCGTGTCCTGCAACGGCAGAAGGCCCTTGGGGATCACGACATACAGCCAGACTGTCCCGATGAGCGTGGCCACCGCGACCGTCAAGGTGAGCGGCTGGTGCGACAGCACCCATTTCAGGCCGCCATCGTAGAGGGCCAGGAATCCCTGGAAGAACCTCTCCGACCCATGCCAGAGCCGTCCGTGCCGCTTTTCATTTTGCGGGCGCAGCAGGCGGGAACACATCATCGGCGTGAGTGTGAGCGAGACGATCATCGAAACCACCACGGCCGCGCTCATGGTGATGGCGAATTCGCGGAACAAACGCCCGACAATCCCCGACATGAAGATCAAGGGTATGAACACGCCGATGAGGGAAAGGCTCAGGGAGACGACCGTGAAGCCGATTTGCCTGGCTCCCTTGAGCGCGGCGACCATGGGCGGGTCTCCCGCTTCAATGAAGCGGACGATGTTCTCGATCATGACGATGGCATCGTCCACCACGAAACCGGTGGAGATGGTCAGCGCCATGAGCGAAAGATTGTCCAGGCTGAATCCAAGAAGGCACATCAGTCCGAAGGTGCCGACGATGGCCAGAGGGAGGGCGACGCTGGTAATGACCGTCGCCCACAGTGTGCGCAGGAACAGGAAGATCACCATGACCACCAGGGCGATGGTGAGCAGGAGGGTGAATTGAACGTCGCGGATGGAGGCGCGGATCATCTCAGTGCGATCGCTGAAAACCTTGATGTTGATCGAGGGCGGGATCGACGCCCGCAGGCGGGGGAGCAAGGCTTTGACGCGGTCGGCTGTCTGGATGATGTTGGCGCCGGGCTGGCGCTGGATGTCCACGATCACGGCGGGATTATTGTTGACCCATCCCGCCAGATGGACGTTTTCCACGTCGGCGACGACCTCGCCGATGTCCTTGAGGCGGACCGGAGAGCCGTTGATGACGGTGACGATGACGTTGCCGAAATCGGCGGCGGAGAAAAGCTGGTCGTTGGCGCCGATGGCATAGGCCTGCTGGTGCCCGTCAAAGCTGCCTTTGGGGAGATTGATGTTGTTCAGCATGAGGGCGCTGCGGACGTCTTCCAGACCGAGGCCCAGACTGGCCAGGGCGGAGGGATTGATGCGCACGCGGATGGCCGGTTTCTGATTGCCTTCGATGGTCACCAGGCCCACCCCGGTGACTTCGCTGAGTTTTTGGGCCAGAACGGTGTCGGCCAGGTCGTTGACCTTGGCCAGGGGTAGTTCCTTGGAGGTGAGTTGGAGGGTGAGGATCGGGGTGTCGGCGGGGTTGACTTTGTTATAGACGGGGGGATTGGGCATGCCGCCGGGCAGCACCCCGCTGGCCGCGTTGATGGCCGCCTGCACGTCTTGGGCCGCGGAGTCTATATTCCGCTCCAAGGTGAACTGGAGCGTGATGCTGGCGGTTCCAAACGCGCTGATGGAGGTCATTTGGGACAGCCCGCTGATCTGGCCGAATTGCCGCTCCAAGGGCGTGGTCACCGAAGATGCCATGACTTCCGGACTGGCGCCGGGATATTGCGCAATCACCTGAATGGTTGGGAAATCCACAGGCGGCAACGCGGAGATCGGCAACAGTTCATAGCCCAGGAATCCCAGAAGCAGAACCCCCGCCATGAGCAGTGAGGTGGCGATGGGACGCCGAATGAATGGCTCTGAGATGCTCACGCGCCGGCTTCTTTGGGCGGATGGTCGCCGGGCAGGCGGCCGCTTGTGCCGCCAGTCCCGCTCCGGTTGCCCTGGACTGGGGCCACCGGAGTAGCGGCAGGATGATCGGCCTCCCGCACACTCACTTTGGAACCGTCCTCCAAGCGGTATTGGCCGTCCACAACGATTTCCTGCCCCTCTGTCAATCCCTTTGCCACCAACGCCCAGTCGTCTTGCATCTGTCCTACTGTCACGGGCGTCAATTTCACTGTCATATTGGTTCCCTCCCGGACGATGACGAAGACGTACTCGCCCTCCGGACCGCGCTGAATGACATTCTCCAGGACGACCAATCCGTTGGTCTTCTCAACCAGGACGCGCGGATTGACGAACTGGCCGGGCCAAAGGCGGAGGTCCTGGTTGGCAAAGGCGGCCTTGAGTTTGATGCTGCCGGTGGTCGTGTCAATCTGGTTGTCAATGACCGCCAGCGTTCCGGTGTCCAGGACGGTTTTATTGTCGCGATCCAACGCCAGGACGGTGACGGGGCCTTGGGCCATTTTGCGGGCGATGACGCCAACGTCCTGCTCCGGCAGGGTGAACACGACAAAGATCGGACGCAATTGGGTGATCATCACCAAGCCGTTGGTGTCGGTCGTATGAACGATGTTGCCCTGATCCACCAAGCGGACGCCGCAACGGCCCTCCAGCGGCGAATTGATGGTGGTGTAATCCAGTTGGACTTGGGCGCTGTCGATTCCGGCTTGATCGGCCTGGACAGACCCTTCCAGTTGATCGACCAGCGCTTGTTGAGTCGCCAGGCTTTGCTCGGTGACGATCTTGTCTTTGACAAGGTCCTGGTCGCGGCGCAGATCGACTTTCGCGTTGGCCAATTGCGCTTGGTCTTGCTTTTTCCTGGCTTGCGCCTGTTCGAGCGCCGCCTTGTAGGGCAGGGGATCGATCTTGGCCAGCAAGTCCCCCATCCGCACATCCTGCCCCTCGGTAAAAGCCACGCGGTTCAGTTGCCCATCCACACGCGTCTTGACGGTCACGGAGTTGAAGGCCTGAACCGTGCCCAGGCCATCCAGGTAAATTGGCACCTCCCGGCGCGTCACCCTTCCGACGGAAACCGGAATGGTGGCATCGGCCCGCCCGCGGGCGATCGTCCGGGCTATGGCCTGGGACTGACGGTAATGGATGAGCCAAACGATTCCGCCCATAAAGAGCACAGCCAGGATGATGGGGACAAGGCCAGAAACGCCGCGCGGGCCTTTGGACGGCTTGTTTGTCAGCATACGTTTGTCAGTTTCACAGTTCTCCTCAGACCTGGAATGCCGGGAAAAGATTCATGCAATAACCCAAGGGCGCCCTCAAGGAGGAGTCTGGACCGGATGCATGTTGGCAGGGCCGGTCACCGGCAGCGGCTCGCCGCCTGGAGGATTGATGCTCTCGCTCTTGACGTAGGCGCTCTGGCGCACGATCAACTCGTTCATCAGCGCCGTCGGGGATTCGTACTTGGTAAATCCTTCGGGCGGATAGAATAGTTCGGGCGCCGGCAACTCCAGACGGACGTTGGTGAAATCCAGGGTCAACCCCGGCCCGCCGCCGACCTGCGCAATCCGCATCGGGAACCGTTTGAGGTCCTCGGCTTGCCAGACCATATACCGGACCGAGGAACCATCGCTGGACTGGAGGATCGCTTCGAGACGCCGGCACGGGTGGCCGCCCGCCTGTTCTTCAGTTGCGCCGCTGGTGTTCCAGGCGATGTTGGTCACTTGGACTCTGGACATCACCGGCGCGTAAGCTTGCAATGGATCGCTCAAAATATAGCCCGTGTTCCTGTCCTCGTGCCAGATGAAAAACATCCCCCCTTCGCTTCGGGCGTGTTTTCCCTTCACGCCGGTCTGCGGCTGGAAGATGAGCCGCCCCTCGCGCTCGAGCAGGTCGCCGGACATCTGCCGCCGTTGCCCGTCCCGCTGTGGAATCGACGCGGTCAGATGGGCGCTAAAGCCGTCCAGGTTGGTCAGCAAGACCGCCGCCGGTCCCGCCATGAAGGGCGGCGGGGCTTCATCGCCCGCGTGGTAAGTCGTCCTGGTTTTGGAGAAGCAACCCGTCACCGCGGCCGCCGCCAACGCCAGGACAGCGGTTTGAAATAGTTTCAACATGACGCACACCAAAATGGGGGGAAGCAGCGCAAATTCAAAGCCCAAAATTCACTTCACTGCGCCGGGCCGGATGTTGCGGCCGGTTGGGACAGGTTCGCGCCGCATTGGCTGCAATAGCGGGCCGTGCCGGGCGAGACGGCGCCGCAATCCGGGCACCGCCGCCGCGCCCGTTCGTTGCGATGATGGATGACCAGGTTGCGGATGTAGGGAATCCACGCGAAGGCGTAGGCAAAAATAAACACCGAATCCTTCTTGTAGAACAGGGCGTAGGCGAGAATCAAAAACGACCCGGCCAGGCTCAACCACCAGAATATCACCGGCATGACCACTTGTTTGCGTTTCTCCGTGGCATACCACTGAACGAAAAAGCGCGAGGTAAAAACCACGTTTCCCACCCACCCCACGACCTTCCACACCGACCACTCCACGCCCAGAAACTTCCCGCCAGGCCATAGCGCATGGTGAAGTAAATCCATGGCGGCGCGGCGCCTATTCGCCCAGCAACTTCTCCACTTTGCCGCTCAGGTCGGTGCGCGCGTCCAGGTCGCGCAGGTTCCCTTGTTTGTCAATCAGCCACATCGCGGGAATGCTTTCGATCCCGAATTGCTGCGCGTATTTGTTCTCCCAAAACAGCCCGTCGTAAAACTGCGGCCATGCCATTTTGTGCCCGGCCACAAATTCCGTCAATTTGCTCTTCTCGCGGTCCAGGCTGATGCCGGCAATTTCAAAACCTTTGGCATGAAATTTCTCGTAGGTCTCCACGACGCGGGGGACTTCGCCCACGCACGGAGCGCACCAAGTCGCCCAAAAATCGAGCAGCACGACTTTGCCCTTCCATGTCGCGACATCGACCTCGCGCCCATCGACCGCGGTGAATTGCAAGACCAACGGCTTGCCCAATGCGTCGAATTTCTTCATCTGGCTGGCGGCCGCGGCCTTCACTTCGTCGGATGCCTTGCTCGCGGCGATCTCCTTCAACAGCGCGCGCGCCTTGTCGGTTTCGCTGTTGACGGCCACGGTCAAAAGCATGTCAAAAACTCCGGGTTGATTTGGAAACTCCTTCTGCAAGTCGCGGGCGCCCTTCTCGAATTCAGCCAGGCCGGCGGCCTCGCTTTCAGATTGCCTGGCTGCGGCGGCCCGCCCCACGTCACCTCGGCGGAGGCTGAACCTGTCCTTCTCCGCAAGGGTGGGATCGCTCAAAAGCGATTTCTCCACTCCCTCAAGGCGGGCCTGCTGATTGCTGCCGCCCAATTGCATCCCGATCTCCGCCATATCGACTTCCTGCATTTTGGCCTCCAAGGCATGGCTGTCCTTGGGGAATCGGGTATAAAAATCCTTCGTCCGATCCTCCAATGCCACAATGTATGGCATCAGAAACTTTGCCTCTTCCTCTTTGGTTGGCGCGGACGTTTCCCATGCGGCGGGCGGCGCGGGCCGGTGCTCCGACTCACCCAGTTCTGTCCAAGCCGCCTCGGCGTCTTTGGCCTGGAGCGCGTGCGAGAGTAAATTCGTCTGCGCGGCACTGGGCGCGGCGGCCAGCGATTGCGCCCCTCCTGCAAGCGGCATGGCGGCCAGACAAATAATAGTCAGGATTCGGACGGCAATGGCAGTTTTCATAAAACGCTGATTCAACTTACGCCGGGTGTAACCGGCCCCCCGCTGTTTTCCAAGATAAATCGCAATCGGCGCGGGTTGTTCGGCGCGTCGAAATCGCTCTCCGGCGAGTCCGTGTCCGGATGTTGCAGTCGCTCCGCGGCCTCCTGCCGGTGAAGTTCCCTCTCCGCCGGAGTCGGCGCCGGCCGGGCCGCCGCCTCCTGCTCCCACCGCGCCGCTTTGCGCGCCAATTCAACAAGGATGGCGCACGGTTCCAGGCACGGGATCAGGCTCTTTTCCGCAACCCCATCCGGCTTGAGTTGCCCGACCGTCCACAGCCGCCTTTTCAGGCACGAATCCGGATGGCAACAGGCGCGGACGACGGCGCCGGCCGCCGCGTCGTTGAGCTTTGCCGTGATCCGATACATGCCAGTTTGCCGCTTCGCAAACTCCCGATACGAAGTGACCGGGGGCGGCTGGGCCTGCGCCGCGTGCCAATCCGCCACCGCGCCGGGATAAAGATGATGCAGACACAGCCCCAAGGCCGTCCCGTCCACGGCGGTCGCGCGCCAGCCGCGCCGAAGATTGGGCGCGGATTTGAGCGGACGGAAAGCGCCGCCTTGTGCAAATTGCGCCCAGCCGCGAAGCTCTTCCACCGCCAGCGACTGCAATGATTGGGCGGCGGCGTCGCGGTCGGCAACGTGGCGCAACTCAAATCCGCGCCCGGCCCGGCGCGCCAGCGCCTGGCCGAAGACCATTTCCTCACCCATCCCGGCGATCAATGCCGACAAATCCGGGTTCATCCGCCAGCCACTATGTTGACGATTTCCAGGCGGTCCCCGGCGGCCAGCTTCCGCGAGGCGAACTCGCTCGGCGCGACCGCCTCCCCGTTGTGTTCGACCACCACGCTTCGCGGGCGCAATTGCCGGGCGAGCAGGAATTCTTCGATGGAGCACGGCAGTTCCGCGCTGATTCTCCCACCGTTGGCGATGACGAACGAGTCTTCCATGATACCATTCGAGAATGTTCTTTGGGAAATTGCCGGACGCATCAGGCGGTCAAGGCCGCGTCCCAGTCTTTCCAAACCGGTTCGTAACCCAGCCGTTGCAACAAGGCGGCCACTTCGCCGGAGGAACGTGGGTCGGCAATCTCAAATTGTCCGGTCGCGCCCTCAGCCCATTCGCTGGCGCCCGCCGCCAGTTCCACGATCCGCCCGCGCTCGGTGTGATGCAGTTTCTCGCGCCCCGCTCCAGTGTAACCGCCCGGCTCGGTATGACTCCCCGCGCTGATCATCGTGATGCCCAGCGGTATCAGCCCGTCGCGCAACTGGGGTGCCTCGCGCGTCGAAAGCACCAGCCCCGCGTCAGGCAGATACAGCCGCAGCGCGCAGACCAACTGCGTGAGGTCCCGGTCGGACATCGGCGCCGGCGGCTGGAATTGCCCGGCGCACGGGCGCAGGCGGGGCAGGGACACCGTCAGTTGCGCTTTCCAGCAGTGCCGCAAGAGATGGGCCGCGTGCGCCGCCAGACAGATCGCCTCGCGCCTCCAATCGCCGAAACCGTATAGCGCGCCGATGCCCAGCCGCCGGAACCCCGCCGCGTAGGCGCGTTCGGGCGTTTCCAGGCGCCAATCAAAATTCCGCTTCGGCCCGGCGGTGTGCATTTCCGCGTAGAGTCCGCGGTCGTAAGTTTCCTGATAAACCACCAGCCCGTCGGCGCCCGCCTCAGCCAGCGGGAGGTACTCCGCTGTTTCCATCGGGCCGATCTCCAGGGAAATGCTCGGAACCTCCGCGTGCAGCGCGCGGATGCAATCGGCCATGTAGCCGCCGGAGACAAACTTGGGATGCTCGCCCGAAACCAGGAGGATATTGCGGAAGCCCTGTTCCTTGAGCGCGCGCGCTTCGCGCAGCACCTCCTCCACGTTCAGCGTCACGCGCAAGATCGCGTTGTCGCGCGAGAATCCGCAGTACTTGCAATTATTGATGCACTCGTTGGAAAGATACAGCGGCGCGAACAGCCGGATGACCTTGCCGAAACGGCGGCGCGTCATCGCCTGCGAGCGGCGGCAAATATCCTCCAGGCATTCGCCCGCCGCCGCCGGCGAGATCAGGCGCGCGAAATCGGACGGCGTCAGAAGCGCCTTGCCCGCCGCCTGGCGCGCGTCGGCGGCGCCGGTATTGCGCGACAACTCCAGCAACTCCTCAATCCGAAGAGCCTCAAACTCACGAAGAAAACTCACGGCCTCAACATAACCAACGAACCCCGCAAAGTCGAGCAAGGGCGATTCGGGCGCAGGACAGAATTCTTCACCTTGCTGGTAGGGCAGAGCTGCCGCTCTGCCCTGAATTCTTGGGCGGCGCAGCAGCACCGCCTTACCGACGGTATGAAGAATTCTGTCCTGCGCCCGGGCGATTGTTGGCGATTGCTGACTTCTTGACGCTGCCAAATCTTGGGCGCACACTCTCCAGCCATGCCGATTAGTTGGAACGAAATCCGCCACAACGCGATCAAGTTCTCCCGCGAATGGACAGGGGTCAGAAGAGAGAGCGCCGAAAAGCAGTCATTCTGGAACGACTTCTTTGAGGTTTTCGGCATCAAACGACGCCTGGTTGCCACCTTTGAAGACCCGGTGAAAAAACTCTCGGGCGATTATGGCTTTATTGACCTGCTCTGGCCCGGCAAACTGCTCGTCGAGCACAAATCGTTCGGGCAAGACCTCGGCAAGGCGGAATCACAGGCATTCGGTTATGTCCGCGAGCTGGCCAACCAGGGCCGTCTCGACGAAATACCGCGCTACATCATCGTCTCCGATTTCGCGCGGATTGCCCTGCACGACCTTGAGCCGGAAGACCAGCGCGACCTGCCGCTATTTGACAAACGGCGCGGCGTCACCCATGAATTCCCCCTTGCCGATTTCCACCGCAACGTCCATGAATTCGCGTTCATTCCCGGTTACAAGCAGCACACGTTTCAGGAGCAAGACCCCATCAACATCGAAGCGGTCCAGATCATGGGCGAGCTTCACGACGCGCTCGAAGCCGGCGGCTACACGGGCCACGACCTTGAGCGATTTCTGGTTCGCGTCCTGTTCTGCCTTTTTGCCGAGGACACTGCCATTTTCGAGCCGGAATCCTTCCGTCTTTTCATCGAAAACCGCACCGCGCCGGACGGATCGGACCTGGGCGAAAAGCTCGCCCGGCTCTTTGAAGTCCTGAACACACCGCCGGACAAACGCCAGAAAAACCTTGAGGAGACCTTGGCCGCCTTCCCTTACGTCAACGGCGACCTGTTCAGCGAACATCTGGGCTTTGCCGATTTCAACCGCGACATGCGCAACGCGCTTCTTGGTTGCACTCGCAAGGATTGGTCGCGCATCTCCCCCGCCATTTTCGGCTCCTTGTTTCAGGCCATCATGGACGACAAGCAGCGCCGCCAGATTGGAGCGCACTACACCAGCGAACGGGACATCCTGAAAGTGATCCGCTCCCTCTTCCTGGACGACCTGCGCGCCGAATTTGAAAACCGCAAGGCCGACCGCTCCACCGGACGCCGCGCGCGGTTGGAGGAATTCCACGACAAACTCTGTCAAATGCGTTTTCTCGACCCGGCGTGCGGTTGTGGCAATTTCCTTGTGATCGGCTACCGGGAACTGCGCCAGCTTGAACTCGAAACGCTCCGGGAGATTTTCGGAAAGCAGACCGAACTCACGCTGGATGAAATCACCAAGCTCTCCCAAGTGGACGTTGACCAGTTTTACGGCATCGAAATTGGCGAATGGCCGTCGCGGATTGCCGAGGTGGCGCTTTGGATGATGGATCACCAGATGAACCAGAAGGTGTCCGATGCCTTCGGCCAGATCTACCAACGCCTGCCGCTCAAGAAATCACCCCACATTCGCTGCGGAAATGCCCTCCGGCTGGACTGGAGGGAAGTTTTGCCGCCCGAAAAATGCAGCTACGTTCTGGGCAATCCGCCGTTTGTCGGGAAGAAGGAGCAAAACGCCGAACAAAAAGCCGACATGGCGATGATTTGGCAGGGGGAAGAAGGAACCGGCGTTCTTGACTACGTAACCTGTTGGTACGTGAAAGCAGGCAATTATATTTGGAACTCAAAAATACGCGTCGGATTTGTTTCGACGAATTCAATCAGCCAAGGGGAGCAGGTCGGCGTTTTTTGGCGCGGACTGCGCCGGCGCTGCACGCTGTGCATCCATTTTGCTCACCGAACTTTCGCCTGGGAAAGTGAGGCCAGAGGCAAAGCGCACGTCCACGTTGTCATCATCGGCTTCGCCGCGTTCGACCGCCCGGATAAGATCATCTTCGAGTACACGCACTCCAGGGCCGAGCCCATGAAGATTGCGGCGGCGAGAATTAATCCGTATTTGGCCGACGCGGTGGATGTGTTGTTATTCAAGCGAGGCAAACCACTGTCCAAGGTGCCGGAAATCAGCTACGGGAGCATGGCCAACGACCAGAAACGGGGTGATGAGGGCGCTGGGAACCTGATTCTTGACGCAGAAGCGCGGAAAAAGCTGCTGGCAGAGGCCCCGGAGCTTGATCCCTTCATTCGGCGATTCGTCGGAAGCAGAGAGTTTATCAACAACACAGATCGATGGTGCCTCTGGCTCGTTGACGCGCCGCCTCAACTGCTCCGCCGCAGCCCGGAATTGGCGCGCAGGATTCAGGCGGTGCGAAAGTGGCGGCTAGGCAGCGGACGGGCCGAAACTGTCCGGCTTGCGGCGACCCCTTCGTTGTTCGGAGAGATTCGGCAGCCGGCTTCCGATTATCTGCTTTTGCCCAAGGTATCCTCCGAGGAACGTCCCTATCTGCCAATCGGGTTCCTCCCTCCCGAGGTAATCGCAAGTGGAAGCTCTCTCATAATTCCAGAAGCAACGCCCTACGAATTCGGTGTGCTCGCTTCCGCAATGCACATGGCTTGGATGCGATACACCGGCGGCCGAATGAAATCGGATTACCAGTATTCCAGCCAGATTGTTTACAACAATTTCCCGTGGCCGAATACCACGGCGGAGCAGCGCAAGCGCGTCGAAGAAAAAGGGCGGGCGGTTCTCGCGGCGCGCAGACCCCATTTGCCGCCCCGCGGACTCGCAACGCTGGCCGATCTTTACAATCCGCTTACAATGCCGCGTGAACTGGTCCGCGCCCACGCCGAACTGGATCGCGCCGTGGAGAAATGTTACCGCTCAGAGCCGTTCCATTCCGACCGCCAGCGCGTGGAATTCCTCTTTTCGCTTTACGAAAAACTCACCGCGCCGTTGCTGCCAGTCACGCCCAAGGCGCGCGGTCGCCGGTCGAAGTCCGCCGGAACCTCTCCTCTCGCCAAACGCCAGCGCACACCCCTGTTGCCAGGCCAGAACCCGCCGCGCGCCGCATGAACTACGAGTGCTCCACGTTTTCTGAAGAAATCGCTTGCACTATGTTTTGTTGACTATCCACCTTGTCACTTTTAAAGGCCCTCCCGATTGCTTTTCACGATGAGCCCGGCGCTTGTTTCTTCATTTCAATCGTTCCCAATCCCGGCAATCCTGTTTATCCTGTCAAAACTTCTTATTGCGAGTGGACGCGGTAGTAGCGGCTGGTGTTGCTGGATGACCAGGGTTCGCTGAAATAGGCCGAGCCATTGCTCAGCGTCAAGGTCTGGACGGGAAACCAGCCGCCCGTGGCGATATTGGTGCAGGCTTCCACCACCAGCGTGAGGTTCGTCCCCGCGACATTGAAGCCGAATTGGTTGCTGTTAATGCCAAAACTGCCATCGCCGGTCTGAATGAGGGGATTTGGCGCGGAAGGCCCGGCGCTTCCTCCATTTGACGCGGGATTCACCACGCTCCCCACGAACAGGATGCTGCCAGAATTGGTGTCACAGATCAGGAAGAGGAACGGATGATCGGCGCGGAAGGTAAACGGAGGGATAACGAGACCAACAAACGTGACTACTGTCGCTCCGGCTGCCGCTGTTCCCGCCTCGTCCACCTGGACGACGGCCTGGTGCCGGGCAGCGTCGATGGACAAGTCTCTTGCTCCGTCGATGCCAGAGAAATCCGCCACGTCGGGAATGAACGCGTCAATCATGCCCATGTTTTGCAGAATGGGGACCAGGTCTGTGGCCATTTCCACCGTGAATCTCGGCAAGAACACGCTTGTAGCCTGGGGAGTCAAGCCGGCGACGACCGCTTGCCATTCCGGCAGCGACAGCGATGGCAGGCCGTTGGTGTTTTTGGGCAGCAGAACCACCATGCCAAGATTGCTATTGGTGTACGGCAGTTCGATCGCTTGGAGCAAGCTGTCCTCGTAATACGGAACCGTTTCCTCCTGCTCCATTAACGGCACATTGACTGTCTGGCCGGACGAAGTATGAAAGGGTCGCAAGATTGTCAAGTTAGTGGCGAATTGGCTGCCCCATTGCGCCTTGAAATAGATCGCGTTCACCAACGCCAGGCGCGTGTAGCGATTCAGTGTACCCGACGCAAGAAGATTGCTGATCATGCCGTCGGTCTCATCCGCCACCCATTCATTGATCTGGTCCGTGATCCCGGCAGCGTTGGTCATGAAATTCACCTCTTGCACGTTCGCGTCATAATTGCTGATGGCGTTATCCAGAAAGGATGGCAGGAAAGGATAATTGGTCTGCGCCCAAAGTCCGTTCACGACGCTCAAAGCGACGCCGTTGGTGCCCTGCTGCGCGTTCAATTCCACCTGCAAGGCGCCAAACTCGCTGGCGACCACCGATTGGTTGGTGCTGAAGTCCAGCGCCAGCGCCATCTCTTGCGCGGTCTCCCCGTTCGCGCCAGCATAGGCCATGCCGAAACAGGCCGAAATGCTGAGCGGCGAAAAGCAGATATTTCCATCGTTTGTCGCCGCGATCTGGCCATACAAATTCAAGGCAAAGTCCGTGTTGCTGGCCACCAACGGCGCGTAACTTGGACCCGCGGAAGTGAGGTTCGGGAAAATCGGCAATCCGATCAGGAGCAAACTGCCGACCACCAATGAGAAGGTATTCGACATTTTCATAGAAAAATGGATTCTACTCCCGTTGTCAACCGGCGTCAATGTGCGTTTGAATGCACGGGGGGCTGAAAAATCCGAGGCAAAAAGATAATACAGCTTCCCTATCGAGCGAAGCGGGCCGGTTTCATTTTTCTGCCGCCATTTTTTTACCATCGCAAGGGCCTGGGGTCCCCTTCGCCGGTTGCAATTCCTCGTTTTCCTTTTTCCACTTTGGCGACGGTCGGAAACGATCGGGCGAAATCTCAGTATTTGGCAGACCGCTGGACGTCCTCCGCCAGAGCGTTGAAGCACTCCCAGAATTGCGCGTGCGTCCGTGAAATCACGGCATGCCGCCAGTTTTGTTTTCCGCAATATCAGCGTCCACCCGGGCCGGTATCGAGAAATGTGTTGCGTTACGCAATTGTTATTGTATGTTGGCGAAGTGGCCGGAAAAGGGCGGATGTTCATTGACATAGGCCGGTTTGCGGAAAGCTGGAGCGGCGACCCCGTTCCAGCGAGAGCCACACCGCAAAAATGGCCGTTTATGCAGGCTTGTGCACCCTTGTGCACCCTTGTGCACCCAAAAAAGAGGGCGGCCTCCGCGCCGGGTCCTGGAAAAATGGGGGTCTTCACCTCGTCCGCCCGCGCCACGCTTCGGCGCGGGAAGGATTTCACGGATTAACGACAAAGAGGTCCGATCCGTGTTCATCCGGGTCCATCCTTGTCGCGCCGGAGCGGATGGCGCGAAGGCGGACGTGGTTAAAAAACTACGGTAAATTACGGTAAATTACGCCAAATTACGGTAAATTACGGTAGTTTTGTTGCGGCTCAAGCGAATTTGCGGGCGCGGGCCACCCCTCCTCCCTATGGCCTGGGGCCCGGCCTGCAAGAATCGCATGGGCACAAAATGGGGGAGAGAACAGGGCGCCGATAACGATAAAGTGTGATTCGGTGGCTGTCGAAAGCAGGGCGTCTGGGTTCGATTGGAATGAGGTTGACTGGCACCGGGCGGTTGGACAATCTGCCTCATGTTGAGCATGGACTCCGTTCCGCTGGGTGAGGCACTGAAGTCTCTCATCAAGCAGGGCCAATTGAACGTGGTTCTGGACCCCAAGATTTCTGGCGTTCCGATGGCGAACACGCCGTCCGTTTCCGGGAGATGGAACAAGGTAACCGCCCGGCAGGCCATCGTCGCGCTGTGCGTGAATTATGATCTGATGATAGTCAAAGATGCCGCCGGCGGCGGGGTGACGATCAAACCGCGCGATTGACAAGCGATTGGGGCGAAAATGGCTGGAGCTTTCGATTCGGTCTGTTGCGCGAGACAAGATGCGGCTTGTTTCCCAGGCGGAAGCGGCCCAAAATGGGGGCGCAATGGCAATCACGCGCGAGCAGGTTCTGGAGCTTTATTTCATGGAAGCGCGGTCGAAACTAGTCGATCTGGCCGCGTTCCTGGACCGGGTCGAGCGGGCGGAAGGCGCGGATGATTTTCGGATGGCGGCCTTGCGCAAGGCGCTGAAAGAACTCGACGGCGGCCAGCCTGATCGGGCCAGCCGCGTGTTGCTGGCGTTGAGCGACCCCACTCTGGAACCGCTGGCGGCGGCCACGACAAAGGCGGCGGCCGGCGCCTGGCCCGGCGCCAAGTAGCCGGGCGCCTCGTTTCATGCGCTACATCGAACCTCACGCCCACATGGTCAGCCGGACGACTGACGATTACCAGGCGATGGCCGTTGCGGGCTGCCAGGCTGTCTGCGAACCGGCTTTTTGGGCCGGATTCGACCGGAGTTCGGCGGAGGGGTTCTTCGATTATTTCCGGCAATTGACGGAGTTTGAGCCGAAACGGGCGGCGCGTCACGGGCTGGCGCATTATTGCTGGATTTGCCTCAATCCCAAGGAAGCCGAAGACCTCGCGCTGGCCGGGGAAGTCCTCAAGATCATCCCTCAATTCCTGGATCGCCCCACGGTGCTGGGGATCGGCGAAATCGGATTAAACAAGAACAGCCGCAACGAACTGGCGGTCTTTGAGCGGCACGTCGATCTGGCCGCGCGCCACCGGCAATTGCTGCTCATCCACACGCCCCATCTGGAGGACAAGCTCAAGGGCACGCGTCTGATTATTGACGCGTTGCGGGCGGACGGGCGGCTCGAACCGGGGCGCGTCCTGGTCGATCACGTTGAGGAGCACACCATCAAGGCAGTGCTGGAGGCGGGATTCTGGGCGGGCATGACTCTCTACCCGGACTCCAAGTGCACGGCGGCGCGCGCGGCGGACATGATCGAACTGTATGGGCGCGAGCGGTTGTGGATGAACAGCGCCTGCGATTGGGGGGTGAGCATCCCGCTGGCCGTGCCGCGCGCCGCGCTGGAACTGCGGCGGCGCGGGCACAGCGCCGACGCGGTGGACGAGGTGATCTACCGGAACCCGGCGCGGTTTCTCCGTCAATCAGATAAATTCCGGGAGCTTCCCTGAGAGGCGGCGGGTACACCCATGCGGCTTTCCCAAGGACACCATCCCGCCTTTTGTGCCAACATCCATCGCGGCGCGACGCGGCCGGAAGCGCAGGGTGACACAGTATGAATCCCGCCGGTCGTCCATCGAAGTTGCGCACGCTCCTTGTTCTGGGGCGGGTTTCGAACCTTCCCACCGTCTGGTCTGATTGTCTTGCGGGCTGGTGGCTGGGTGGCGGGGGCAATTGGGTGGCGCTCGCTTGCCTCTGTCTTTCGGCGAGCTTTCTTTACACGGGCGGGATGTTTCTGAACGACGCCTTTGACACGGAATTCGACCAGAACAACCGCCGTTCGCGGCCCATTCCCTCCGGGGCCATAAGCCGCCGCGCGGTCTGGCAGTGGGGCTTCGCCTGGCTGGCGCTGGGCCTGGCCGGAGTGTCGTTCCTGGGCGCCACGGCGATAGTCCTGGCGGTGGTTCTGTGCGTCTTGATTCTGCTCTACAATGCGAGCCATAAATTCCTCCCGGTTTCCCCGGTCCTGATGGGCGCCTGCCGGGTCTGGCTCTATCTGGTTGCGTCGGCGGCGGGGGCGCGGGGAGTCGGAGGGGAGGCGGTGTGGAAGGGATTGGCGTTGGGGGCGTACGTCGCCGGTCTGAGTTGCCTGGCGCGCGGGGAGAAGAGGCGCGGGCCTGTTCCATTGTGGCCGGGCCTGCTGCTGGCAGCCCCCGTGGTGATGGCGGCGTTGGCCGATGACGGCCCTTCGTGGAAGGGGGCGGTGGTGTTCTCGATGGTTTTGGCGGTATGGACCTGCTGGGCGTTGAGCCGGAGCCTGGATTGGGCCGGGTCCAACGTCGCTTACACCGTCTCGCGGCTGCTGGCGGGCATTGTGCTGGTGGATTTGCTGGCCGTGGCCGACACCAGCCAGCCGTGGTGCGCGCTTTTCGGCCTGTGGTTCCTGCTGGCGCTGCTGCTGCAACGGTTCATCCCGGCGACGTAAAAGGGGTCCGAGCGAATGACATGCGGGAATCCCTGATTTTTTGACACTTTGGCGAAAATAATTGACTATTGCCCTTTCGCGGGGCAAAAGATCATGTATATTGAATGTAACATTTGGGTAAAGCCTAATTATGAAACAGAAGACTTGGAGCCGAAAGAAGATCAACGACGAGTTCACAGGACTGCTCAAAGCGGATGGCACTCCGATGTCCCGCCAGCAAATTCACATGGCGCGCAAGAAGGCGCATGGGGTTTGTTTGACGTGCGGCGAGCCTGCCGTGGGAGTTTACTGTCTGCGACACACCATCGCCGCTCGCGAGCGGATGCGGCGCAAACTCAAATACCGCCGCCGGCTCCGCCAGTCGCCCAGCTATATCCTGGAGCAGAGCGTCCGTTCCAAGCGCCGCCTGTCCCCGCGCATTCGCGCCCAGCAAGTGCGGCGCCTGAAGTCCCGCGGCAGGGGAAAAGCCGCGGTAAAATAAGCTCAAAGAGACGGGGCGGAGGCTGACGGACACCTAATTTGCCGGCTGTTGGACGGCCGGCTGTTTTTCGCCCCGGAAGCGCGTGCAAATGACGTAGCCGCCCAGCAGGAGGCCGATGGCAAAGGCCGTCACGCTGATGTAGAGATACTTGAGCGGCGCGCGAAAGCGGAACTCAACGGTATGCGAGCCGGGTGGGAGAAACACCCCCCGCATGATATAATTGCAACGCAGCACTTCCGCCGGCTTGTTATCCACCGTCACGCTCCAGCCGGCGCCGGTTCGGTCGTTGAGCAGGAGCACGGCAGGCGTTTTGGCCTCTGCCTGCAGAATCAGGTCTTTAGCTTGATAATGCGTGATCTTGGCCGTGCCGGGATCGGTTTCGGCGCCGCCCGAGGGTTGCGCTATGGGTGTGTTTGTCGCGACTAATACCGTCTTTTCGGGATCAAAGTCCCGCGCGGCCAGAGTCTGCAATGCGTGGGGGTCGTCCGCCATGCGCCAGTTGGAATAGAGCTTGGTTCGCGGCAGGGCGCGCTTGAATTCGATGAGGGCGACCGCCCCCTGGCTGTTGGTTTGGACCGTCATGTCACCCGCGTCCTCAACTTTCTCAAGCTCAATTCCCGGTTTGACGACGACGTCCATGCGCATGATCGTGCGGAAACTGTTCGGCGGGTCGGCGCGCTGGTTGAGCTGAGGCTCCAGGCGCGCATCGCCGAAGATGTAGCGGGTGTTGGTCAATTGCCAGAGGCGGACAGCGGGCGTGAGATCATCCCCGGACCGGACCACGAAGTTGCCCAGATAACTGCTCTCCATCTCCGGCATTCGCGGGGCCTGGTCTATTTCCAACGATTGGATGTCGTTGTAGGGATAATCATTCTCCAGCCACCAATGGCAGAGGGCGCCCGTGTTGCCGTCGGGCACAATGTCGTAGCCGCCCTGCGGCGAGAGGCGGGAGACGACGCGGTGTTCCCAAGGGTCATGGCGGAGAAAGTCCACGACGGGGTTCATGCTGTATTTTTGTTGGTAGTTGAAATAGCGGATCCAGGGGACATCGGCGCGGAAGAGGTCGCAAATCATGATCGCGCTCAGAAAGACCCAGGCCCACGCGACTTTGTTTCCGGCCCACGCCCCGGTGAGGATGCAAAAGATCGTCCCGGCTGACAGGGCGAAAAAGAGGATGAACAACCCCGCTTCGCCGATGCAGAAACCGGCGATCTGCGGCGCCAGCGTGGTGTCAAATCCGTTGTGAAGCAGGTGATTGACAAGATCGGGCTTCGCGCCGCGCAAAACGAAATAACCGGACGCCGCAAGAATAAGGAAAGCGGCGGCTCCGATGGCCCAGCATCTGTCAAAGCCAGCCGCCTTTTTCCACCAGCCCGCCAGATGCCGGAACAAATTGCCGGAGACCTTGGCCTCCGGCTGGAGATAAGAGCGGTAAAGCGCCTCCAGGCCAAAGCCGCACAGGATGATGAGGCTCACATTCAACGGGTGCATGAACTTCATCGGGTTCCGAATGTTGGCAAAGAACGGCAGATGATAAATGAGCCTATAGACCAAGCCGTAGCGCCCCCAGGCGGCGAAAAGGGAAATGAGCGCCGCCCCAGCCCAGAACCAGACGATCCGGCGCTCGATTTGAGTGTAAGGCCCGTTGACCTTCCGCGCCGCGCTGGCGACGCCGAAAATCGCCAGCAAACAGACCAGCACGCCGGTGAATTCACCGGAGCCTGTATGCCGGCGTTGCAGGCCGCTGTCTTTGATTCGATCAATGATCGTGTCGCGCGTTTTGACGTCGTTGCTGGCCATCAGGTCCTGAATTTCCTGGGGCATTCCCAGTGCCGCTGCGGCGGCGGCGCGGGTTTTGGGATTGCCGCTCTCCAATTGATCTATGCGCGGGTCTTCGGCGATCTTGCCCCAGTAGGACCCGGCCTTGTTGGTGGAGGTGGTGAATTCCTTCAGGCGGTAGCCGAAGAGGCCCGGAATGATGACGCGCAACGATTCGATCTTCGGAATGCTCCATTGGGTGGTGAATTCCCAGTGCGATTGTTTTTCCTGGGCGCTTTTTCCGAGCGTTGGGGCGCCCGATATTTGGGTGTCAACCAGCGTGTAAAGCGTGCTTGCGGAAATGAAAAACGCGAATAGCACCACCAACGCTCCAACTCCCAGCGCCTTGGCCGCTCCGCTGGCGAGGTTGGTTTCCGTGTTCAGAAACAGGAAGACCACAAACAGGCCGATGTACACGCTGTAGATGGCCCCAACGTCGAAGCCTTCCATCACGACCATGCCGACGGACAAGCCGGCCAGCGCGCCTTTGACCCAGAGCGGCCGCACATGAGGGCTGACCAGGACGCCCAAGGCGACGAAGACCATGCCGGTGCAGACCGACCAGGTGCCAAGCCCCCAGCAGGCATTGGAAAAGAAGTGCATGTTCAGCCCCGCGCCCACGCCTGCGATGACGCAGGCCAGCGCCGAAAAGCGCAATTGCCGGAAGAAAAACCAGGCGCAAAAACCCAGAAACAGCGCGGTGAAGGGTACATAGACCTTGAGGTAATGTTCGGGAGACAGAACCGTGGCCAGGAGAACGGAAAAGGACGGGGAAGGGGATGGTGGCGATCCGCCGATCCACCAGAAATCAGCCCAACAGCCGGTGAATGTACCGGGGAGCCGCTCGGAACTTTCCTTTAGCGCGCCAAGAGCGGAGTCGTTGGCGAAGAACACCTGGTAAGGGAGGAACCCTTGATGGCAGAGCACCGCCAGAGTGCCTCCGAGAAGGAGAAGCAAGAGCAGCAGTTGGCCGCGCGTGGCCTTTGGATTCGATCTGTTTGGGTCGCCGTTCATAGCTATTTGCCCTGAGAATACGTCAATCCCCGGAAAAGCCAACTGAGAAATTCAAACTGTGGGAAGCAGGGGCAGAACGTTGACTTTATTTAAGCGGTTGGATGGGCGTTGATGATTTCACGTTCGATCATCTCGGCGAAAGCTTCCGCCCCGTGGCATTTGATGGCCTCGCCGTGAACGAAATCGTGAATGGCCCGGCGGTGTTCCTCGTATTGGGCGGGCGACATCACCTTGAGATGGCGATAGAGAGCGCCGTAGTCGGTGAATTGGCACTTATCAATGAAGGCCTCGGTCGGGACGAGTTTGGCGACTTCAGGATCGCCCAGATAGATCGGCACACTGCCCGCAAACATGGCATCGAGCATCTTCTCCGTCAGCCATCCTGGGTAGCTGGCGTTTTCGTAGCAGATGGAGAATTTATATTGGCGCATGACCTCTCGTTTCGATGCGACGCTCCCGCGGGCGGAAGGAAAACTCCGGCGGTGGGGCAGGCACGGACATCGGCGGTAAACCAGATTCAGCACGGGATTGATGATCGAGAGCTTCTTTTGAAAATAAAACCGGTCCCAGCGCTGTCCATACAAGTCAAACTCGTCTGGATGGTGCTCTTCAAACCAGCGGATCGCCCGCACACGCTCGGAATACAATTCGGTGGCCGCCCAACTGTATTTCTGGCTGGCGATCATGCAGCAAAACTTGGCGGCGGCGCTGGGCGCGTAAGGGGCATATTCGGGGAGCTTGTGGGGCATGTGCATCCGAATATACTTTCGCCCGTCCGCCCATCCCGGGTGCCAGGTGAAAACCTTCGTGAACGGCGCGTGGTTGGCCCGGTTCCAATTGTCCGGCCGGACCGCCGGGCTTTCAATGAGGACCAAGTAGAGGGGTTTGTTGCCGCTCCTGACCAGGCGCCGGAAATAAGAGTTGAGTTTGGTCGGGTAATCCAGGAAGACCACGGCGTCGAAACTTTCCAACGGCGCCGTGTCGATGGTGGCGATGCCATGTCCCTGAGATCGCAGGCGTTTGGCCAGATATACGGCCGGATAGCCCAAATCATCTCCAACCTCCGCCGAAGCGTTCTCAAACAGCCGGTTTTGATTGTACTGGCGGTAAAAGTTATAGAAACCAAGATTCATGGTTGCCTGAAAGCAGCATGGCCGGCTTTGGTATTCTTGCGGCGGCACTCTTCATATCAATAATAATGTCAATTCGATGCCTGCGCCGTCTTCCAAGGCGGAGTGCATTGTTGCCATGCTTCTTGCATTCCCACTGCGGCCTTAAGGGGCCTTGGGAATGGCATATAAGACAGTGTCCAACGTGTTGCGCAAGTGCGCCCGATAATAGAAATGATAATCCAGGTTCAGTCCTGCGACCCAAAGCGGAATCGACCAAATATGGTTTGGATCGTGATACAGGCATATCGCCAATCCGGGACGATATTTTTCGATGAGACGCCGGGCACCCCGCAACGCTTCTGGTTCTGATCCCTCGATGTCCATTTTAATCAAGTTCACCGGCTGTCCGTGCAACACGTCGTCCAGAGCGACAACGGGCACCATGGCTGGGCCTGTCTCACGAATGTCGCTCCCCGGTCCGCCGCTCTCGGAAAAACTCATCCGGCGCGTCGAAGACCAAAGCCCGCAGGGCCAGAGCGAGATTTGCGCGTCCGGCGGGAAGGCGGCCGCGGTAATACAAAGCCTCCTGAAATTCCCAGAGTCCGGTTCAAAGGCGTGGATGGCCGCAAAATGGTAACCATGCTGGAGCAGGCTCTGGAGCGTGTCTCCGGTGTAGGCTCCGCCGTCGATGAAGCGAAGCGGCTCCTGCCACCGAGGCAACGTGGGGACGGCATATTGGAACGATACATCCGTGGGAGGAGTCACCGCCTTCAGCTCGATTCCAAGACGGTACAGCAAGGTTTCAAAAAACAGGCGTTCGCTTTCCTCATCGGCCCAGAGCGCGCTCACTTTTTCAATGGGGCCGGCCGCGGCGGCGTAGTCCTCAGGTGTTCCCAGCCAGAAACGCTTTCCCAGTTCTCGGCTCAGGTACGGATAGGCTTCCATCGGCGTCAAAACAGTCGAAAAGCCAAATTGGGTCAGTTGCGCTTTGATCGCCCGTACACAGGCCAAATGATTATGTATCCCGATAATGACAACCGGGTTTTCAGCCAGCCATCGCTTGGCCGCTACGGATTCGAGTTGGTGTGCGGGCAAGTTATTCAAGACCGCCTGTCCGGAGCCGTTCTGATCCAAAAAGCCCAGCAAGGTGATATTTGGTTGAACCAAGAGCGCCTTGGCCACGTCACGCCCAAAACTCCCCGCGCCATAAACGATGACTTTTCGACCCTCCCACGCTGTCGTTTCGCGCTTGCGGTTGACGAAGGACTCCAGGGCCTTTTGCGTGAGCTGGCGCAATTCGGCATTATTCATTTTAGCGTTACTCATGTTGTAGCGTTTATTGATGAACCGATCGCACAAGTCAAGCATCCGTTGCGCCTGTCATTCCTCGATTGGCGGCACCAGCATGTTCTGATTGAATTCAGCGCGATCCAGAAATGGATACAAATCCTCCAGAGGCTTCGATCCCATCGACCCGTCAGCCCGTATATAGGACGATGCCCGCGGAATTCGTTCTTCGTTGGGTGCGACCATGACTTCGCACACGACCGGGCCATCCATTTCCAGCACGGCCCGAATCTGGCGGTTCAGATCGGCTTTGTCGGCAATCCGCACAAACGGCAAACCGTAGGCACGGGTGACCGCGCCCAAGTCGGGCAAGGTTACGCCACTGGTTCGGTCCGCGCCAGTCAATTGCTTGAAGTAAGTGCTTTGCGAGGCGCGGATGGAAGCGTAGCCGTCGTTGTTGGCGACAAAGAATTTGATGGGCAGGCGAAGGCGTTCGACGGTCGCCAACTCCTGGATGTTCATCTGAAAGCCGCCGTCGCCATCGAAGCAGATCGTCCGGCGTCCCCCTGCGGCGACGGCCGCGCCAAGGGCAGCCGGTAAGGCAAAGCCCATCGAGCCTGTGCCGTGGTTGTTGAAGCAGCGCTGGCCAGGCTTGATTCTCAGGCACAGCAGGAAAATCTCGACAGCGAAGCCCGAACTGCCTGCTGCAATAACGTCACCGGGAGCCAGTTCGTCGCTCAGGGCTTCGGAGAATTGATACATGCTCAGTTGGTTCGGCAGGTTGCGGTGTTCGGGCAGAACCAGGGGATAGCGTTCTTTCCATTCCTGGCACTTCTGGACCCAAGGCTGCCAGTTCTGGCCATGAACCGCGCCAGCTTGCGCTTTCAATTCCTCTAGAAACGCCTTTGCGTCCGCCACGATCGGCAGATGAATCGGCGTTTTCATCTTGCGAATCTCCGCCGGATCGATATCCACCATGATTTTCACGGCCGCGCGGGCCATGCGCTCGTGGGAGTAGCCTGTCATGGCCATGTCCACGCGCGAGCCGAGCACCAGGAAGAGGTCGCTGTTTTGCAGCGTGAAATTGGCTCCTCGCGGCGCCAGGGAACCAGGCCGTCCGAAACTCAACCGGTGGGCGTCGAAGATCAAGTCGCACCCCAGCCGGGTGGCCAAGACAGGGATGCCCAAAGTCTCGACGACCTCCAGGAAAAGCTTCTCCGCGCCCGCCGCACGGATGCCATTGCCGGCCAGCAGGACAGGGCGGCGGGCCTGGTTGAACATTTTAACAAGCTGGCCCACTTCCTGATGGAGATGCTGCGCAGCCTTCGCCTTGTCAGGTTCGTCATCGGGCGTGAAACCAGCCAGGATGTCGGGTTCAATCTGCGCGGCCTGGACATCCAGCGGTATGTCAATCCACACCGGGCCGCGACGCCCAGAGAGAGCCAGATAGACGGCCTTTTCCAAATGATAGCGAATGGTGGCCGGATCGTCGATGGTGACCGCGTACTTGGTAATAGAACTGACAATGGAGACGATATCGATCTCCTGCACACCCAGGATGCGGACGCCGGAATCCCGTTTCATATCAGCCCGCTTGACTTGCCCTGAAATGAATATCACGGGCGTGGAATCCAGCCACGCCCCGGCCACGCCGGTGACGGCGTTGGTCCCGCCCGGCCCTGTGGTGACCATGGCGGCGCTGAGGCGGTTGGTCACGCGAGAATATGCTTCGGCCGCAATGGCACAGGCCTGCTCATGCAGATTGCAGACATACTTGACGCCTGGGCATCGCCCCAGCGAATCATTGAGATGCATGGCGCCGCCGCCGGACAGCATGAAGACATGTTTGACATTTTGACGGGCGATAAAATCGACAACGTAGTGGGAAAGTTTAATGGGAGAAGTCATGGCATGGGTCGCGCTCCAGTGAGCAATTCAACAGGCGCGAAGTTGTTTTGCAGATAATAAACACGGGTTTGGGGGACAGGACGGGAAAAGCTTCCAGGCGGATCATTGCACGACCATTCGGTTTAGACGCACCTCTTCCGAGATCAGTTCGGCGTCAAAGGTGATGATGAAGCTTAAGTAACGCGCCACCTCATCGGGCCGCAGGAATGTTTCAAAACGCTGTCCCGGTGTGTGTCTTCCCATTCCGGCCTGAATCGAACCTGGCGCCAGACAATAAACCCGCACGCCCTGGCCCTTAAGTTCCTGAAAGAGCGAGCGAGAAAGACCCAGGAGGGCGTGCTTGGATGTGCAATAAATCGACGTGTCCCGAAAGCCCGAATATGAGGAAGAAGAACCGATGTTCACGACGCGCCCCCAACCGCGTTTAGCCATCATTGGCGCGAGTTGGCGGATGAGATAAAACGGGGCGCGGACATTTACTGCCAGACATCTGTCATATTCTTCCATTGTGCATTCTCCCAGCGGGTGGAAGGGGAATATCCCGGCACAGTTCACCAGAATATCAATCGATCCGAGGGCTTCCAACGCCTGCCCGGCCATTGCCTCAAGGGATGCCATGTTGGCCAAGTCGGCAACGTGTTCATGAACGGACGGCGCAATTGCCCTGACAGCGTCCGCAGCAGCAGCCAGACGCTGGCGATCACGGCCCGTCAGGAAGAGATGACATCCATGGGAAGCCAGTTCTTCAGCAATCGCCACACCCAGGCCTCCCGATGCTCCGGTGATTAGCGCTCTCCGATCTTTGAGAATTGTTTTCGTTTCCACCATTCCTTAAGCATTAGAGGAGGGCCGATCACTCTGCAAGAGGTGATCCACCAACTCCCGCACTGCTCCGTTTCCTCCGCCGCCCCTGGCGACAAACGCAGCCTGCGCCAGAACGGAAGCATGCGCGTTGGACGGAGCGGCGCTCAAACCGGACGCTTTCATCGCGCCCAGATCGTTGATGTCGTCGCCCATAAAAGCAATGGCTTCCAAGGGCAACGCGGCGCCGGCGGCGAATTCTTTGAGGGCCAGCCCCTTGTCCTTGCAACCCTTGAAGACGGCGGCGATGTTCATCTTCGCCGCGAATCGATCCACCAGAGGGCTGTTTTCTCCGGAAATCAAGGCAAAGACCATCCCCGCCTTCTGTCCCCGCGAGATTCCCATAACATCGCGAAAACTGAAACGCTTCCACTCCTGGCCGTCCGGTCCCCACCAGAACGTGCCATCGGTCAGCACACCGTCCACGTCCAAGGCGATGGCCTTTATGGCGCTTTGGCTGGGCATTACTTGCGGCGCAGTTTCTTCATGTTGGGCACCTCGCGGTCAATGATGCGCTTGACGCCGTCGCCCAAGGCTTGTTCCACATAATGAATATATTGCACAACTTTCATCAACCCTGATGGCCCCAGCGAGGCGGCATGGTCGGACCCCCACATGGCCCGGTCCATCGTGATGTGCCGCTCGACCACACAGGCCCCCAAGGCCACCGCCGCCGCCGTGGTGACAATGCCTGTCTCATGGCCGGAATATCCCACCGGCACACCGTAACGCTGGCGCAAGGTGGAAATGGCGCGCAGGTTCAATTCCTCGTGCGTGGCCGGATAGGTGCTGGTGGTGTGCAGCAGAATCAAATTGTCCTTGCCCAGCACCTCCACCGCATGGTCAACCTGCGCCAGCGTGCTCATGCCAGTGGAGAGGAGAATGGGCCGGTTCTTGGCGCGCGCCTTGGTATGCTTGAGCAAACCATCGTCGGTGAGCGAGGCGGAGGCGATCTTGTAGGCGGGCACCGCGAACTGATCAATGAAATCCACCGAGGCTTCATCCCAGCAGGAGGCCAGCCAGAGAATCTCGTGTTCCTTGCAGCAGCGGTCAATCTCGGCGTATTCCTTCTGGCCGAATTCCAGGCCGTATTTAAGCTTGCCGTTGGTGTCGCCAAAGGGGCTTTCCCTGGGCTTGGCCAGTTCTTCGGCGGTATAAACAACATCGACGGTGCGCTTCTGAAACTTGACTGCCTGGCACCCGGCCGCCTCGGCCAGTTCGATCAATTTCCTGGCTAGGTCAATGTCGCCGTTATGGTTGATGCCAATTTCGGCAATGAAAAAGCAGGGATGCCCATCCCCGACTGGAATGCCTCCGATTTTGAGTTCGCTCATTGGTTTCTTTTAACTGATGGCACTTGGCGTGTCAACGCCCGTCGCAACGCGGCAGCTTCAGGGCGGCATTGGCTGGGCGGAGCAACGCCCACTATTTTGCGGCGGTTTGGAGGCGCTCCAGAACTTCCGAGTTCCGCAGCGTCTCGGCGAGGTTTAAGCGCGGGGCGCGTCCCTGCAAAATGGCATCGGCGAAATCTTCCACTTCCAGGAGGTATCGGTCGCTTTCGGCCACTGGAATATCGCGGCGCTCCTGCCCTTCCATCAGCGTCAACACGCCGGGGTTTCCGAAGAAGGTGTCGGGTATCTCCAACGCGCCGCGCGAGCCGACGATTTCCGAAATGACCCGTTTCTGGCCGTAGAAACCGGTGTTCACGGAGGCGATCAAGCCGGATGGATACTTGAGGAGCGCGGAATAAATGATGTCCACGCCGCCCTTGCGGACAAATTGGGCGGAGATGCTTTCGGGCAGCGCGCCTGCCGGTTGGCCGCGGGTGATCTCATCCATCACCATCCCGGTGAAATTCACCGGGTAGCAGCCCGCGTCATAAAGAGAGCCGCCGCCCAATTCGGGTTTCAATTTGATGGAGGCCGGATCGGCGAGCAAAAAACGGAAAGTCGAGACGATGAATCTAAGTTCGCCCAGCGCGCCGCTGCGCAGCACTTCGAGCACCTGGCGCGTGCGGTCGGTGTAGCGGTACATGAATGCCTCCATCAGAAGCACACGGTTGGCTGCGCAGGCGGCGATCATTTCCCGGCACTGCGCCGCGTCCAAGGCCAGCGGTTTTTCGCAAAGAACGTGTTTGCCGTGTTGCGCGGCCCGGAGAGTCCATTGGCAATGCAGGGCGTTCGGCAGGGGAATATAAACCGCATCCACGGCGGGATCGCGCAGGAGTTCCTCGTAGCCGGCATAGGCCGCTGGCGTGGGGAATTTGGCGCGGCATCCGGCCAGTGTGGATTCCTGGCGCGATGCGATGGCGTGCAGGACCGAATTGGAAGACCGGAGAATGGCGGGGATGACGGCTTCCCGCGCAATGCGCGCGCAGCCCAAGACGCCCCACCGGATTTTTTTCTGGCTGGCATTCATGCGACTATTGCTGCGGCGGCTGGCGGCCACGCGTGGCATCAAGGTTCACCAACAGGTCCTCCCGCCATCGATTACCAGATTGGCGCCGGTCATATAAGAGGAGGCATCGGAACACAGAAACACCACCGCCGCCTGATATTCGTCGAGGCGGGCCATTCTGCCCAATGGGATGAGCGCCGAGAGGCGTTTGACAAAATCCGCCGGCTGCGACGTATAAACGCCGCCCGGTGATATGGCGTTGACCCGCACGCCTTTATCCGCCCAATAAGTGGCCAGATAGCGCGTCAGACCAACCAAGCCCGCCTTGACGACCGAGTAGGTCACAGGTTTGACGGGTTGCTCGTTTTCGGACAGGCCCTCCTTCCGGTAAAGGCGTTGGTCCGGCGAAATAAGGGCAAGGTCCGATGCGATATTCAAGATTACCCCACGCCCGTGCTGGGCCATTGCCTGGCCAAAAGCTTTGCTGCAAAGAAACGCGCCGGTCAACCCGACGGCTAAGTCTTGTCCCCAGGTTTCCAGCGGAAAGTTCTCCAATCGGGAAAACTCCACCGCCGAAGCGTTCTCCATCTTGGGGTTTCTGGCCGCGTTATTGATCAGAATATCGATTCCGCCGAACCGCGTGATCAGCGTGTTTTTCATCCGCTCTATTTCGTCCGGATTTGTAATATCCACCTCGAATCCGACGACCTGGGCGCCCAATTGTTCGGACAGCGAAGCGGCGGCGGCGGCGGGCCGCGCGGCGGGAATGTCCGCGAGCACACAAACGCCGCCCACGCTGGCAATCGCCTGCGCGTGTTGGCGGCCCAGAAGACCCGCTCCTCCGGTAACCACGGCGACGCGGTCGTCCAGACGGAATAAATCGAGCGGCTTCATGGACGGCGGGCCTCTTCGTCCGACTGGGCCAGAAGTTTCTCCACAAAAGAGCGGTTCGCCAGCGCCCAATTGACCTCGTCACCCGTTTTTCCCCTGGCCACTTGGAGCACAAAGCGGCCGTGATAATTGAAGCGTTTCAAATTGCGGGCCAGCGCGGCAAAATCCGCATTCCCGGAACCCAGCGGAACAGTTGTCCCGCCTTTCAGCCGGTCCTTGATATGGACGCTACCCACAAAGTTCCCATAAACGGCCCACTCTGCGTCAACCGAGAAGCCCAAGGACGCGCTGTTGCCAGAATCATAGTTGATTCGGACTCGCGGTTGGGCAATCTCGTCGAGAAGAGAACGAAACTCCACGGGACCCAGCGACGTTTCCAGATGAATCTCCATGTCCAGACGCTCCAAAGTTCCCTTGATTCTTTGCAAGAGCCTCAATACATCCGACCGGTCCCGATCCGACTCAATGCGGGAGTTATCCACGAAAGGCAGCACGACATGCTGGATTCCAGCCAGGCGGCATCGATCCAGAAGCCATGCCAGTTTGCCCAAGCGCGCCTCCCATTCCGACTCGGACGCGCGGACGAACGGGAAAGGCATGAAATAATCAGCGCACAGCGATTGGACCTTGATTCCGTGCTTCTTGGAAAGCCGTCGCATCTCCTCAAGACCCTCTGAATGGCCGATGGGGTTGGTCTCGGCATCTTCGACATCGTAAACCCACTCAATGGCTTGAAGACCCGCCTCCGACGCGCGAGCAAATTCCGCCTGCCACGTTGCGGCGGGAAAACACTGAATACGCCCCAGCGACGGAGGAGACAACCGGCCCTGCATGATGGCAATGAAAAAGCAGGGATGCCCATCCTCAATTGGAATGCCTCCGATTTTGAGTTCGCTCATTGCTTTTTGTTAGCTGATGATGTTGTGCCTGTCAACGCCAAAGGCCGCGGATTGATTTCTAATTCTCCCGCGGCGGCGGCCATTTCGGGGGGAAAATGGATACCCAAATCTGGCCGATGACCCAGAACGGGAGGCGCAGCCAATTGATCGGATGGCGATCCTCGCGGAAGATGGTATGGAGCGTGGCAGAGATCAATTTGGGATCGCGCGCCCGCAGGCCAGCCATGCAGTTGAGCAACGCCCGGCAGGAGCAGAAAAACATGCTGTCTCGGACGATTTTCTTCCATTTATCGCCAAACATTTTTTGGACCGATTCATTGGCCAGGGATTTGCGGGTTATGCTGTAAAAATCGATGATCTTCAGCCCTGTCGTATGGCCGCTGGCCGTATGACACGAAGGCATCAAGCGCCACGAGGATAATACTTCGTCGATGTAAAAAAAGTCCCATCCCGCCGCCAATCTCATGCAGAACTCCAGGTCGCCCGCAAACTCATAGTCAGAGGAAAACTCGCCCGCCTGGCACAAGGCCTTGGCCCGAAACATGATGCCGCTTGGAACCGTGCAGGGGTAATCGCGCGTCAGGAAATCCCTCAGTATTCGGCGGCGATCAACCAGGCCGTCGCCAACTTGATAGCGATAACGATACTGCATGGTCCGAAAACCGTAGAATCGTGGGAAAATGCGCCGGTCATTTTCGTCGATCAAGTGCATGGGCGCCATAGCGATGGCAGCCGTTGGGTTTTCTTCCAAGGCTTTGACCATCAGTTCCAGGCAGCGCGGCTTGAGAAGATCGTCGTCCATCAAAAACTTGATGTGGGAACCGCTGGCTAAATCCTTGGCGCGGATGGCGCTTGGATGAGGGCCAATGTTGCCGCCGTTGCTGTAATAGTGGATGCGCAGGTCGGTCCACCTCGCCGCTATCTTCGCCGTGTCATCATTCGTGCTGTTGTCCGTGATGATGATCTCGAAGTGGGGATACGTCTGCGCCAGGCACGATTCAACCGCCCGCCTGAGGTACTCGGGCCGGTTATATGTCGGAATGCAAATGGAAACCAGGGGGGTGTTCACGACGGCGTGCGGAGTCTCATCATGCGGTTTGCGGCGGTTCCCGCCGCAGTGCGCGCAGCCAGCAGGCGCACAAGACGCAACAGGCCAGGGCGGCGGCAACCGGCATGGCGTGAAGGATCGCCGCCGGCGTTTTTCCGACGCGCAGCAACGTCAGCCAGTAAATCAGCCCCAGCGCTCCGTAGCCCACCGCCATTTTCATCCAGCGATTGGCCAGGCTCCACATGCCGATGGCTTGGCTAAGACCAATGGCCACCATCGTTATGGAATAGGGAATCACCATTTTGGCAACCTCCGGATTATAGGGGTGGATCAGGAATTTGACAAATAATTCTCGAAAGACCACCAAGCCAGCCGCGCCGCAGCTCAACCCGATGGCATAGAGGATCAGCAGGATGCGCTGATCGGAAATGGCGGCGGCTTTCCTGCTCCCCGAACGCGATGAGAACATCACCAGGAGCAAAGGCCCGACCGTCGCCGGTATCGCCCGCCCCAAGCGCGCGGCGGCCTGATACGCCCCGTTGTCGTCTCCCGTGAAGTAGCGTTTGGCCACCAGCCCGTCTCCGGTGGTAAAAAAATAGGTCCCTGCCACCGTTGCTCCGGTTACCAACAGAAAATTCAGAAACTCGCGGTTCCAGGGGGAAATCTTTTCGCTTCCGTGCTGGAAAATATCCTTCCACCAGTAAAGCAGGGCAAGGTTGGCGAGAAGGGAGAAGGTCGTCGCGGAGACAGCGATGGCAGCCGCGTCGCCTTTAGCGATCACAAACCATCCGAAGATCAGCCGCAGGCCCACGGCGGCCAATCCGATTACCGCCAATCTCTTGAACCAAGCCATGCCCTGGCAGAGGGCCACCGCGAAGCCCGACCACAACGCCACCAGCACGCAGATCAGCGTCGCCAGCATCAGGCTGCCGCGTTGGAAATGGAAGAATTGGCCCAGCGGATTGGCCAGGAGGAGGACTAGAATGGAACCGCCGATGGTGGCTTTCAAAAGGAACTTCTGACAGCCGGCCAGCAGGCCCTGCAACCGGGCGTCGTCATTCTTCCCGCGAAAGTAGGCGATGTAATGGACCAACGCCATGCCGACCATTTGCAGGGGCAATCCAAGAAGGCCGATGAAATCGAACGCGCTATTGGCGTATCCGAATTCCGCGGGGGAAAGGCGGTGGCCGATTATGGAACTGAACACATAATTCCCCAGCCCGCCGACAAAGCTGAGGACCGTCCAAAAAATGCCACTGCGCCACAATTTCACTTGCGACCTTATGCTGGAGCCTCCCGCCCATGTCAACCGGAAAGCGTTTTTATGCCAAACATCAGGCTTGCAACGACGCGGGCGGTTGTTATCTTGCACCTTCTTTGTAAACCGGCATTTATGAAAGTTGTCATCCTATGCGGCGGCAAGGGAACCCGGCTGCGGGAGGAAACCGAGTATCGTCCCAAACCGATGGTCCATATCGGCGACCGCCCCATTTTGTGGCATATCATGAAGTTTTATGCCGCCTTCGGATTCAAGGAATTCATTCTTTGCCTCGGTTACAAGGGGGACATGATCAAGGATTACTTCCGCAATTACCTCTGGATGACCAGCCACGTCACGTTGCGCCTGGGTCAACAGGCCGATGCCCGCTTCCACAATCACCACGGCGAAGAAGATTGGACGGTCACCCTGGCCGACACGGGCGAGGATACCATGACCGCCGGCCGCATTCTCCAGATCAAGCCTTTCATTGGCGACGACCCCGAATTCCTCCTCACCTATGGCGACGGCGTGGGAAACATCGACTTGGCGGCCTCCGTGGCCTTTCATCGGAAGCACGGAAAAAAACTCACCGTCACCGCAGTCCATCCGCCGGGACGATTTGGGGAATTGGCCATCGGACCGGATGGGCGCGTGCTGGCGTTCAATGAGAAACCGCAGGCCGCCGAGGGCCGCATCAACGGTGGGTTCTTCGTGGCGTCCCGCGCGATTTTCGATTATCTTGACCCGAACGCCGACCAGGTCATGTTCGAGCAGAAGCCCATGCAGACCATTGCCAGGGAGGGCCAGTTGATGGCTTTTCCGCATGACGGCTTTTGGCAGCCGATGGACACTTTCTCCGAAACCAGCCTGTTGAACCGGTTGTGGGCGGATGGTAATGCGCCGTGGAAAATCTGGAAATGACGACGCTATTTGGTTCCGCGTTTCACGCCAGGCGCGTCCTGGTTACCGGCCACACCGGATTCAAGGGCGCCTGGCTGTGCGAATGGCTGCTGGGGTTGGGCGCCGAAGTCACCGGCCTCAGCCTGCCGCCCAACACCGACCCGTCGCTCTTCAACCAACTCGGCCTGGCCCGCCGGTTGCGCCACGTTATTGGCGACATCCAGGACCCGGCTGTGTTCGCCAAGGCACTCTCCGACGGCCAGCCTGATTTTGTATTTCATCTGGCCGCCCAGGCGCTCGTGCGCGAATCCTACCTCCGTCCGTGCGAGACGTTTAACGTCAACGCCATGGGCACGCTGCACCTGCTGGACGCCCTCAGAGAATCCAAGAAGCCGTGCGTGGCGATCCTGGTGACGACGGATAAATGCTACGAAAACCGCGAATGGCTCCACGGTTACCGCGAGGACGACCGTTTGGGCGGGCGCGACCCCTACAGCGCCAGCAAAGCGGCCGCGGAACTGATCATCGCCTCGTATCGCCAATCTTTTTTCCAGGACCACCCGGTCAAGCTCGCCAGTTGCCGCGCCGGCAACGTCATAGGCGGCGGCGATTGGGCCGCGCACCGGATTGTGCCCGATTGCATCCGGGCGCTCCAGGCGCGCCAGCCGATCCCAGTCCGTCATCCCCTGGCCACGCGTCCGTGGCAGCATGTTTTGGAGCCGCTCAGCGGCTATCTCTGGCTGGCCGCCTCGCTGGCCGATCCGAAATTGCGCCGTTGCGATTTGTCTTTGCTGGCCGCTCCGTTCAACTTTGGCCCGAACCGCGACGCCAACCGCACGGTCGCCGATTTGGTGGAGGAAGTCTTGCGCCACTGGCCGGGCAAGTGGCTGGACAAGTCCGATCCCAAGGCGCCCCACGAAGCGGGTTTTCTTCAATTATCCATCGACAAGGCCTTCGCGCTGCTGCGATGGTTTCCCGTCTGGTCGTTCCGGGAAGCGGTTGCAGAAACCGTGGAGTGGTATCGCGACGCCGGTCAGAGCAAGAGCGCCAAGGAAATTCAAAAACGAACGCGGGCGCAAATCGCCCAATACATTCAGCGCGCCGCCAAGGCCCAGGCACCCTGGACCCAGCCCGGCCCGCGCCCATGAATTCTACCGAAGAAATCCGAAAGGAGATACTGCGGCTGACGCGCGAATACTCACGCCAGACGCATCAGGCCAATCTGCCGGGCTTCGGCGCCGCGCCGCGCCGCCCATTTGTTCCAGGGGAGACTGTGGTGCCCTACGCCGGCCGCGTTTTCGACGAGGAGGAGGTGGCCGCCGCCGTGGCCTCGACTCTGGATTTCTGGCTGACGCTGGGCGGGGAAGGGGAGGCGTTCGAGGAGGGCCTGGCCGCGTTCCTAGGAGTCAAGAAGAGCATTCTCTGCAATTCCGGCTCCTCCGCCAATCTCCTGGCTCTCTCCTCTCTCTCCAGCCCCAAGCTGGGCGCCCGCCGCCTCAAGCCGGGCGACGAGATCATCACCGTCGCCGCCGGCTTTCCCACCACCGTCGCACCCATTCTGCAAAACGGTTTCGTCCCGGTGTTTATTGACAACGACCCGGCGACCTTGAACGCCAAAGTCCAGGACCTGGAGGCCGCATTTTGTCCCGGCAAGACCAAGGCTCTCATCATGGCGCATACCCTGGGCAACCCGTTCGATGTCTCGGCTGTCGTTGCGTTCTGCCGCAAGCACGACTTGTGGCTCATCGAAGACAACTGCGACTCGCTGGGCAGCGCCTACGACGGCAAGCTGACGGGGACCTTCGGCGACCTCTCGACCCAATCCTTCTATCCGCCCCATCACTTGACGCTTGGTGAGGGCGGGGCGGTCAACATCGTCAACAGCCTCAAATTCAAGGCCATTGTCGAAAGCTTCCGCGACTGGGGCCGGGACTGCTGGTGCGCCAGCGGCAAGGACAACACCTGCCAGAAACGCTTCGGCTGGAAACTTGGCGAATTGCCCGAAGGCTATGACCACAAATACATTTATTCCCATCTCGGCTATAATTTGAAGCCTCTGGACATCCAGGCCGCCATCGGACGCGAGCAACTCCGCAAACTGCCCGCGTTCATCCAGGCGCGCATGCGTAACTGGGAAACCCTCCGCCGCGGCCTGGCGCCCCTTGAGGAGTTCTTCGCCTTCCAACTCCCCACGCACGCCCGCGCGTGGACTCCGGGCGGTTTTGTTTGGGAAGGGGACGGCGGTCCGCGTTGCCAGCCGTGCTGGTTTGGGTTTACGCTGCGCGTCAAGCCATCCGCCCCCTTCACCCGCAGGGAGTTGGCACAGCATCTGGACGCGCGCAAGATCGGCAACCGCATGCTTTTTGGCGGCAATCTTGTCCGCCAGCCCGCCTTTGTGCGGCTGCGCGAGGAATATCCCAAAGCCTTCCGCGTCATCGGCGATCTGGCGGGCGCGGACCAGATTATGAATGAAACCCTTTTCATCGGAGTCTATCCCGGCCTGACCGATGCCATGTTGGATTACCTCATCGAAACCATCACCCGTTTCGTCAAACGCTCTTGACATGGACTCTTCCGCGGCTGTTTCTCCAATGAATCCCCTGGACCTCGATCATATCCTTGCCTCCACGACGGGTCTTTGGGAAGAGTTGCGCGGCAAGCGGATTTTCATCACGGGAGGAACGGGGTTTATTGGCGCCTGGCTCTTGGAGAGCTTTGCTTGGGCCAATGACAAACTGGATTTGGGGGCTTCGGCGACGGTGTTGTCTCGGAACCCCAAAACGTTTGCCGCCAGAATGCCGCATCTGGCCGCGCGCTCCGATTTGATTTTTCATGAAGGCGACGTTCGCAACTTCTCCTTTCCGGCCGGCTCCTTTGACTTTGTCATCCATGCCGGTACCACATCCAGCGCGCCGGTGGAACCGCTGGAGATGTTTGCCACTGTCGTGGATGGTACCCGGCGCGTGCTCGAGTTGGCCGCTACCCGCAGCACTCGCAAGCTGCTCTTTGTCAGTTCAGGCGCCGTCTATGGCGGCCTGCCGCAAAGTCTCACCCATGTCCCGGAAGATTATGCGGGCGCTCCCGATCCGCTCGACCCGGCCTCGGCCTATGGGGAAGGCAAACGCGCGGCGGAACTGGCCTGCGCGCTTGCGGGCCAAAAACACGGATTTGAAACCAAGATCGCCCGCGGCTTTGCTTTCGTCGGTCCTCACCTCCCGTTGGACGCCCATTTTGCCATCGGCAATTTCATCCGCGACGGCTTGCGGGGCGGCCCGATCCGGGTGCGGGGAGACGGGACGCCATTTCGTTCGTATCTTTACGCGGCTGATCTTGCGGCGTGGCTTTGGACAATTCTGTTGCGCGGCAAATCCTGCCATCCCTACAATGTCGGTTCCGAAGAGGCGTTGACCATCGCCCAAGTGGCGCGGGCGGCGGCGGCGGCCTTCAATCCCGAACGAATTGTGATCATCGACAAACAGCCCGTTCCCGGAGCGCCGCCCCAACATTATGTCCCCAGCACAAAGCGGGCGCGTGAAGAATTGGGCCTCCAAACCCGAATCGCGCTCAACGACGCCATCGCCAGGACCATTCTCTGGACACAAAAATGATACTATGAGTTCTCCCGCCCAGCCCAACACGGCTCCAATCGTCCCCGCTCGTCCCTGTCCGGTCTGTCTGGGCCGCAAGGCGCGGCTCTTATTTCACCAGGTGTTTTCCGCGTTTTCCGAGGGCGGCCTGCTCACCGGTTTTGATCTGGTGGTTTGCGATGCATGCGGGGCGGCTTACGCGGACAAAATTCCCGCCCGCGAAGTCTTCGACACCTACTACGCCCGGATGTCCAAGTACGAACAAAGCCAGCGCAGCGGCGAGCTTGGCCCGACCGACAAGGCGCGTTTCGCCCTCATCGCCGACATGCTGGCGCCCCAATTGCGACCGGAATACCGCATTGTGGATGTCGGTTGCGCCACTGGCGGGTTGCTGGCTGAGTTGCAGAGGCGCGGCTTCCATCATCTGCTCGGTTTGGACCCTTCGCCGGGCTGCGCGGAGGCGGCGCGGCGGCTCTATGGAATCGACGTCCGGACCATGACGATACATGAGCTGACGGCGCTTGAGGAACGTTTTGACGTGGCGGTCTTGACCGGTGTGTTCGAGCATTTGCCCGAATTGGACGAATCGATCACTTCGCTGGTCAAGATTTTGAAACCCGGCGGATTCCTTTTTATTGGCGTTCCTGACGCCACAAGTTACCACGAGTGGTTCAGCGCCCCATATCAATTCCTTAGCATGGAGCATGTCAACTATTTTTCGCCCGCGTCGCTGCGCAACCTGATGGCCCGGCGGGGATTCGATTGCGTTTCTTCCCAGAAAATGGCCAGTCCTTTGGGACCCAATTCTGTCGAGCCGGCCGTGGCCGCCCTGTTTTCATTCACGGGCCGATGCGCCCCTCCGCAACGCGACATGGAAACCGAGACCGCGCTGCTCAAGTATCTGGAGATCAGCCGCCGTTTGGAGGAGGAGATACAACAGAAAATCGCGCGTCTGGCCGGCAGCCAGACGCCCCTGGCCGTCTGGGGGGTGGGCACCCATACCTTGCGTCTGCTGGAAACCTCCAAGCTGGGCACTGCCCGCATTGTCGCGTTCATCGACTCCAACTCCCGCTACCACGGCAAGACGCTGCGGGGAATCCCCATCATCACGCCCGCCGAGTTTCAATCCAAGACCGCGACCGTCCTGATTTCCTCCCAAGTCGCCGAATCGGAAATCAAGGCCCAAATCCAAGACCACCTGCGCTGGCCCAACCCCATCGTCTGCCTCTATGAAACCTCCGGGAAGGCTTGAGCAGGCGGGTATTCAGGGTCGGCGTGTGTAAGTTGTTGATGTATAAGTTATTGCGCTCGTGAAATGGTTTTCCAAATTACCTTGACTACTTTGCGCGGCCTGATAGATTGGTAGCTAGTCGGGAAAGCTTTAACGTCTTATTGCCCCCCCCCCCACACGAGGAGGCAAAATGAAAGGCCAAACAATGAAGTCGAGCTTTTGGGACAGGAGCAGTCGTTACAACCAGTTTCAGACCGTGCGCTCGTGCGCGGGATGGGTGGCGCCGCTATTTTTCATCGCAAACGTGTTCGCGCAAACCGCGCCCACCGTCCTCACCCAACCGCAGAGCCAAGCGGCAATAGCCGGGACCAACGTCACGCTCTCGGTCATCGCGGCAGGCGGGGCGCCGCCGCCGCTTCCGGCGGCCACCTCAGGGAACTTGCGCCTCTGGCTCAAGGCCGACACCGGTGTGATTACCAATTCCGCCGGCCATGTCAGCCAGTGGCAGGACCAATCGGGCAACGCCAACCATGCGGCGCAAACCGACGCGAATGAACAACCGCTGTTGGCCTCCGCCACGGGCTTGGCCGGCAAGCCCGTTGTTCGGTTTAATGGCATTCACGACGGAGTCAATGGCTACTTCCTGCGTGGGACGGGGAGCGTCGGGGTGCCCAACGCCATGACCACGTTTACCGTCTTCAAGGCAAATTCCATTGTCAATGCGAAGAACACCCTTTGGATGATCGGCATTCCGGGAAATACGTATGGCGCCTGCCGGGGGAGTGGTTTTGCTTACGGCGGTGAGATGGGCTTTAGCACTTGGACCTATGATTATTTCACCCCCTTCATTGTTCCGACCAACACCTTTCGCATCTGGACAGATCGTTTGGATACGAACCTCGACACGATAAATCTATTTGATTTATCCGCGGGCAGCGCGACCAATTACAGTTATTCCATGAGCGGCGCGCTGACACCAGGGGCAGGGTATTACGTTGGTGGGTTGGACCCGTCCCTGCCCGGTGTCGGTGCGGGCGATAGTCTTAATGTCAACGCCGACATGGCCGAGGTGATCGTTTACCAGGGCTATTTGACTGAGGCGGACAGAATGGCGGTGACCGGTTATCTGCAGCAGAAGTACTTCATGGCGCCCATTACCAATGGGCTCAGCTATCAATGGCAATTGGATGACACCAACATTAGTGGCGCGACCAATGCCACCTTGACACTTTCCGATGTTCAAGCCAACAATGCGGGATCGTATTCCGTGATCGTGAGTAATTTGGTGGGTGCCGTGACCAGCTCCAACGCGGTTCTGGTGGTGGATATACCGCCCGCCATCTCTGTCCAACCCCAAAGCCGGGAGGTTGTCCAAGGGAGCAATGTCATCTTTGCCATAACCGCGACCGGCACTCCGCCGCTGAGCATCCAATGGTCGCTGAACGGCTCGGCTTTGGCGGGGGCGACCAATGCGGCCTTGAGCCTGGCCAATGTCCAGTCCACGAATGCAGGCACCTATGTGGCAACCGTGAGCAGTCTGTTTGGAATGGCGATCAGTTCAAATGCGACCCTCACCGTCGATCTGCTGCCTCAGATCTTTTCTCAACCGCAAAGCCAGAACCTTGTCGTCGGAACCAATGTGACCCTCTCGGTCAACGCTGGCGGAACGTCGTTGCCGTCAGTCAGTTCAGGAACCTTGCAGCTCTGGCTCAAGGCGGACGCGGGGGTGGTCACCAATGCTTCCGGCCAGGTGTCCCAATGGCAGGACCAATCGGGTAACGCCAACCACGCTTCTCAATCTGTTGCCAACAACCAGCCGCTGCTGGTTTTCGATCCTGAAATTGGAGACAGACCCGCGGTTCGGTTTAACGGGATTCAATACAACGCCAATGGCAGCTACCTGCATGGGGCCGGGAACGTGGGGGTGCCCAACGCCATGACCGCGTTCACCGTCTTCAACGCCTTGTCCATCACTAATGCGAAGAACAGTCTCTGGACGATCGGTGTGCCGGGAAGCGCCTCCGGCGCCAGCCGGATCAGTGGTTTTGCGAACGGCGAGATGGGATTTAGCGGCTGGAGTGATGATCATTTTACCCCGTTCATTGTTCCGAGCAACACCTATCGGATCTGGACCGACCGGTTGAACGCGAATCTGAACACTTTGAATATATTTGACACATCGGCGGACAGCGCGACCAATTTCACTTTTTCCACGACGGGCCTGCTCACGCCGGGCGCCGGGTATTACGTCGGGGGGCTAAATCCTTCGCTGCCTGGCGTTGGCGGATACACCCAGGGCCTCTATTTCAACGGTGATATTGCGGAAATGGTCTGTTACCAGGGTTATCTGAGCGAGGCGGATCGTTTGGCAGTGCTCAACTATTTGCAGCAGAAGTACTACGGCTCAGGCGGCACCACCAATCTAGGTTACCAGTGGCAGTTCGATGGAACCAACATTGACAACGCCACCAACGCCTCTCTGGCCCTGACCAATCTCCAGACCACTAATTCAGGGACCTACACCGTCATCGTGAGTAATCTCGCGGGCACCGTGACCAGTTCCAACGCGGTCTTGGCGGTCGGCAATGCGCCCTCCGTCTCTGTTCAACCTCAAAGCCAGGTGGTTTCCCAAGGGACCAACGTCACCTTTACAGTGAACGCGACCGGCACTGCGCCGCTCAGCTTTCAATGGTCACTTTACGGCTCACCTTTGGCGGGGGCGACCAATTCGGCCTTAACCCTGACCAATATCCAGGCTACGAACGCCGGCGCCTATGCGGTCACCGTGAGCAGTCCTTTTGGCGCGGCGGTCAGTTCAAATGCAACTCTCACAGTGGATCTGTTGCCCGTGATCGAGACTCAACCGCAAAGCCAGGCCCTTCTCGTTGGAACCAACATCACCTTCTCGGTCAACGTTGAAGGATCGATGCTGCCGTCAGTCAATTCAGGAATCTTGCAGCTCTGGCTCAAGGCGGACGCTGGGGTGGTCACCAACGCTTCCGGCCATGTGTCCCAATGGCAGGACCAATCCGGTAAGGCCAACAATGCCTCCCAAGCCGACACCAGCGAACAACCATTGCTGGTTTCCGCTGTCGGCGTGGCTGGCAAGCCGGTCATCCGCTTTAACGGCATTCAGGACAACATCAACGGCGACTATCTTCAGGGCGCTGGAGACGTCGGCGTGTCCAACGCCATGACTACCTTTGTCGTTTACAACGTTTTTTCAACCACCAATGCCGTCGACCTGGTTTGGCTGATCGGCGTGCCGGGTGTCGTTTACGGTGCCTCCCGCGCGGACTGTGTGATCGGCGGTGGAGATATGCTCTTCTCCACCTGGACCTATGATTACCCCACATCCTTTGCGGTCCCCACCAACACCTATCGCATCTGGACCGACCGCATCAATACCAACTTGACCACGCTCGAAATGTTTGATAACTCCGCTCACGGTTCGACCAACTTCGCCCTGGCGATGGCCAACGCGGTTGCGCCTGCACCCGGCTATTACGTCGGTGGCCTGAATCCTTCGGTGCAGTACGTCGCCACCAGCCGGTGTTTTGACGGCGACATTGCGGAGCTCATTTGTTACCGTGGCTATTTGACCGATGCTGACCGGATGGCGGTGACAAACTACCTGGGGCAGAAGTATTTCCAGAACGGGTCTTTCGCCGACCTAAGTTATCAGTGGCAGTTCGACGGAACCAACATCTACAACGCCACCAACGCCTCTCTGGCCCTGACCAATCTCCAGACCGCCGAAGCGGGGACCTATACCGTGACGGTGAGTAATCTGGCGGGTGTCGTGACCAGTTCCAACGCGGTTCTCACCGTGCTCAGTCCGCCCGTTTTTACGTCCTCGCCTTCCAATCAGTCCGTCGTCGCCGGTGTGCCGGTTGTATTTAGCGCGGCGGCGACAGGCACGTTGCCGATTGCCTATCAATGGCAGTTCAACGGGGTCAGCATTACGAATGCGACGAACACGTCTCTGACTTTCAGCGATCCGCTGGCGGCCAACGCGGGCGGCTACACCCTGGTGGCGACCAATTTGTACGGATCGGCAACCAGTCAGGTGGCGACATTATCGGTGGCAGAATCAGCCCTTCAAGTGGTCAGCGCCTCGGCGCTTGGGGGCGGCACGGTGGTGGTTTCAATCGATTTGAACCCTTTGGGGACGGAGAATTTCGTTGGATTCACTCTGAATTTCGATCCCACGCTGCTGACTTACAGCGGGGCGGTTTTGGGAAGCAACGTCGGGAACGGTAGTCCGCTGATCAATTCCGGCAGCGTTGCATCCGGCTTGCTTGGTCTTCAAGCGATCTTCCCCGTCGGCTCCACGATCCCGGCAGGGACACAGGACCTGTTCGATGTGACATTCCAAGTCAGGCCGGTGACGAACTCCATCACGACGCCGGTCACCTTTGGCAGTCAGATCATCCAGGAATGGATTTCCGATGTCGCGGGGAATCAATTGCCTGCGACCTTTGCGTCCGGCACCGTGGCCATAACGGTGACCGCCATTGAAGGCGACGTGTGGCCCAGGCCAAACGGAGACCATGTTGTGACCGGCTCGGACTGGGTGGAGGAAGGACTGATTGTGGCGGGGTTGGTAACGAATTTGAGTCCGAGTGAATTTCAGCGGGCGGACTGCGCGCCGCGGACGACGCTGGGCGACGGTGTGATCGACTGCGCCGACTGGGTGCAAGTGGGGCGCTACGCGGCGGGGCTTGATCCGGTGACGGTCGCGGGCGGTCCGACCGGCCCGATATCGCAGACGGACGCTTCGCGGAGTCCGAGGAAGGCCGATCTTCCCCGACCCATTGCGATCGTGCCGCTGTCGCAGGGAGCGGCGACGAACACCGTTGTGGTGCAGTTGACCGCGAGCGGAGCGGAAGCCGCGTTGGGCTTCAGCGTGAGGTTCGATCCGAAGATGGTCCGGTTTGTCAGTGCCAGCAAGGGGAGCGGGGCGGGGAGCACGGCGTCGTTGATCCAGAATACAAACCAGGCCGCCGCAGGGAGCTTGGGGTTTGTGATTGGAGTGCTCTCGCCGGCGACCTTCGCGCCCGGCGCGCTGCAATTGGTCAATCTCAATTTCGCGTCCGTCTCCTGCTCGAACAACACGACGCTGGTCTTTTCCGACACGCCGGTAGCGCGGCAGTTGGTTGACGCGAGCGCGGCAGAATTACCGGCCAGTTATCAGACTGTGACGCTGGCGGTTGGCGGAGCGGCGTGGCCGGTGTTGTCGATCAGCCAGGCTGGGAGCAACGTGGTTTTGACATGGCCGGCGACGGGCGCCGCCTTGGGACTGCAAGCGGCGCCCTTGACGGGCATGGAGTGGAGCAATCTCCCCGCGACTCCAGCCACAATCGGCAGCACGCTGGTGGTGACTTCGTCAATGTCCACCAACGTCGGCTTCTTCCGATTGAAATATTAAAGCCCCGTGGGATGGTCCAGGAAAACCCAGGGCAGGCGGAAGGTTTTTGACAGATGGGAGGCGAGGGCTTTGACGCCAAAGGTTTCGGTGGCGTAATGGCCGCCGTAAAAGGCATTGAGTCCCAAATCTTCCGCCAGCGCGTAGGTCCAGTGCGGCCCTTCGCCCGTGATGAAGGCGTCCACTCCTTCCTGCGCGGCCCGTTTCAGTTCACTGCCGGCGCCGCCCGTGACGACGCCAATCTGTTCGCACTGTCCGCAACCGCCTGGCAGCAGGATTGGCGCGCGGCCCAAAACGGCAGCCAGCTTCCTGGCCAGAGCCTCGCGCGAAATGTGTGTCCGCGTCCGCCAGCCAATGTGCCGCCCTTTCTCCAAAAAAAACGGCTGGAGATTCTTGAAGCCGAGCGCGGCGCACAAGAGAGCGTTGTTGCCCAAGCGGCGATGCGCGTCCAGCGGGAGGTGCGAACTGTAAACGGCCAGATCGTTGCGAACCAGAAGATCGAGCATCTCCCGGCGCCGGCCCGTCCACGGTACGGTCGGATTCCAAAACAACCCGTGATGCACGATCATAAGGCTCGCGCGGGCGGCGATGGCCAGTTTGATCGTGGCCAGCGAAGCATCAACGCTGGCGGCGATTTTCGTCACGGCGCCGGAATTCTCGACTTGCAGGCCGTTGACCGCGCCGTCCCAATCGGAGTAAGTTTCAGGGCGGAGAGTTTTTTGGCAGTGGCGGACGATTCTGGCCAAGGGCGATGTCGGCATGGGGCAATAAGAGCAAAAACCGCGGGAGAATTCAACGCGGGAAAAATTTTTGCAACGCTTTGTTGAATTCCGCGGCGGTCTTCTTATAGTGCGGACGGAGTTTGAATTGAAATGAGCCAAGTTTCCTCGACGACAGGACCCTGGGATATCCAGGCCGCTCGCGCCCTTTACAACATACATCGTTGGGGGGCGCAGTACTTCGATATTAATGAGGCGGGGCACGTCGTCGCCATGCCTCTGCGCAAAAACGGGGCGGTGGTGGATTTGACGGACGTGATCGAGGAAGCCAAGGGCCGGGGGCTGAAGTTCCCGGTGCTGATTCGCTTCCAGGATATTCTGCGGGACCGGGTGGAGGCGATCAACCAGGCCTTTGCGGCCTCCATCGCCGAGTTCAATTATCAAAACCATTACCGCGGCGTGTTTCCCATCAAGGTCAACCAACTGCGCGAGGTGGTGGAGGAGATACTCGACGCGGGCAAGCCGTATCAATTTGGCTTGGAGGTGGGGAGCAAGCCGGAGTTGTTTGCCGGCCTGGCGCTTCAAAACCAGCCCGGCTTCCTCATCATCTGCAACGGCTACAAGGATGTCCTCTTCATCCGCATGGCGCTCATGGGTGTGAAGCTGGGAAAAAAGGTGGTCCTGGTGGTCGAGAAAATCGAGGAACTCAAGCAAATCATCGCCGTCTCCCGCCAGGTGGGCGTGGAGCCGCTTGTTGGCATCCGCGTCCGTCTCATCAGCAAAGGCGCGGGCAAATGGGCGGAAAGCGGCGGCGAGAACGCCAAGTTCGGGCTGAACACAGCCGAGTTGCTGGCCGCGACCGACCTGTTGCGGGCGGAGAAAATGGAGCATTGCCTGCGGCTGCTGCATTTCCACATTGGTTCCCAGGTGCCCGACATACTCACGATCAAGAAAGCCGTGCAGGAAGCCGCCCGCTTTTACGCCAAGCTTTTCAAAATGGGCTTCGCGGTCGAATCCCTCGATGTCGGCGGGGGCTTGGGAGTCGATTACGACGGCAGCGGCTCGGCTTTTGACAGCTCGACCAATTACACCTTGCAGGAGTACACCAACGACATCGTTTTTTTCATCGCCGAGGTTTGCAACCAGGAGCAGGTGCCCCATCCCCAGATCATCAGTGAAAGCGGGCGCGCCCTTGTGGCCCACCACAGCGTGTTGCTGGTGGAAACCTTCGGCACCATCGAGAAGACCGGCGCGGGCGCCCAGATGACTTACGGCGACAATGAGCACGCGCTGGTGCGCGACTTGCTGGACATTCGCAAGAATTTGCCCCTGCTCAACAAGCTGGAGGCCTTTCACGACGCCACGGACCGCCGCGAAGAGGCGCACAAGATGTTTTCCCTCGGCCTCCTGGAATTGCGGGACAAGGCCAAGATCGAGACGCTTTATTGGGAGATCGGACAGGGCGTCGTGATGAGTTTTCGGGGCCAGGAGGGGTATGCGCCGGAGGAAATCCGCCAACTCGAGGACAGCCTCGGCGACCAGTACCTTTGCAATTTTTCGGTCTTTCAATCGCTCCTTGACCATTGGGCTTTGGGCCAACTTTTCCCAATCATGCCCGTCAGCCGCCTTAACGAAAGACCCACCCGGGAGGCCACGCTGGTCGATATCACTTGCGATTCCGACGGCGAAGTCAAGAAATTCATTGACTTGTTCGACGTGCGCGACACGCTGCCCCTGCACGCTCCGCGGCCCAACGGCAATGGTCCCGAAGCGTACTATCTTGGTTTCTTCCTCATGGGCGCTTACCAGGACATCATGGGCGACCTCCACAATCTCTTCGGACGCGTCAACGAAGTGCATGTCTTCCTGGACCCGGATGAGGCGGCCGGCTACTACGTCGAGGAAATCATCGAAGGCTCCACCATCGTGCAGACGCTGACCTCGGTGCAGTACGACGAGAACGAGTTGAAGCGCCAGATGAAGATGCAAATCGACGACGCCATCAAGACCGACCGCCTCAAGCCCTCCGAAGGGATGCGGTTGCTGGATGATTACGAACGCGGCCTCAAGGAGTACACCTACCTGACCATTTGAACGGGCATGGATGCAGCCAAAGCCGATCTCATGCGGGCCCTAGGGCGGTTGGCGCGCGGCTTGTCAACACTGTTTTGGTGCCTCCCGCTGGCACTGGCCGCGCAGGTGGCGACCGGGCGGGCGGATTGGGTTGGATTCATGGGGGCGTTTGCTTTTGCGCCCGCGCTCCTGCTCACGGCGATGCTGTGGCATGGACTGCGCCTGCTCCGGGATTTTCAAAAGCAGGAGCGCGTCTGGCAGCAGGCGCTCGACCGGGCGGAGTTCCTGGCCGTCGTCAACACCGGCCTGTCGCCCTTTTTGTTCTGGTGGCACCGATTCCCCCTGGTTCCCTCTTACATCGTCTGCGTTGATCTCCTGGCGGTATCCGCTCTGCTTTTCCTGATGCAGATCAATCGCGTGCTGCTCCGTCTCAGCGCCATGCTGCCTGACGAGATGCTGCGTTCGGAGGCGCGGACGTTCACCGGCCTGAACCTCTGGTTGCTGCTTGGTGTGCTGGCGGGTTTCGCCGTGGACCGCGTTTTCGGGCGCCTGCCGGGCGCGCCGCGTCTCATGGGCGGTTTCTCCTTTCCCATGCAGCAGACGGCCACGTTCCTGGCGTTGCTTGTGGCGCTGACACCGGTGGCGACGACCCTGGCGCTTCTGTGGAAAATCAAGGAAGCCATTTTCACCGGCCTGTTCGACACGGAGCGGTGAGGAGGCGCGGGAGAAAATCTCCCTTTTCGTCTAAGAAAGTCCGGCATCCGGTGTCATAGAGAGAGTGAACTTGATATCCTCGACGATGACGGCGGGCGGACATAACATGGGTTGCCGCCTAACTTGGAGCATGAAACGCGCGATTTGTCTTTTTGCCCTGGCACTGATGGTGTCCACCCACATCTCGTTGGGAGCGGCACTTCGGGAGGATTTGTGGCGGCAGGTCAATGACGCGGTGCAAAAGGGCCTGCCCAAAACCGCCATCACGAATTTAGAACCGATCATCGCGGGCGCGCTCAAGGACAAGGCTTACGCCGAAGCCGCCAAGGCCATCGCCAAAAAAATCGTCCTCGAAGGCAACATTCAAGGCGACAAACCCGAGGAAAAAATCACCCGGCTGGAAGCGGAAATGGCGCGCGCCCCCAAGGAAATGGCGCCAGTGCTCGAAACCTTGCTGGCCCATTGGTATTGGCAGTATTTCCAACAAAACCGCTGGCGCTTCCTGCAGCGCACGGCGACGGCCCAAGCGTCGGGGAAGGATTTCACGACCTGGGATTTGCCGCGTCTCTTCGCGGAAATCGACCGGCATCTGCAGCAATCGCTCGCGCCTGGAAAAATCCTCCAAGCCACGCCGATCAGCGCGTGGGATGACTTGATCGAAAAAGGCGCGATGCCGGAAAGCTACCGGCCCACGCTCTACGATTTTATCGCGCGCGAGGCGCTGGAGTTTTACACGTCAGGCGAGCAGGCGGCGGCCAAGTCCGAGGATGCGTTCGAGTTGGCGGCGGACAGCCCGATTTTTCTCCCGGCCGGTGAGTTTCTGCCCTGGGTGGACCGGCTGGTCGGGGACACGAATGCCCCGGCGGTGAAAGCGCTGCAACTTTATCGCGATGTGATGCGATTTCATCAGAGCGATGCGCCGCCCCGGCTGGCGTTCGCGGCGGCGGATTTGGAGCGGCTGACCTGGGGTTGGAACGCGGCCTTCGGCGAGGACAAAAACGCGCGTTACAAGGCCGCGCTGGAAACATTCATTGGCAGCCAGGCCGGCTTCGACATCTCCGCCCTGGCCATGGAACGCGAAGCGCGTGTGCTCCAGCAGGAAGGCGATTTGGTGGCGGCGCACGAACTGGCCGGACGCGGTGCGAAACTTTTTCCGAACTCACCCGGTGGGAAGTTGTGCTTCAATCTGGTACACGAAATCGAAGACAAATCGGCCGGCATCACCACCGAGCGCGTCTGGAACGCGCCTTGGCCGAAAATCACTGTCCGCTACAAAAATGTCGATGCCGTTTATTTCCGGGCCATTGCGGTGGATTGGGAAATGTTCCTGCAACGGCAATACACCCGACCGGAAACCCTGAACGAGAAGGAGCGCCGGGAAATTCTCGACAAAACTCCCGCGCTGACATGGTCCGCCACGCTGCCGCCTACCGCCGATTTCAAGGAGAAGACCTTCGACGTGGACGCGCCGGAACATTTGAAGCCGGGCTTTTACTTCATCGCCGCGAGCCACGATAAAGACTTTCGCGAAAGCGACAACGTCATTTCCATGACTGATGTGTGGGTGAGCGATCTGGCGATGGTCACTCGCACCCGCGACGGCCGGATCGAAGGATTCGTCCTGGAAGCCAACTCCGGCGAGCCAGTCAGCGGCGCGGACATTTCCGTCTGGCATCTGGACCAAAATGGGAGCGGCCATCGCGCGGCCGATCCAAAACTTGTGACGGACGAGAATGGATTTTTCTCCATGAAGCCGGAGCCGGTGGCAGGGCGCGGTTATCTGTTTCGCGCGCGGCAGAACGGACGGGAACTCGCGACCACGGAGGACTTATGGTGGTATCAGTGGAATGCGCCAGGCGAGCCACAACCGTATGCGACGACCATTTTTTTCACCGATCGCGCGATTTACCGGCCTGGGCAGACGATCCAATTCAACGGAATCAGCCTTCGGGTCGATCGGGCCAGGGACAATTACGAACCGCTCAAAGGCGAGGAGGTGAGCGTTGTGTTCTGGGATGTCAATCATAAGGAAATTGCGCGTCAAAAGTTGCGGGCCAATGATTACGGTTCGTTCGCCGGAAGCTTCACCGCTCCGCGCGATCGGTTGATGGGCGCGATGATGATTTCCGCCGAGGGGTGGATGACAGGCGTCGCCCAGTTTCGCGTCGAAGAATATAAACGTCCCAAGTTTGAGGTCACGCTCGACGCGCCGAAAACGGCGGCCAAGCTGAACGACTTGGTCAGCCTCACCGGCCACGCGATGGGTTACACCGGCGCGGCTGTGGATGGCGCAGAAGTGAAATATCGCGTCGTGCGCGAAGTGCGCATGCCGTGGTGGTGGGGTTGGTGGGGGCACGGCCCGCAAAACCAGAGCCAGGACATCGCGCACGGCGCGGCGCGGACCCAAACGGACGGCTCGTTCAAAATTGAATTCACGGCCAAACCCGACCCGAAGATTTTGGAAACCAACGAGCCGACTTTTGTTTTCCACCTCACCTCCGACGTGACGGACAGCGCGGGTGAAACGCGCTCGGCGGACCACGACATTCGTGTCGGCTACACCGCGCTGGAAGCGATGGTCCACGCGGACGAATGGCAGGCGGAGGACAAGCCGGTTGAATTGAAACTTGAGACCAAGACGCTGGACGGCGAACCGCAACCGGCGGAAGGCAGCGTGAAAATCTACGAGTTGCAACCGCCGGAAAAAGTGCGGCGGCCGCCGGTGCGCATAGGAATGTATTATTGGGGGCCGTTTGGCAACAACAGCGGGGACGAAAAGGACTTAACGAATCCGAACAACTGGCCGTTGGGCAAAGTCGCGGTGGAACGCCCGTTCTCGACGGACACCAATGGCGCGGCCAAGCTGTCATTCACGCTTGAAGCCGGGGCCTATCGCGCGGTCCTGGAGACGCGGGATCGGTTTGGCAAACGGGTCACCGGCAAGCTGCCGCTGCAAGTTCTCAAACCGGACGCCGCGAAACTGGCGCTCAAGATTCCGAATTTGCTGGCCGCGCCAAGCTGGGAGGCGCAGCCGGGCGATGAGTTCATGGCGCTGTGGGGCACGGGTTACGAGGAAGGCCGGGCGTTTGTCGAGATTGAGCAACGCAATAAAATCATCCAGCGCTTTTGGACGGAGCCGGGCCGCACGCAGCAGCCAATCAAACTCGCCGTGACAGAAGCGCTGCGCGGCGGCTTCACGCTGCACGTCACGCGGGTGCGCGAAAACCGCGCCTATCTGGAGTCGCGCAAAATTGACGTGCCGTGGAAAAACAAGGAACTTGCGCTGACATGGGAACATTTCACCTCGAAATTGCAGCCGGGGCAGAAGGAAACATGGACGGCCGTCATCACCGGGCCGGGCGCGGAGAGATCCGTCGCGGAGACCGTGGCGGCGCTCTATGACGAATCGCTCGACGCGTTCGCGCCGCACAATTGGCGGCATGGGTTTGGGGTTTTTTACGAAGACAATTCGACCGCGCAGGCGCAGTTTTTGAATTATGCCAGCCAGTTCAACGGGGCTTTTGGCGTGTGGAATCACAGACGGGAGAACGTGGAGATTTCTTACCGGCATTTTCCTTTTGACCTGACGCAAAATGGATGGGGAAACTTCTTTTTTGGGAGGGCACAGTTTGCGAACGGGGAGAATCAGAGATTGTTGATGCAGATGGGTAGTGCGGAAGTGATGGAAATGCCGATGTCCGTGGCCCCACCAAAATCAGCGCCGGCAGCGATGACCAGGACTGCTGATTACAAGGATGACGTCTATGACAAGATTACTACTCTCGGCGGTGCGGTTGGTGGCATTGGCGGCGGCGGTGGCGCGGGCGGCGAAGCCGGTCGGCCCGCGCCTCCGCGGCCGGTCGATTTGAGCAAGGTCAGCGCGCGGCAAAACTTGAACGAGACCGCGTTCTTTTACCCGCAATTGATGTCCGATTCCAACGGCGTCGTGCGCATGATTTTCACGATGCCGGAGGCGCTGACGAAATGGCATTTCCTCGCCTTCGCGCACGATCAGAAACTGCGCGCCGGTCTGCTCGAAGGCCACACCGTCACCGCCAAGGACATCATGGTGCAGCCGAATCCGCCGCGTTTCCTGCGCGAGGGCGACACGGTGGAATTCACCGTGAAAGTGTCAAACCAAAGCGACAAAAGGCAAAGCGGCCGCGTGCGGCTCACGTTTGGCGAAATTGGCGGCGGCCAGTCCCTTGACACGCTTCTCCACAACGCGAAACCCGAACAGGACTTCGACCTTCCGCCGAAGGAATCGCGCGGCTTTGCGTGGCGCATCACGGTGCCGGACGGAGCGCCGTTCCTGAGCTACAAAGCGGTGGCCGCGACGTCTGAATTTTCCGACGGCGAGGAAGGCGGACTGCCCGTATTGTCGCGCCGCATTCTGGTCACGGAGTCCTTGCCGCTGCCCATTCGCGGGCCGGCGACGAATAAATTCGAATTCAAGAAACTCGCCGACTCCGGCAAATCCAAGACGCTCCGGAGCCAGAGCCTGACGGTGCAGATGGTGTCCAACCCCGCGTGGTACGCGGTGCTGGCGCTGCCGTACTTGATGGAATACCCCTACGAATGCAGCGAGCAGACCTTTAACCGGCTCTACGCCAACGCGCTGGCGCGACACATCGCCAAGCATGATCCAAAAATCCGCGCCGTGTTCGACCAGTGGAAAAACACGCCCGCGCTCGACTCGCCTCTGGAGAAGAATCAGGACCTCAAATCGGTCAGCCTCGAAGAGACGCCGTGGTTCCGGCAGGCGCAAAACGAAAGCCAGGCGCGGCGCAATGTGGGGATTTTGTTCGATGACAACCGGCTCAATTACGAGACGGACGCGACCCTGCGCAAGTTGACCGAGATGCAATTGCAGGACGGACGCTGGCCGTGGTTCCCCGGCGGGCCGGGCAACGATTACATCACCCTTTACATCGTCACCGGTTTTGGCCGGTTGAGGCATCTGGGGGCGGACATCCCGGTGGCGGCGGGGCAGCGCGCGCTGCAACGCCTGGATCAATGGATGGATGAACATTACCAGGACATCCAGAAAAACTGGACGAGTCCCGATGATTATGTGCCCATCCCGACGGACGCGCTGTATCTCTATGGCCGGAGCTTCTTCCTTAGCGACACGCCGATCGATCCGCCGCACCAAACGGCGGTTGAGTTCTTCCTGAAACAGTCGCGCAAATTCTGGCTGCAAACCAACTGCCGCCAGTCGCAAGGACAAATGGCCATCGCGCTCAAACGCTGGGGCGGGGCGGACAACCTGGCGGCGGCGCAGGGCATCATGCGCTCGCTCAAGGAGCGCAGCGTCAGCAACGAGGAGATGGGCCTGTTCTGGCGCGACACCGAATTGAGCTGGTGGTGGTATCGCGCGCCCATTGAAACGCAGGCGCTGATGATCGAGGCCTTTGACGA